>Ga0134128_10005668_pt1 | contig 15134 bp, 11 predicted proteins | sample KB31754_FD_96462 | JGI IMG/M metagenome (GOLD analysis project Ga0134128, IMG submission 96462) | Terrestrial soil microbial communities with excess Nitrogen fertilizer from Kellogg Biological Station, Michigan, USA - KB3-175-4 | ecosystem: Environmental > Terrestrial > Soil > Unclassified ... | reverse complement strand
TGTTGTCGCTCGCATAATATAGTGGCTGCGTGGAACCCCGGGAGGTGGCCGTGCGCCGGATTGTTTCAGGATTTCTTCTGCAGGCGATCGCATTGGCGGCCCCCATCGGCGTGGCCGTGCATACCGCATGCGGTCAGCCCGCATCGGATCAGGCGGCATCGGGCCAGGCGGGCTTCAGGGCGCCGGCCGCATCATCCGACTCGCCCACCAGCGCCGAGACTGCCTGGCGGCAGCACATTGAAAAGTGGCGGATGGATCGCCAGCACGAACTGTCGGCGGAAAATGGCTGGCTCACGCTGGTGGCTCTGGAATGGCTGAAGCCGGGCGTGAACAGTGTGGGATCGGCGCCCGATTGCCAGATTCATGTGGACGGCGCGCCCGCGCACCTGGGAGTGCTCACGGTAGCGAAGAATTCGGTTCAGATCCTGGCTCCTCAAGGAGGATTTCCGCCCGGCTTGACGGTGGATGGAAAGCCTGCGCGCGAGGGCCTGCTCAGCACCAGCGATCGCAGTCCTTCCTCACTGGCCTGGGGCACGCTGACCATGGTGATCCTGCCGCGCGGTGACGGCTTCGCGCTTCGCGTCAAGGATGCCAATTCGCCGGTCCGGAGGGGGTTTCGCGGCCTTCACTGGTATGAGCCTGATCTGCGCTACACGGTGGAAGCACGGTGGATTCCCTCGAATCCGCCGAAAATGCTGAAGATTCCGACCAAAATCGGCACCACGCTCAACCTGCCATCGCCCGGGGTGGCGGAGTTCACGCTGGATGGCAAAAAACTGCGGCTGGAACCGGTGCTGGAAGATCCGCACGATACCACGTTGTTTTTCATTCTGCGTGATGCAACGAGCAAGACCGCAACGTATCCCGGCGGACGGTTTTTAAGGACGGGGTTTCCGGATCATGGATTGAATAAGCCGGGAACGCTGGTGATCGATTTCAATCAGCTCTACAATCCGCCGTGCGCATACACCCCGTACGCGACGTGCCCGCTGCCGCCGGATCAGAACCGGCTACCGGTGGCGATCGAGGCCGGCGAGCAGCGGTACGCGCAGTAGGGCGAGTTCTCAGTTCACAGTTCTCAGTTTTCGGTTGTCAGGCGGTGACGGTTCAGCCTCGCGCGAGCCCTGCTTGGTCTCACCGGCTGCCGATATTGGATACTAGAAGCAGATCATGTTCCATACCACTGACGACATCCGTATCCAATGGACGAAGGTTGTCCTGCCGCCTGTCTTCCTTGAAGAAGAACGTCCTCTCGCCGAGTCCGCGTCGGAGACCATCTTCAACGCGCGCGGCGAGATCATTGACATCCTGAACCGCCGCGACGACCGCCTCCTCGTGCTCGCCGGCCCCTGCTCCATTCACGATGCCAAGGCAGCGCGGGAGTACGCCGGCCTGCTCAAAGGCGCCATCGATGAGTTCGCCGCCGATCTGCGGGTCGTGATGCGCGTTTACTTTGAGAAACCGCGGACCACGATTGGCTGGAAGGGGCTCATCAACGATCCCCACCTCGACCAGTCGTACAAAATCAACGATGGGCTGCGCCTGGCGCGAAACCTGCTCCTCGACCTCGCGGAGATGGGTGTGCCCAGCGGGACTGAATTCCTCGACATGATCTCGCCGCAGTACATTGCGGGGCTGGTGGCCTGGGGCGCCATTGGCGCGCGCACCACCGAGAGCCAGGTGCATCGCCAGCTTGTCTCCGGGGTGAGCTGTCCCGTCGGATTCAAGAATGGGACCTCGGGGGATGTCCAGATCGCCATCGATGCCTTGCTTTCCGCCGCCCACTCCCACACATTCCTCGGGCACACCAAGCACGGGCAGTCGGCCATTTTCGTCACCCGCGGCAATCCCGATACCCACATCATTCTGCGCGGCGGCCGCAAAACTGTGAACTACACCGCTGAGGCGGTAGCCGAAACCGCCGCCAAGATGCAGGCGGCCGGGCTCGATCCGCGCATCATGATCGACTTCAGCCACGCCAATTCAAATAAGGATTACCGTCGCCAGGCCCTGGTTTGCCACGACGTTGCCGGACAGGTTGCCGCCGGTAACCGCAACATTATGGGCGTGATGATTGAGAGCAACCTGGTAGCGGGCGCGCAAAAGCTCGAGTCGGGCACGCCGCTGGTTTACGGCCAGAGCGTCACCGACGCCTGCATCGACTGGCCGGAAACCCATGGCCTGCTGCAGGAACTGGCGGCGGCGGTGAGGGCCCGCCGCGGTCAGTAGCTCACTGCCGATCGGTTCCACCGGATAGCATCACGACACCTGTTTTCCGCCTGATTGGTTCCCCTAACCGGGGCATCGGGCGGAATTTTCCTGTCAGCAAAGTGTTTTTTCGCCATATGAACATGAATATGGATCACGAAGCCACCTTTTTTGAGTCGTGTGACCGCGGTGCTTGCCAATCGTATTTTCGCGAGCCTAGTATTCCCTACAGTTCGACCGGGTGCACTACAAATCCGGCAGCACGCCAGCTGCAGAATTTCCCCGAAGTATCGGAGTTCCACACAAAGCGGCGCTTACCGGCGTCGCAGGGAGCGATCCAACATGGCATGGTATGCCTACTGCATTGGTGAAAAGCAAGCATTTCCTGAATTAGCCCGTCATCGCAAACCAGTTCCTCTCCAATCGGTCCTCGGCGTTAGCGGAAATCAGGTTTTCCTGTATCCGGCAAGCGACCTGGCCGTCATCGTGAGCGAACACAGTCCAGCAGAAAACCTGAATCAGAAGGCAGGAATCGAGCACGCCCGCGTGATCGCCGACTGTTTCCAGCACTCCACGGTGCTGCCGTTCCGTTTCGGAACGGTGTTCAACGACGACGAATCGCTGCGCAAATCGATCCGCTCCAACCAGCGCCAGTTCCAGTCCAACATCGAAAAACTCCGCGGAAAAACCGAGATGCACCTCAGAATCTTCGTGGAGGACTGCTGCACCAAGGAACTGTTGCATCACGGACCGGCGGAGGGGGTCGGACGGGAATACCTTACCAACCTTCGCGAAACTGCAGTCCGCCAGCGGGAGCGCCAGACCAGGGCTCGCGCGGTCAGCTTCCAGATGCACCGGCTCTTCAATCCCCTGGATGAGGAAGTCTCTTGCCGACTGACGGAAAGCGGCAAGATGGTGTTGGAAATTGCCCACCTGATCGACCGCAAGTGTGTGGAAAGGTACCACAACAAGTTTCACTCCACCAGCGCCACTCTGCGGGACTGCCAGATGCAGATTTCAGGCCCCTGGCCGCCGTATCACTTTGTCCACCGCCTGACCCGCGGAACCCCGGCACCCGTCCCGGCTCCGGCGAACCCCACGGCTCCGGTCATCCGCATGCCCGAAGGCGTGCAGGCGGCGATCGCGTAAAGCAGCCTTTGCTCGTGCTTTACGCGCAGGAACGAATGCCCCGGCTTCGGCCGGGGCTGTTTTGTGAGCGAGAGAATGGAATGACGGTCTTGGGGCCACGGTCGAGAAGCGAAATATTTGTCGGCCGGTTCAGTTCGCGCTTTGTGTTCGTTTGCGCCGGCTCAGCACGAAGGAGCTGCGGCGGTCTTTCGACGCGCGGTCGATCTGCTTCCAGAAACCGATGAAGTAGTCCACCGCGGAGATGATGGATACGCCTACAGTGAAGTAGATGGCAGCAATGGCAGCCCACTTGACCGGGATGATGAGCCATCCAAACTGCCACTCGAACCAGTGGTGGGCCAGGATCGCGAGGACCACGGCAACGATCTGCGTGACGGTCTTGAGCTTGCCCAGGTCGCTGGCCTGGATGGTGAAACCTTCTGAAGCAGCGATCGAGCGCAGGCCGGAAATGAGGAATTCGCGGCCGATGATCACCACGGCGATCCAAACCTTGACCACTTGCGGCTCATAGGCCACCAGCGCCACCAGCGCCGCCGTCACCATGATCTTATCGGCCAGCGGGTCGAGCAGCATGCCCATCGTGGTGATCTGCCCGCGCTTGCGCGCCAGGTAGCCGTCCACTCCGTCGGTGATGGAGGCCAGCACGAAGAGGATGGAAGCCAGCAACTCCTGCTCGGCGCCGGATTGCCACGGGAAATGCGGTGACAGGATCCAGAGCAGCAGCGGGATCATGACGATCCGGCTCATCGTGATGGAGTTCGGAAGATTCAATCTAAGTCCTCTGGTGCAAGGGAAAATTCCGACAGTCAGCCGCCGGGCTGAATTCTACTGAAAAACTGCTGAACTGTCGTAAATCCCAGTCAAAACGACCGCAACTCCTTCAACTGCGACTGTGACGAGCTTCACCGCCTCAGCGATGGCTGCACGTATAAGTCTAATCCCCAGTGGAAGCGTTGCAAATGCCGGAAGTACCTTTACGTCTACCGCGACGGCCAGAAAGCCTCGCCGGTGCAGATGACTTGCGACGGGACCCAGTTGCGTAATGCAGGCTTGGAACGCGCGATCAGAAATCGAATTAAGAAGTAAGGGGAACGTGGTTCCCCTGCATGTGGCCGTTTTGGATGTCACCCTGCAGGTTTGCGACGCTCGCCCTGTCTCGTCCGCCGTGTTTGGCCGCATACAACGCCGCGTCCGCGAGGGCCAGCAGTTGCTTTGGCGTCGTTGCTGCGCCAGGGCGGAATGCGGTGACACCAAAGCTGCACGTGACCTGAATCTCATGGCTGTCGAGCGCAAACAGAGTTGAGCGAATGGCTTCCAGAAGAAGGTCGACCCGACCGAACCCTGTTTCCGGCTCCCAGCCGGGAAGCAGAATGAGGAACTCCTCTCCGCCATAGCGGCCCACCAAATCGTAGGGACGGGTCGCCTGGCGGAACCGATAGGCCGTCTCCCGGATCACCTCGTCCCCGGCCAGGTGGCCGTAGGTGTCATTGAGGCGCTTGAAATGATCCAGGTCGGCAATGATCACGCCCAGCGAGTTCTTCTCGCGCACGGCACGTGTCAATTCGCGCTCCAGGTGTTCCAGAATTGCCCCGCGGTTGAACAGCCCTGTGAGGGAATCGTGTGTGGCCTGGGTGTGCAGTTCCCGTCGAGCAATTTCCAGCGCCGCCTTTTCCTCCTCCAGTTGTGCCGTTCTCTCGGCGACAATCCGATTGAGTTCTTCGCGGTTGCGCAACAGGCGACGAGTGCGTAGCGTCACGATGAGCCACACCAGCTCGCAGAGCGCAACGAAGTAGAAAGTATATGCCACCGGGGTTCGGCTGAGCGGCGGCCGAAGGAGCAATCCAAGTGATATCCCAGTCGTGTTCCACACCCCATCACTGTTTGCCGCTTGCACCCGGAAGGAGTACTTGCCAGGAGGCAGGTTTGTATACCAGGCCTCGCGCCGGCTTCCGGCAAAAACCCAATCCTTATCGAACCCCACCAGCCGGTATCGGAACTGCACTCGCAACGGCGCGATGAAGCTGGGAGCAGTGTAGGAAACATGGAGATTCCCCGCGCCCGCTCCCAACTTCAGCGGTCCCGTACCTTCCACACTGCGGCCATCGAATGTAACGTTCTCGATCCAGACCGGCGGCGCCACCGAATTGGTTGCGATTTTGGCCGGATCCACCACTGCCGCGCCCATGATCGTGGCAAACCAAAGCCTTCCGTCCATGCCTTTCCATGACGAAGGCATGCCTCCGTAGACTGTCTCGCGCGAACGCAGTCCGTTCACCAGCGCGAACAGCGTGGGATGCAGCCGCTGTGCGCCTGCATTCAGCTCTGCTTTGGATTCGCGCGCGATCCCGCTGTCCCCGCCCAGCCAAAGATAACCCTCGTTGTCTTCGATCACGGAGCCGACGGTCGTTCCCGGCAGTCCCTGATCCACTGTCCAGGTGGTAATTCGCCCGGCGCGGATTCGGCTCAACCCACCGCTCGCCGTGCCTACCCACACGTCTCCTGACTTATCCGCATAGATACACATGGCGTGATTGCTAGGCAGCCCGTTCGCTGTCGTGTACTGCGTCCACCGTCCATGGAACCACTGCCTCACGCCGCCGCCGTCGTCGGCGAACCACAACGCGCCATCGGGAGTCTGGGCAATTCCAGGAATCCGTCCGGTCATTGAAATATGCTCAAACCGTCCATCTTTGAATCGGGCTACGCCGGTGCCGTAAAACCCCGCCCATACATTGCCATCGCGATCTTCGAAGAGCGAGTTCAACGAGGACTTCGTGCCCTCGGGGTCGTGGTATATCGTCACCTTTCCGTTGCGAAGTCGCGCCAGCACTCCGCTGCGGAAGCCGATGAGCAAGCCTCCGTCGCGGGCCTCCAGCAGCGAGTAGACTGCGCTATCCGGCAATCCCTGCTTGCGGTTCCACACCCTTACTTGTCCGTTTGGGAGAAGCTGGTTGAGCCCGTTGCTATCGCTCCCAATCCACACGCTGCCATCCCGCGTCTGCAAGACGTTGCCAATGTAATTTCCGGCCAGGCCCTCCGGCTTTCCGAACACTGCAAACTTTGCGTCGCGCAACTCGACGGCTCCGGCATCGAGCAGCCCCATCCACAGATTCCCCTCGCGATCCTCAAACAACGCGCGCGTGGAGCGGTTGCTGGGCAGCCCGCGGGAAGCATCGTACAACGAGAGCCGCCCGTCATACAGCCGCCCCAAACCATGTCGATCGAATGTAATCCACAGGGCTCCGTCACGATCGCGCAGTACTCCGTCGATTTCCTTCCAGGGAAGGTGCACCTGGGGGATCGTGAGCCGGCCATTGTGGACAAATGCGAGCCCGCCCATGGTGCCCACCCAAAGGTCGCCGCCAGATTCCGGCACAGCGGCCAGTGCCGTTACCGTGGCGTCAGGCAGCCCGTCGCGCTTCGTCCACTGCTCCAGCTTTCCATTGGCTGCACGAAAGAGCCCCTGATCGCTTCCGATCCATAGGGCTCCATCGGGTTGCGTCGCCATCGCACGAATACTCAAACCCGCGATCCGCTTGCCGCCGGGAAATTCTACAAAGCGCCCCTGGTGCAAGCAGCTCAGTCCCTGGGTGGTGCCGATCCAGAGCGTTCCCGCGGAGCCGATTGCCAAGGCAGTTACGCTGTCTCCTGGCAAACCCTGCTTTTGCGTGATGGCTTCGAATGTGCCGTTCGGCTCGCTCGTGCCGCGCCCTGGAACCCAGTGGCTGAGCCCGCTGTCAGTTCCGATCCATAGGCTTCCATCCGGGTCCGCTGCCAGCGACTGAATGTAGTCAGAGTTCAGCCCGCGTGAGCCATGGCTGGTAAAAACTGTGAAGGCGACGCCGTCGAAGCGGGCCAGGCCTTCCTCGGTTCCCATCCACAAGAATCCATCCGCAGTCTGAGCCACCGCGTGCACTGAATTTTGCGGCAGGCCGTCCTCACTGCTCCACGATGATTGAACGAATTGCGTGATGGCCTTGGCGGGATCGAGCGCACACGCCTCCCGGGGGATTGAGACAAAGCTCATCCCCAACATCGCAAAGACCGGGAGAAACCGAAGCGCAGAGCGCTTGAAATACAGCTTCATTTTTTCGCGACACTTGCCCGCAAGTGGCGGCATTGCACCCCCGCGTTGGCAACAAAATGGCCCAACTTTTCAGAATGTCGGTGACAAGTCTATCGGCATGTTCCGTCCAATGCACATCCCACCCTTGGGGCATACACGAGACCCTGGTTCGCAGTAATCCAGAGACGTGAACGGGCGATTGGTCGCGTTTGTCGACGACAGCTTTCGATCCGCACGGCACGATCGATCTGCATCGTTTGAGAACGGGCAAACAGGCCAGGGAAGCGGGCGGCGCCGCTCGTCACTCGGTCGTGTAGCGAATCTCGATCGTCCGGATTCTTATACAGGAATAGGCAAGAACTACCGCCGCCAGCAGCAGCAGTCCGGTTGCAGCAACCCATCCACGCACAGGGTCCGTCTGAACGGTGAGTAAGGCAAATAGGCCCTCGCCTGGCACGGTGATGGGCATCAGGTGCTTCAGATAGGACGCGACGCTGATCTTCTGCAAAAGCGATGGCATCACGGGGTTGATCGCTTCCCATCCCAGCACCAGCATGGCGGCGGGCATGGGGTTGCGGAACATCATGCTGAGCAGTAGAAAGACCGCTCCGTACCCGACGCAGCCCAGCACCACGACGGCCAGGTAGGCCTGGAGCTGCGCCAGCCCGGGTCCGTTGAACATGTAGTCCTGGCCGTCCGCCCCGAAGCTCGCATACATGAACGCGAAGTCCACAACGATGGCGGAGCCGAACAGCAGCACCGCGCCGAACACTCCGGCCGCAAACTTCGCCAGCAGAAGCACCTCGCGGCGCACCGGAGCCAGCAGGTAGAAGTGAAGGCTGCGCTCGATCATCTCACCGCGGATCAGCCGCGAGAAGATCCCGAGGCACCCAAAAAAGATTCCTAGCCGGATGTAGTAGAACTGCACGATTCCTGCCAGGACATTCGTGTCGTCGGTCAGCGCGTGATGCGAGCGGTCAAAGAGCGCATGAATCGCGATGATGGCGGTAGGCACAAATGCAAGGAAGTAGATCCACGCCGCCTTCCACGTGAGCAGGTTCCGCCGCACCTCGATGCGCGCGATGCACCGCGCCTGCATCCACCACAAGCTCCAGGGCTGCTTCCGCAGCGTTTCCATCAGCGTGGTCACGATGCGCCTCCCTCCGACCCGATGAGGTACTGATAAATCGCGTGGGTGTCATCATCGGCGGGCGCGACCGCTTCAATGTTCACCAGGCCCTCGGTCGCAATGCCGTTCAGCAAGCGGTAAAACTCGTCGATATCGGTGGTACGAAGGAAGACACCGTGCCCGTCGCTGTGGAGCCTCGCCTCTACGCAATGATTCAGCGTGAACATCCGGGAAGCCAGCAACTCAGGCCGGTCGCAGCGAATCAGCACCTGCATCGGCTTGTCGCGCACCTCACTGCGCACGGCGTGTATGTTGCCCTCCGCCACAAGGTAGCCGCCCGTGATGAGCACCACCCGATCGGAAATTCGATCCACCTCATCGAGAATATGACTGGAGATGATCAGGTGCATGCCCAGCCGGCTCAGCTCTTCAAACAGCGCCAGCGACTCCGCGCGGGCCATGGGGTCCAGCCCATTCAGCGGCTCATCCAGCACGAGCACCTGGGGATGATGGGCAATCGACTGCGCGAGCCGGATCTTCTGTCGCATGCCTTTGCTGTATCCGGCAATTTTGCGGCGCGCTGCTTCCATGAGGCCTACGCGCTCCAGCGCTTCGCAGGCGAGCTTCGATGCGTTCGCGCTGCCCATTCCATGCAGCAGCAGGCTATCGAACACAAAGTCCCAGCCCGTAAGGCCGCGCGGAAAGGAATCGAATTGCGTGCAGTAGCCCACCTCGCGGAAGAACTCGTTCGGGTCGCCCGGCGTAAGCCCCAGAACGGAGATGCGCCCGCTCGAAGGCTGCACAAGGCCCGTCATGAGGTTCATCAACGTCGTCTTGCCCGACCCATTCGGACCTACCAGCGTGGTTACTCCAGGAGGCAGGCTCAGGGAGACGCGATTGACGCCGAGCACCTCCCCGTAGAACTTCGACACATCCTCAAAGACGATACGATCGCCGGCTGTCATCCGCGCACCACCTCTCGAGCGCGAATCCGCGCATTCAGCAGCGCGACGCATATGGCCACGGCGGCCAGCAGCACCAGGGTGATTGCCATGCCGGGCAGTTCCATATCCTGCTTCATCACCGGGGGGGCGCCGAGCAGGCGCTGCCAAATCTCGGTCATCATGACCGGCACATTGAGCAGGAAGCCCCACCTGGTGCGAAGAATCCCCGTGGCGACGGCGCCGATGCCCGCCGGCACGAACACGGCCGCGAAGATCACGCCCGTTGCCACCATGCGCCACTTGACCCAGGAGGACAGGGCGAGCCCAAGTAACGCGACGATTGCGATCCACACCAGCGAGCCCTCGAGAAGCCCGAGACCGACCTGTATATTCGCGCCGAACCACGGCTGCGGAGCCGTGTAGGCCTGGTAGCCAAATAGCAGCAGACAGGGCACCCATGTGACCAGCGACAAGATTGAGAACAGGCTGATGAACTTGCCCGCCACGTAGCCGAACCGGGAAATGGGATGGCTCAGCAGGATGGGGAGCGCGTTGTCTGCCAGATCGAATGAGACCAGCCGCGGCGCGACCCATGCATTCACTACGAGCGCGAGCCAGCATTGAGCACTGAGCACGCGCAGGAAGAAATTGGAATTGATCTCCAGAGGGAACTTGCCCCCGGGGCTCACCATCATGCGCGCAACCGCGTTGTTAGCCAGGTAGATCGCGACCAGGTCGGCGATGACGGGCAGCATGGCCAGCGTGAATAGCCCCACGGTGATGCGGGACGACCAAGCCTCTGCCAGACCGTAGCGCACCAGCACGCCAATGCGCTCCCAGCGCCGGGTCACACGTCCTTCGTATGCGCGGTACTCGTGCTTAAATACGGACAAGTTCCCCCCTCGCAGGCTCCAGGTCCATGGCCCTCAGGAAAATGTCTTCGAGTGAATCGCGGCGGCGGTGAACGCGGCGTATCTCCACGCCATGCTGGCCGGCGGCAACATAGAGGTCGCGGACCCCGATGCTATCCGGCATCACCAACTTGAGGCGACCCGAGGCAAAGCATGCGCACTCGCATCCGCGGTCGCGCAGAGCGGCGCAGAGCGCGTCGGTCTGACCCACGGTTTCCACCTCGATGAAATTGCGATGCGATCGCCGCTCCTCTTCGATATTGCAGATGGCGGCAATGCGCCCCTGCTTCAGGATCATCACGTCGTCGCAGATTTCATCGATGTCGCGCAGCAGGTGGGAAGAGATCAACAGACGGATGCTTCCCGTAGCGCGAATGTCACGCAACATCTGAATCATGCGCTGCCGCGCCATGGGATCAAGGCCGTTGGTCGGTTCGTCGAGGATCAGCAGCCGAGGTCCGTGCGCCAAGGCCTGCGCCAACTTGATGAGCTGCTTCATCCCCAGCGAATAGGTGCTGACCTTGCGATACCGCACCTCACCCAGGCCGACAAAAAACAGCGCTTCATGTGCGCGCTCGAGGGCTACCCGGGACGGCAGTCCAGCCAGCTCCGCCATGTAGCGCACGAACCGCACCCCGCTCATGTTGCCGATGAACGAGTCGTTCTCCGGCATGTAGCCGATGCGTTCGCGAATCTGCGCACGCTGGCGGCGCGAGTCCATGCCGAGAACTCGCGCCGCGCCCGCGCTGGGGGTGTGAAATCCGAGTAGCGTGTTGATGAGGGTGGACTTACCCGCGCCATTCGGGCCCAGCAGCCCAATCGCGCTCCCGCGCAGCTCACCAGTGAGCCCGTTCAATACAGGCCTGCCGCCGAGCCGCACTTCGAGACCTTGCAGTTCAATCACACCCATATCATCTGTTTACGCGCATTGCTTCAGTGTTGTTCCGTGGCCCGAGAAGCGCGCCGAGAGTCAGGAAATCGAGCCCGAACAGCCGGCTGTCACTCTCTGCTTCGATGCTGTTGTCGCGTCCCCACGCGCAAATCACGGTGGGCTTCGCATCCGCTGCGAGCTTCCTGAGAGCGTCGGCCGACTGACCGCTGAACTGGGATAGCAGCGGCGTCAGGACCGGGCTCAGGTTCTGATAGGCTACTGCCGAATAATTCTCATTGGCATCTTTCGGCAACAGAGAGCGGAAGGCCGCAGACCGCGCCAGCGAATTTCCGCTTTCATGGGCCTGCAGAGCATTTGCCAGCTCCGCGCGGTTCGCGGCAATCACCATGTAGCCGTCGTCGTAGGTGTATACAGCGAGGTCCGCACCGGCTGTCGCATCGTGGACAGTGTAATACCGTCGCGAGTTGTCGACGCTGGACACGATTTGCAGCCGATGCGCCCTCGGGTCCTTCTGTTCATGGTTGTTGATGGCTGCGAGGATGCGCTCCAAGGCGTTCTCGAGCCCGTCGGCATTATTCACCTCGATCACCGCCTTCCATGCGGGGGTGGGCAGAACGGGGCCATCGAGAGCTACAAGGAAGTCTCCACCCAGGTTTCCTGCAAGATCGTCGCGCAAGTTTATGCCGAGCTCGCTGTTGATCGCATTCCAGTCGACCGCTCCGCCGCGCTTGTGAGCAGCCATCGCGATCAGGTCGTCTGCAATCGCAGCCGGATCCTTGGTGAGAGTGGCGGCGGCGAGCGAGGCATTCGGTGTAAGGAAATCAAGGGATCCGATCGGTGCGGGACTGCCCAGCCAGGATGCCACCTGCCGGCGGGTTCCACTGAATTGAACGTTCAGATTGTTCGCTGGCTGGCCGCCCACCTCGCGGTGCTCGGCAATCAAATACTGGACCTGGCCGAGACCACTGTTTTCAAGTGCAAGCCTTCCTGTATTTCCGCTCTGCGCCTTCGTCAGCTTCTGCTGCAGGATAGCTTGCAGATTGGCCGCGAAGATGATTCCCGCTCCACGCCCGTAAGCCGCAGAGATCCGCCGGCCGAAATCGCCGTCGGCAAATCTGCTCGAACCGGCATCCAGTTGCGCGTTGAGCTGCTTCAGCACCGTGACCGAAGGCGCGAAGATCACCTCATGATCGCGGACCAATGCGTAGCCATGATGACCATTGGACGAATTGGCGGCCGCGAGTCCGGCCTGGTCGAGCACCGTCAATCCGCCGGGCTCATTGGAGAACACTTTCCGCAACTCATCTGCCAGCCCGCTCTTCTCCACGTCGGCGATGACTGCCCCGCTGGGATGGTCTCCATCCTGCAAACCCAGGATGACCACTTCATCTCCGAGATATCCGCTTACGTCGCGAACATTGGCGACGAACTCGTTGAGTTTGGCCTGGTTTTCCAGGTGGCCATGCGTCCACCACTTCTGCAGTTCCGGGCTCTGGTTCAGCTGATCGTTGAAGATCGTATTCGCTTCGCCCAGGAACTCGCCAAGGTTGGGAATGCTGACGTAGAGTCGTGTATCCGAGGGCACGCGCGCCAGCAGATCGCTGGAATAGCGCGGCCCGGGGAACGGAATTTGCGCAATCTTGTGCTCCACAAGAGCAAGCTGTGCCATCAACCCGGCATACTTCTCGCGCTCCGGGCTCCATGTAAATTGCTCTGCCAGTGGCTGCGGGGCGAGATTGTCACTGGTGGCGAGCTGGTCGCCAGGTTTCAGCACCGATTCCATACCCGCATGGGATACGTGCACCGCGCCCTGCAGCACGGCAATGCGCGAACCCTTCAGCCCCGCATCCACGGCGAAGACGGTGCCGACTACGGCCACACGGCAGTCGGGCGTCCGCACATAAAGGTGGCCGGAGGTACGATGTGCCGCCTGCACAATCACCGCGCCCTGGTTCAAAGCAACAGTCATGTTGCGTCCGCGTGCTCCAATGCCCAGCCGGGTGCGCTGGTTGACGTCCATGACCGAACCGTCCGACAACCGCAGCGTCATGCGCGAATTTGCCGTCGTCCGCACTTGCTGGCCATCGCCCACCTGCGCGCCCGGCGCGAGCTGCCGGTCGTCGCCATGCGCCGAAGCATATGCGGCGCCGTCGATCGACACCACCTCGGCACGCACGCCTGGCGGAACCTGCCAGTACACGCGATATACAAAGAGCATCGCCAGAGTAAGAATGCATGCGGCCGACGCTGCCCATCCCCATGCCCGCGGATTCCGCTTTGCGCCCGCAGCAATGCGTGGAGTCGTCCAATCCAGGTTCGCGCTCCGGTGATGCGCGCGCAGGCACGCTCCACAGTCGGCCAGGTGCGCCTTCACCAGCATCGCCTTCGCGTCCGGCAACGATCCTGCCCGATAGTCATCCAGCAGCTGCCGCACACCCTCGCAATTGTGAATCGCACCCGCAACCGCGGAGTGCCTATTGTCGATTCCCAATGCTTCTGCGCTGCGCTGCGCTGAAGCGGCAATCTCCGACATGCCGGGGACATCATCTCGCAGCGAGTCGATTGTCCGATCCAGGAGTGTCTTTCGTTCCGAATTCATAGCATCCCCCGTTTGAGCCGCGCCAGTTTCTTCCGAAGCTTCGCTCGCGCCTGATACAGCGTGACGGCTACCACCGCCTGCGATGTGTCCATCAGCTCCGCGATTTGGCGGTTATCCATGTCTTCCAGATAGCGCAGGGCAAACATCTCTGCGCTTCGTTGCGTCAGTTCGCTAATGGCCTGGCGCAACATATTGCCCAACTCCCTGTCCGACGCAGCCTTCTCCGGAGATGCTCCCGGGCCGACGGCTTGCTTGTCCCCGGCTGCATCCAGCGATTCAGCCGGCTTGCGCTGCCGGAGCAGGTCCAGCGCCGCGTTGACCGAGGAGCGGTAGAGATAGCCGCCGAAGTTTGACACCTGCGGAATCTCTCCCCGGCCGAGCCGAAGGAAAACCGATTGCGCCACATCCTCCGCGTCAGACATGTTGCCTGTTACGCGATACGCCGCGGTCAGTACGCGGCCGTAGTGGGCCGCGAACAGGCGCGATAGACGGTCGTTATCCTGCACTTGCCGAATAGGTGCGATTGCTGCGCTCACGGTATCAGGGTCTCGAGCTTTCATATGGATGACGAGTGGATTGCCCCAATTATGAATGGGAACATAGAGGAAAATACGGCGGAACGCGCCCGTTCGTTCCTTTGCCACGCCTGTCAACCGCCGCGGAACGGCTCAACCTATAATCTCGCACCGTCGAAAGAGCATGCTTGCTGCCGGCGTGCGGCGATCGTCAGGTGGAAACGGGTCGCCATTTGCAAGCCTGACCAAAACCTAAATCACGCTATGAACCACCAGTCGATCATTTGGAAAGAGGATTTGAACCTCCGACCCCTGGTACCGAACCAGGTCCCAAAGGATTTTGAGATCTATTGAGATCATCAGCTCGCAACTGGCTTGTTTTCATTTCGATACAGCTGCGCATTTGCAAACCGTTGGACTTTGTGGCTCTTCGGGGATTTAAGTGTGGCTCTTCGGGGACTTAAGTGTTACAAAATTGGATACAGCAGCCGACAACTTGGCTGAATGAGAGGGAACGTCCCGTCTGTTCCCAGCTTTCACAGCAACTACAGCAGGCTCACTTCAGGGAGCAGTCCAGATCCGGGCACAACGGAAATGATCTCGCGCTCTCGGCCGGGGAGCATCCCCTCTGTCCCCGATTTTGCTATGCATCATGTACGAGCGCTCTGACCTCCGCTATCGTGAAGTGTGATCGGAGTCACATTCAATCGCCCATCTGAGG
>Ga0134128_10005667_pt1 | contig 15135 bp, 19 predicted proteins | sample KB31754_FD_96462 | JGI IMG/M metagenome (GOLD analysis project Ga0134128, IMG submission 96462) | Terrestrial soil microbial communities with excess Nitrogen fertilizer from Kellogg Biological Station, Michigan, USA - KB3-175-4 | ecosystem: Environmental > Terrestrial > Soil > Unclassified ... | reverse complement strand
GGCTCGACGCCGTCTTTTTCAGGCGCGCGAAACAGTGAGGTGAGGAAATTGTGGGCGCGCGCATCGAGCAGCGTCTCCTCGGTTAGGGTGCCGGGTGTGACGAGACGCACGACGTCACGGCGCACCACTGCCTTGGGCCCTCGCTTTTTCGCTTCGGCGGGGTCCTCGATCTGCTCGCAGACCGCGACGCGGTGGCCCTGGGCAATTAGGCGGTGAAGATAATCGTCGGCTGAATGGACCGGTACGCCGCACATGGGAATGTCGGCGCCCAAATGCTTGCCGCGCTTGGTCAGTGCGATGCCGAGCGCGCGAGACGCGACCTCCGCGTCGCCGAAGAACAGCTCGTAGAAATCGCCCATGCGATAGAAGAGCAGGCAGTCGGCATTGGCCGCCTTGATTTCCAAGTATTGGGCGATCATCGGCGTGGCGACAGGGGCCTCCTCGCCGCGCGCGACGCTTTGCGGGGCTTTCCCCCTAGCGCTAGAAGGCCCGGCCCTCGCTTCCGTCTCGGCCATGGTCAAGGCCTAGCTTCTCGCCCCCTCCCGCACAAGGCCGCGAGGCACAGAGTTGGGGAAAGGCCTTTTCCGGGCTTTCCGTCTCCTCTAGGGTGCGCCGCAAATTTTGCCAGGAGACCCGACCATCATCCGCCCCTCCAAACGCGCGCTCGACGTGCTTCGTCCCATCAGCTTCGAGCGCGCGGTTTCGCGCCATGCAGAGGGGTCTTGCCTCGTCCGCTTCGGCGAAACGCATGTGCTGTGCACGGCGACTGCCGGCGAGCCGGTGCCGCCCTGGCTCAAGGGATCAGGCCGCGGCTGGGTCACCGCGGAATACGGCATGCTGCCGCGCGCGACTTCAGAGCGGACGCGGCGCGAGGCCTCGGCAGGCAAGCAATCCGGCCGTACGCAAGAGATCCAGCGCCTGATTGGCCGCTCCCTCCGCGCCGTCACCGATCTCGCTGCGCTTGGCGAGAAGCAGATCATCGTCGACTGCGACGTGCTTCAGGCCGATGGCGGCACACGCACCGCTTCCATCACCGGCGCCTGGGTCGCCCTTCACGACGCGCTCGCCTGGATGGCCGCGCGCAGCATGATCAAAACCAACCCGCTTCGCGATCACGTCGCTGCTGTGTCCTGCGGGCTCTATGGCGGCGAGGCGGTTCTCGATCTCGATTACGCCGAGGATTCCGAAGCCGACGCCGACGCCAATTTCGTGATGACGGGATCAGGCGGCATCGTCGAGGTACAGGGCACGGCTGAAACCGAACCCTTCACTCAGGAGCAATTCGACAGGCTGATGATGCTCGCCCGCCAAGGCATCGCCGAGCTCGTGGCCTTGCAGAAGCTCACCGTTGCTTAAACCCGGTACGCTCCGTCCCGGCACGACGCTCGTGATCGCAAGCCACAACGAAGGGAAGGTGCGGGAGCTGGCGGAGCTGTTCTCACCTTACGGAATCAGGTGCGACTCGGCGGCTTGCCTTCGCCTGCCCGAGCCCGAGGAGACTGGCGATAGCTTCACCGAGAATGCGAAGATCAAGGCCATCGCTGCTGCCAAGGGCTCAGGGATGCTCTCACTCTCCGACGATTCAGGGTTGGAGGTCGAGGCGCTTGGCGGCGCGCCAGGCATCCATTCGGCCCGGTGGGGCGGTCCCAACAGAGCTTTCGATCTTGCCATGGCCCGAGTTCACCACGAGCTGAAGAAGCTCGGCACGTCCGACCGGCGCGCGAAATTCACTTGCGCGCTTGCTCTCGCCGTTCCCGACGGTGAGGCCGCAGCGTTTACCGGCCAGGTCTACGGCACCATCGTCTGGCCGCCGCGTGGGACCCGCGGCTTCGGCTATGATCCGATTTTCGTGCCCGAAGGCTATAGTGAGACCTTCGGCGAAATCGAACCGGACTTGAAGAACCAGCTCTCGCACCGCATGCGTGCTTTCGAGAAATTGATGTTTGCTACCTATGTCGATGAATGAGCCGTTCGGAATTTATGTGCATTGGCCGTTCTGCCTCGCCAAATGCCCGTATTGCGACTTCAACAGCCACGTGCGGCATGGCGGCATCGACGAGGCGCGGTTCCTCGCCGCCTATCTCGCCGAGCTCAACCATTTTGCAGCACTTGTACCTGCGCGAAGCGTCACCAGCATCTTCTTCGGCGGCGGCACGCCGTCTTTGATGCATCCGGCCACGGTGAGCGCGATCATCGATGCCGTCGCCGAGCATTGGGACTTGAAAGGCGACGCAGAGATCACCCTCGAAGCCAATCCGACCAGCGTAGAGGCGGAGAACTTCGCCGGCTACCGAGCGGCTGGAGTCAACCGGCTGTCGCTTGGCGTGCAGGCGCTCGACGATCAGAGCCTTAAGGCGTTAGGGCGTCAGCACTCGGCCAAAGAGGCTTTGCACGCGCTTACGCTCGCCAAGCGCAATTTCGACCGCGTGTCAGTCGACCTCATCTATGCGCGCCAAGGCCAGACTGCGAAAGCATGGCAGACCGAGCTCACCCTCGTGCTCGGTCATGCGGCGGACCACCTCTCGCTCTATCAGCTCACCATCGAGGAGGGCACGCCGTTCGCTGTGCGCTACGCCGCCGGCACGCTGCGCATCCCCGATGCGGCGCGTGCACGCGCGCTCTACCAGCTCACCCAGGAACTTTGCGAGGCGGCGGGGCTTCCGGCCTATGAGGTCTCGAACCACGCGCGGCCTGGGTCGGAGTCGCGCCACAACCTTCTCTATTGGCGCGGCCACGACTACGTCGGCATCGGCCCCGGTGCACACAGCCGCATCACGGTCCACGGCGCCAAGCGGGCCCTATCGGCGATCAAGTCTCCTGAAGGTTGGCTCACGGAGGTCGACGCGCGCGGCCATGGTCTAGCAAGTGACGAGGCGTTGAGCGTTAAAGAAGTTGCCGAGGAATATTTGCTGATGGGCCTGCGCCTCAGTGAAGGCATCGACCTCAACCGCCTCGCAGCTATCTACGGACGCGGTCTCGAGACTCGCATCGGCGCACTCGCCAGTAACGGCCTGCTCAAGCGCGCGGGCAATCAGCTTGCCGCGACACCAAAAGGGCGGCTGGTGCTCAATCGGCTGATCCTGGAGCTCGCCGCTTGGGCTTAATAAGACGAGGCGGTGGCGAAGGAACTCGGCGCCGGGTCGATTACCACCGGGCCGCCTTCGCGCACTTCGAGAATGGCAAGCCCGCGCTCGCAGGTGCCGTCGGGGAGCAGACGGAACAGTCCGTCGATGCCGGCGAAGCCGCTCGCGCGCGTTAGCTGCCCCATGTCGTAGCGCTGGCCCGGCGGATTCTGCGACAGCGACACGGCAAGGCTCACCGCGTCATAGGCAAGGCTCGCAAGCCGCGGCGGCACCGAGCCATAGGTTTTCGAGTATCGCTGCACGAAATTGCTCCAGCCTTTGGGGTCAGGCGCCGGATACCAGCCGCCGACCAGCGCCTTCTCTCCGCCAATATTGGGATAATCCCATTGTCCAGTTCCAACGAACTGCAGGCGGCCGCTGGTGAGGTCCGAGGACGCGAGCAGCGGTGCAAGCGAAGGAAGCTCCTCGCGCCCGGCAGGCAGGAACAGCGCATCGACCTTCTGTCCGCCTTTGATCGCGTTCGCGATCTGCCTGACCGGGCCGAGCATGGCGTTGGAATCGTCGGTCGGGAAGGCCGCGCGCACACTTGTCTCGCCGCCGCCGCCGGATACCGCCTTGGCAAACGCCGATTCGGCGACGCGTCCGTAAGGCGATTGCGGGACGAGTTGCGCGAAACTGCGTTTGCCCTTCGACATGGCGAAGCTCACGATGCGCGGTACGTCGCGCCCGGCTTGGAAGCTCAGGAGGTATACGCCGTTGCCGGCGACCTTCTCGTCGCTCGAGAACGCGATCATGGGAATCCCGACCTGCCGCGCGACCGGCGCCGCGCCTGCGACTTCCTGAGCGAACAGCGGCCCGATGATAAGCTCGGCGCCGTCCTTGATGGCGCTCTCAGCGGCAAGCCGCGCTCCGTCAGGCGTTCCCTTCGTATCCTTGGGAACGAGCGACACATTCGGATTGTCGAAATCGAACAAAGCGAGCTCGGCGGCCTGCTTCAATGCCTTGGCCACGGCGGGGGTGGAGCCCGACGACGTGACGGGAAGGAGAAGCGCCACCTTCACCGCGCCGGTCGATCCGGTGAAGCTCGCGCCACCGGGTCCGCCGCCGCCGGCGCCAGGAGCGCCGCAGGCGACAAGCATTGCCGCCATCATGCCGGCAAGCGCGATCTTCACGGCAGCGAAACGACCAATGCTCGACGAAAGCCGCATAGTCTTTTGGCTTGTTGGAGGCGGCGCAAGACGACCAGCTCCTCCGGTTGGGTCTTGAGACCGCAAGCCGCTTGGTTTTGCGAGGGAGCGTGTTCGCAACGATGGCCCAATCATGATGGACGAAGCGCGAGTATATCACGTAACGTTCGAGCGCCTAGGGCGGGGTCGCCCGTCCCAGCGCAAGCTAAGTCGTTGGCTCGGGCCTCAAAAAGGCGGGCACGGCGCGTGCAAGACCATCGCCACAAAGAACAGACGAAAGCACACCACCACAGCACGGTGGTTCGCGCGAGCGAGGTGCTCGCCGACTTGATCGAGCGGCCGCTTTCGCCTGGCCTCCATCTCGTGGCGACACCGATCGGCAATCTCGGCGACATCTCTCTTCGAGCGCTGTCAGTGCTCGCGCGCGCGGATCTCATCGCCGCCGAGGACACGCGGCACTCGAAGAAGCTCCTCTCGCATTACGGCATCGCCGGCGAGCTTACGCCCTATCACGAGCACAACGCCGCCAAGGAGCGCCCGCGCCTCTTGGGGCGCCTACGCGCTGGAGCTTCGGTCGCGCTCATCTCAGACGCAGGCACGCCGCTCATTTCCGATCCAGGTTACAAGCTCGTACGCGAGGCGCTCGACCATGGCTTTACCGTGACGAGCATTCCCGGACCTTCCGCGGCGATCGCGGCTTTGACGAGCGCAGGTCTTCCGACCGACACCTTCCTGTTTGCCGGGTTCCTGCCGCCCAAGTCCGGCGCGCGCCGCACGCGGCTCGAAGAACTCAAATCTGTTCCGGGGACGCTAGTCTTTTTCGAAACTGGGCCTCGGCTTGGGAAAAGCCTTGCCGAGATGGCAGAGGTGTTGGGCGCGCGCAAGGCAGCGATCGCGAGAGAGCTGACCAAGCTGCACGAGACGGTGACGCGCGGGACGCTCGACCGGCTTGCCGGCGAGCTCTCCCTCAGCGACCAATCGAAGGGCGAGTTTGTTGTGGTTGTCGCGCCGCCCATCGAGGACGGTGGCGTCAGCGACGAGAAGATCGTCGAGCAGCTCAACAAGGCGCTCAATGTGGAGAGCTTCCGCGACGCGGTGCGGAGCGTCTCCGAGGTGCTGCAAGTCCCGCGCAACCGTGTCTACGAGCTTGGGCTCTCGCTAAAGCCTAAGGCCGATTGACATGAAGCAGGCGCGGGCAAAAGCCTATCGCAGCGGGCTGTTTGCCGAGACCTTGACAGCACTCCTGCTTCGCCTCAAAGGCCAACGCATCGTGGCGCAGCGCTATAGAACCCCGGTCGGCGAGATCGATCTCGTGGCGCTCAAAGGAAAGCGGCTCGCGTTCATCGAGGTCAAGCGACGCAAGACCAAGGAGGAAGCCGCCTGGACGCTTCCCCCCAGGCAGCGACGCCGCATCGTCAGAGCCGCCCAATATTGGCTGGCCGGCCATCCCGACTTTGCGGGGCATGACATTGCCTTCGACGTTGTGCTCGCGGCGCCCTTCGCCTGGCCTCGCTACATCGCCAACGCCTTCCCGGTGTGACCCTCCTTCATTTCCCTTTGGCGAAACTCTGCCTATAAGGGCGCCATGGCCCTCAAGGTCGCCTTCCAGATGGACCCCATCGAGCGCATCGATATCAGGGGCGATTCGACCTTCGCGCTCCTGCTCGAAGCGCAGTGGCGCGGGCATGACGTGTTCTATTACACGCCCAACAATCTCTCGCTCCGCGACGGCAAGCTGATCGCCGAGGGTCATAGTCTCACCGTGGAGGATAAGCCCGGAAACCACTACCGGCTCGCGCATCCAAGGGAAGTGGATCTCGGCACCTTCGACGTGGTGCATCTTCGCCAGGATCCGCCCTTCGACATGGCCTATATCACCACGACCCATCTCTTGGAGCGCATCCACCCCGATACGCTGGTGGTCAACGATCCGGCGAGTGTGCGCAACTCGCCCGAGAAGATTTTCGTGCTCGATTTTCTCGACCTGATGCCGCCCACCCTCGTCACCCGCTCGGCCGAGGAAATCCGCGCCTTCCGCGAAAAGCACAAGGACATCGTGGTGAAGCCGCTTTACGGCAATGGCGGCGCAGCGATCTTCCGCATCATGCCCAACGACACCAACCTCAACTCGCTGATCGAGCTGATGGGCTTGACCTTCCGCGAGCCGATCATGGTGCAGCGTTACGTGCCGCAGGTCGCCAAGGGCGACAAGCGCATCATCCTGGTCGATGGCGAGGTCGCCGGCGCGATCAACCGCGTGCCGCCTCCAGGCGAGACGCGCTCCAATCTGCATATCGGCGGCAAGGCCGAGGCCACGACGCTCACGAAGCGCGACAAGGAGATTTGCGCGCGGCTTGGGCCTGAGCTCAAGCGGCGCGGGCTGATCTTTGCCGGCATCGACGTGATCGGCGACTATCTCACCGAGATCAACGTCACCTCGCCGACCGGCATCAGGCAGGTCGCCGCGTTCGGAGGGCCGGACATCGCCGCCATGATCTGGGACGTGGTGGAGCGCAAGATCAAAGCCCACAGGGCCAAGCGGAGGGCGTGATGTCCTCCGATCCTAAAGGTCTCGGCGCCAAGTTCGACGCCCATACCGACGCAGCGTTCAACACGCGCGACATCGAAGCGACCATGGCGACCATGGCGGAGGCGCCGCATGTGACCCACGTGCCGACCATGACCGGCGGCTCAGGCTACGATTTGGTGCGGCACTTCTACGAGAACTACTTCGTCGGCCGCGTGCCCGACGATTGGAGCGTCAAGCTGATCACGCGCACCGTCGGCGAGAGCCAGTTCGTCGACGAGGTGATGATCAGCTTCACGCATGACTGTGACATGCCGGCGATCCTGCCTGGCGTGAAAGCCGACGGGGCGCAAAGTCGTGATCCCGTTTGTCGTGGTGGTCGGCTTCGACAAGAAAGAGAAGGTCGCATTCGAGCGCATCTATTGGGACCAGGCTAGCGTGCTCGCCCAGCTCGGGCTGCTCGATTAAGAAGGCCTGCCCGTCACCGGCGCCGACCAGGCGACCCGCCTGCTCGATCCAACCCTGCCGTCGAACACACTTATTCCTAAAGATTGAGGTCTCAAGCCTTAGGCTTCTTCCGCCGCGGTGCGCGTTTGCGCTCAGGCTTCGCCTCAATTTGCCGTGGCGATTGCTGCTGCGGCGTTCGTCTCCGCCGCTTGCCGAAGCCGCACCAGAGGTGAAAGCCGACGCCGATGCCCCAGCCGAGCGCCACCCAATAGAACCACCACACTCTCGGTGTGACGGTGAGATTGACGAAGAACAGCAGGAGCACGACGGCGAGATAGGCGAAGAGGTGCACCATCGACGCGCGTGCCTTCGGGTCGATGAAGATCCGCTCGCGCCGCCGCGTCTTGCGCAAGAGAAGCGCAAGAGCGTGGGTGGCGATGGCGATGGACCAAGCCATGAGCACCCAAGGGAACCACAGCGTGCCCGGCGTGAGCCAAAGATTGAGTCCGGCGCAGATAAGGACGCCTGCGACGAAGGCCGCGAGATGGACGAGGAAGATTCGCATGGCGCGGTCTTTGAACATCTCGCCATCCTCGTGCGTCGAAGACAGCGGTTCAAGCCAACGGTGCTGCGCCCAGCTCATTTCCGATGTTCTCTGATTGTTCTTGCCGGTGCTCGGGCATTGACTACTTGACTATTCGCGCGGACGACGGTTGGTCGCTTTCGAGGGGATCGTTGCGCGCGCCGTCGACGTGCAGATCCAGATCGGCCCCGCGCGTCCCGGCCTTCACCTTCGTCGGCCTTCCCGACAAGGCAGTCGCCGAGAGCCGCGAGCGTGTTCGCGGAGCGCTTAACGCGATCGGTCTCGGGCTTCCGCCGAAGCGCATCACCGTCAATCTCGCTCCCGCCGATCTCCCCAAGGAAGGAAGTCACTACGACCTTCCCATCGCGCTTGGCCTGATGGCCGCGGTTGGCGCGGTCGCGCGCGATGCAATCGAGGGCTATTGCGTGCTCGGAGAGCTTGCGCTCGACGGGTCGATAACGACCGTCGCCGGCGCGCTTCCTGCCGCGATCGGGGCCAACGCGCTCGGCAAGGGCCTGATCTGTCCAGCTTCGTACGGCGCCGAAGCCGCGTGGGCTGCAGCCGACATGGCGATCCTCGCGCCATCGGACCTGCTTCAGCTCATCAATTCACTTCAAGGGGCTTCAGACCTTGCGCCGACCCGTTCCCACGCCTGAGCCCGCGATGAGGCGATGCCCGACTTGAAGGACATCAAGGGACAGGAGACGGCAAAGCGCGCGCTCGAAGTCGCCGCCGCTGGCGGACACAACCTCCTCATGTTATTGGCAAGTAACTCCGGGCGCTCGTCGAGACCGATGCTTTTCTGAGGTGCGGCTGGGCTTCCATGGCCTTCCCACAGCCGTCGGGATAAGGTGAGAAAGTCAAAACTAGGTCTCACTACGCGCTGAGGAAACTTGCGTCGATAACGAAAAAATAAATTTATATGACAGTGGCCCTCGAAGACTAGCGAGCTATAAATAGGTAGAAGGCCAAATTCCGCTAGTGCCATTGGTCTAGTTACAAGGTCGGCAGAATGGCTCTATACTCAGAGTTTCTTCACAATCATTTTTCTATTCGGTCGGCATCGCTGCCGAACATCACATAAATCTAAGCATTGCTGAGGTCAGATCTGTCACAATTTAATTCCGAATCCAACAATCACGCGTATCCAAGCCCATTTGTCCAACGCGCTCCCCGACACTGCATTACGCTGAACTTAGGAAACGGCATGAGTGTCTCCAAAGAGGACGCGAAACGCCGTCTGAACTACCTTCGCGCGCAAATGCTGAGGGCCATATTCGGGAACAGCTGGAGACGGAAGGGCGGCAAGATCGTCTTCCTGATCTTCAAACAGGGTTCTCGGGCCACCAGCAATCAGCATTTTCATGTTCTGATGGCGATCGAGGGCGAGCACAATTGGTCGGAGTTGAGGATCGCGCGACCACGGGAGCCATGGGAGAAACCAGCTCACGTGGACTGGGATTGGAAGAGGGCAACGCTTTCATGGCTTACGTCTCGCGGGAAACGAGCCAGGAAGCGGACGGTTACGAGATTTTTTGAAAAACGATTGATTTAAGGTATTTCGCACAAACGCGCGCCTCTGAGGCGGTAGGCCATAAGCTAAAAAGTATCACGTCAATCTGTTGTCCTTGCCGAACGGTGCAGCCTCGCTGCGCCGTAACGATGAAATACGCTCAAATTTCAAAATCAGTTTTCAGACTCAAATTTCAAAAATCATTTTCGGACCTCAGGTTCGAATTTCAAATCAGAAGGAGGTTTTATGCATGGGTTTAAATTGGGAAAGATCGAACAAACAAAGCAGAATGTGGAGGAATGGCTTCGAAATCGTAAGACCATCGACTCCACGATCTAAGCCAAAGAAGAAGGTAAAAACGATAGGCGATGCAGTACTCGAACTACAGCACCTCAGGGTTAAGCGGCGCACTAAAGCCGTCAAAGAGATTCTACGCAACAAGCGCTTTCGAGATCTGATCCACACAGAAAAAAGAAAAAGAAGGCGATCTCCGGTGTACAACGACAAAAATCGCGATAACCTTGTTGGCCCCCGCTCGTACCGTTGCAATCCTGGGTGCTGGAGCTTCTCTCATGTGGAGTTCTGTCGTAGAGGATTTGGTTGATCGCTTAGTCCCAGACGGCGGCAAAGGCCTGCTGGGGAAAGAAAAACTTTGCAGCGAATGTCAAGGGAGGGGGTACACCCGAAAAAATCAGGGTGTTTGGCGGGCTTGCCCGAACTGCTATGCGGGACGCTGCTGGATTTCCGTTGGGACAATCGCCCCGATGGACGGCGGGCCGCTTCCCCTGAGCGAATAAACTCCATTCGCTAACCGCGTAAGCGCGCAGCTCATCCTTTACTGCAGCGACCTTCAACGCTCTAAGCATGATGTCGTTGTAAGGCGCAGCGGCCCATTCCCCAGGATGTCGCGAGTGTGCTCCACCGTCCACTGCGGCGGAAAGCGGCGAGTGTTTTATTCAAGCATGGTAGAACGCTGTTGTTTAAGTTGTTTTGCCCGGAGAGGAGACTATTTCGGCGCTGGACCGTTTTTTAATAGTTAGATTGGAGGCACGCCAGATGAGTTACCGTGATGCTGCAACGTCTGGCACAAACATCGCCGCTTCGTATGGGCGTGCTGCGGAATGTAAGGAGCGCGCGCCGAGTGCAACTCACCCAGAGACTAAGGCAGAATACATCCGATTAGCACGAGGCTGGGTGCATTTAGCTCGAAGCTATGAGTTCGTGGAAAGCCTCGAACGCTTCCTCCTCGATGCCACGAGGAAACGTCATTCTTTGAGGCCGAGAACCTTCCAGAAGTTCCCGACCCTTTACGCTGACGAAAATCGAAGAGAACAAAAAACAAGAAGCCCGGAAAAATCCGGGCTTCTCTACTAGAGTCACCTCTAGGAGCACAGCGAGGTAAAGCTCTGCTGCGCTTATCCAACAAAGCTGCAATCAATGCGATCGGTTCCGACACCCGGTTCGACAGGCTCCGAGAGCCCACGGTGGCTGGAACCGGTTAGTCATACCTCTATCGCCTCAGCCGGTTCATCACGGCGAGGATGATCCACCACCTTCACCCTCAAGGTTTCATTCCGGGTCACCTTGATCGTCTTGATTGCGCCGATCTTGGGAGGGATGCTGGTTAAGCCGAGAAGCAGCTTCGAGGTGCCGTCTCTCCGATGGATACGCAACGTTCGGTAAAATGGCTTTATACCTGATTCGCTACAAGATGGATGCGGAACGGATCAAAGCACGCGATTGCTGGTGTCGCGACTGTCAATTTATCGATGCGTGTTCAGGCACGGTGAATGTGTTCTTCCCGAGCTTGGCGGGCATCACAGATGACCATCTGGACTTCGAGCGCACCGAGCTGGGCCGTGATCGATCCGAACATCCAGCGATGAGAAACAGTCGCCGCCACCACAGTAAAGCTCAGGACGCTGAATTAGGTGCTACGAAGCTGATCGCGTCCCTTCAATCCTTCAGTATCGGTCGGGCCAATCAACGGCCCTTCGAGCGAGGATTGGACTTTTCTCTGGCGGCTTCAGTTCGACTCATCGCCACCTGATCAAGGTGACGCTTCACCTGTTCTTTGGTGCAGCCGAGCTTCCGCAAGCGGCGCTCGATCTCCTGAATAGTCGGCCAGCTCTCTACTTTAGTCGGCCAACTCTCTCCTTTCTCGAAGGTGTTTAACTCGTCGTACTCTTCCATGGCATGTATGTAGGCGAAATTTACTGATCACCGATTATGTGGGCAGTCAGGATGCGAATTAAAAGTCCTAAGCATTTGAATTAAATAAGCAACTGAACGACGCCGCCCCCAGTAATGCGCAAGAGGAGCCCGGGTGGAGAGGGGGGTTTCTGAAGAAGAGCTGGAGGACATGGCCCAAGGTTGGGGAGCTACTTGCTAAGGCACGCTTCCCAGCATCTCCGAAAGGGCTGGGGCGAGCCGTCAAAATCACCCTAACCCCGACACATGGTCGCGTAGCCGCGTCCAGTACTGCGTAAGAGGAGCCGGTGCAGAGCTGGGCTTCTCCTAATCAAGCACGTTCCCACCCATCCAACCTCTAGCCAGCACGAAGAAGAATGAAGCTGCCGCCTCGGATTGCTCGCCCAGCCTAAGAGCTTAAGCAAGATTGACATGGATGGTCTGGCTCATGCGCGCGGTCGAATCGGCCGAAACTAGCCACGAATGCCTGCGTTAAAGCAGGACAATGGGACTTCCTCGATGAAGAGCTTTTTCCTTATTTTGGTGCTTCTCGCGGTTCTTGCCGCAACCCTCTGGTGGGCGATTTATGCCTGGACCTCAGTCGACGTGGAAATGAGCATTCACGGGTACATTGCCATCATACTTGGCATCGTTTTCTCGCTCATGATCGGCTGCGGACTGATGGCCCTCATGTTTTACAGCAGCCGCCATGGGTACGACGAGCCACCCGACTGCCGTTGAAGCCAATCAGTGCGTGTCGCTATGCAGCAAAAGACAGATGGACGAGTGGTGCGCTTGTTCACCAAGTATGTCAGTGCCGAGGGGCGTTCGATAGAACAGTGGTTCTTAGTCGCTATCGGTGAGGACGATAAAGCCACTGACGCGGTGGCGAAGTCAGCGAATGCGGCGGATGCAGTTTTTGAGGTCGTCGGGCACATCCCCGCAGCAACTCTCGCCAATTGGGGCATGACGGAAGGCGAGGTTCGGCTTGTTCTTCCTGGCGAGCCAATTAGCGGCTGAGAGCCTGTGGTGAGTGCAAGTCTCGGAGACTGATGATGCACAAAGGTGGATGTTTCTGTGGGGCAGTTCAGATTGAGGTCTCGGGCGAACCCGAAAGCATGGGTTACTGCCATTGCCAATCCTGTCGCTCGTGGTCAGGTGGACCAGTCAACGCCTTTACATTGTGGAGACCTGAGGCCGTGCACGTGAAGGCTGGTGCCAAACATATCGGCATGTTCCAGAAGACGGCCGCAAGCCAGCAGCAGTACTGCACCAAATGCGGAGGACATTTGATGACCAATCACCCTCCTCTGGAGTTGATCGACGTATTTGCAAGCACGGTGCCATCCCTCAGCTTCCGACCCGCCCTGCACGTCAACTATGCAGAGACAGTACTTCCCATGCGAGACGGACTGCCGAAGTTCAAGGATTTTCCCGCAGAGATCGGCGGATCAGGCGAGCAGATGCCTGAATAGGACAGCAGCTAAACTAGGTCCTCGCCTACTCACGGGCACTTTTGCAGGAGGTAAATCAATGTTTCCGCTCACGCCACCAAAACAACTGACCTTCCTTATCTCTGTGGCATTGGCAATCGCCGCCGTTGTAGTTCGCTACTTGGTCTATACGGGCGTGCAGATGCCGCCGGCATTCCCGACTGGAGGGTTCCTGCTCCTACTGGTTGCCTATCTGGTTCTCGTCGTCGGTAACCTGATTGAAGGAGCGTAGGTGGACACATGCCCGGGGCTATTCATATCTTGCCTAGGGGAAGTTGCCGACAAAAGATCGCCGCTTTGATTGCGTATGCTAGGCATTAGGACGGGGGGTACTTCTAACGGAGTATCCTCGATGTGTGATTACAGCCTAGAGCTGATCAGGTCTCGGCCTGCGAAGGCCGGTGACAAGTTGGCATCAACGAGCTTTCCGAACACGCCTACACGTGGTTTCGCTGCGGCTGACGATCGTAGCGTGGCCGTGTGCTTGCTTCCCGGCACGGAGCTGTCCTTTGAAAAGGAAATCCGATGCGAGGGGGTAATCTTCTCCTGGACGCCCGGACACAAGGTGGCGAAGTTCCAACAGGTCAACAAGGGCAAACGGCACGCTCATCGTGACGCTTTGGAATTTCCCGATGGGAAGATCGTCCTGCTAACGCAGTTGCGCGAGGGTCAATACGCGACCGTGTTGCAATTGCCGGCGCTTTCGTCTGTCGCAATGCACGACACAGGGTGGAAGGGTGCGCTCGTAGAGTAGTAAGGCTCTGCTTTTCCGCTTTGCTTTGCTCTCGAGAGAGCATTTCGCCACGGACTTGAGGCTGGTCACCAAGCCGGCCTGGGCGCGCAACTAAAGCCTGCGCTTTCTCTGACAATGCGTGGTCTGCTAGCTATTACTGTAGTTCTAACGTTCTCCGCTACCACTCCTGCTTTCGCGAATTGGTGGGTTGTCCGCTCGTCCGATGAGACGTGCCTTGTCGTTGATATTGAGCCAACCAGTAAGGAGAAAGGCATTACAAAAATTGATAAGGACTCTTATCCGACTGCGGAGCAGGCCGAAGCCGACGTCAAGCGGCTTTGCAAATCACAAGCTAAGCCGAAGCGGAATCCCTAGCTTCGGGGAAGCCGAGGCACTCTCGAAAATCCAAGTTTGATTAGCCAACGAAGTCGCTTTTCGCGCGTTGTCCTCAGGATTGAGGAAATTGGAGCAAAGAGCGATGACGACGAGGAAACGAGACTCGCACGACAAAGCTCGGCGTGCTGGCTCTCAGCCGAACCTGGGCCAGAAGGCAGCTGAGCGAGAAAAGAAGAGCAAGGCGCAGCTCAGTCATATGGAAGGAAGGCGGCCAACGTCGGCACCTGGTCGTTTCGTCGCGTGGTGCAAGCAGGAGCAAGCGAGCATACAGCAGCAACTTGAGTTGATACAGAGCGGCAAGGTGTTGACAGGAGAGAACCGGGGATCAGGTTGGGTCGATACCACCGGCGAATCGGTGAAGCGCGCCAAGCAGACTCGCGGAGCTAGAATCCCTATCTGACCGAAAAAGGCTCGGCCACGATCTCGAAACCATAACTTTGTCTTCAACTCCAGCCATGGCGCTGACGCGTCCACGGCGGCGTAGCGACCCCCCGGCGCCCAGAAGTGCCAACAGCGGGCATCTCGGGTTCTGGAATGCCCAGAAGTCCCTCCGCTCGCGCGACCAGAATGGAGTTTCTGTTCTCCGGCCAACAGTCAGGTTTATAAAGTTCTTCTTGATGGTGGTCACTTGTGCTTGGGTGACCGAATTGCCATCTGTGACATACGCGCGCCATTGTTGACTAATGCCAATACATGCAGCGCGACGTGGGGCGGACCACGTAGCATGTGATGCCCATTGAACCAGCGTCCGCCCCATTCTCTAAATAGCCGTGCGCCCTGAGTGCGCCGCGACGCGACAACACCCAGGCACAACAGAACACCAGGCTCGCACGCAAGGTTGGGTCGATGCCGCTGAGCGCTCGTTCGCAGCCTAACTTAGCTTTGAGGAAGGCTAAAATGTCCTGGCAATTCACTGTGGGACTCAGAGTCAAAAGGAATGCGGACCGAATTGTCGTCGATGCTGAAGACGCGCTCATTGCTGC
>Ga0134128_10005665_pt1 | contig 15137 bp, 13 predicted proteins | sample KB31754_FD_96462 | JGI IMG/M metagenome (GOLD analysis project Ga0134128, IMG submission 96462) | Terrestrial soil microbial communities with excess Nitrogen fertilizer from Kellogg Biological Station, Michigan, USA - KB3-175-4 | ecosystem: Environmental > Terrestrial > Soil > Unclassified ... | reverse complement strand
GAAAGAGCTCTTACAAAAAGAGCAAGAAGAAAAATCGGAAACCACCACAGAAGCGCTCGACGCGATCGCCGCGCCGGAAGTGGAACAGCAAGATCGCGTTCCACACAAGACGATGGCGCCGGCAGCTCGCACCATGAAGCGCCCGGACAAACCGTGGAGCATCATCGGGCGCCTGGTACACGTAGGCGATTATGTCGGCTACACGAAGCCATGGCGCGACAAGTGGGGCGGCTACAACTTCCTCCATTCACAAAAGAAGCTGCGCACGGGCCCGGAAACCATCCTCGGCATCTTCTGTTTGTTTGCGATGTGCTTGGGGATCTTCCTCATCCCGGCGGCGATCAAAGATGCAGACGACCAGAATTCTGCAGCGCTGGCTCGCCAACGCTTGAGCGACAGCGTGCATGAAGATCTCGCCTCGGAGTCTCCCCAGGAAGACAAAGAGATGGAGAGCACCAAGAGCAATCCGCCCGCTGTAACTAACCCGGGCACAGCCAATCACACCTTCACCGGCAACTTCGCATTTTCGCCCGATACTGAAGATCTCCGCTTCGGCAGGCATCTGATCGTTAAGGGCAAAATCGAGGCGGCAATTCCTTATTACGAGCGATACCTGACCCTAGACCCGGAATCCAATGAAACCCGGATCGAGCTAATCAACGCCTACATCGGTACGCGCCAGCGATATAAGGCGCGCAAACTTTGCATCAAAGCAATAAAGCGCGCGAGCGATCCGAAGGAACTAGCCGCCCTTTGGCAGCTTTTAAGCCAATGCCAAACCGATTGAGGCGTCAATTATCACGGAGATGTCACTCAAACGATGTATAATTTTCACGGCCTGTTGACAACAACCACGCCCCGGTCGGCTCAGCTCAGAGGACATGCAATGCGTAGAGGCAGTACGCGCAATCAGTCCGGTATTAGCTTGGTGGAACTGACAGCCGCTATGGTTTTTGGCTTGCCTCCAATTATGCTAATGCTGTATGCGACGCTCGAAGCGAACCTGCTCTTCACGATCCGCACCAACCTCGACGTTGCAACGCGTCGCGCGGCGCAGTTACTGATAGATGACTACCTCAATAACGGCTATAAGTCGGATGGCAGTGGTTCTAACTTGCCGCCAGCACTGCAATTCAACGTTCCAACTGCCGATGGAAAGCACTATTTCATAAACAATAACGCTACGAGCGGCGGTGCCAACCAATTCACTTGGACTTTTGATTTGACGAACAAACCCAATACGGTCACAGTAACTGTCACATATCCGACGAACAAAAATAATGGATTGCTTCCCTTTCCTAGTCCGGATCCATTGGGAGTAGGCAGCAGTTTCACAATCCTTACCTCCGGTACGTTCGCGGTGCCAAATTTATGAAGATCAAAACAAACAAACGCAATCAACGCGGTGCGACGCACATAGCCGAATTCGCTGCGGCACTCGTGATCGGCCTACCGTTATTGACGTTGCTCGTCTTTGTCGCCCTCGAGTGCGGTCACTTCTACACGATCAAATCCGCGATGGAACTTGGGGCTCGCAACGCAGCGCGCGCACTCGTGGTCTATTACAACGTAAATCACAGCACGACCCCAGCGAGCAGCGCAACTTTTTTTTCCGACTTTTTCATCCCCAATTACATCAATAGTGCCACGCAATTTACTTACATCTGGGACACTGCTAACACTCCACCCCAGTATGTAACCGTCAGCTGCGCTTATCCCTCCGGTGGTGGCAATGGACTGGCACCGTTTCCGGCAGGACCGCTGCGTTACTTGAGCAATGCTAGTTTCGATCTTGGTACTTTTACCGTTCGAGGCACTTTTACTTTACCAGTGCAATAGAGAGGCAGTAGTTATGAAGCGCAAATATGCTCACGTCCGCGCCCGAGGTTCCGTCGCCGGAATTGCCTTCATAGCGCTCGTACCATTGGTGGCCGCTATCGGCGGCTTCGCCGTGGACTGCATGCACGTCAATGATGCAAAAGGCGAGCTGCAACGGGCAGTCGACGCAGCCGCTCTCGCCGGAGCAGAAGATCTATCAAAATACGTGCCGGGCACTATACCGGACTCGGCCACGTCCGTCGCCAGCGCCGACCAAGAACCTCTCAAGTTCGCCTTGCAAGTCGCGGAACTAAATGCAGTTGACGGGCCGTTCGGACTATGGAGCAGCAGCAACCGCTCAATAAAAGCCACTATTCGTTATGATTCAAATTTTCCAGGGACGGCCAACTCCCCGAATCGCTGTGACGTGTCGTCGCAAATTTACATAAACAGCCTGTTCGCAAAGATATTCGGCAACTTCGGACAAAACGTAAGTGCTTCGGGATCCGCGGCATACACTGGACTCAATCAAATCAACGGCGACAATGGGTACCTTGTAGTTAGCTCAATCGATTTGAACCCGGCCCCGAATGGCTCACCGCTCGGAAACAACCCGAGTTTCGGGACTAACTATACCGTCGATCTCCATACGAACTCCGTCTGGGTCTCGAACCCTAACGTCCAGGACGACGACCTTCTAGGTCATATTTGGGATCCGTCCAAATACCCGCCTGTGAATTTGCCACCCATAACGATCGGCAGCACCATAACAACTGACCATGGGATAAAAAACGCCGGAACTCAGTTTGCTAATCTGATCGGGTACACAATAGTTCTGGTCGTAACCAACCAGGACACGGTACCTGGTAGTGGTAAAGCCTCCTATCCGGTGACCGGTTTTATCGGGTTAAAGGTGACGGGTAGCACCGGCAAGACAAATGTGACCGGCACCCTGGTTCCCCTCGGCATAGTCGGTGGTGGCTTCACCGGCGGGCCGACATCAAACACGGGGCCGTTTTTGGTCCGGCTGGTGCAGTGAGAACGCGTGGCTTCGCCCGGGTTCTTTTTTTGAGTTTGGCACGCTCGCACAACAGACGGACGCCCGCCGATACCATATAGAGAATTGCATCTGAACCAATTTTTTATAGCGACCGATAAGCGGGCTTAGGCCCGCGAGTATATATAGCAATCAGGAAGCGCCTGTACCGGTTGCCATCCGCATGGCAGTTCGTCGTATTTGAGCAAAGGGCGTTCCATAACCCTTGTTGCTCGCAAGCACACCTCTTAGTGATCGGATACCCGGATGGACGCGGATGGTGGCGTGATCTCCTTCGAAAGCGAATTCGAGCTTATCACCAGGTTTCATCGCCAGAACTTTGCGAATGGCATTACGGATCGTCGTCTGTCCTTTGCTTGCTAGCGTTGAATCGTGAATACGCATCGGTCGTTCCAGTCGATATCAGAGGCAACACACGTTCCGTATTCCCAATCAGCGGGACAAAGGCCGCCGGTACTCAAGCGGAAATTTGCATTTGATGCAAGTTTTTATAGCGACGCACAAGCGGGCTGATGCCCGCCGTTACAAAGACAGAACTTACATCACGCCTTTGGTGCTCTTGGTGGCGACTGCTTGCTCGAACAGCTTGCTGTACTTGTCTTGCAGCGCAGGCGATTGCTCGATGCCTTCGGCAGCGTATTTGGCGGCCAGGTGGCTCGATCCGTCGGCGAGCAACATGTCGATCAACTTCGTGCGAGCAACGTCGATCTTCGGATTGCAAGCAAGCAAGTTGGTATACACGCCGATCGCTTCTTGTGTTCGGTTGTCTCCAGCGAGCGCTTTAGCGTAGGCAAGTTGGTCGGCGGCGGTCAAAGCTTGCATCGCTGATAGTGCGTTAAATTGCGAAGCTGCGTCTGCGTTCATCTCGCGTGCCAGATAAGCGTGAGCTAGATAACGACGAGCATTGGCGTTTGTCGGCATGGCTTTCACGGCAGCATGCAAATATTCGATCGCAGGATCGATGTCGCCGGCAACCATAAGCTTGTAGCCTTGAATGACGAGAACATTGGCCGGTTGATTGAGTTGCGCAGCGGTCGGCATATTGGCATGCGCCACTTGATCGGCAATAACACTGGTTTTCGGCGCGTTCGCTTGCAACGCAACTTTGGCTTTCTGATATTTGGTATGAGCCACTTTGTTATCCGGCTCTGCACCGAGAACAAAACCCATGTCTTCCATGGTGCCCAGATAATCATGAACATTGAAACGCTCGTCGCCACGAATGCGGTGCGTTTCTATTGTCGGATAAGCCGCGACGAGCTTATCGAGTTGGGCTAACGAATCGCTACCGTCTTTGAGACCGGCGTAGCAAAGTCCTTCGATTTTGAAGACGAACGGATCGTTGGCTTTCAGTTCGAGAGCGGCTTTGCAATCTTCAATTCCTTGCTTGAAGTTTTTCATGTGCATGTAAACCATCGCACGTCCGGAGTAGGATGCGGCGACACGCGGATTCATGGCGATCGCATCGCTATAATCGCGCAGAGCAGATGCGTAATCTTGCTTTTGATCGAAGGCAAACGCGCGCTTCGCCAGTGCATCGGCGGCATGTGCATCCTTGTCGTTGTGCTTGTTCAAGTATGCTGTTGAATCAGCAATCGCTTCGTCGTATTTGCCGAGATAGTCGTTAGCGGCGGCACGCACGCGATACGCTTGCACGTAGCCGGCGTTGGCTTTGATCAAAGCAGTGGAATCTTTCGTGGCTTCTTCGTACTTGTGCATTCTCATGTGCAATGAGGCTTGCGCCATTAAGGCAGCATAGTTTTTCGAATCGAGAGCGAGCGCTTTCTGATAATCATTGAGAGCATTGCCGAGTGAACCGCGTCTAGCTTCGGTAAGACCGCGATAGTAGTAGGCATCGGAATTGCCGGGATCAGCGGTAATAGCCAAGCTGAACTCAACTTGAGCATGATCGTATTTGCCATCGGCATAGAGCTTTTTGGCGATGTTTATATGATTGCGGTATGCGAGAGCTTGAAAGCAAACATTTCCTAACATCAACAACAGCGCCAGGAAGATCACGCAGCCAATCTTGCCGACGATGCCCATCTTCTTGCCGGAACGCACCGGCGGCTCAAAACCACCTTCGATGATGAACTTCGCTTGTTCAGCCTTCTCGCGCTGTTTGCTCGGCGAGTCATAACGCAGTTTGCGCGCCTGGCGATCGCTGCCGACCCACAGTGCGCGTCTACCCTGGGTATCCCAACCGTTTATCGGTACGGTTTTGCCATGCTGGACGGCTTCGGCTCGCGACGAGTCTGAAGCTATCGTAGCGGCGGGCGGAAGCCCGCTCTTCTCCAAAGACTTACCGGATGTGCCATTGCTTGGCATATTCAATTGATTTTCGAAAGAATGCATGTGTGGTTATTGCTAGGCGACTTCGACGGCTTGAACGAGATTGGTGGCGCCAATGGCCGGAGGTGCGAAGCTTTCAGCAAGCTGAGTGCTGGGGAGGTAACGGCGGGAGATATTGAATTCGATCGGTTGCGGCAGCGCGGTGCTTGGCTCGCCGCCTTCAAACCAGTGAGCATGAGATTTGGTCCAAGCGGCTCCGCAAACCTTCATGCGAGCAGTCGCCCAAAACTCACCCGCTCTACCGTCTTTACGGTAGTTTTGGCTCATCGCGCGCAGCTTCTTCAGCAGCACGGTGTAAGCGGTAGCGAGTGCTTGGATCGATATGCTCATTCCCAACTCCTTATAGAAACATCGCGGTATTCGCGCGCCAGCCAATGATACCAAATGTAGTGGCATACCAGGGAGGCTGGTAACCAACGCCTACCACATGGTTCACCCGAGGCATGTCGGAAATGCCTGAGGACCGGATGCAACCTTGGGATAACTGTAGACGAACCTCTTGGTAAGTTCAAATTAACTTCAGTACCTCCGTGACGACCAGACGATGCTGCAATCGCGCCACTGGCGCGCCATGTCCGCGTTTTAATACTTTCGGGCTATGGGCAAATTCCCATAACCTTTTTCGTTTAGACGGCAAAAACGGGGGAAACGCCTGCAGGATAGGCTGGTGAATCGGACTTAAGTGATCGCAACTCAATGCCTATTTGGCCTTAATCACAAACTCTTGAAAAGTATCCATATATGTATCCGTTTGTGAATGAGGTCTGCTCCTAGACCGCGAAACGGAAGTTTATACAGTCCCCGTTCTGGACTATGTATTCCTTGCCCTCGAGCCGTACCAGCCCCTTATCTTTGGCCGCGTTCCAAGATCCGCAGTCCTGCAAGGCCTTGAATGCGGCGACTTCCGCGCGAATGAATCCTCGCGCGATGTCCGAGTGAATCTTTCGCGCCGCTTCCTGCGCAATGGTACCTGCTGTGATAGTCCAGGCCCTGACTTCGTCTTCGCCAACCGTGAAAAATGGGATGACGTTGAGCAGCGAATACGAAGCCTTGATCAGCTTGTCCCGACCAGACTCGGTGATGCCCAGCGCGCTTAGAAATTCGTCGCGTTCGGCCGGCTCCATTTGTGCAATTTCCATTTCAGTCTTGCCGCAGAAGGAAAGCAACGGAGCGGCCTTTGATTCAGCGAACGGTTTCAGTTTTTTCAGCGTCTCGGTGTCTGCTTTTCCAATCTCAGCTTCGTCGATGTTGGCGACGAGGAGCAAAGGCTTCTGCGAGAGAAACGTGTAGCCGCGCACAACTTTTGTGTCATCTTCACTGATTTGTATCTGTCGCAGTGGCTGCTCTTTTGTGAGCAGATCTTCAAAGCGTTTCAGTATTTCTTTCTCTTGCTCGGCAGTCGTCCGCTCGGGGCCCTTCTTGCGTTGAATCTCTTGATCCAGTTTTTCAAGCCGTTTTTGAACGACGGCGAGATCGGCGAGAATCAATTCGAGTTCGACAAGTTCGGCATCACGCAAGGCATCAACGCTGCCATCGGGGTGTGGAACCGACGGATCCGTGAAGGCTCTCACGACGTGCACCAGAGCTTCAACCTGGCGCAAATTCTGAATAAGCTGCGGGCTGAAGCCATCTTTCTTCGCCGAGCCCGGGACAAGCCCTGCCACATCGACAACTTCGATGTTGGCATAGGTGGTCTTCTTGGGCTTGTACAGCTCAGACAGCCAATCCTGGCGCATGTCCGGCACGGGCACTATTCCAATGTTGGCTTCCGCGCCGGCGCCGAATGTGCCTGTGCTCGCATTTGATCCCGTAATGGCGTTGAAAACGGTTGTCTTGCCTGACGCAGGCAAACCAATAACTCCGACCTTCATAGGCGCTCCGCTCTCGCTTCTCTCAAAACTCGGAGAGGGTGGGATTCGAACCCACGTGGCTTGCGCCCATCCGCTTTCGAGGCGGCGCCGTTATGACCGCTTCGGTACCTCTCCTCAAGGATCAGTCATTCTAGCAAACGGCGCAGCCATGAGGCGCACAGGTTAATGGGTTTGAAGCTCGGGGAAAACAATTATCGAGCCTTCACGGGGCAGCTCATGCTTGTGATCGCCACAGGCGGCGGTTTGCTCGACTTGCTGCGGCAGTCCGGCTGAGGCGTTTTCGTAAGCTTTGTTCATGTCCGTAACTTCGCCGACAATCTTGAAACTGTCGAAGACATAAGGCACGCCGTCGGCAGCAATCGGGTGAGCAGCATCCATCACCTGCATGTGCAGGTGAGCGCCGCTGGAATTGCCGCTGTTGCCAACCAGCCCCAGCAACTGCCCGCGCTTGACACGCTGCCCCGCCTTCACTTTCAGGGTGCCGGGCTTGAAATGGGCATACAGAACAAACAGATCGTTGCCGATGTCCTGCACCACCGAGTTGCCCTCCGGATAATCAAACCGATCATTTCCGGCGGCCTGATTAGGGATTTGGTCCGGGAAGCGATCTAGGGCACCGGATATGGTGCCATCCGCCACCGCAAACACCGGCTGTCCATAGGCAAGATCGCTTTCGTTTTTGGTGCTATCGCCTCTGGACGAACGATTGGAATCATCAAGGCGTATCCAATCGATCGCGTAGCACTGTGCGGATTTCAACCGGTTACCGACGGCAAAGAGCGCTCTGCGGTGTCCTTCAAGTCCATCCCACCCGCCGCCGGCCAGCCAGTTGCCGCCTGAGAGCGGTGCAGCAATTACAATCGGTGGGCGTTTGTCCACCACGGTAGGCGCTGCTTCATAGGTGAGATGATCCACCTTTCCCGGTTCGAACATCGACACAGAGACTGTGACTCGATGCCTGATTACGTCAGGCACGTCCGTATCGCGGACAAAATCAAGGAGCAGAAAAGCCGCCGCGGTTCCACCTGGCATCAACGAGTACTTGTGCTTGTCGGTAACCATGTCGGCATACGGATTCACCATCACCGAAGCCAGCTCGCCTTTGTTGAAAGAGCGGATAGGCGACCCTTCCGTATCAAGCAGATCAAGCTTTTCGACGGCGGCACCATTGTGCCAAAAGTTTTGGAAGATCAGATCGTAGATGATGTGCGTCTTCCCGTCGCTCCCTCGGAACGGTTGCGGAACCAGCACAGTCTTGAGCAATATGGGCGTCCACGGCACCGGTGTAATCGACGAAGGTTTCACCGCCTGTGGTGGCGCCGGTTTTTTCGGCTGCTCCATGGTTGCGGCGCGCATAAGCCCGCTCGAAGCGCTAGCGCAAAACGCGGCGCAAATGCACGCGAAGATTTTTACCGCTAAATTTCTGCTGCAGCGCCTACTGATTGCTGGTCGCGCGCGCATGAGAGGCCAGATTCATGGTTCTTTCCGACTGACTTTTCAGCGCCGTCATCACACCCGGCAAATCGATGTGCGATTGGCGGCGAATCAGTGCTTGCGGCATGAACAATCCGCCATTCACGTGATTGGCGTATGTCACCATGGTGCTGCGTCCGCAATCGGCAGGCTCGAGCTTCCAATAGCCGTCGACGGCTTTGAAGTCGCCACCCACCCGATGCCATTCAATGAACCGATTCGGAAGTTCTTTCACTTCGAGATCGTATTCAAAGGTGGCAATCAAACCCGACGGCCGCAGGCTGTAATGAACAATTTTTGTAGCGCCTTTGTCGAGAAGCACCTGGCACTTTTTCAAGTTGGCGAAAATATGCGGTGCGCCGCTGTAATCAGTGATCACTTGCCAAACTTGCTCAGGGCGAGCTTTTACCAGGACTTTGATGACCTGATATGGACGATCGCCAATTTGCTCATCGAGCACCGTGGCGTTGCTTGCTTCCGGACGCGCGCACGCCGACTGAAGCAGTGATGCACCGGGCAAGAAATTGAGAGCAAAAGCTAAAGACAGGGCGAGTAAACTACGCTTCTGATGGATCACCGTGCATTGACCTTTCTAGGGACTTATGCGTGTCGATCGGAACGTGGGACTACAATAGCTAATCCACAAGTGGTGTCAACTTAAAAGTATTCCGACAGGCACAAGGGGGAATTTTATACGCCTTTCGCTACCTTACTCAAGGTTATTACCTTCACTTGAGAATCTTCTCGCTCGATAAATCGATTAATCCCTTGTCATCCAGGTGTCGTGTTGGATCGCCGAAAAGCTCTTGTAATCTACAATCCAACCGCCGGCAATCTGCGTGACGCGGACTTATACATAGGCTCAATTGTCCATAACCTTTGTAAAGACGAGCGGTTCGCAGTTACAGTCGTCACCACCCTTGCAGACATGACGCAAAGGCAATGCGCGGCAATGATTGCAGATGATTATGAATTGATTGTTGCCGCCGGTGGTGACGGCACCATTCGGTTGGCACTAGGGGCGGTATCAGATCAGGCACCACATACTCCGGTGGCGATTATTCCTCTCGGCACCGGAAATCAGCTTGCGCGCAACTTGAATGTGTACCAGGAAAACTTGCTATCCGATTCTTTGCTCGACGGAATCGACATCATGCTCAACGGCACGCCGACGGCAATCGATCTGGGATTGATGAACGGCGAATATTTTTGCGTAGCAGCCGGCGCCGGACCGCTTTCAGATGCAGTGATTACGCCATCGCGCCAGGATAAAGCGAGCTTGAAAATGCTCGCCTATGTGAGCTCGATGATTCAAACGTTCGCCCTGCCGCCGGTAGTATTTCGAGTGAATGCAGAAGGGGATACGTTCGACGTAAATGCCTCCGGCATTTTCGTGACCAACGTCGCCGACCTCGGCGTAGGAATTTTGTCCGATAGCGCCGAGCTGAGTGATGGATTGTTGGATTTATGCATCATGAATCCAACCGAATTCACAGACTATCTTCAACTGGGATTCCGTTTCGTCGGCGGCTTTGTGAGCGGGGAAGCGCCGTATTACATTCGGAAGGTGAGTGCGGTGGATATCGACGTCGTTCCTGTAGAAAGCCGTCTTTCGGACTTGCAAGCCATCGCCCATAAGGTGCGAACTACCCTAAAGGGGCAATCGGAAGACCCCCCGCGATACCAGCACGTGCAGGCTATGATTGACGGCGATGCCTTTGGAACGACTCCGATGCGCATTCATGTGAAGCCGAATGCCGTCCGCGTTTTAACCAAGCGGAAATGATTATTTGACCTTTCAATTGTGAAAGGCTTACCAGGATTGCGTTTCAGCAACCAGCCTCAATTGACATAAGACCAATTTAATAGTATACCTATATTATTAAGGGCATTTAATTTAAGCTGAGGGCGTTGTTTGTGAGAAGAAACACAAGGTCTCGCCATGGCAACATGCTGGCGTTGATAGGTGCCACCACTCTGGTGATAGTGGCACTTATCCTGTTCGGACTCTGGTACGTGTCGCAGACCATGGGCACAAGCGCTCACCGCACCGCCATCGAATCGGCCGCCCTCGCTGCTGCCGGCGACCTCGGACGGGTTGCTGTTTTTACTCCGGAATGCGGCTACGTTTCATTGACTGGCTTGGCGCCGGTTGGACCAACCACCAACGCGCCGGACAATTGGTTCCGCCAGGTGCATGGTATCAACGAGCTGCTAGCCTCTGCACGCGTCGATATGGCCATCGCAGACGAGCTCGGTGACTCCAAATTGCGCGCCTTCGCTTCCAACGATGTCGCGAATATCCTCAAGGCGAAGGATGAGTTGACGGCGGCGTTGCAAGCGGCGTGTGTCCAGGGCGGCTCGGCCACTGACGTTTACGGAAATAAGATCACGCCGTACGACGACGCGCTCAACATCTATTTGGCCAATCAAGCAATCAAATCAAGTTATGTCGCCGGGTCGTTCAAACTGGCAATGGGCAACGTAAGCGGCGGCATTGCGACAGCGACGGTGGTTCCTCAGATATCGAACGTAGCCAAACTCAATGGCAGAAAATTCGGCAACGCGAACGTGCCGGCCAACCAGCAAATCAACGGTTATTACATGTCGGAAACAAATATATCCCTGGACGGAATGGACTTTGTCTTCGGATCGGTTGGGCGGCAGGCTGCGCTGGCAGATAACCACAAGTTTGTCACGTCAATCCCGGGCTTACCCTATCAGATTCCGTGCGCAGTACAAGTCACCGCGACCCAAGAATTTCAAGACCAGGGAATAAAGCAACAGACGAAGTTTACTGCGTCCGCCACTACCGGTGGTTCATTCAAGACGCCGGCGCCGGGTGCTTTCACGATCTGTTTCCCTGACGGCCCAATGAGTGAATTTGCAAAACCGGGCGACCTCGAGAATAGTGTTATGAGCGCCACTGCTTGCAAGGTGAAAGAAGCGGTTAATGGCGACTACCCGACCGAAGCAGCAACCAATGGGGCCAACATGGCAGAGCCCCCAAAAGACTGGAGCTCGCCGCCGGATGGCAGTAGCGCGGCGACCATATACAGGTCGACGTTTTACGATTGGCTGCGCGCTGGTGGCTCTACGGTGAACGTAGATTCAGCAGTCGATATGCAGAGTTTGCCGTTTGCCTCACCAAGCGCCGCGACAGTGGTATGGGCATCGCTCGATTTGCTTGGCACCCCATATACGCTGGGGCCAATTCCCACGGGCGTCATGCACATCTATGAATACAACCCGGATGGATCCATCCAATATCGTCACAAGGATGTGCAGCCCGATCCCTATTTGGATGTGTCCATGAACCAGCTTTATGCTGAGAACATCCAAACGATCAACAGCGCAACTAAAACATGGGAAATCAGCATTGCGATTCTGGCGAAGGGCGGCCAACTGCATACAATCGAGGCGACCAATCACTACGATTTTTATGCGCGCGACTTGATTCATCACCACGGAATGGGCAAGCACGACGGCGAACCTTGCGATTCGCCGACGATTAGCGCGCTTCCTCCAGCTAATCGCCTGGCGTGGAAAGATGACTGTGGTGCAGGCGGCTGCGGAGCAGATCTGCAACAAATTACACTGGCTGCGCTTAACGCCATTACAGGCGGCTCCGGCGGCCCACCACCGCCTGGTCCTAGCAGCGGAAACGGACTTCCCACTGACGGTCTGCCGCCCATGCTCACGGACTGTGAGGATTTCGCGCTCACCAATACCGCGCCGCTGCCCTACTTCGTCGTCTTCAAAAACGGACCACCCGGAGGTGCTCCTCGACCGACGTATGTGACAAACGGAGTCGCCTCCGAACTCCGCTTCCGCAGGCAAATTGACATCCACAATCTGAATACCTTGCTCGGACACACTGGGTATATCGGGCTCATGACAAACCCGGTTGCCGGAGCCGCGCAAGGAACAGCCATCGATACGGATACAAGTACGGCCACGACAACCAGCACGACGACAACTACGACGACCAGCGGTCCTTAGTCCTTAGTCGTCTGTGCGGAAGAATGCAGCAATTCGACTGCAATCTCTTGGCGGCTTTCGTCAAGTGATGATTTCGCTGCAGCCGTGGCATTAATATATTTAGACAATGGACGCGCTCGCCCCACCAACTTGCTCGACAGCATCGGTGGCACCACATACGACACCACTGGAGGTTTCGCGTGATATCGCAGAAGATTACATCGCAATTTCTAATTGCCGCCATCGCCGCAATGTCATTATCCGTTCTGCCGGCATGGTCCGATGTCACCAACGCCGACATCGTCAATGCTGTGGAGTCCGCCCATGTTCTTGACCCCGGCACGTCGGTGCGAGTGAAAGTCGAGGGTGACAAGATATATGTTGCCGCTTATCGCAACCCGGCGGAAAACGACGCTGATTGCAAGATCAATACCGTACTCATCGCCAAATCGGTTTTCGCGGCAGCCGGCGACAGTGCCTCGCGAGTAACTATCTATTACTATGGCCAGGACGGCGCCAGCTATGCCGAAGTGTCCGTCACTGCCGGCGACGTCAAAGCGTTCGGCGCCGGCGCCACCAGCCAAGAACAACTTTTGAAATCAATTGTTGTCGAGCATAAGCAGCAAGTTACGGATGCCGATCGGATCACATCTCGGCTGGCCAATAGTGCTTACCTGCGTCCCGATTACCGGGTGGATCTCAAACCCGACAATAGCCTGCTGGTAACGACCGTACTCGGTGATTGGGTGTCTGATCAAGATGCCAAACTCGAGGCGGTAAAGATTGCGGACATCGCAGCCGATGCAGCGCCGGCAGGTGTCGAGCAGATCAAAGTCTCATTCATGGATCCGCGCATGAGCACCAACCGCCGCGAGGTCAACTTCAAGAAGGCGGACGTGCAAAGCATGTGGCAACAGATTCAAAACGCGATCAACGGCGTGCTAGTCGCCAAACTGCAGGTGCCTATTGAATTGCGCGAGCTAACCGCGCGCAGCGGACCTGCGTTCACCGACCGCTCGACGGTGCTTAACCGGATTAAGGATGGAGATCGTTTGGGTATCGGAATGACTTCATTCGTCAAAGCATTCATGGCAATCGAAGCAATGGTGCCCAGCGGCGATGAGGCGGCAATAAAAGCAGCCGTCAATCGCTTGCAAGACAGCCTTAATGGCCTGGAAAAATCGTACATAGCTGCCAAAGCAGCCAAATTCTCCAAGGGAAATGAGGACGCCGCCGGCAATAACGGTCGCCAAAGCAGCAACGACCTGGGCAGCGATAAGCTGTGGATTCACGGAAAAGGACCCTTTCCCCCGGATAGGATAGCCTCTAACCCGGAAGGAATGATCGCCAATGCCGAGCGCATCTGCGGCGGAGCAATGAACGCAGACCGCGATGCCGAGTTTCTCAAATTTTTGCAGGGCGTATCTCGCGTTTTGAAAGCGGACAACAACGCGGCTGAACTGGCAAAAGTCGATGCGCGTATCGCCAAGATTATGAAATCGGGCATGCACTGATATTTAGGGACGCAAAGACAGCCTATTGCACCTTCTGCGACGGCGCAACGTGCTTGGGCTCGTCGTTGAAGACTTGCTCCACCGCCTTGGCGGCGACAATTTTTGCAGCGCCATGAAGGGTCATACGATCGTACTCGGCCGAAAGCGCATCAGCTCGAGCTGATGTCTGCGAGGCATAATCCTGGCAGAGAGCCTGCTGAGCCGCGGCCGTCGCCGCCGCCATAGCCTGCTGGTCAGTCGTGCCACCGCCGGAAAATTGCTTGCCGAGCAGTCGCCGGCTGCACTCATCGGCAATCGCCCCGGCATCGCGATAGACTCGCCGGCAAATCTCCGCGTGCCCATCTTCGTGTGCGACCACGTCCGCTGACGCCGCTTGCGGCAGCATCTGTTTTATCGTCAGCCCGACTTCCAAAGTAACACCACGTACGGTGGCATTCACCTCATGGTGAACTTTATCGATTCGAGAATCAAACTTTATCTGCGGTCGACAGTGGTAATACCAAACAGTCAAACCCTGGGCTGGATGCTTGGAATCGATCTGTATATTTTTCGCGTGCAGGACATTCGACTCAGGCGGATGCGCGATGATGCGCACCGGATCCGAAGCGGTTGTACAGGAAAGCAAAGCCAAGCAGGCAAACAACGATAGCACCGCAGCCGAGCAGCGGTTGCTTTTTGGGCACCAGATAGCGACAGAATATCTAAACCGAAGCATGTCCACTCACCAGCGCGGAAGGAAGGTAAGACCGGCTTCCCTGAGTTTGTGAACGGCCAGCATGGCCATAACCACTACGCCCGCGCCGCCGATCAGGCATGATACACCAACGGTTATCGCCCTGCACATTTTCTCGGCCGCAGAATGCCTATTACGCGAGCCCGAGTTGCCCAAGAAAATTGTTTGCAATGGCTTCTCAATTTTTTCGAGAGCCGCTTTCATCTCCGCGGCGCTTTGATAGCGAAGATTGGGATTTTTTTCCAGGGCCTTGCTGACGATCGGTTGAAACAACATGGACACCTTCGGCGGCAGTCCGCTGCTGTGCAGAGATGCTGGATGCAATTTCAACTGCTTAT
>Ga0134128_10005664_pt1 | contig 15139 bp, 17 predicted proteins | sample KB31754_FD_96462 | JGI IMG/M metagenome (GOLD analysis project Ga0134128, IMG submission 96462) | Terrestrial soil microbial communities with excess Nitrogen fertilizer from Kellogg Biological Station, Michigan, USA - KB3-175-4 | ecosystem: Environmental > Terrestrial > Soil > Unclassified ... | reverse complement strand
CGGCCTGCCACACTCCCAGACCACGGGCCACGGGCCACGGGCCACGGGCCACGGGCCACGGGCATGAGCTGCGGGACACGCCCCAGCCAATCACCTCAGGTGATCCGCCGGGCACTCCGGGTACATACTCCTGCCGAGGCTGGCGTGCCGCCGGGCACGCCGACAGAGGGGGGAATCCAGATGAGCGTCATGATCATGATGAAGATGCAGGGCGACACGGATATGTTCAGCCAGGCCCTCAAGGACCGGGCGAGCGAGTTCGTCCGGATCGCCGACCGGGCCCGGACGATGGGCGCGATCCACCACCAGTTCGGCATCGGCGACGGCTACGTCATGGTGGTCGACGAGTGGCAGACCGCCGACGACTTCCAGAAGTTCTTCACCGACCCCGGCCTCCAGGAGTTCGTCGCCTCGGTCGGCGGCGCCGCCACCACGCCGGAGATCACGGTCTGCACGGCCGTGGATTCCGCCGACCGATTCTGAGTCGAGCGCAGCCGAAGGCCGCCGCACTACGGGCCCGGTTGCGCCGCTGGCGCCGCCCCAGGTTGCCATACTGGGTCAAATGGTCCAGTTGACCGGGTAGTTGACGATCGGGGCGAACGCCACGCTGAGCGCATCCATCTCCCCGCGGCCGAGACGCGGACGACGGCGGTCGCCGGCAGTGACTCGGTCATGGTGATCCCTTCCTCAGTTCCCGTCGAAAAAGCCGAGCAGCAACTCGGCGAGTTCTTCTGGCTGTTCTTCCGAGACGTAGTGGCCGCAGCCGGCGAGGACCTCCTGGCGCACGTCAGACGCACCGTGGCGCAGGTTCTCCGCGACCGCGGGCCCGAAGAACCGCTCGCCGCCGACTCCCATGACCGGCAGGTCGAGTAGCTGGGACAGATGGCTCTTGTTGTACTCGACCTCGCGGCCGGCACCGCGACCGCGATAGCGGGCGAAGGCCGACGCCATGGCGCCCGGGCGGGAGTAGCAGCGGACGTACTCGTCAACCGCCGCTGGGGTCGGCACCCCCGCCGTCGCGGAGAACGCGCGGAGGAACCAGGCGAGGTAGACACGCTCTCTTCCGGTGACCATGCGCTCCGGAAGGTCGGGGATTTGATGAAAGCCGACGAACCAGGGATCTCCGCGGCCCGGGCCCGTCTCGGTCCACGGGCCGGCGGGCATCGACTCCAGAACGGCCAGGCGCCGTACCTCGTCTGGATAGGCCGCCGCGAAGGCAAACGCCACCGACCCGCCCCAGTCCTGTCCGGCCAGCAGCACCGGGCCAAGACCGAGCTCGGCGACAAGCCCGTGCAGATCGTCGGCACCGGTGGGGACATCGTTGGGCTGCGTCCCCGGATCAGAGTCCCCGAGCCCGCGGAGGTCCACGGCGATGACGGTGTGGCGCTCGGCCAGCGTCGGCATGACATCTCGCCACGAGTACCAGGTGTTCGGGAAACCGTGCAGCAACACGACCGGGGTCCTGGAACCGCCGATCACGTAATGCATACGCGCGTCGTTCACCAGCCGCCGTTCACTGCTAAAACCCGGCGGCGGAGCCACGGGCGGCCCGAAGCCAGGCGGGCCGGGCACGTACGCGGCCGGCGGCTCCTCGCGCATCGGTCGCCAGCGCACAGTCCGCATGGGCACGGCGGGATCGACGACGAGCTCGCGGGCTCGAGCCAGGAACTCCCGTGTGTGCTCCTTGGCCTTGTGCTCATCGAGCGCCTCCTGGGACGCCCAGATCTCATAGCCCAGCACCCGCGTGTCGTCGTCAGGATCAAGCCCCACCTCGAAGCGGACCACCCCGCGCTCCTGACGTGTCGCGTCGACCAGCCGGTCGAGAGCCGCGCGCATCTCCCGCTGGGCGCCGGGCCTGGTGGTCAGCTCCACGACGAGCAGTACCTGCGCAGAAGCCGGTTCGGCCACGGCGATCCTCTCTGTTAGCCATTACATTACGATGTACCATCAGAATATAATGAGCACTCCACTACAGGCGAAGGCAGGCCGGCCGAGGAACCCGGCCCTGGACCAGGCGATCTTGTCCGCCGCCGCCCGCCAGCTCGGCCAGCTCGGCTACGCCGGCATGTCCCTGGAATCGGTCGCGGCCGCAGCGGGCACCACCGTACCCAGCCTCCGGCGCCGGTACCAGAACAAGGCCGAGCTGGCCGCGGCGGTGATCGGCTCGCTTCGGGTCGAGGAACCACCCGCCAGCGCGGCAACCCCCCGTGCCCACGCCCTGGCGATCCTGGAGAACTTCCACCACAACCTGCGGGCCATCCCCGCGCTGGCCATCCTCGGCTCGCTGCTGGCCGAGGAGGAACGCCACCCCGAGCTGCTCCACCGGTTCAAGACCCGCCTCGTCGAGCCGCGGCGGGCGCTGCTCCGGCAGGCACTAGCGGCGGGGGATTTCCCTGACTCCGCCGACCTTGACGCGCTCACCAGCATGCTCATCGGCTCCTTCTACGCCCGCTACGTCACCATCGCCGGGATCCCCGACGACTGGCCCGACCGCGTGCTCAGCGTCATCTGGCCAGGCTGACCGCCGGGACGACGGGCTGGCCGCGGATGTGCTCGTAGACCACGCTGGTGCGCACGTCGGCCACCTCGGGACGCTGGGTGAGCCGGTCGATGACGAAGGCGTACAGCCCCTGGTTGTCGGCCACGGCGACGTGGATGAGGAAGTCCTCGTGGCCGGAGACCACGAACAGGCCGATGGTCTGCGGCAGCGCGCTGACCCAGTCCCTGAAGGCCTCGATGTTCGTCCGGGATGGCGGCCGGATGCGCACGGCGATCAGGGCCTGCACCGGCCGGCCGAGCTGAGCCAGGTCCACGTCGAGCAGCGCGCCCCTGATCACCCCGCGCTGGCGCAGGCTCCGGGTCCGGTCCAGCGCGGTGGTGGGCGAGACGCCCACCGCCGCGGCGATGTCGCGGTTGGTCCGCCGAGCATCGGCCTGCAGTTCCCGCAGGATGGCCGTATCAAGTTCGTCCAGCCGGGCCATATTCCTCGCTCCTCCGTACGAAGTACGGATCAGTTGCATCTGATCCGCAAGACTTTCTAGCATCCTGCTGAATCAGCGTACGAAAGGAACCAGTTCGGAATGACCGTCGTCACTGACACGAGGCTCGGGTACGCCCCCGAGGAGATCATCACCAGCGAGCCCACCCGCTCGGCCAAGTACAAGTGGGCGATCGTCGTGGACACCTCCCGGCCCGCCGGGCTGATGGTCAACGCCGTCGCCTGCGTGGCGGCCAGCACCGGCGCGCTGGTTGACGGCCTGATCGCAGGCGGCGGGCCGGACGCCTCGGGGTACCCCCACCCCGGCCTGCCCTGGTCGGGCTGCACGGTGCTGGGCGGCCCGGCCGGGCTGGTGGCCGAGGTCCGCGCCCGGGCGGCGGCGTCCGACGGCGTCCTGGTCGTGGACATGCCGGCCGCCGCGCAGTCGCACCGGGTCTATGACGACTACCTGGCCGAGCTGGCCCGCACCGAGCCGGCCGACCTAGCGCTGTGCGCGTTCAGCGTCATCGGCCCGCGCAACCGGGTGGACAAGATGATCCGCAAGCTCACGCTCCTGCCCTGAGCCCTCGGGTCCGTCCTAGCCGGGCGGCGTGCGCTGGGCGATGACGTGCAGCAGCGCGGCCACCGAGCGGTAGGGGTCGGTGCGCCCGGCCCGCTCCTCGCAGGCCAGCAGCGGCTCCAGCGCCGCGGCCGCGGGCACCGGCTCGTCGTCGGCCAGCTGATCGGTGAAGATCCGCACGCCGTACCAGCGCCGCACGACCAGGTGGCAGGTCCGGAGCCGGGCGATCAGGTCGGCCCGCCGGTCGGCCCGGGCGGTGACACCGATCCGGTTCCGGTAGCTGGTCCCGTCAAAGGCGTCCACGGCCGCCGCCCAGTCACCGCGCAGCCCCGGCCGCATGGCCAGCGCGTCGCCGTTGCGGACCAGCAGACAGACCAGGCCGCCCGGCGCGGTCACCTCGGCCAGGGCAGCCAGCAGCGGCGCCGGGTCCTCGAAGTACATGAGCACGCCGTGACAGAGCACCACGTCGAACGGCCCGGCCCCGAACTGGTCGGCCACGGTCAGGGCATCGCCGCGGACCACCTGGACCCGGTCCCTGACCGCGGGCGGCTCCGCGCTCAGGGACCGGTCTAGTTCGTCCAGTAGCTCGGCCGAGCTGTCCAGGCCGGTGAGGTCGTGGCCCCGCCGGGCCAGCCGGAGCAGCTGCGTGCCCTGACCGCAGCCGACGTCGAGGATCCGCCGCCGCGGCCGGTCCGGGATGTGCTCGGCCAGCTGTCGCGAGACTAGTTCCTGGCGCACGACCTGGCGCAGCGTCCCCAGGCGCGCGCGCCATTTGTCCTCGCCGGCGGCGAACGTCGTGCTCAAGCAGTTCCTTCCGCGGGGTCCCCCCGCAACTTGGACTCTAGCCGCACTGTTTCCAGTTCCCTCCTTCTCACACATTGCCGAAGATGGGGCCGACGGCGGCGCAGGGGGGCTGGAAGCCGGGATCGTCCGGGCCCAGGGCGTTGATCATGTCCTGGAGCGCGTTGGAGTCGTAGGAAATCGAGATGTGGTCGCTGGCGTCCTGCGCGCACTGGCTCTGCAGGGTGATGTTGTGCACGTTGGCGGCCGCGGGCAGAAAGGCGTTGGTGTACGGGGTGACCACCTCGTCGTCGGTGGTCTCGATGACGACGTACTTCACGCCGGGGGCGGTGGGCGCCTGGTTGAGACCGGTCAGGAAGGGCGAGCCCTGAAGCTGCTGCACGCAGGCGGTGCAGGCGGTGGACAGCAGGGCGGTTGTCACCCCGGCCAGGCCGAGCTGGGTGATCAGGCCCTGGAGGCCGTCCAGCGTGGTGCCGTAATTGGACGGCGCGAAGCCGACCAGCATGTTGACCTTGGCCGCGCCGCCGAGGTCGTTGATGTAGTAGCGGGGCATCATCCCGCCCTGGGACCAGCCGACCAGGTCGACCTTGCTGGCCCCGGTCGCGGCCAGCACGCGGTTCACCTCGGAGGCGAGCTGAGCGGCCGAGGCGGTAATGTCGCCCATCGCGTAGAAGCCGGAGAACGGGATTGTCTGGCCGTAGTTAAAGGCGTAGACGCAGTATCCGTTGTTGACCAGGTCCGGCGAGATGGCCTCGAAGCTGTTGTACATGCTGGCAAAGGTGCCTTCCACCAGCACGACGGGGTAGGGATGGGCGGCGGACGGATGGCATCCCACATTCGCGCCGAGCGGGGAGGCCCGGTAGAACAGCGGATTAGTGGAGTTCAGGAACGCGACCGCCTCATTGCCTAACGGCAGGTTCGCAGCCTGGACCGGAGCCGCCGCGCCGGCCAGGACAACGGCCGCGCTGGCCGCCATGGCGGCCAGGGATAATAGGACACGCCGCCGCCGGTGCCTCATTTTCTGTCTCCCTTTCTGAATCAGGGCATGCTAACGCCAGCTGCCGTGAGGGAATGACCGATGTTACCGACGAGTATCAGTCGGGAGACTTTTAGTGTCAATAGGTCGGCAAGCCGAGGCCGACCGCAGCCGAGACCGGGAGGACGGGCGGCGCAAACCCTGGCGCCATTTGTTAATCGTGGGTCGCGGAGCGGCCGGCCGGGGCCTACTCGGGCGCCTGGGCCAGGGTCAGGCCGAAGTCGCCGTCGGTGTCAGTCCAGAAGCGCAGCGTCTTGAGCCCGGCCGCGGCCAGCTCGGCCTCGATCTTCTCGCGGCGGAACTTGGCCGAGATCTCGGTGCGCATCTCCTCCCCGGCGGCGAACGCCACGGTCAGGTTCAGGGCCCGGATCGTGACCTGCTGGGCGCGGGCCGAGCGCAGCCACATCTCGATCCACTCGCACTCGGCGTTCCAGATCGCGACGTGCTCGAACTCCTCGACGGCGAAGTCGGCGTCCAGCTCGCGGTTGATCACCCGCAGGATGTTGCGGTTGAACTCGGCCGTGACCCCGGCCGCGTCGTCATAGGCCCGCAGCAGCCGTCCGGTGTCCTTGACCAGGTCGGTCCCGAGCAGCAAGGTGTCGCCGGGCCGCAGCGCGGCGCCGACCCCGGCCAGGAATTCCGACCGCTCGTCGGGCTCCAGGTTGCCGATGGTCGAGCCGATGAACGCGATCGTGCGGCGGCCGGTGGCCGGGATCTGGTCCAGGTCGCGGGTGAAGTCGCCCAGGAACGGCTCGACCCGCAGGCCGGGGTACTCGGCCGACAGCGCCTCGCTGGCCTCGGACAGCACGGCCGGGTCGACGTCGAAGGGCACGAACTCGCGCAGCGTGCCGCCGGCCAGCATCGCGCGCAGCAGCAGCCGGGTCTTGGCCGAGGTCCCGCTGCCCAGCTCGACCAGCGACTCGCATCGCGACAGCGCCGCGATGTCGGCCGCGTGCCGCTCCAGGATCGCGGTCTCGGCCCTGGTCAGGTAGTACTCGGGCAGCCGGGTGATCTCATCGAACAGCTCGCTGCCGCGCGCGTCGTAGAAGTACTTGGGCGGCAGGGTCTTGGGCCGCCCGGTCAGGCCGGCGCGGACGTCAGCGCGCAGCGCATCGAGGTAGGCGGCGGGCTGGGTCTGGACGCGATGTTCCGCTGGCATCAGTCAGTTCTCCAGATCGGTGATGGTCACTGCGTCGGCGGTGGCGGAAACCAGGTGGTGATCGGGGACGTCGGCCCAGCGCGGGTCGTCGTCGTAGGGCTCACTCGCGACCACGACGCTGTCGTCGGTCCGCAGCACGCTGAGCGTGTCGTTCCACCGGGTGGCCAGGATGCGCTGGCCGTCGGTGAGCAGCAGGTTCAGCCGGGCGGCGGGATCACGGTGGCCCAGTGCGGCGACGAATTGGCCGGCCCGCTCGGGGCCGGTCTCGAACAGGTGGGCGGCCAGCTGAGCCGAGTCGCACACCGACTCCGCGGCCGGGTGAGGGCCGAGCAGGGCCCGGTCCACGGATCCGTTGTGGGACAGCAGCCAGCGCCCGGACTGGAACGGCGCGGCGGCGGTCTCGTCGCCCGGCATGCCGGCGGTGGCCGAGCGCACCGCGGCCAGCACGCAAGGGGACGAGATCACTGGGGCCACCGAGGCGAACGAGGCGTCGGCCCACAGCGGCCGGTTGGAGCGCCAGCGGGCGGGCTGGTCCGGGCGGGTGGCGGCGTAGAAGCCGACGCCCCAGCCGTCGGCGTTCATCAGGCCGTTGCGCTGCCGCCGGGGCGCGTAGGACTGCCTGAGCAGGCCGTGCTCGGGCTCCAGCAGCAGGTCACCGAGGGAGCGGGCCGGGCCCAGGTAGGCCAGGTGCCGGCACACTCAGACGTCCCAGGCCAGCCGCACGCCCGTGAAGATCTGCCGTCTGATCGGGTAGTCCCAGTTGCGGAATGAGGGCCGGACCGTGGAGGCGGCGACCGCCCAGGATCCGCCGCGCAGCACCTTGTAGTCGGAGCCGAAGAACGGCTCGCTGTAGGTGCGGTAGATCATCGGGGTGAAGCCCGGCCAGGGCCGGAAGTCGGACGAGGTCCACTCCCACACGTCGCCGATCATCTGCTCGGCGCCGTAGGCCGACGCGCCCTGCGGGTGGGCGCCGACCGGTGCGGGCCGCAGCGCCACGCCGCCCAGGTTAGCCAGCTCGGGGGTCGGCGCGAGCGAGCCCCAGGGCCAGGCCCGCCGGGCGCCGGCGGCGGGATCCCAGGCGCAGGCCTTCTCCCACTCGACCTCGGTCGGCAGCCGGGCGCCGCACCACCGGGCGAATGCCTCGGCCTCGTAGTAGCCGATGTGCTGCACGGGCTCGTCGGGCGGCAGGTCCTCCTCGATCCCGAAGCGCCGGCGGGTGCCCTCGGCGGTCCAGAACTTGGGCCGCTCCACCCCGGCCTCGACCCGGTGGGCCCAGCCGCGGCCGGACCACAGATCCGGCCGCTGGTAGCCGCCGTCGGCGATGAACTCGCGCCACTCGCGGTTGGTCACCGGCACCCGGCCGATCCAGAACGGCGCGACGTCGACGACGTGCGCGGGCCGCTCGTTATCCAGGGAGAACGGCTCGCTGGACGCGTCGACGCCGAGCACGAACGGGCCGCCGGCCACGAAGCAGCGCTCCTGCTCGATGTGACGCCCCGGCGGCAGGGGGCGGGCGGCCAGCACCGGCGGGCCCTGCCGCAGCTGGAGCGTGGCCAGCATGGTCTCGTCGTGCTGCTCCTCGTGCTGGACGACCATGCCGGCGGTGAACAGGTTCTCATCGGGGGTGCGCTCGATGAGGTCCAGCACCCGGCCGCGGACCTCATGGTCGTAGGCCCTGGCCTCGACGGGCGGCATCAGCGGCAGCGACGGGCGGTCGGCCCGGCGGTGCTTGAACGCGTCGTACAGCGAGTCCACGTCGGGCGGCAGCATGCCGGGCCGAGCCGGGTTGCCGCCGCGCAGCAGCCACAGCTCTTCCTGCTGACCGATGTGGGCCAGGTCCCAGACCAGCGGGCTCATCAGCGGGTCGTGCTGAGTCAGCAGGACCGGCTCGTCCAGGTCGGTGAGCTCCAGGGTGCGGGCACGGGCCCGCTCCAGGTCGCGGACGACGTTCTCACGCATAAGCCAGCTCCTCGAATGCGGCTTGGGGTCCGATCTCGGTAATGCGCTGGGCTAGGAGGTCGCCGGGACATCGGCCCGAGTCGACCAGGTCGGCCAGGTCGGCCACGGCCGGGCCGAGCTCCTCGGGCACCCGCGAGGCGGCGATGTCCAGGCAGCGGCGGGCCGAGTCGGCCAGCGTGGCGTGGGCCAGGCCGTCGCGCGCGGCCTCGGTCCACAGCTCGGCGGCCGGCTCGGTGGCCTCGGTGGCCAGGTCGGCGGCGACGGGGTCGTCCATGAGCGTGGTGGCGACGGCGGCGACGGCGGGCCACCAGCGGGAGTCGGTCATGTCCAGGTAGCGCAGCTCGAGGTAGCCGCGCAGCCGCACGGGCGGGAACAGCGTGGTCATGTGGATGTCGAGGTCGGCGACGGTGGGGGCGCGCCCGCCCAGCCGGACCGTGCCGCGCACCCACTGCTCGAACGGGACGGACGCGCACACGGCCAGGGCGTCGTCCTCACGCACCTGGACGAACGACACCGGGGCGTCCAGCGCGTACCGGGCCCAGGCCGCGGCCGGGTCCAGGGTGTCGTCCAGCGAGGGGCCGGGGGAGACGCAGCCGGGCACCGGGCCGCAGGCCCTGGCGTCGAGCCCGGCCCAGGCCCGCTGCCGGGCCGACTTCCAGCCGCTGTCGCGGCCGTGCAGCCAGGGTGAGCTGGCCGAGATGGCGACCAGCGTGGGGCCCAGGCGGTGGGCCCGCGCGACCCGCTCGGGCCAGTCGCACCGCGGCCCGGCCTGGAGGTTGACCTGGATGGCGGCGGTGGAGTTCATCATCACGGCCCCCGGGGCGGCCCGGCCGGTGGCGGCGAAGTGCCGCTCCATGGCCCGGTAGCGCGGCTTGGGGTTCACTCGGCGCGACGGGCGCAGCGGGTCGGCCCCGGCCGGGGCCACGCCCAGGCGCAGCCCGGCCAGCGCCTGGCGGGCCCGGTCCCCGTCGGCGCGCAGCTCGTTGACGGTAGTGACGATGTCGGCCGCGGGGCGGCCAGACAGCTCGAGCTGGGCGCCGGGCTCCAGGGTCACCGAGCTGGTCCCGGTGGCCGCCCGCACCACGTCCAGCATGGGGTCGACCCGGTCCCAGGGCACGCGCTCGGCCACCGAGTCCAGGTCGACCAGGTGAGTCTCGATCTCCAGCCCGACCGCGCCGATCACGGAATCGGTCAGGGCGGCCTCGCGCGAGCGGGCGTAGGCCGCGTCGACGGTCAGGGGCTCAGCCAGATCAAGGGCATCAAGAGAAGCATTAGGGACGGTCATGACGACCCCCTCCAGGTCCGGGCCGGCGGACTAACGATGTCCGCCGCGGGTCGGTGCGGGGGCGGCCAGGTTTCAGCCGTCCTCTGTGCGGTTACCCGGCGAGCCAGGTACCCACGCGCATAATTTTACAACGCCCCCTCTGACAGTTTCGGTACCCCACCCATACGCCACCCGCCGGAGTTCGTTATTCGTGCAGGTAGGAGGGGCTGTCGCCGGCCCTGGCGGCCAGCGCGGCCTGGATGCGCCCGGCGGTCCGAGGCCGCAGATAGTCAGCCGACTGGCCGGGGTCGATGAACGCGAACGCGTCCAGTTCCTCGAGCTGGAGCCGGATCCCGGCCGGACCGTCCACGGTGCCGCCGTCGAAGACGAACGCGATGTTGGGGTCGGCCTGCCCGTCCTCGGGCGGCAGCCAGTGCACCACGAGCAGGGGGCCAGGCATGATGATCAGCCCGACCTCCTCCTCGACCTCGCGGGCGCAGCCGAGGTGCGGCGGCTCGCCGTGCTCGCATACGCCGCCGGGCAGGCTCCAGCCCGGCCGGTAGTTGGGCTTGACCACCAGCACGTTTCCGGCGGGGTCAGTGATCAGCGCGCCGGCCGCGATGACCACCCTCGGGAGCTGAGCGAACCAGGTCGCATGATCCAGGAAACCGGGCTCGGTCATGCCGTCAGTCTGTCATCAGACGGCCTGTCATCAGACGGCCTGTCATCAGACAGTCTGTCGTCAGACCAGCGGATGGACCGAGGTATGCAGCGTGGCGCGGTCGGTGACCAGGACGTGGTGGCGGGGCAGCGGCGTCCAGCCCGGCGCCGGCCAGCCCGAGCTGGCCACCACCACCGAGTCGGCGGTGGCCCGGTAGGCCAGGTCGAAGTAGCAGGCGATGTCGCCCGGCCGGTCGGCGTAGCCACGGGCCCGCAGCTGCGGTGCGGGCACCTTGGCCGGGTCGTGCCAGGAGATGGCGTACAGCTTGTCCGGGGCCAGCAGGATGGCGTTCAGGCTGTTCGGCGCGTACCGCTTCTCGATGTCCGCCGTGGTGTCGGCGATGGCCGCCACCATGTCCCCGTCCCTGGCCCCGAGTCGCCACATCAGGTGCAGGAAATACCGCTCGCTGTCGGTGGTCCCGGTCAGCTGGCGCTCCCAGTCCGCGGGCAGCAGCTCGCCCAGCCGGTCCTGGGGGTGGATGGCACCGTTATGGGCGAGTGCGTACGGTCCGTATCGGAACGGGTGCGAGTTTCGGTCGTTGATGCCCAGCCCGGGGGTGGCCCAGCGCAGGTGCAGCAGTCCGAGGTCACCCAGCGGCTGCCAGGCCAGCTTGTCGTACTCCAGCTCGCTGTCGGCCCGGCCCGGCGACTTGCGGATCACCGGCTCGTCGTCGGCGTACCAGGCCATCCCCCAGCCGTCGCTGTGCAGCGAGGAGAGCGCGGTGAATTCGCTGAAGGCCTGCTCGCCGAGCAGGTCCCCGAGCGACGTCCGCTCGCGGGAGCAGTAACCAAGCAGACGACACACGGTCGGTAGTCCTCTCTAGAGGTACTTGCCCATGCCGCCGCCGACGTCGATCGACGCCCCAGCGATGTAGCTGGCCCGGTCGCTGGCCAGGAACGCCACCAGGCCCGCCACCTCGTCGGGCCGGCCGAACCGGCGCAACGGCACCTCGTCCTTGGCGAGCTGGCCGAAGAACTCCTCGGCCGGCATCTCCGGGGCGCGGCGGTGGTGGATGTTCTGCCACTGCGGGGTCTCCACGAAGCCGATGTTCACGCTGTTGACCAGGATGTTCTCGCCGCCGAGCTCGATGGCCAGGGCCTTGGACAGGCTCAGGCAGGAGGCCCGGTTGACCGAGGACGCCAGGAACGACGGGTCGGGGTAGTGACCGTACAGTGCGTTGATGTTAATCACCCGGGGCGCGGTGCTGCGACGCAATTCCGGCAACGCGGCCCGGATGCAGCGGATCTGCGAGAACAGCTTGACCTCGATGTCGGCCTGCCAGTCGGCGTCGGTCAGCGTCCCGAACTGGCCCGGCCGGGCGCCGCCCGCATTGTTGACCAGGATGTCCACCCCGCCCATGGCCTGCGCCGCCGCGGCCACGAACGCACTGACCTGCTCGGGGTCGGTCACGTCGCAGGCCATGGCGTGCACCCGGCCGGCCGCATCGTCCGCGCGCTCCTTGAGCTGCGCTGCGGTCTCGTCGAGTTCACCGGCATTTCGCGAACAAATGAACACCGCCGCACCCTCGTCCAGCAGTTCCCCGGCGATCGCTTTGCCGAGACCCTTGGATCCGCCGGTGACGATGGCCCGCCGACCGGCCAGCCCGAGGTCCATCTACGCCTCCTCGGCCTGGACCTGGTCCTGAGCCTGGTCCTGGGCCTGGTCTGAGTCGGCGGCCTCGGGGACGCTCCTGGCCGCCTGAGCCTCGGCCAGCTTGAGCAGGCTCTGCCGGGGCGGGCTGAACACGTCCAGCTCGGTGCAGTGGCTGTCGGTCGTCCAGGCCCCATGCGGCACCCAGGACGGGACCACGGCCACGTCACCCTGGCGCATGACCCGCACGTCTCCGTCGAGGTCGAAAGTAAACTCGCCCTCCAGCACGACGACGATCTGCTCCTCCTCGTGCACGTGCCGCGGGGCGGTCGCGCCCGGCGCGAACGTCACGAAGTTGGTCATCGCCTTCTGGCCGTGGACCGGCCGGAACCCGAGCCCGGGCAGGAACTCCACCGGCGTCAGGCTGTCCACGTTCACGTACCGGCCAGGGGCCGTCGGCTCGCCCTGGGCCTCGGTGGTGAAGTGGCTTTCGGCGTTGCCCAGATCGGCCGTGTCGCTCATCTTGCCTCCAGTGCGGTCCGCAGCACCTCGCCGATGCGGCGGATGCCCTCGTTGATCATGTCGTCAGCGGCCCGGCTGTAGCACAGCCGGATCTGGCTGGCCCCGGAGCCGTCGGCGTAGAACGGGCGGCCGGGCACGTAGGCCACCTTCCGCGCGCTGGCCGCGGCCGACAGCGCCACGGTGTCGACCCCGTCCGGCGCGGTCACCCAGACGTAGAAGCCGCCGTGCGGGGTGGTCCACGTCGTGCCTTCCGGCATGTGCTCGGCCAGCGCCCTGGTCGTCAGCTCGGCCCGCCGCGCGTACAGGGCCCGCGACCGGACGATCTGGCGGTCCATCTCGCCGCTGCGCCCGTACTCCTCCATCATCCGCTGGCCCATCGCGCCCGCGCACTGATCGGAGTTCTGCTTGGCCACGCCGAGGCGCTCGACGATCTCGGCCGGCCCGGCAGCCCAGCCCATGCGGAAGCCGGGCGAGAAGATCTTGGAGAAGGTGCCCGCCTGGAGCACCATGTCCGGGGCCATCGACCATAGGCTGGGCGGCGGCGTCCCGGCGAAGCCCAGCTCGCGGTAGGCCACGTCCTCCAGGATCAGGAAGCCGTACCGGCGGGCCAGGGCGACCAGCTCGGCCCGGCGCCCGGCCGACAGCGACAGCCCGCTCGGGTTCTGGTAGTCCGGGATGGTGTAGAGGATCTTGGGTCGCAGGCCGCCCGCGAGCAGGTCGGCCAGCACGTCCACCCGCAGGCCGTCGTCGTCCATGGGCACGCCGCGCACGTCGGCCTCATAGCCCCGGAACGCCATGATGCCGCCCAGGTAGGTGGGCGACTCCACCACGACCACGTCGCCGGGGTCCGCATAGCTCTTGGCCACCAGCTCCATGCAGTCGATGCCGCCGCTGGTGATCATCAGCTCGCCGGGGCCGGGGACATGACCTTCCTTGGCCGCCAGCCGGCCCGAAACGTAGTCCCGGACGCTGGCCACCCCCTCGGTGGCCGCGTACTGGAGCGCCACCCCGGCGTCCTCGCGGATCAGCCGGGCGGCGATCTCGGCCAGCACCTCGGTCGGCCAGGTGGCCGGATCGGGGAACCCGCCGGAGAACGTGATGACGTCGGTGGCCCCGGCCAGGGCGAGGATCGCGGTGATCTCGCCACCGCCCAGGCTCTGCGTGCGCCCGGCCAGGCGCGAACTCCAGTCGTGTCTCTCCAGTGCTGCCGTCATCGGTTGGCTCCGTCCCTCACCAGCGGATACTCCCGCGCCGCTCTTGCCGCCACCTGGCCGCGCCTCCTGGCCACGCCTCCTTGACAGGGGATTCTTACAAATGTAAGAATCCCCCCACGCTGCGATTTACATTGATAATCCAGCGATCTCCAGAGTACCTCACATCATTCTGATTCACGACGGGTTACCTGGCATATGGCATCGATATCAGCCCCGCTGGCAAAGCTGGCGGAGGTCGCCTCGCCGTCGACTCCCAAGGCGGAGGTGGACGACCTCGACCTGGCGCTGCTGCGCGCCCTGGCCGCCGACGCGCGCCAGTCCCAGCGCTCCCTGGCCCGGCAGATCGAGATGTCACCGCCCGCGGTCGCCGACCGGCTGGCCCGGCTCGAGCGCAGCGGCGTGATCCGCGGCTACCGGGTGGACATCGACTGGGCCGCGCTCGGCTTCCCCGTCGTGGTCTACCTCGCGGTCACCGCCGGGGCCGGGATGGACCTGAGCGAGATCATCCAGGCCATCTCGGCGCTGCCCGAGGCCGAGGACATGAGCGTGGTCACCGGCAGCCTCGACCTGCTGGTGCGGCTCCGGGTCCGGGATCACGCGCACCTGCGTGAGCTACTGCTGGCCAAGATCTTCACCATCAACGGCGTCCAGCGCACCGAGACCTTCCTGTCGCTGGCCGACGTCGAGCCCGACAACTTCACCGCCGCGATGCTGGCGCAGATGAGCCAGCACCGGGGCGAATGAAACGACTTGCACAGAAGAATCGGAGGCTTTACCACCGTGGCAAGCACAGACGGCAATCGAGGTGCGGCACACACCGGTGCTGTGCACCGCGTAGATGGCGTGGGCCAGGCCGGTTTCGTGGCCCGGCACGGGCTGTACACCCCGGAGCAGTCGGCCGCCGCCGAGGCGGTCGCGGCCCGCATCCGCGAGCTGGACCTGCGCACCGTGCGGCTGACCGTCGTGGACCAGCACGGCGTGCCGCGCAGCAAGTCGCTGGCGCCTGACGTGGCCATCGCCGCCATGTCCAACGGCCTGGACTTCTCCGGCGCCATCTACAGCCTGGACACCGGCAACCAGGTGTTCGTGCCGGCGTTCGCGAGCGGCGGCGGGTTCGGCATCGCGGAGTTCACCGGCTTCCCGGACGTGGTGGTGGTGCCCGACCCGGCCACCTTCCGGGTGCTGCCGTGGGTCGACCGGACCGGCTGGATGCTGTGCGACGTGTACTTCGGCAACGGGCAGCCGATGACGCTCGACGGGCGTGGGCTGCTCCGGCGGGTGCTGGCTTCGCTCGGCGAGGTGGGATACGACTTCCT
>Ga0134128_10005656_pt1 | contig 15147 bp, 10 predicted proteins | sample KB31754_FD_96462 | JGI IMG/M metagenome (GOLD analysis project Ga0134128, IMG submission 96462) | Terrestrial soil microbial communities with excess Nitrogen fertilizer from Kellogg Biological Station, Michigan, USA - KB3-175-4 | ecosystem: Environmental > Terrestrial > Soil > Unclassified ... | reverse complement strand
GCACGGCATCGAACTTGCGGTCGTAATCATGTGCCAGGCATTTCTGCTGCATGATCAGCTGGTCGTCGTCACCGAGAACTCTCCGATCAACTCGTTTGACACCGTCAATGAATTCGGCCTTCCCCGCCGCTAAGAGAAGCCCCGGCCCCACTTCGCTTCTGAGCGCGCTGAGATCAGTCGATACGACTGGAAGGCCGGACGACTGCATCTCGAACGCTTTCAGGGGAAAGGTGTTGTCGACCAGAATCGGATCACTCTTGTAGGGAATAAGCCCAACATGTGCGGCCGCAAAGATCCCCGGCAGGCGCTCGACGTCAACGGCCCCCTGATAGCTGACATTCCCGCGAGAGACGAGCATTTCCCAACGCGCACTGTCGGGAGTTCCGGAAATTCCCGAAATCGGGCCGAAGAAGACAAAGTGCGTAGTTGGGTTGGCTGCGGCTGCGGCATCGAGCAATTGAAAGTCGAGCCTATTGTTGATGTTGCCGGCATAGACGGCAACTTTCTCCCAGCCTTCGCCAAGTTGTGCCACGATCGCATCGCCTTGACGCGTATTGTAGAAGGGGAAGTCGCAACCATTAGTCACGGCTTTCGCCACACCCTTGGCGAAGGGGCGATACGACGCAACGACGCCTTCGCTGACCCCGATCACCAGGTCCGAGATGGCCAACACGCGCTTGAGCCGCTCAATAAAGCCTTTGCTCACGCTATCGAAATAGAAATAGTTCTCGGTCGCGTGAAAAACACGCATGGATGCCGGCAAGATTTCCGAAGCAAATAGGTAATCCGGATTGTAGGTCCACAGAATCGGCTGCGAGTAGCCGTGGGCAGCCATATCTTCGTAGAGCTGTTTTGCTTGCAAGATGCCTGTCGTCAACGCGCTAAGTGGCGGGTCAGCCGTCCGGACTTTCAAAAGGCGCACATTCGGAATACGAGGTTCAGGCAGGGAAACCGATGGCTCATCATCCATCGTAAGGACTGGCTGCACCAGCACGACCGGCAAATGTCGCGCCCAACGCGAGGCATAATGCCATCGGTTGCTGCGCATTTCCCGCGGCCAGCTGTCGAACATCAGGAAATATATGCAGTCTGCCCTGCCTTCGCCAAAAGCCGACGGAGCAACAGCTGTCGCACTCATGCTAGGCAGTCCTCTTGAGCCGGCCCTCGATAGCGGCGCCGACGATGTTGCGGTGCAAGGCGGGATCGGCAATCGGCCGCTCAGGATGCCACATCATGCCGAACCAAGGCAGCTGACCATGACACGCTGCTTCGACCGTGCCGTCGGGCGCGGTCGCCAGCGCGACAAGGTCCTTGGCCAGTCCGCCGCTCTGAATAGCCCAACCATGGAAACTGTTGACCGAGCCGACGCCCTGCAGGGATTCGCTACGAATCGGGTGCGATGTCGCAACATGACCATGTGCTGGCTCGAGCGTGCCTCCCAAATGAAGATTAAGCATCTGCAAGCCCCGACAAACAGCCAGCAGCGGCTTGCTTCGATGCTTGCAGTACGAAATTGCCGCCTCTTCCAATCGGTCTCGTTCGGGCGCGGGATTTACTGCGCCAGGTAAGGTCGCAACGTCATTGCCACCGGTGAGTATCACTGCGTCAGGTGCCAGTGCAGCAAGATACTCATCCGCTGATCTTACATTGTTCGACAGCGCAAGCGGAACGTGGCCGAGCTGTTCCATCATCGCGGCCCAGGCCTGGTCCAGTGCATCGCGCCGTTCGCCAGTTCGCGAAACATCTACGCGTTGCGTCAAAGCGACTAGCAGGCGTTTCATCATGGCCTACTCACCGCGCTCAACCGCCGCTGGCGACAGTTGAGTTCGACCAATGACGCACCGACCAGCTCCTTGTAGCGAGCTTCTCCGATGCCGATAGCTGCCGGCAAACCGAACTCGGCCGAGCGAATTGCCATATGCGAATTGGCGCCGCCGTACATTGTCACAAGGCCAGCAATACGATGGCCGAATATCCAGTCAAATCCAGGATCGGCGCGTGGCACAATCACGATCTTGCCAGCAAGGTCAACTGCCGCATCGTCGTCGCGCAGAGCGATCGCGGGTGCCGTCACGCTCTTGCCGGTCACGAAGTTCGGTTGGATTCTTTGATGTTCGAAGGTGTAAAGATCGCCCGGGCGACAGATCAGCGTCGGCAACTCGACGAAGCAAGCGAGTTGTGATTTTTCAGCACCCGCGTCCGCTCGCATGCGCAGTCGCGCCGCGTCGGCACCGTTACCGCGCGAAAAGGCGACGAGATCCGACAATTCAAGATTGGCAAGCTGCTCGCGCGACATTCCGATCGAGGCACCCCAATTCGACATGATGTTCAGTGCTTTGGACAAGGCACGCGTGAAGACAAATTTTGAAAGTTCGCGGCCTTGGATAGATTCACGGAAGAAAGTGTCTAACGCGTCCATCTCGACATCAATTCCCGCAGCTTGCAGTCTGCTGGTAACCGCATTCGCTTCTTCAAACATCCACACGTGCTCGACATGCGGCTTGACTTTGGCGACATCGACAATCGGCTTCAAAAATCGGTCTGGCATCTCGGCATAGCAGGGGGAAGCAATATCGTAGGTGCCGGGACGCAAATGACCGTAGCGGCCTGCGAACCCCGCAAATGTCAGGTCCCCGGACCTCACAGCGACGGCATCTGCCACGAAATCCTGGCTTACCGTGCTGATCGATTGGAGGAAGAGTTCGACGCGCTCATGCGACAGTACCCCCTCTCGAACTGCGCTGCGCAGCAATGTCATCGCCACAAACGCGCCACGCGCGAGATGCGCGAACGGCAACGTACCGCGTTCTCTGCACAAATCGATCAGTGCGAGGGCGCATGACAAATCGTTCGTCTGCGCCCCCTCATCGAGGCGTTTGTCAAGCAAGGACGAGAATGTCAAAGAACTCTGCAGGTCGCCATGTGCGCGACGAATGCCGGAGGCCGTGATATCTGCCAGGGCCGGCGCCATTCGGGCAAACCGCTCTCGACTATGACCGGACTCTTCAGCCAGTCGGACGAGTTTCTCGTCGAGGTCGAATGACCAGGCCGTCGGCACGACCTCGAACTCAACCTTGTCATGCAACTCCGGATTACGCTCAAGGCGATCCAGACAGGCGTTGACGACATCTGTCGCTGTGGCGTCGTCGACGACCGATGGGACGAAGGAGTTGAAGCTCGCTCGTACGTCTACGTAGGCGTGACCGGCAAATCGTCGGACCAGTGGCCAAGGTCCGACATTTCGATAGCCATATTCCGCACGCTGCGTGGCCCACACTTCATCAGTGATCAAATGTCGATAGAGATCGAATGCCAGTCGGCCGGGACGGATTCCGATGATCTCTGCCGGGTTCCAGTCAGGCATTACTCCCCAGATCGTCCGATCGCCAACCTGCGATCGCGGCATCACTGCCAGCTCCTTCATTCGGCTTTCGACAACGGTCAGGGCTTCCATTACCTGCCCGTCCGTCTCGCTGGTGCGCTCATGAGCAGTTACCAAGGGCCTGACCTGGAGGACAAACACACGGCCGGCGTTGTCTACGGCGAATTCGAGGTCGAGCGTGTCGTTGTCGGAAATGTCCTCGATCTCGCGCGTCGCCTCGATCACATCCGCAATGAACTGCGGAACGCCGGGAAGAGCTGTCGACGCGCTACGATACAGCACGAGAGTACGCTGGTCCTGAGCACAGCCGCTGGTTACATCGTCGGTTCGGTCACCTTCAGTCCAAGCCACTGTAATATACGGGCCGCCAAAGCGTCCGGTACGCGTCAGCACGACCCCGCTCGCTCGAACGTTGCCTACCATCCGCTGGACCAGCACCTGATTGGCAGCATCGTGACCGTCGTACGACCCAATCACCTGTCCGACGGCCTCGCGCAAGGCCTCCTCATTGCCCTCAACATTGAGCTTACTTTTGAACCTGCCGGCATTGCTGCTTGCGAAACTGTCCTCCGCCAAGGCGCTGGAACGAACCGCGAAGGGTCCTGCCCCGAGCGAACCTATTTCTCGCAGACACGCCTGAGCGTCGTCGTTCCAGCGACCGACATCGATTCGTACCTGCTCCAAAATTATCGAGTGGCTAACACGTTCTCGCAGGCGTTCGAGCGTCTCTGCTTTGGTGCCGAACAGCAACCGCGTGAGGTCACGATCATCGTCGAGATCCGACCAGGATCCATGCGCGTCCACAAGATGGACGTTGTGGCCATCGGCGATCAGCGCACCGACGATCGCCGACAAGTGGCCTTGTCGCAATGCCGGCTCGGCCGACACCTTCATGGTTCGCAGTGTTGGCATCATGTGAGCCGGGAACCTCACTGCGCCTATAAACTCAGCCCGCCGCCCCGGTCCGGCTGTCCCGACACCAACTACACGACCTTCGTCGATCCGTATCGCCTCGCGCTCCGTGCGACGGACTCCAGTCTCGTGCTCTGGCTGACTATCGATGGCAACGACGATGTCATAATCCGGGGCATCGGCCATCTTGCGCGCGAGCTCAGGCCGCAAGACGATGTCGCTGTAGCAAACATAGCAGTCCCGGTCCTCCTCGATCGGCGCCGCGAGCAACGACCCGGCGGCGCCGGTTTCGTTCCAGGCCGAATTCAGGACAAAGTCGACGTCGGGAAAGGCCTCTAAGACGCTTTGCGCTTCGTAGCCGCCGACAAATACGATGCCCTTCACCAATTTCCTGAACGCGTGCAGAATCCAGTCCAGCGCCTTACGATCTCTGCCGACGACCCGAAGCGCGCTATGCTTGCGGCCGACCGAGGGACGTCCGGCGCCAAGAATGATCAAGCGCGCCTCGCGCGCTTCTGCTGTCGTCAGGATGCTTTTGTGCATGATTGTGAAGACACTGTGTCGAGTTGCACTAGAACGCGTCGCCACATCGCCGGATGCATCCAGTAATATGAGATGCCTTCCGTCGGCTCTTGCCGTCGCCCTGTCAGTCGTCGCAAATCACCGTCGACATGCTTCACGACATCGACGAAAAGCTGCGCCCGCAAATGAGGATCGAACGCGTGCAAAACGGCGCGATAGGCAGTCGCTGCATCCCTCTCCACCTCGGAGCGGATCCGGTCGAATATCGGTCGATCGAATTCGCGCGTCATGATCACGTCGCCTGTGTCAATGCCCTGATTCATGAAAAAGCAACTGGCGCCCGGCCGCCCCCGCATCAGAAGCGACCAGAACAGCCCGTCCGAACCACGCACCCAGGGAACAACGCCCGGATGAATGTGAAGAAAGCGAAGCGATGGGTCACTCAACAGCGCAGGAGGTACGCGTCCACCGTCAGTATAAAGAAAGATCTTGCTGGATTGGCGGCGCAAGGTCCGGTGCAAGCCGGCATCATTGTAGTCTGCCGCCGTAACGCGCTCGAGTTCGCCGCAGTAAGCCGAAAAATCGAACTCGCTGGAGTAATCGATTGGCCGCGGCACGTTCGCCTGGACGCGATGGCAAAGGGCCCAAAACTCTTCATCACCCGTCACCGTTGGCGAGCGGAGGCGTTGCAGCCAAAGCCACGCCAGCCGTTCGCCAAAGATCCTGCGCAAGCTCGCATAGCGCGGAACGCTGCCAACGAAGTCGACCAGCAACACCTTTGACGGGCGGAACCCTGCCTCCTTCAGATAGGTGAGATAAGTCCGGCTTGTCGGGCAATGCCGCGCCGCGACAACAGTGAGCGAAAGACTACGCATGCGACAGCGTCATGCCCTCCGCGAGGCGCTCCGCCCATGCTCTCAACGAGGGCATCGATACGATCTGTGGCGCCAGCAATATGCCGTCCAGCATCTTGAACGCCGCATTAAGAGAAGTCCATTCGCAGTGGGCTTCGGCCAGAGTTAACAACTGCGCACACAGAAGCGTCGCATATTGTGGCGCAGCGACGATCTCGTCTGCCGACCGACGCCAATCCAGGTCGTAGAAGGCAAAAAGCCGCCGCGTCAATTCGACCTTCCGGCGCAGGCGGTCAAAGGTTACGCGGTGCCTGACGATGGCGTCCAGCTCTCGCTGCTCCGCCAAGAAGCACTCGACGGAGAAAAATTCGCCTGCAGCCCGTGGCGCTGGCAGGTCCGACACGAATTGGGACAGCCTAATCACAGTCGATCGTCGTAATAGCCGTTCAACTTACCCTTGGCCGCCAGACCTTCGTAACGCTCCAGGTCGGCAAGCTGATCGATCTCCAACCAGCCCCCGTCAACGAACGCGGCGCCAACGTCAAAGCCAGCATCGATGAGCGCTTGAATGAAAGACGTCATAAACATGTTGGAGCGGTCGCGCCCGTCATAGGGACCATCCGGGGGCAGACGGTCATAGAAATCCACAACCTTCGGCGCCACCCTGGCGGCCACCCGAAACAGCCCAATATATTGTCCTTGGACGTCGTCGTAGGACCTTGGCTTTTTGCCCAGCTCTTCAATGCGGCCGTTCGAGGCGATGCGCATCGTCTCCGCATCCGATAGCGGATCGTCCATGCGCAATTCCCACAGGGCACGCCATCGACGATCTACCGCTACCGAAATCTCATGACGATTGCCCAATACACTCTTGAGCACGCGGCGTTCATAGACAATGTCGCCATAGCTAACGAGAATATCCTTCGTACCGTCGAACAGCGCGCACGCGTGCATGAGCGAGGCGACCATATTGGTCGAGCGGTACTCCTCGTTCATGAAGCGCCGCAACGGATATACTGCGGGGTCGACGCTTTCCGGCGCATGGCCAAGCACGATCGAAACATCGTCAACGCCGTTGTCCCGAAAAACCTCAAGTTGCCTATCGAGCAGCGAACGGCCGGCAAGCGAGACCATGCATTTGGGCCGTGTATCCGTTATCGGGCGCAGACGGGCACCGAATCCCGCAGCCAGGATGACGGCAGATATCATAATGCCACCGTGGCTCGAGGTTGCGTGCCGTGGCGCCCAAGCCCTTCAATCGCATCGCACGCTGCTTTGGCGACCGACGTCGGACGAAAGACGAAGCCCGGGAGCGCGGCTTCGATTCGGCCTTCCCAACTCGCAAGATCCTGCAACAGCCGCCCGGCTGCATCCACGCATGCCGAGGCGAGCGCCGGTACAACAACCCCAATCTCTTCGCGGGCCCGCAACTCGACGGGCGCAAGACCAAAATCCTGCCAGGCGGAGTTGACCACCTTTCGCGGGACGTCCACAAACAGTATCGGCCTTTTGCGCATCAGTGCGTACTCAAATGCTGTGCCGGAATAATCGGTTATGAAAACGTCAGCTTCATTCATGGAGATAGGCAATTCAGTCGGCGATTCGACCTTGAAGTCTTGCTCCTTGAGCGTCTCAAGCATCTCAAGATATGCCGGATCTTGGTTTTCGACCTGCATCGGATGCGCGCGCAGCGTCACCTGGTAATCCTGTTTCAACAGCTCTCGCGTTAGCGTCCGCCCCAGACGCGGCAGAAGGCTCTCCGGTCCCCAGGAAGGTGCCAGCAGCACATGCGGCTTTCTTCCGGTCTGTCTGGGTGTCGCCTGAGTTGGCAAGACGTCGGCTTTGCCGTACCCAATCGCTCGACTTTGACGGCCAACGAGATTTCGTCTCCGCGTCAAAGCATCGAACTCGGCAATGTGATGAGGCCCGGCGGCGAACAGCACGTCGTAGCCATCGAATGCATTGACGGGGTACGCCATGTGCAAGCTGACCAACGAGTGCGGCATGTGGATTCGGTAGCGTGTGCCGACATCGAACCAGTCCGCCGGTATCCCACTGGAAGCCGTCACGGCAATTGGAGCGCTGATCGACCGCAACGCAAGCGGTTCGATCGAGGATACGACTGTAACTCCCATCGCTTGGTAACGCGCGATGTCCAACGCCGGTGCCAAGCCGCTGACGGCGAGCACGACATTGCAGCCTCGCCTATGGCTTTCCAAAATAGTCGAACGAATCCATACCTCGTCAACCCATGACGCGGCATAGAACAATATGTCTGCAGACGGCGGTCGCTTGAACCAGCGTCGCAGCGATTTGAGCACAGACATCAGGCCTCGTCTGACACGACTTCAAATACGCCGCATGATGTAGAGTTCGCGCGTGCCGGCGTCCGTCTTCTTGTAGACTCCGTCAAATAAGAAGAGCCTATCCTTGACGCTGGCCATTCCTTCGTAGAACTCGGCGCTACCGACGTCATTACAATGGGTTTCAAATACCAGCGTTCCGCCCGGGCGAAGCAGCGAAGCCATTCGTTCCATATGATCGACAATGCTTACGCGATAATTATGGTCATCGGTCCAGTGAGTAGCGAATGACAGAACCGTATCGAAAAGTGCCGGCGGGCGATATTCGACCAGATTTCCAGAGGAGAGGGTGACCAAGTCGTCAACTCGCAGATGCTTCGCTACCAACTGACCGATTTCGACCATGTAGGGATTGATATCTATGCCATGCGCAGAGGCACCAATTCGATAGGCGGCAAGGACAGCAATGAAGCCGCAGTTGCATCCGATATCCAGGACAGACTCATTCGGCTTTATCCAGCGCCGCAATTCGTAATCGTCAAAACGATAGTCGGACATCCTATCGCCAAGCACGCCCGCGATGGCCAATCCCTGATAAGGAAGATTGTGAAAGTACTTGTAGCTGGTCGTGTCAGCTCGATAGCGCCGCAAGACGTCGTCAATCTTGCGCTGAAGCGCAAGCTGATCCCGCATGGGATCGGGGGTGTCGCCGTTCCTGTCGGAGAAATACAACGCCATAACACCGTCGCGCGCGTGCGATGTCATTCTGATCGCAAGGCCATGCATAGCAGCGGCTAGTCGGACGACCGACGCATGCACCTTCGGTCGAGCGCTAAGTTTGGCTCGGTAATTCTTTGGAATCATGCTCTTGAAGCAAGATGCTCAGACGCGAATGTGTGTTGCTGTTGGTCGACCGATTGCGGAACCGATCGCGGGCCAGACTAGGATCACCGAAATCCGTGGAACACCAAACCGCTCCCACTTCGCGAGCGCCTCCGACGGCCGTTCCGGTCCCTTGCATACTCAATTTGCACGCGGAAACATCTGGCGATACGCCGAAAGACGCGCGTTGAGATTTGATGAAGCGTCGCCGACGATCAAAGGCGGCCCAGCATGCTCTTTGCGGCGTCTTTCACTCCGCGAGGAAGGTAGGGCGCGACGAAAGGCGCAATTCGGAAAGCGATGTCTTTAAGCGTCCGAGCGCTTAAAACATCAGCACTGAGGTGCCTGAGCTCTTCAGGCTCTACACGCGGCCTTTCAAGCTCCTGATGTTGCAACTTTTCAAGCTCTTGAACGTGTGCGGAAGATATCGACTGGAAATTATCAACTCGCGGGAGCGCGACATGGCGTTGCCGCATCGTGTCTCCCGCGTCATCAAAGACACGGCCGACAAAGGTACTCGCGCGAAATCTCGGATTCAAAATCAAGGCCTCAAAACAGGCTGAAATCCGTCGATTGCACGCCTCCCTATTCCTTAGCTCGTCAACGGCGTCTGCTAAGTCCGACAGATCCGGCGACACGGGTATGTAATGCTCGAAGGGCTCAAGAACGTCTAGATAATTCGCCTTTATCAGTATTTGCGCGCATTTCATCTGGGCTGCTTCGAACAACCTCGGAGAAATCGTAGCGAAGTTGTACAATCCGTCGAGCCCCGCAAAACAGGCCGCTTCTACTTCATCAAAGCCCGCCTCGGGGTTAGCGCGCCTGAAATCGTAGACCCGATCGTAAACTTCGCCTTTGGGATCCCATACACTCACCCCGCTGGGCGCCCCCGACACAGCGCGCGCATTGCCGAGAAAGCGCAGCCAATCGTCACCGTAGATACGATCTTCGTAACGGGTGGAAATATCGGTCGAAAGGCCTGCAGCCTGGGCAACGTCCTGAAGTCCAAGTGCCAACCGGCCCTTCAACTGGCTAAGCCGGCCACCGTGAGGGGAATAGAATGTTACACGCTGGGCGATGTCTGTCTCGCGCGCGTCATAAGGCCTCGCGAACTGCGAACATCGATCGATAGACTGATCATCAACGTAGCCGGTCAGCGCCGTCTCGATATGCGATCTTTGCGATGATCTCGGATACAGCATCTCATGATAACGCGGAACCGCCGGATAGACGTGGTCGATTTTCCAGTCGAAAAACAATTCATCGAGGGTCTCAGTTTGATGGTAGTCATCCTGCGCAAAGGCAAACTTGACTGATCCAACATCCCTCAGAAAGGACCAGCGCTCTTTCTCGGCGTACCACACCTCGCGCGGACGTCTCCGGCAAACTGCCAACGCGGTCGAGTCGATAATGACAACGTGAAACGGGGCGTCACGCAACACCTTTGTGAGCGGCTGCATGATGTCGTGATAGAGGTAGTTGTGCTCCGGCGCGTAGCGCTGAAAGCACATGATGTATTCGGACGCATTCCGAAACGATCTCGAGAAATCTGAGATATTATGAAGAATAAGAACGTTCATCTTCATTGGACATAACTTCGTTTTCTGAATCCGTGCCGATGCAACGCCCAAATCGGATGGTCGGAAAACTAGTTGCTTCTCGCTGTAGTTGCAATGAGAAAACGCGCCACTTACGAATATAATGGCAAACTGGAACTTCTCGGACCGTTCGCCTATAACGCTTCTCTTCAAACTCATGAAATCGACGATAGACCGGCCTTACTATACGACTTTGACCGAAAGGTCGGCTGATGTGCCCTTTGAACTCGGGGAATACGTCTTCCAGAGTCCACCTTCCGAAAAAAGCAGCCACTCATTCAATCCTATCCAGCGCCACAAATCCCAATGCCGTGGGGCAAGATCATCCTGGAGTTCGCTCCACATGCTGGACATCTTGGCTCGGTCGTATGCCTTCAGTCTCGTTATCGGTCCCTCAAAAAGCCTTTCACGACACCAATTCTTGAGCGGTCCTCGCATCCAGACGTCAAAGGGAGCCGCAAACCCGACCTTATCGACTCGCCACCCAATTTCCGACGGTATGCAACCCGTCATCGCGGATCGTAAAATGTGTTTGTGCCATCCGTTGTGCAGCAGAGCATCATCGGGAAGCCCGATACACCAATCGACGAAATTGTAATCGAGAAATGGAAAGCGCGCCTCCACCCCAAACGCCATTGCATTGCGGTCGGCCGAGTTAAGCTGTTCGGGCAAGATGGAGTATTGCAAACCGTCCGCCAGTAGACGCCGGAACGTATGACCACCTTTCGAGGACGGCAGTCCCGGCCTGGCCGGTTCATCCGGATCCGAGCCTATGCGCCACTGATGGAACCCCCAAGTCGCCAATTTCGCAATTTGAAAGCCAAGCCGGCGCGACCCGTTTTCATATTTAGCGGCTTCCCGCCTCAGCTTCCATGCCCACATCAGTGTTTCTTTGGCGGCGTGCACATATCGCCCCTGCCTCAGCCAATCAAATTGTGCCATCTGAAAGTAGTACTGGTAGCCGCCAAGAAGCTCGTCAGCCCCCTGTCCGTTAAGCACCACAATGTCGCCACTCTGACGCACGAGCCGCATCAGGCACCATTCGAGATAGGTTGAGGCCGAAACGTAAGGCTCTTCATGATGCCAATGAAGAAGCTGACATTCCTCGATCATCTGCCTTGGATCAACGCTGACGGAATGAGGATCCCCGCCGCTGTGTTTGTTGGCGAGATCCATGTAATAGCCTTCCGACATCTCCGGGTCATCGTCGAACCTGATGGAGTATGTCTTGCCCGGATAGCGTCCGTCCTTACTGTTCTTCGCGGTCAATCCGACGAGAGCTGAAGAATCTAGACCGCCCGACAAACAAGCTCCAAGCGGGACATCACTCCGCCGGCGCAATTCTACACTTTTCTCCAACAGCGACCTGAACTGTTTCGTAGCCTGCCTGCGATCATGGCGACGATCACTTTCAAAGCTGGGCGTCCAGTAACGCCATTGTCGTTCGATTTCACCGCGCGCATTTACGAGCATGGCGGTTGCGGCAGGAACTCGTCGAACCTTTCGGAACAGAGTCGTTTCCGACAGATCGAGAGCAGCGCCACCTGCATATCGCTCGACCTCCTCGTGATCCAGCGTGGCTTCGATTTCGGGATGCGCAAACAGGGCCTTCATCTCTGACGCGAAGGCAATCCCGCCGCGACCCAAAGACGCGTAGAATAGCGGCTTCTCGCCGAACCGATCGCGAACGACAAATAGCTGCCTCGAACGCCGATCCCAGATTGCAAAAGCAAACATCCCGTTGAGCCGGCCGATACACTCCGTACCCCAGGTCAAGTATGCCTGCAGAAGAACCTCTGTGTCGCAGGTCGTGCGAAACACAACTCCATTCTGCGCCATTTCTTCGCGCAGTTCGGCAAAGTTGTAAATTTCCCCATTGTAGACAATCGAGCACGAATTATCGGACGTAAACATCGGCTGATTGGCGGTCGCGCGTAAATCCAGAATGGCAAGCCGCCGATGCCCAAGCCCAACGTGGCCAGCTCCGGTAGTTCCAATCCACGATCCGAAACCATCTGGCCCGCGATGGGCAATACGATCGCGCATGCGATCGAGAATTTCCGACTCGATGGGTCTCGGAGAGACTAGTGCGACAAGGCCACACATGAAGTCAGCCTACATGATACTGGAATTCAAATTCTGCCATCGATCTGCGCCGAAACCGGAGTTGTTGCATCACCCAAGAGCCAGGCCCCGGCATGGAGAAACATCGGCGGATCACTATCGTTGGTCTCAGCAACCTTCAAACAAAACGCTCGAGAAACATAGTCGAGCCGATTCTGGACTGACAGTTGGCTGAGAACACTGACATCGAAGACACCGATCGAGAGAAGATACTCTCCCGCCCCTAGTGGAAGCGGCGAGATCGACATCCTTACGTCTCGTTCAACGCCATGGTCGGACGTGAAACGATCGAGCGGACTTTCGATGGAAGCGACACGCTTTCCGTCAACGCCATAGATCATCGCAACATACTTGAGACTGTATGTGCCGGCTCGCTCGCAACTAAGTGAAATCTTCAGCTCGAAATTCGCCCCGACCGCGACGACCGCTCGATTGCGGTCGGCATCTTTGTGCTTGAGGTTGGTAATGCGAACGAACTTGTCGGACGGAAAGCGAAAGACGGCCGCCCCATTGGACAGAATTTCGAGCTTCTCGTCTTCATCACAGGGGTTGATGATCTCTTGCGCGAGAATGTCCTTTCTCAAATGAACGCGCGAAACAAGATTCGTTGCCCAGTCGCTCGGCTCGACAGGTAGTCCCTGATCTCCAGCCCGTTCCTCGATAGGCATTCCCTGATCTCCAACCCGCTCCTCGATGGCCTTCTGATATGCAGCAATAACGTCGTTTGGCGCGCCGTCGGCGACAATTTCACCTTTCTCCATCCAGACAACACGATTGCAGAATTCGCGGATTTGCTCGAGCCCGTGCGAAACGATCAACAGTGTCGCGCCGGACGCGGCGAGTTTACGCATCCGGCCGGCGCTCTTATTTGAAAAGTACGCATCGCCAGCGCCCAGCACTTCATCGATGATGACGATGTTTGGACGCACAGCCGTCGCAGCCGCGAACTGAAGCCGAGCAATCATACCTTGAGAGTAGGTTAACACCGGGCGATCGAAGAAGGCTCCCAGCTCGGCAAAGTCCTCTACGTCAGCCATCGCCGCTTTTGATGCGGCGCTATTGAGGCCGTTGTAAACCAGGGCCGCTTGGACATTTTGCCGGCCGGTAGAGTCGTTGTTAAAGCCGAGGCCTACCTGCATTATCGCTTGGACGGAACCCTTCACTGTCACTGTGCCCTGGCTGGGCGAAAAATTGCGGCTTACCAGCTTCAGCAACGTGGTCTTTCCAGCGCCATTTCGGCCGATAATCCCGATCCTCTCGCCTTGTTTAACAGTGAAGTTAATGCCTCGGAGCGCCTCGAACTCCACAAATTTCGGACGTGGCCGCCAGAATCGCAGCGTATGGAAACCCAAACGATCGATTACGGCCTCATTAAGGGACGAATAGAGACGATACGCCTTGCTGACGTCGTTAAACTGAATTGCAATTGTCATTTATGGAGCTGCAGCAAACCGTAAAGGGAACGCTTTTTCGGATCGTCTGATGTGGGCGGCGGTCTAGACAGCTTCGGCAAATTTCCAGTTCGCTACCGGGTACGACTGGGCACGTACCTGTCGATCATCCACGACCTTCAACTCGTAACAGCGCATCAACGTGTCGAAACGACAAAGCGTCCCGGCGGTTGTGGTCGAAAAATTCAAACGATCATAAATGGACAACGATATCACGTACTCTCCCTCGCCCAAGGGAAAAGGAGAGAGATCGACGCGAACCTTTCGCAGCAACGGCGCTTCGGCATCAAAAAAATCGATCGGACTTTCCGTACGACAGGCCCGGTATCCCTCGCGCGTCCAAAATCCGACATAATAGATACAGCCGTAACGTCCGGCCTCCTGAACATCCAACAACAGTTCAACCTGCAACTGCGCTCCCGGTCTTATTTCATTCGCCTCCTTCTGTTCTGAGGTCACAGAGAACCCCGAAATCTGCAATCCTGGGCGCCCGGGCCAACGATATACGTTCTTCCCGTCAGCGAGAGGCGTGAGTACCTCCTCATCAATTGACACGTCATCGACCCGCGTTCCGGTCATGGCAGCTTGCGATAGACGCTCCATATAGACCTCGTAGGCCGCCACAACTCTTTGTGCCGTGTCTTGATAGTGAACTCGTCCGTTGTGCAACCAAATGGCCCGGTCGCAATATTGGATGATTTGTTGCGGTGAATGAGACACGAGAAGCAGGCTGCATCCGAACCTTGTCAAATCGTACATGCGGCGCGCGCATTTCGCAGAGAAATAGGCATCACCGGCGCCCATCACCTCATCGACGATCATGATATCAGGCTTAATTGCTGTCGCGGTCGCAAACTGCAGCCTCGCCAGCATGCCCTGCGAATAGGTCGATATCGGTTGATGAAGGAACTCACCGAGCTCAACAAATTCAGCAACGTCATTCACCGCAGCCTCGAAACCGAGACCCTCAAGCCCATTGAAGCTCAACGATGAGCGGATGTTCTCATAGCCGCTTGCCGCGCTGTTGAAGCCAAGCCCTGCCTGCATCAGCGCCTGCACCGTGCCACTTACTTCTACCTCGCCTGTAGTCGGTCTGAAATTGCCGGTGATGAGCTTGAG
>Ga0134128_10005655_pt1 | contig 15147 bp, 14 predicted proteins | sample KB31754_FD_96462 | JGI IMG/M metagenome (GOLD analysis project Ga0134128, IMG submission 96462) | Terrestrial soil microbial communities with excess Nitrogen fertilizer from Kellogg Biological Station, Michigan, USA - KB3-175-4 | ecosystem: Environmental > Terrestrial > Soil > Unclassified ... | reverse complement strand
AGCAGCTCGATCCGTTTCTCGAGATTGGCAGCCAGAACCGCGAAGGCTTCAACCTCGCGGCCAACGGTGGCTACGACTTTGTCCGCGGCGCGCTGCAATACGGCGGCATCCAGGCGGTCTACAACTGGAACTGCTGCGGCCTCACCGTCGGCTACCGGCGCTTCGCGCTGGGCGATCTGCGCGATGAAACCCAGTACCTCTACAGCTTCACCCTCGCCAACTTCGGCTCCGTCGGAGACATCCGCCGCTCCAATTCCGTGTTCCGCGACCAATCTTCCACCCCCGCGTACTAAATCGCACTAGTTCCTGCCCCTTTTGGGGAGTGGATTGGCACGTAGAGAGCACGCTATCATCGGAGAACCCTTTTCCCCGGGCCCCATCAGGCTTTCTCACGTGAGGTAAGTGGGTGCGGAACTCCATCAGAATCGGTCTGGTCATCGCGCTGGGTTCTCTCTCCATCGCGGTGCCCATTCTCACCTCCCTGGAACTCGCGTGGCGCGAGAGCGTCTCCTATGAGAAGGGCCGCGTGGAGGGAAATGCGCGCGACGCCGTGCGCCGCAGCGACGAAGTGGGCGATCAACTGGAAACTGCCTATCAGCAGCTATCCACTTCGAGCTTCTCGCCCTGTTCAGCCCAGGAAGTGGACTTGATGCGGCGCCTCGACGTGGCTTCCACCTATCTTCAGGCCATCGGGCGCATTTCGGGCAATGACCTGCTCTGCAGTTCGCTGGGAACAACCCAGCCAATCGACCTCGGTTCCCCCACCCTCGTTACCGAATCGGGCTCCCAAAATCGCCTGAATGCGCATCTGCCGCTTACCGGCGGGCGTCCCATCACCATCGTCACCATCGGATCATTCGCCTTTCTGCTGGATGCCGCTCTACCCCTGGACACCGCCACGGAAGGCCCCGACGTCTCGCTCGGACTCTTCGTTCCTTCCCAACTAGGCACAGCGTTCGTCGCCGGCCAGGGTCATATTCGGCCCGAGTGGTGCCGCACCATTCCCAAGGGGACCGCCGCCACATTCCTCGATAACGGATACGTGGTGTCGGTAGCGCGCTCTGCGCAGGGCGATATCGCGTCAGTCGCCGCGGCGCCGCAGACATATGTCACCCGGCACTTACGGCACTTCGCCCGTACGTTTGTGCCCTTGGGTGTCCTCTGCGGATTCGCCCTGGCATGGGCCGTAGTCTTCATCTCGCGCGCCCAGCTTTCGCTGCCTTCCCTAATGCGCACGGCTGCAAAACGCTGCGAGTTTTTCGTCGAGTATCAACCGATTGTGGACCTCCAATCCCGGCGCTGGATCGGAGCCGAAGCCCTGGTGCGCTGGCACCGTGGAACACTCGTGGTCGGACCGGATTCCTTCATTCCCGCGGCCGAGGAAAGCGGTATCGTAACCTCGATTACCGCCTGCGTGGCCGACATTGTCGCCGCCGATTTGCCCGGCATGCTCAAGCTCGATCCGGCATTTTGCGTGTCCATGAACCTTTCCGCCCAGGACCTTCGCAGCGAGGCAACCCTGAACTTGTTGAGTCGAGTCTTGCAGGTCACGGGCGCCGGACCCGGAAACCTGCAGGTGGAGGTGACCGAGGGCGGATTCCTGCACGGCCCGCAATCGACCGAATTGTGCCGAAAGGTGAGGGCGCTCGGCGTCACCCTGGCCATCGACGATTTTGGAACCGGCTACTCCAGCCTGGCACGGCTTGAGGTGCTGGCCCCCGATGTCCTGAAAATCGACAAATCATTTGTCGACACCATCGGCACCGACTGCGCCACCAGCCAGGTGGTGCCGCACATCATCCAGATCGGACACTCCCTCCGTCTCAAGCTCGTGGCCGAGGGCGTTGAGACCCCGGAGCAGGCGGAATTTCTGCGCCTGCGAGGCGTCCATTACGCGCAGGGCTGGCTCTTCGGCAAACCCATGAGCATTCGGCGTTTTCACGAAGCCTTTCTCGCGCAGTACGCCCCGGAGCACGACGCCGCGGCACAACATCACGGCGTCACCAGCTGATTGCCTGCCTGCTGCAAACTGCGGGACACGCGAAGTCGAGACCCGCTTGACCACGGGGTCACGTTTTGCCGTCCCGAGCGTCCACTCCTGAGGATCTCCTCCAAATCCAGTCGCTGGAGTATCCTGAACCGAGAGGATTCCTGATTTGTTGCGTTTTCGATTCATGGCTGGCCTGCTCGCCGTTGCCCTTGCAGCCGGCTGCAAAGCCCAGTCCACCGCCGCCCCAGCCGATCCTGGTCTGTCCCGCCGTATCGAAGTCACCGTCCGTTCCCAGCTCAACATCCCGCCCGACATTAACGTCGCCGTGGGCCAGCGGACCCCCAGCCAGTTTCCGGGTTACGACACCCTCCCCGTCATGCTCTCGCGGGGCGCTCGCTCGCAGAAGGTCGACCTTCTCATTTCAAAAGACAACAAGACCCTGGCGCGCCTTGATACCTTCAGCCTCGAAAAAAACCCGGCGCTGAATATCGACGTCTCGGGACGCCCGGTGCGCGGCAACCCCAACGCCAAGGTCACGGTCATCAACTTCGACGACCTCGAGTGCCCCTACTGCGCACGCATGCACCAGCAGCTCTTTCCTGACACCCTGGACCGCTACAAGGACAAGGTCCGCTTCATTTACAAGGACGATCCCCTGGTCGAGATCCATCCCTGGGCCATGCATGCCGCCGTCGACGCCAATTGCCTCGCCGAGCAGAATGGCGACGTCTACTGGAAATACGTTGATTACCTGCATACGCACGGCCAGGAGATCAACGGCCCAGACCGCGACATCCACAAGAGCTTTTCCGCCCTCGATCGCGTCGCAAAGGATGAAGCCACCGTAGGCAAGCTCGATACCGCAAAGATCGACGCATGCATCGCGAAACAGGACGAGACGAAAGTAAAGGAGTCGAGACAGGAAGCCGACGCGCTGGGTATCGATGGCACGCCGGCCGTCTTTGTCGAGGGAGAACGCGTCAACGGCGGCGCGGTTCCCGAAGAGCAGCTCTGGATGGTGATTGACCGGGCCCTGCGCGCCGCGGGTGAACAGCCCCCGCCCCCACCGCAAGCGGAACCCGCCGCCCCCGCCAAGCCGGCCGGGAACACGGGAAAATAAGCTGAGCCCGCCGGCCGGGAGCCGGCGGGCGGGCTCACGTGCATCTGTACCCCCTCCGGGGGCGCGAATTATCCTGTAGTGCCGGAAGCGCTGTGCTTTCGAGGAGAGATCAGGTTGCAAGTCGAATCTGTCGTGCGGGCGCGAACCCGTTTCACCTGCTTCATTCTGAGCCTTGCAGTTGTTCTCGCCGTTTCCGGCTGCCATCGCGCTCCCGGCGCCGACGTTGTCGCCACCGTCAATGGCAAAGACATCATGCGCGCCGATCTCGAGAAAATCTACAAGGCCAATCTCGAACCCAATCAGCAGCAGGATATCTCGCAGGAACAAGCCGACATCCGGCGTCTCGAAATTCTCAAAAGCATGATCGAGGACGAGATTCTGCAGCAGCGCGCCGCCAAGCTCAACCTCGCCGCCAGCGAGGACGACGTGAATGCCAAGCTCACTGAAACCAAGGCCCCCTATACCCAGGAGGAGTTCGATCGCCTGCTCAAACAGCGCGGCCTCACCTTGGACGACTTGAAACGCCAGATCCGCCGCAGCCTTACCCAGACCAAGCTGCTCAACAAGGAAATCGAATCCAAAATCAACATCACCGACGCCGACATCACGAACTACTACAACAACCACAAATCCGGATTTAACTTGATTGAGCCGCAGTACCACCTGGCGCAAATCGTCGTCACCGGCAATCCCCCGCAGCAGACCGCCATGCAGCCGCAGCACGCCCCCAATGAGGAAGAGGCGAAGAAGGAAATCCAGTCCATTCACAACCGTCTCGAAAGCGGAGAGGACTTCGCCACCCTCGCCTCCCAGTTCTCTGAGAATGCCCAGTTCGCCTCCAACGGTGGCGACATGGGCTTCGTCTACGAGTCCCAGCTCCGTAGCGATTTTCCCGATGTATACGCCGCCGTCAACAACTTCAGGCCCGGCCAGATTACCGCGCCTATGCCGGTTTACAGCAACGTAGGCGCCAGCCATCGCGTCATTGGCTACGCCATCTACAAGCTCCTCGGCAAGGAAGCCGCCGGTCAGCACCAGCTCAACGATCCGCGCGTGCAACAGAACATCCGGCAGGAGCTGCGCAACCGCAAAGCCCAACTGCTGCAGAACGCCTACTACGAAATGCTCCATGACAACGCTAAGGTGAAAAACTACTTTGCCGAGCAGATCCTGAAGGAAGGCGCGCAATAACCCTCCACCCCACTCCTTCCCTTGCCCTGCACCCTGTTCCTGTTCCCTGTTGCCTGTTGCCTGTTGCTCGCGGAGAAATCCGGGAGTTTGCCCCAAGAATGGGTGCAAAAAAAAACTTTCCACCCCCCTATGTAACGCCCTTTCTGGTACGAAAATAGGGTAATAGCTAATAGAGTCATTAACTTACACAAACATCGGCATAAATCGGCATTCTGCGGAAATCTCCAGAATGCGCCTACCTCGCCTCTGCCGAGGATTCCACGATAGGTTTGTCTAACCTCCGCTCTTGCGAAGCGCCATGGCCCTTGCCGCCACCTTAAAAGATTCCCGAACACCCGGCGCTTCCTCTCCGTCTTAGCGGATGTACAACGGAGTTGAGCCACGACGGGAGCCGACACGCCTTGACCAGGGATGAAGAAGCGGACTTTACGGCGCTGGTAAAGCGCCAGTCGCGCTTCGTTTTTCGTGTCGCCTATGCCATCCTGCTGAACTGCGCGGATGCCGAAGACGCTGTGCAGGAGAGCTTCTTGAAACTTCATCGCCATGGCGGCTGGCAGCAGGTCGACAACGAGCGCGCCTTCCTCGCCCGCATTGCCTGGCGCACCGCGGTCGATCATATCCGCTCAAGGCGCACGGCCTCCCGCTTGCAGAACCCGCAGGAGCTTCTCAGCGAAATGCCCTCGCTCTATCCGGGGCCCGAGCAGACGCTGATGGCGGCCGACCAGCACGCCCTCATTCACAGTCTCATCGATACCTTGCCGGACGATCTGCGCATGCCGCTGGTGCTGTCGTCCACGCAGGATCTCAACTCCCGCGAAATCGCCACCATCCTCGAGATCCCTGAAGGCACGGTGCGCACTCGTCTGCAACGTGCGCGCCTGTTGCTGGGCCAGAAACTCGAAGTTCGCCAATTCCGCAATCAGGAGACGCGTCATGCCTGAACACGACGAAATGGACCGTCTGCTCGACTCGGCTCTCTCCACCTACGCCACGCCGCGGCCAGGCCTGGAAGATCGCGTCCTGCGGTCGCTCGCCGTCACCCGGGCGAGAGATTCGGAGAACCGCCGCTTCCGCTCCACGCGGCGATTGCTGCCATGGGCCATCGCGGTTCCCATTGCAGCCGCGATTGCTCTGCTCTTCCTGCTGATTCGGGAGACGCCTGCGCCTCCTCGCAATTACGCGCAGAGTGTGCGGCAATTCCAACGCCCGGCGACTCCTTTAGATCAGCCTCAATCGTCCAAGGTTCGGGCGCCCTCACGCGCCGTCCATCCCGTTCGCAGGCAGGCAACAGCGGCCCCTGAGATCGCAATCCGTCGCGATCTTCCGAAGCAGAACATCTTTCCCAGCCCGCAGCCCCTTTCCTCCGAGGAACAGGCGCTCGTGGCCCTCGCTCAAGCTCCTGAACCCGTGCGCCAGTCCCTTATCGAAGCGCAAAACAAGGATGAGGGGCCGATCACCATTTCCGCCATCCAGATTCGACCGCTCAAAATGCCCGATCCGGGCCAGAACTAAGGAGAACCCATGCGCAAACTCGCCTTCACACTCTCTCTCGTGCTTCTCACCGTTTTCAGCGGCCGCACAATGTTCGCGCAGGAAGCTTCCGAGGCTCCTCCGCCGGCGAAACCTGCCGAAGCTCCGGTCCATTTCTTCCACCTGCTCTTTGTCGTGCAGGAAGTTGGCCCCGACGGCAAGCCCACCAACAGCCGCTCCTATACCGCTACGGTCAGCACCGATGCACACGACGACGGGACATCCATCCGCGCCAGCTCCAGAATCCCGTTTGCGACGGGGTCCTTCTCGAGCGGAGAAGGCAATTCGCCCGCGAATACGCAAATTTCGTACTTTGATGTGGGCGTGAATATCGATACCCACAATGCCCGCGAGATCGGACGTCGGCTGTCGCTTCACATTACCGCGGATGTCAGCACCCTGACCAGTTCCAGAGAGGAGAATCTCCATCAGCCCACCTATCGCCAAAACAAGTGGCAAGCGACTGTTCTCATCCCGCTCGATAAGCCCACCGTTGTCTTTACCTCGGACTCTCTCGACAACAAGGGCAGCATGCAAATGGTCGTCACCGCCACGTCGCTGCAGTAGCGCCGTCATCCAAATTGCAGAATCGACGGCCCGCCTCGCGCATTTAGGCGGGCCGTTTTGCTTTGCCCCTGGTCGCGCCAGGGGAGTGACCCGGCGCGACTTCCTTTCCTGGAATGGCCTTCATGAATGCGCGATAACAACTGCTGACAATCTTTATTTCATCCTGACGCAACTCCCGCATTGGAGTATGAAATCACTTCTAAGTCGTTGATAAGTGGCTCGGTGCAAGTTATCGATTGACTGTCGATTTCGATCCGGGCAAAACTGGTGACGGTAACTACTAACCGTAAGGAGGAAAACATGCGCCGTACACGACTCGTAATTCTGCTCTCATCCATGTCTATCGCCGCAGTCGCTGCTTCAGCCATGCAGTTGAACGACGCTGCTGCCCCAACCTCCCGCGCCATCTCAACCGGCGTCACCAGCCCGAAACTGGTGTACACCGCGTCCATCAACATCCCCGCCGATAAACTGTCGTCCACGCCCGGAACTTCCTCCAAAGTGGTTCTGCACGTGGACCTCGACGCGACTGGCACGCCAACATCCATTCGCGTCCTGCAACCTGTCACTCCTGAAATCGACGCGCGCGTGATCGACGGCGTGCGCCGCTTTCGCTGGACCCCCGCGGTCCTGAACAACAAGCCCGTAGCGACGGACTTGACCCTCACGGTCGAAGTCAGGCGCTGAACTCAACCAATTCTGTGACATTGGAAATTCGATTTACTCCGCCGAACTGGCGTCCAGTTACCCGTCAAGTTTGGCTGCATTAAAAAATGTGTATCTAAAGTCGGTTCATATCTATCTAAGCGCTAGATAAATTAGAGTCGACCTATTGACGTGCTGAGCGTCCTGGCGGTTCCCGACCGCCGGGACGAATCAGTTATCGCAGTTATTCAGGAGCGGAAGTTTCCGCGGCTGTAAGGCTGATCCGCACCAGGATCTGAATGGTGCGTTTGCGCAATGCGGTAAGCAGGCACGCGCGCTGCTCTCCCTCGCAGCGCTCCTGCGCGACGTCAACATTCCCTTCACGCCACAGCAGGAACAGCCGCATTGCTTCTGCGCGCAGAAATGGTAGCGACGAAGGCACGCGGCCTTCCGCAACGATGCGGCAGGCGCGCTCCAACTGCCGGTCCGAAAGAGACCAGAAATCGGGTATCGTCGGCGTGCTCAAGGGCGAATGTGTTCTGCTCATCCTGCGTCGACTCCACCCTTTCGGAGCAAAGATCGGCTCCCATTTTGCTCATCGTCGCGCCATGCGCCGGCTTGAGATGGAATGAGGAAGCGCGCGCCCAATTCCATTTAAGCCGGCTCGCGGCATCCGTCGGTTCCGCTGCAGGCAGGTCTGGACCGCGTGCACTTCGCCGGGAAAGTTTTACACGCTTTCTCTGTCACAGATTCCTGCCAATACCCACCAGGAAAGCAATCCGATAGGTTCCCTTCAAAATCTAAGTAGCTGATAAGTTGTAACTTCGCGCCTTTGGCGCCGGTTTGGCGCGCGAAATGCAATGCCCATGGGCGTTGCACCTTAACTTCCCCCGGCCGGACTGGGACCGGCCGATTCGAAATCACATCAAGATTTGCAAGGAGATCCTATGAAGACCATCAAGGTTCTCGTAGTTGCGGCGGTGCTTTGCTCTTCAATTCCTTTCTTCGGCCAATCGGCCGATGCCTCGGCTTCAGATTCAACCTCTGCCGGCAGTTCGAAAGCGCCGCGCAATGCTTCGTCCTCAGCCGATGCGTCGGCCGCCGGAAATATCTCGGCATCGCGCTACGCCGGCGCGCCAGGTTCTGCTTTTGGCGCAGCAAGTGCGTCGGCGCAGATGACACCGGTTTCCGGCGAGCTTGCGGGCAAGCTGGATTCGAAATCGGCAAAGGTCGGCGATCCCGTGGTGCTGAAGACCACGCAGGCGGCGCGAACCGCAGACGGTGTGATCATTCCCAAAGGCAGCCGTTTGCTTGGGCACGTAGCAGCAGTTCAGGCGCATGGCCGCGACAGCCAGAATTCCGAACTTGCGATGCAGTTCGATCGCGCAGAATTGAAGAATGGTCAATCGATAGCGATTCGCTCTGTGGTCGAGTCGGTGAGCCCGTCGAGGGCAGCCATTGAAGCGGCGCAGATGAGTGACACCGACATGTTCGCATCGGGTCCGGGCGCCCTCCGCGGCACGGCAATCGGCGGGGGAAGCATAGGGGGCGCCCGGTCGGGCGGCGGCCTGGTCGGCGGCAGCCGCGGTCTCGTTGGAGGCACGGGATCCCTGGCGGGCGGTGCGGCCGGATCGGCAACCGGCGGCGTCGCGCCTGGCACACGCTCCACTACCGGGGCCATGGGAGCCGCGGCGGGAACGGGCCTGAATATCGCTAATGGCGGCGCACGCGGCATTGCTGGATCCGGCGGATCGCTGGCGGCTCAAAGCACAGGAATCCCTGGCGTGATGCTGGGTGGCGACGCGTCGGGTGCTACTTCGGGAGTTCTCTCGGCCTCAAGGCGTAACGTGCATCTCGAGTCGGGAACACAGATGGTGCTCGGCGTCTCTTCGGCAGTGAGCAAGTAATTCCACAGTGTCTGAATTTCCGGGCAGACCCACATGGCAACCGTTCGAAGCGCGCGGCAGTGGATGCGGCGCGCTTCGGCGAGCTTTGCGCGAATTTACATGAAGGGCGAACTTTGTTCCGCGTTCGGCGGCCTTGGATTCGCCAGGGGACGCCGCGGCGTTGGTGCCAAGCCCCCTTACAAACAATCTCTTCGCTCGACACTTGCAGCATATAGCCCGTTTGGCACGGGCGTTGCAAACAACCTCCGTTGAGTTCTCGCGCCCGGCTGTCCAATGGCCTGGAGTGGAAATCATCGGAGGTTAATTTATATATGCGAAATTGCAAGCTCTACCTTTCGGCTGTTGCATTGGCTGGGTTGGCTAACCTTTCTCTTGCGGCGCAGCAGCCTTCGCAGAGTCCGTCACCTTCCGGCTCTTCGCAAAGTGCCCCGGTCATGCCAGATTGGGCATCCCAATCTGCGCCGACGCAACCTGCCTCCGCCAATGCGGCCCCGGTGCAAAGCACGGCCAACTCACCTGAGGCGAGCAATGCGCAACTTCGCCCGGTCGAAGAGGAACTTGAGAAGAAGCTCGACGCGAAGCATGCCAGGCCGGGCGATCCCGTGGTGCTGAAGACGACCGACAAAGCCACCATCGCCAATGGGGTGATCATCCCGAAAGGTTCGAAGATCGTGGGACACGTGGTGGAGGCCGCGGCCGCAGGAAAGGGAAATGCGAATTCGAAGGTGACGCTGCAGTTTGACCGGGCGAAGTTGAAAGGCGGCCAGACTCTGGCAATCCGTACGGTGCTGCAGTCGGTGGCGCCTGAATCCAGTTCCGCGACCACACAGGATCTCGCAGGGCCGAGCGGCGGCGCTTCCATGGCCGCGCCGCCTTCGGCCCAATCGGATGCGACTGCACAGGCCGGCATGGCACACGGGATCAATGCCTCGGCGGGAAACAGCGCTGCCGTGGCTGGTACCGTGGTTGCGCGCCAGGGAAACGTGAGTATCATGACTACGGCCATTCCGGGAGTGTTGATCGGAGCAAGTGCGGATGGCAAACCGTTTTCGAATGCGGCAGGCGTACTGCTCGGCGCGCGTCAGAACGTCCGGCTGGTCGGCGGAACCCACATTGTGTTGGCGGTTGCCGACGCCGGCGCTAAGACCGCAAATTCGCGATAGGCCAAATACAGGTATGGCTGGCAACCATAAGTATGATTGCTTTGGGGTGCGCGAACGGGCAGGGAGCGCCCCGGCCTGTCCTGTTTCGAGACAGTCGATTACCTCGAGACAGAAAGGCTGTGCGGGTTCGTAATCTGGCGCGCAACGCACCTGCTCGGTACTATCGACCATGCATGAGAAATCTTGAACCCGGCACGGCATCCGCCATGCGTGAGCCCCTCGTCAAGGCAGCGTTTGCCGCAAAAGTTTCTGCGAAGGAAAGCCCATGTTAGAGCGTCTTCCCCCCGATGGTTTCGAAATTAGTCCGCGCTTCCGCCGCTCCATCGAAGAGAGAATCGCACGGCTGGAGCGCGACGCAGATTTCGATGAGCAGCAGCTCGGCCTTATATTTAACGACGATCATTTGCGCAGGCAACGGCGATTGATCGCCGCGCAGCGAGCTGAAGCGCTGCGCATGCGGATCTTTCTGGACCGCGCTGCTACACGTTTGGCGGCACCACTGATCGAGTTGGAAAAGTGGGACAGGCAAGCGGGTCCAGCTCTCTAAATAGAAGCGCCGTAAAGGGCGCTACGCCCGAATTAGAGCGACAAAAAAAAGAGGCCGTGGAGTGATCTCCGCGGCCTTTTGGCGCGTATGCCGAGCCTTGTCTTGCAAATTCACGACGGATGTCCCATTAAATTTTAACGGAGTTGAAGGCATGGCTATATCTGCTTCCGCTTCCACTTCCCCTGCCGGAACAGCACCACGCCACCGACAGCCATCGCGCATTCTGCAATCACGATTGCAAGAAATGCGCCTTCCGCGTGCAGTCCCGTCTTCTCCGCCAGCAGCCAGGCCAGCGGCAGTTCGAGCACCCAGAACCCGAAGAAGTTCACCACGGTTGGCGTAACGGTATCTCCCGCGCCGTTGAACGCCTGCAGCATTACCATGCCGTAGGCATAGCCCACGTTGCCGCAGGCGAACGTCCGTAGCGCTGCTGCCGCAATGGGAATCACTGCCGGATCGCTGACGAACAGGCGTACCGCCGGGGTAGCGAACACCGCGAAGAACACTCCGATCGTGCCCAGGAAGACCATGTTGTAGAACCCCGTGCGCCAGACTGCCGCCTCGGCGCGGTCCGGCCGCTGCGCGCCGAGGTTCTGTCCTACCAGGGTGGCGGCGGCATTGCTGAGCCCCCACGACGGCAGAATGAAGAACATCACAATGCGGATGGCAACCGTGTAGCCGGCCACTGATGCCGCCCCGAAATCCGAGACGATTCGCACCACGAAAATCCAGCTCACGTGCCCGATGGCAAACTGCAAAATTCCCGTAGACGACACGCGCAGCAGCCGACCCATCACCGCCAGGTTCACCCGCAGGTGATATGCCAGCGGACGCAGCCGCTCCGTTCCGCGTGCGAGCCGCCAGAATTGATAGAGCACGCCGATGCTGCGCCCCGTCAGCGTGGCCGCAGCCGCACCTGTCACACCCATACGCGGAAATGGCCCGAGCCCGAAGATCAGGCAGGGATCGAGGATCAGGTTAATGATGTTCGACACCCATAGCAGCCGCATGGCGATGGCCGCATCGCCCGCGCCGCGGAAGATGGCGTTGTTGAGGAAGAGCATCAGAATGGCGCCGAATCCGCCGAGGGCGATTCTGGCATAGCCGGAGCCGACGGCGACGATCTGCGGCGAGGCTCCCATCCACTCGAGCAGCTTCGGCGCATAAATCCCTGCCGGAATTCCCACCGCGGCCGAAATCGCCAGCCCCACCACGATGGATTGCACGCCTGCGATCGCCGCGTCCTCCGGATCCTTTTCGCCGATCCGACGAGCTACCATTGCTGTCGTCGACATAGCGAGGCCCAGTCCTACGGCGAACACCAGCGCCAGCATGGCCTCAGTGAGGCCAACTGTTGCCACTGCATTCGCGCCCAGACGGCCCACCCACGCCACATCGACCACTGCGAACAGGGATTCGAGCACCATCTCGAGCACCATGGGGATGGCGAGCAGAAAGATGGTTCGATTCAGGTTGCCGGAGGTGTAGTCCTGGTGCGAGCCGCGCAGTGCCTCCCGCACCGAAGGCCAGAATCTGCGCGCAGCCTCATCCGCCGGCTGCGGCGCCGTTGTTTCTATGGTTGCCATGGAATGCTCCACTCTGCCCCGCGAAGCGAGGCGGAAACGAGCGGGTCACGCTGCAATCAACGTGCGTTGAAACTTATGCTGAATTGTGCAGAGCGAATCCCGGGCTGATGTCATCCTCGGGGTGCCGCGGGGACGCGGCGGCGAAACAGGGAGACCCGAGGCAATCTTCAGCGGGCAATCGGAGGTCGGACGATGACGGGCTGGAACATGGTTCTCCTCCACGGCCGGAGAGACCGGGTGCTTTATAGTAGCGCGATTCCCGAATCCGCGCCAGCGGAATAGGATTGTGCCACAATTAAGACGCAACCTGGAGCGCCGACCCCATGCAAGCGTTCGTCGAAATCCCGGTCCTTCCCCCGCGCAGCATCGCGCTGCATCCTCCGCTCAGCGATGAGGAATTCGAAAGCCTGTGCCAGCGCACAGATCTTGTGCAGTTGGAGCGCACAAAAGAGGGGACGATCCAGGTGAACGTACCGGCAGGCGGCACCACAGGCGAGAGCAACAGCGAAATCATCAGGCAACTGCGAAACTGGTGGCACCAGCATCGCCGTGGCCGCGTCTACGATTCCAATACGGGCTTTTTCTTGCCGGATGGATCCATGCTGAGCCCCGACGCAGCGTACCTTACACCGGAACAACTTGTTGGGCTTTCGCAGTCGGAGCTATCGCGATTCAGCCGTCGCGCGCCGGCATTCGTTGTTCAGCTGCGCTCGCCGAGCGATCGCCTCTCGCCGGTGGCTGAGAAGATGGAAAACTGGATGGCGAATGGTGTTCAGGTGGGGTGGCTGATCGATCCCGAAGATCAGCAGGTCCACGTCTATGAAGCGGCGACGGCGCCCCGCATCGAATCGTCTCCGACGATTAAGGGCACCGGCCCGATCGCCGGGTTTGTGCTGGATGCCACCGAGATCTGGCGCTGCTACGAATGAGTCCATATCCGACAGCGCCATAAGCACGATAGCCCACCCGCAGGTGGTTACCGGGTCATCTCCACCGGCGTACTCCGCGGCGCGTCGCCGTTGCGCGGGTTCTCGTCCATCTTGCCGAAAATCATTTTGCCGCTGGCCGTCTGTAGAACGCTTGTCACCGAGATGTCCACCGAGCGCCCAATCATCTTGCGCGCGTGATCCACCACCACCATGGTGCCGTCGTCGAGATAGCCGACACCCTGGTTGTACTCCTTGCCTTCCTTGAGGATCAGCACCGTCATGCGCTCGCCCGGTAGCACCACCGGCTTGAGCGCGTTTGCCAGGTCATTGATGTTCAGGACTTCGACGTGGTGCAGGTGGGCCACCTTGTTCAGGTTGAAGTCGTTGGTGACGACCTTCGCCTCCCATTTCTTCGCCAGTTCCAGCAGCTTAAGGTCCACTTCGCGGATGGTCGGGAAATCCTCTGACACGATCTGAATCTGGAGGTTTGCGTTCGACTGCATCCGCTGCAGCATGTCCAGGCCGCGCCGTCCGCGCTGCCGCTTGCTGCCATCAGTCGAGTCCGCCACTACCTGCAGCTCGCGCAGCACAAACTCCGGAATCACCATCACGCCGTCAATGAATCCTGCCTCGGCGATATCCGCGATCCGGCCGTCAATAATCACGCTGGTATCGAGCACCTTGCAGGTGCGCTTGGCTGGCCTGTCAGTCGAGAAGAAGTTGCCCAGCGCCGCCGGATTCAGCAGGTCACCCTTGTTGGCGCCCACCAGTAGGCCTACATAGGTCATGAGCAGCAGCACGAAGATCTGCAGCGCGGCTGACGTATGCGGGCTCAGAGGAGCCGAACGCAGAACCAGGCAGAACAGCGCTGCGCCGAAGATGCCCAGCACCGAGCCTGCCACTGCCCCGATCAGCCGCCTCAAGCTCAGCGCACGTACGCGGAATTCAAAGACAATGACGGCCCCTGCCGCCAGGCCTCCGGCAAGAGATCCTTGCCAGCCATCGAGACCGAATGGGTGAAGGAAATAACAAACAACGCTGAGAAGGATAACAAAACACACACGAAGAAAAACGAGATCCATATAACCCTACCCCGTTGGCGCCAAAGGAAGTGCGCCATTCCGGGCACAGTCGTGGAGTATGCCCACCCGCCAAGGCAGTCGTCAAGCGGGAAAATGGCGTACGGTCCATTCCGCCCATTTTTGGGGGGTTTCATCGCCCTACGAGTGCCTCGAAACGGAATCCATCTTGCCGAATCTCGCATCATGGCTGAGAGTTGAGAACCGAACGCTCAAGGCTGCAGATTGAAGGCTGTAAAAGCCAGAAACCCGCAGCCAGAAGCTGACGTTCTTGTCCCCCGTTCTCCCGCGTCTACGACGCAACCGCTAGTTGCGGCTGGACCATCCGCGTGCTGCCCTTGCGCGGTCCGCGCTTGCGTGCACTCATCACCTTGATTCGCTCCAGCAACTCCTGTGGCGAACAGTTCTTTTTCGCCAGCAGGGCATCGGCTCCATGCAGCGCATCGCCCATCTTCTGCGGATCTCCAAGCAGGATCATCGGAATGTGCGAGGCGATCTGCTTCAGCCTGCGCACCATCTGATCGCCGTTCATTTGCGGCATGGAGAAGTCACTCAGCACCAGGTCCACGGGCGTGTCGGCGAAAATGCCGATCGCCTCCTGTCCATTGTTGGCGGATACCACGCGGTATCCGTTGGTGGCCAGCATGAACTTCAGCACGGACAATTCCTGTTCGTTTTCATTGACGCAGAGGATGATTTTTTTTGGCCTCATGGATACCACTAACTCCTTCATTGTGAGATCGTTTCTGATCGCAGGCAACACGAATCCCGTACCGTCCGTGGACGGTCTTTTTTCGTTCCTTTTACCGTGTGACGCGGGACGCCAATTGGTTCCCGGACCGGATTGGGTGCCGGAGCTGTCACGCGACTGGACCCTGGCGGGCACATGTATT
>Ga0134128_10005654_pt1 | contig 15149 bp, 13 predicted proteins | sample KB31754_FD_96462 | JGI IMG/M metagenome (GOLD analysis project Ga0134128, IMG submission 96462) | Terrestrial soil microbial communities with excess Nitrogen fertilizer from Kellogg Biological Station, Michigan, USA - KB3-175-4 | ecosystem: Environmental > Terrestrial > Soil > Unclassified ... | reverse complement strand
TCGTCAAAGAGCCTGATGGAGTTGACTTCTCGGGCGTCGATGCCTTCCAGGTTGACGCCGACGAGCTTCTTCAGGCCACCGGAACGGGCCACCGAATCGGCCACCCCGTGCTCGCCGCCGAAGTAGAAGTTGTTGAGCCAGTCGGTGCGCCGCTCCTGACCCGAGGCGATCGCATCGAGCTCGTCCTCCATCGCGGCGGTGAAGTCGTAGTCGACGAGCCGGCCGAAATGCTGTTCCAGCAAACCGGTTACGGCGAACGCGACCCAGGACGGCACCAGGGCGCTGCCCTTCTTGTGCACGTAGCCACGGTCCTGGATGGTCTTGATGATCGATGAATACGTCGACGGGCGGCCGATGCCCAGCTCCTCGAGCGCCTTGACCAACGACGCCTCGGTGTAGCGCGCTGGCGGGTTCGTGGCGTGGCCGTCGGGCGTGAGGTCGATGGCGTCCAGCCGCTGGCCCTGGGTCAGCTGCGGCAGCCGGCTCTCGGCGTCGTCGGCCTCGCCGCCGGCCAACTCGTCGACCGTCTCCACGTAGGCCTTCAGGAAGCCCGCGAACGTGATGGTGCGACCGCTGGCGGAGAACACCACTTGCCTTTCGCCGGAACGGCCACCGATCCGCAGGCTCAGCGTGGTGCCGCGCGCGTCGGCCATCTGCGAGGCCACCGTGCGCTGCCAGACCAGCTCGTAGAGCCGGAATTCGTCGCCGTCGAGCTCGCGGCGCACCGCGTCCGGCGTGGCGAACGTCTCGCCGGCGGGCCGGATCGCCTCGTGCGCCTCCTGGGCGTTCTTCACCTTGCGGGTGTACTGACGCGGGGACGGCGAGACGTACTCCTCGCCGTAGAGCTGACGCGCCTGGTTGCGCGCGGCGCTGATCGCCGACTGCGACAGCGTCGTCGAGTCGGTACGCATATAGGTGATATAGCCGTTTTCGTAGAGCCGCTGGGCGATGCTCATGGTGCGCTCCGACGAGAACCGCAACTTGCGGCCGGCTTCCTGCTGCAGCGTCGACGTCATGAACGGCGCGTACGGCCGCCGCGTGTACGGCTTCTCCTCCACCGACGCGACGGACAGCTGGGCGCCGCGCAAGCCCGCGGCCAGCTGCGTCGCGCTTGCCTCGTCGAGAATGGTCACCTCGTCGGCCTTGCGCAGCTGCCCCAGCGAGTCGAAGTCGCGGCCGGTGGCCACCCGCAGGCCGTCGACGTTGGTCAGGCGGGCGGTGAAGGTGGGCGGCGACGCCTGCGGGTCCGACACGCTGGCGTCCAGCCGGGCCAGGATGTCCCAGTAGGACGCGCTGCGGAACGCCATGCGATCACGTTCGCGCTGCACGATGATCCGGGTGGCCACCGACTGGACCCGGCCCGCCGACAGCTTGGGCGCGACCTTCTTCCACAGCACCGGGCTGACCTCGTAGCCGTACAGACGGTCCAGGATGCGGCGGGTCTCCTGCGCGTCGACCAGATCGATGTCGAGGTCGCGGGGATTTTCGGCGGCCTCCAGGATCGCCGGCTCGGTGATCTCATGGAACACCATCCGCTTGACCGGAATGTTGGGCTTGAGGGTTTCCAGCAGGTGCCAGGCGATGGCTTCACCCTCGCGGTCACCATCCGTGGCCAGATAGAGCTCGTCGACGTCTTTGAGCAAGCCCTTGAGCTCGCTGACGGTGCTCTTCTTCTCCGGACTGATGATGTAGAGCGGTTCGAAGTCCGCGTCGACGTTGACGCCGAGCCGGGCCCACGGCTCCGACTTGAATTTCGCCGGCACGTCGGCCGCCGCCCGGGGCAGGTCGCGGATATGGCCCCGCGACGACTCGACGATGTAGCTGGAGCCCAGGTAGCCGGCCAGTTTGCGCGCCTTGGTGGGCGACTCCACGATCACGAGTCGCCGGCGGCTACCGTTGCCGCCGCCGGCGCTGTCCTTCAGTTTCGGGTCAGCCAACTGCCCTTACGCTCCATCCCTGATTGGTCCCCCCTGCGAGACCACCTGCAGGAAGAATGACAGGTCGGCATCGAAAATTCCGGTGAAATTCAGGTACGCGACCATTCCTCCGTCCTGCGGCACCTGACAATTTCGCACCCTCGGGCGGGCCTACGCAAACCGACGCTCGAGAACGCGGCGCAAATTCGTCCGTTGCCCGCCGGTTAAACCCGCGGCCACCGGGACAGCGCCTCGGCGCCGTCGGGCGCCTCCCCCACGTTCTCTACCAGGCGCGATAGCCTCCGGCGGCCGCTGATCCGAAGCGCTGGCCGACCGCCGCGGGTGCCAATGAGGGTGGGTGCGATCCCGACGCGCATCAAAGCCGACGCCAGCGGCGAGTGAGTGTCCGGCGCGTGCGGGTCCAGCCCCAGCAGATAATGCTCGCCCTCCGGGTTACCGGCCGCCAGCGTCCACGCCCGCAGCTCGCGCGGGCCGGGCAGCCAGCGCGGCGGCACGGTCTTGACCGCGCCGCGCGTCCATTCGGCGGCCAGCGTGCTCAACGAGCGATCCACCGCCGTCCGCACCAGCGGGGTGTCTTCGTCGGTCCGGCTGATCTCGGCCACCAGCCCCGCCTCGCGGATCATGTCCGCCAGCGCGGCGGCCCGCCATAAGTGGTCGACGACCACAGACAGCCGAGCCAGCCGGGCGCCCTGGGCCTCCGGACCGCCAACGCTGACGATCTGCCCCGACGCCGCCAGCACCCCGGAAAGATCGGCGACCGCGGGCGGCACCGACTCCGCTGTAAAGAAGGAAAGCTGGCTCACGCCATCCGACAGTAGGCCCTCTCACCCATCCGCGTCTTGAGGCAACCGGCGCGGCGGCGGCGTGCACCCACGTGGCGCAGGAAGCCGATAGAAACCGATAAAAGAGGAAACCCCCCGGCTGGGCCCGCTGGGCGGGACGGCACGGGGGGTATCCGTTTCAGGTCTGCTCTTCTCTACAGGGAGCGGACTCCGGTGGCCTGGGGGCCCTTAGGGCTGTGGCCGATTTCGAACTCGACCTTCTGGTTTTCTTCGAGGGTGCGGAAGCCCGAACCCTGGATCTCCGTGTAGTGGACAAACACATCCGCGGAACCATCTTCGGGGGCAATGAACCCGAAGCCCTTCTCCGCGTTGAACCACTTCACAGTTCCCTGTGGCATCTCTCGATCTTTCCTTTTCTTCTGGGTGCGGGGCATCGCCTTTCGATGCCCCGGGCCTGGTACGACCGCCATACCTCGCTGAGTCGCCGGAACTTCACCCGACCGATTAACCTCGCAGGAACCGCGGCCGCAACGTCGATCCTGCGAAAGTTTGACACGAACACAGAAGCTGCGACCGCAAATAGTCAACCATGTTCATCGCGTCGGCGACAGACTTGTGTGTTTGCCCGATCCGAAGAGCGATTCCATGAGCGATGCCGAGCGGGGTGAGATGGCGAGTTTCGGCGGTGACCTGCTTGCCGCCGCGCTCGCCGGAACCGCGACGGACGAGCACCCGCTGCGCCACGTCGCGGAGCTGCCGCCACGCAGCGGCCAGCCGCACGATTGGCCGGCGTGGGCCGAGCCCGACGTGGTCAAGGCGTTCGCCGACCGGGGGATCACCTCACCGTGGTCGCATCAGTTCGCTGCCGCGGACTTGGCCCACGCGGGCCGTCACGTGGTGGTGAGCACCGGCACCGCGTCGGGCAAGTCACTGGCCTATCAACTGCCCGTCCTCCACGCGTTGGCGACCGATCCGCGCGCCCGGGTGCTCTACCTCTCGCCGACCAAGGCCCTGGGCCATGACCAGTTGCGTGCCGCGCACGCACTGACCGCGGCGATTCCGCGCCTGCATGACGTCGCACCCACCGCCTACGACGGCGACAGTCCCGCCGAGGTTCGACGCTTCGCGCGGGAGCGCTCTCGCTGGTTGTTCTCCAACCCCGACATGATCCATTTGTCGATCCTGCGCAACCATGCCCGCTGGGCTGTCCTGTTGCGTGGTCTTCGATTCGTGGTCGTCGACGAATGTCATTACTACCGTGGGGTGTTCGGCTCCAATGTGGCGATGGTGCTGCGTCGCTTGTTGCGGTTGTGCGCCCGCTATTCGAGTGCGCCGACGGTGATCTTCGCCAGCGCGACAACGGATTCCCCGGGTGCGACGGCCGCCGAGCTCATCGGGCTTCCTGTTCAGGAAGTCACCAAAGACGGTTCACCGCAAGGGGCACGGACCGTGGCGTTGTGGGAGCCCGCGCTGCGGGCCGACCTGGTCGGCGAGAACGGCGCCCCGGTGCGCCGCTCGGCGGGCTCGGAGGCGGCGCGCGTCATGGCCGACCTGATCGCCGAGGGAGCCCAGACCCTGACCTTTGTCCGGTCGCGCCGCGCAGCGGAATTGACCGCTCTGGGCGCACAGGCAAGGTTGGACGACATCGCTCCGGAGCTCTCGGGCAAGGTCGCGTCGTATCGGGCCGGGTACCTCGCCGAGGACCGCACCGCACTGGAGCGCGCCCTGGCCGAGGGCCGGCTGCGAGGCCTGGCCACCACCAATGCGCTCGAGTTGGGTGTGGACATCGCCGGGCTGGACGCGGTGGTGCTCGCCGGCTTTCCCGGCACGGTCGCCTCGTTCTGGCAGCAGGCCGGCCGGTCCGGGCGGCGCGGCCAGGGGGCGCTGGTGGTGCTGATCGCGCGCGACGACCCGCTGGACACGTATCTCGTGCACCACCCGGCCGCGCTCCTGGACAAGCCGGTCGAGCGGGTCGTCATCGACCCGGGCAACCCCTACATTCTGGGCCCGCAACTACTCTGCGCGGCAACCGAACTGCCGCTGGACGAGGCCGAGGTGCGCGAACTCGACGCCACCGGCGTGGCGGACGGCCTGGTCGACGACGGGTTGCTGCGGCGACGAGGTGGAAAGTACTTCCCGGTGCCCGGCCTGGAACCGCACGCCGCGGTCGACATCCGGGGCTCGACGGGCGGGCAGATCGTCATCGTGGAGGCCGACACCGGACGGTTGCTGGGCAGCGTCGGCGTCGGCCAGGCGCCGGCTTCGGTGCACCCGGGAGCGGTGTATCTGCATCAAGGCGAAAGCTACGTGGTGGACTCCCTGGACACCGAGGAGGGCATCGCATTCGTCCACGCCGAGGATCCCGGTTATGCGACATTCGCCCGTGAAATCACCGACATCGCGCTCACCGGTACCGGTGAGCGGTTGGCCTTCGGGCCGGTCACGCTGGGCCTGGTCCCCGTCCGGGTCACGCACCGGGTGGTGGGGTATCTGCGCCGCCGGCTCTCCGGGGAGGTGATCGACTTCATCGAATTGGACATGCCGGAGCACACGCTGGCCACCACCGCGGTGATGTATACCGTCACCGAAGATACGTTGCTGCGCAAGGGGATTGACGGCCCGCGGATCTCCGGGTCGTTGCACGCGGCCGAGCATGCGGCGATCGGGCTGCTGCCGTTGGTCGCCAGCTGCGACCGCGGGGACATCGGCGGCTTGTCCACCGCGGTGGGTCCCGGCCCCGAAGGGCTGCCCAGTGTTTTCGTCTACGACGGGTATCCGGGTGGCGCGGGATTCGCCGAACGGGGGTTTCGCCAGGCCCGCGCCTGGCTCGCCGCGACAGCCGCCGCCATCGAGGCGTGCGAATGCCCCCGGGGATGCCCGTCCTGCGTGCAGTCCCCCAAGTGCGGCAACGGTAACGACCCGCTCGACAAGGCGGGCGCAGTCCTGGTGCTGCGACTCGTCCTCGCAGAACTGGCGCAGGAGTCACGCTGAGCAAGCCGCCGCGGGCCGGCTAGATCGTCCGTCGGTTCACCCGCTCCCACAGCTGGATCCCGTCGCCGTAAAATCAGCCGCATGGCCCACGACTGGTTGCTCGTGGAGACGCTCGGGGGTGATCCCACCGTGGTGGCGCAGGGGCGTCAACTCAAAAATCTCGTCCCGATCACCACCTTCCTGCGCCGCAGCCCCTATCTCGCCGCGGTTCGAACGGCGGTCGCCGAGTCGGTGCAGACCGCCCAGGCCCTGACCAGCATCACGCCCAAGCGTGATCGCATCATCCGCACCGAACCGGTGGTGATGTCCGACGGTTTCGTCCACGGCGTGCATGTCTGGACCGGACCCTCCGACGTCGACCCCCCCGAGCGCCCGATTCCGGGGCCACTGAAGTGGGACCTGACCCTGGGCGTGGCCACCGACACCCGTGAATCGCTGATCAACAGCGGCAAGAATCCCGAGGTGGAAGTCACCTTCGGCAGGGCCTTCGCCGAGGATCTTCCATCCCGCGAGCTCAACCCGAACGAAGCCAAAGTGCTCGCCATGGCGGTCAAGGCCAAACCGGACCAAACATTGTGCAGCACTTGGGATCTCACCGACTGGCGAGGAAACTCCATCCGAATAGGTTTCGTCGCACGCACGATCCTGGAGCCCGGGCCTGACGGCCGGGAGCACTTGGTGGCGCGGGCGATCAATTGGCAGTCCGAGCTGAAGGGCCCGGCGATGTCGACCGATGATCTGGCGCAACGGATCCTCAGCGGGCTCGCCCAGGCCGGGGTGCACCGCGCGCTGATCGACCTCAACAACTGGACGCTGTTGAAATGGCTCGACGAGCCCTGCACCTTTTACGACTGGCGCAGCAGTGAGACGGGAAAGCCACGGGTCCATCCCGATGACAAGGACTTGATGTCCACCATGACAAGGGAATTCGGTGGGGGTGCCACCAGCCGGGTGTTGCGCATGCCCGGGCACGACGGGGATTGGGTGCCGGTGCACATCACCGTCAACCGGGTGGAACTCGAGCCGGACACGTACGCCGGACTGGTCTCCCTGCGACTGCCCACCGATGACGAACTGGTCGCCGCGGGGCTGCCGCAAGCACCCTAGTCACCGGCTCCGACCGCCGGCCCTGCCCGCGCGGAGGCCTGCGCCGTGCCGGCGACGGCGACCGCCACCCCCGCCGTGATGACGACATCGAGACCGTCGACCACACAGCGGATGTCGTTGACCCGCATCTCGCGGGCAACGGCCGCAGCCCGACTGCAGGCCGCGTCGGATCCGGACGCCAGCCGGGCCGCCGCGGCCAGGGCGGCCAGGTCGGCCGCCGCCTGTGCGCGGTGACGCGCCACCACCGCCGAGCCCAGGTAGGCGGCGATACCGGTCGCCCAGAGCAGCACCACCACCATCCAGGCCGCGACCAGTGTGGCCGAGCCCCGATCATCGCCGCGGCTCTGCCGCCGCGACCGCTTTCGCGGTAATGTCCATGTCGGGCAAGAACTTCGAAGGCGTGGCAACGGTGGCCACCAGGAATTCGCCGTCGCGGTGCAGGTCGACTCGCGCACCCGCGGGTGCGAGCCGGACGGCGGCGGCGACGGCGGAGCGTTCGTCGCCGCGGGCGGCCAGCCTGGCCGCCTCACGGGCGGCGTCGATGCAGCGCACTTGCATCGAAACCGCGCTGACACCGGCCAGACACAGCACCAGCACCACCACGAGCGAGGCGATGCCCAGTGCCGCCTCAACGGTGCTCGCGCCGGCACTGCCGGCTACACCTTGGTGTTGAGTGCACGACCGATGATATTGGTCAGCGCCGACACGATGGAATCGCCGGTGACCACGGCGTACAGCACCGCGCCGAAGGCCGCCGCCGCGATGGTGCCGATGGCGTATTCGACCGTCGACATGCCCGACTCGTCGGCCGCCAGCACGGCCACGCGTGCGGCGAATTCGCGAAACATGTTGATCATCAAGGGCTTCCTTTCGTTTCACAGCAGGCCCGACTGCAGCACATCACCGGCCAGACCGGCCACCACCGGCACGATGCCCAGGCACACGAACGCCGGCAAGAAGCAGAGGCCCAGCGGCCCGGCGATCAGAACCCCGGCCCGCTCGGCGGCGGCGGTGGCGGTGTGCGCGGCGTCGTGGCGAGACTGGTCGGCCAACTCGGCGACGCCACCGGCCAGCGCCGCGCCCGAGGACGCCGAACGCCGGGCCAACCGCAGCAGCGCGTCGACCGGCGCGTCGGCCGGGTTTGCGGGCGGTTCCGACGGAATCGCCCATGCGACAGCGGGGTCGGCGCCGAGCGCCAGCAGGTCGGCGGCCCGGCGCAGGGCGCGGGCCACGGGCGGGGGCGCGGAGGGGGCGGCGGCCGCCGCCGCGGTCGACACCGCCATGCCCGCGCCCAGGCACACGGCCAGCACGTCGAGACAGGACGCGACCGCCAGCGGATCCGGGCCATCCGTTCGCCCCGACGCCGGGCCCCGCGGTCGACCCCCACGCGCCGCCATCCCGGCACGTCTTCGCGTCAGCGACGGACCGGGGCCGATCCACAGCGCCACGGCCAGCAGCACCGCCGTCGCGGCGGCATTCACGACGCCACCCGATCGACGATGCGGTCCGACCACAACAGACCGCCGCACGCCAGCGTTGCGCCGACGAGCAACAGCACCCCGCCCGCCTGCCCGCCCAGCAAGAAGGTCAGCGGCCGGGCTCCGATCAGTTGGCCCAGCAGGATACCGAGCACCGGCAAAGCGGCCAGTATCGTCGCGGTGGCGCGCGCACCGGCCAGGCTCGATGAGACACGCGCCGAGAACCGTTGCCGCTCAGCGATATCGCGTTGGGCGGCGCGCATCAGGGTGGCTATCCCCAACCCATTGTCACTGGCCAGCCGCCAGCACAGCGCGAGCCGCTCCCAATGCGTGGGCAGGGCCGAGGAGCGGGACGCCGCGGCCAGCCCGGCCGCGACGTCGGCACCCAACCGGGCCCGCGCCGCCACCGCACGCAGCAACCCCGCGACCGGGCCGTCGGTCTCGTCGGCGGCGACGCCGAAGGCGCGCACCGGATGGGAGCCGGCCCGCAGTTCACCGACGAGCACATCGAGCGCGGTTTCCAGCGCGCGGCCCTCTCGGGTGGCGCGCCGGATGCGGCGCCGACGGCGACCACGCAGGCTCACGGTCGCGCCCACGACCGCGATGCACAGAACGGTTGTCGGCGGCAGCACGACCACGGCGGCGCAGCCGAGACCCGCAGCGACGCATCCCGCCCCACGAAGCCCGTTCGCCGGGATCCGCCGTCGCGGTCGCACCACCGGATCGAGCCGGCGCCGGGGCGAGGGCCGACCTATGACAAGCGCGAACGACAACAGCAGCGCGCCGACCACCGGGCCGTTCACGCCGGCGCCCGGCTTTGCAGGACGCGCTGCAGCCGCGGGGCGTCGTCCGTCATCCCCCGATCCGCATGCCACACCGTGACCGCCCGGACCTGTCCCCGAACCGGTTGCAGCACAGCGATCTCACTGAGCCGCCGCCGACCGGTGCGGTCGCGCTCGACATGCAGCAGCACCTGCACGGCCGCGGCGAGTTGGCTGTGCAGCGCGGCACGCCCGAGACCGCCGAGTGCACCCAGTGCCTCCAGACGGGCGGGAACCTCGCCGGGGTTGTTGGCGTGCACGGTGCCCGCACCCCCGTCGTGCCCGGTGTTCAGCGCGGCGAGTAGGTCCACCACTTCGGCGCCCCTGACCTCGCCCACGACGATGCGGTCGGGCCGCATCCGTAACGCCTGCCGGACCAGTTGGCGCACCGGGACTTCGCCGACGCCTTCGATGTTGGCGCACCGGGCGACGAGCTTCACCAGATGCGGGTGCCGAGGCGCCAATTCGGCGGCATCCTCGACGCAGACGATCCGTTCGGCGGGCGGTACGGCGCCCAGCATCGCGGCCAGCAAAGTCGTTTTGCCCGCGCCGGTTCCACCGCTCACCAAAAACGCCAGCCGGGCGGCGATGATATCGGCGACCAGGGCAGCGGCCGCCGGCTCGATCGCACCCGCGGCTATCAGTGCCGCCAAGTCCTGGCTCGCCGGCCGCAGCACCCGCAGCGACAGGCAGGTGCCCGCGGCGGCCACCGGTGGCAGCACCGCGTGTAGCCGCACCGCAAACCCCCCGGCGCCGATTCCGGTGAGCTCGCCGTCTACCCAGGGTTGGGCGTCGTCCAGGCGCCGGCCGGCGGCCAGCGCCAGCCGCTGCGCCAACCGCCGCACCGCAGGCTCGTCGGGGAAGCGAATCTCGGTGCGCCGTAGGCCATTGCCGTCGTCGACCCACACCGCGTCCGGTGCCGTGACCAAGACGTCGGTCGTACCGTCCGCGCAGAGCAGCGGTTCGAGAATGCCGGCACCGGTGAGTTCGGTCTGCAGCACGCGGAGATTGGCCAGCACCTCGGTGTCACCGAGCATCCCGCCGGACTCGGCCCGGATCGCGGCGGCCACCACCGAGGCCCGCAGCGGTCCGGCTTCACCGGCCAGACGCTCGCGGACACGCTCGATCAGCGAACCGCTCATGCCGCCCGCCCGTTCCGACCCGGCCGGGTCCGCGCGCCGGTGGGCGGCAGCACGCCAAGCACCTCGCGGGCCGCCACCGCGAGCGGGGACCGCCGCCCCAAGCGCAGGCCGCCGCGTTCGACCTGCTCCCCGAGCTGCGGCTGCGCTTTGATCGCCGCCAGCAGCGGCAAACCCGCGATCTCGGCGATCTCGGCCGCCCGCAACCCTCCCGGCGACGGACCCCGCACCACCAGGCCCACGTTGGGATTGACGGAGGTCAGAACGGGCGCCATCGCGCCGGTCGCCGCGCACGCGCGCACATCACAGCGGCTGACGACGACGACAAGGTCGGCGGCGCTCAGGGCGGCCTGGGTGGCATCGGTGAAACGTCGGGGCAGGTCGCAGAACACGCTGACCGCCCCCCGGCGGCCGGCGTCGACGATGGCGTGCACCGGCCCGGCGCCCACCTCGTAACCGCGGCGGGTTCCGGACAGGACGCTGATTCCGCGGTGTCGTGGCAGCGCATCGCGCACCGCTGACCAGGTGAGCCGTCCACCCTGCAGCGCAAGGTCCGGCCAGCGCAGCCCCGGGGTGTTTTCACCACCGAGCAACAACTCGATACCGCCGCCCCATGGGTCGAGGTCCACCAGCAGCGCATCGGTGGCGGCTCGAGCCAGGGCGACCGCGAGCAATGAGGCGCCGGCGCCACCGCAGCCTCCGATGACGGCGACGGCGTGCCCGCGCGACCCGTCGTCGCGCGACGACTCGGCGGCTTCGGCGAGTTCACCGACCAGGTCGGCCGCTTGCCCCGGCAACCGCAGCACATGCTCGGCGCCGACGCTGACGGCAGCCGCCCACGTCGCCGTCTCGGGTTCGGCCACCGTCAGCACGGTCACGTGATCGCGGCGCGGCAGTGCCCACCGCTCGCAGCGCGCCGCCGCCGGCGCGTCCAGCACGACGGCCGCGGCCGCCGTCCACGTCCTGCGGCTCACCGGTGAGCCGTCGCCGGCGTGCACCACTCGAACACCGGCCGCGGCCGCCACCCGGTCCAATTCGGCGCGCAGTTCGGTCTCCGCCAGCATGGCCAACACACCCGCGGAACCCACCGCACGATGGGGGGCGTCGGCTCCGGAGGTGCCAGTCATCCGCCCACTGTGCGGGGCAGCAACCTTGGCACACCAGTCCCAAACGCGGATTTGGGGATAGAGACGCGAGTGTGCACAAACCGCGCGCGGCGGCGTTGCGCCAGCGACGACGAACGAACTCCCCGCAACGCGTCGAGAGCCGGTCCGAGCGCCCGACAGCGCGAAGAACCGACTCAAAAAGACCCGAGAAAAGGGACGACCCCCGCCAGGGGGGGAGGAGGCGAGGGTCGTCGTGTATCAGCCCCGGGGGGTCGGGCTGATACACCCTCGGCTCAGGCCGAGTAATGCTTACTATACACATGACAGTCCGCAATAACGCAATAGATCATTTACTGAAAAATGACCTTGAGCCGCGAAAACGCTGCTCGACTGACCTCCGGCACTCCCTGAGCGGCCATTTCCGGTGCGGGATCGCGACCCGACGGCGCCGCCGACCTATGCTGGGTCCGTGACCGTCTTCGACCCGGCCGCGGAGCAGTCAGCCGCGGGGCAATCAGCGGCAAGCACCGCGTCCCACGCCCGCACGGCGGCCTTCTTCGATCTGGACAAGACGATCATCGCCAAGTCCAGCACGCTGGCGTTCAGCAAACCCTTTTTCGCTCAGGGCCTGCTCAATCGCCGCGCCGTGCTCAAGTCCAGCTACGCCCAGTTCATCTATTTGCTCTCGGGTGCCGATCATGACCAGGTGGATCGGATGCGTGCCCACATGACCAACATGTGCACCGGCTGGGACGTGGAACAGGTCAAGTCGATCGTCAACGAGACGCTGCACGACATCGTGACCCCGCTGGTGTTCGCCGAAGCCGCCGATCTGATCGCGGCCCACAAATTGTGCGGGCGTGACGTCGTGGTCGTGTCGGCCTCCGGCGAGGAAATCGTCGCGCCCATCGCCCGGGCCCTGGGCGCCACCCACGCGATGGCCACCCGCATGGTCGTCGAGGACGGCCGGTACACCGGCGAGATCGCGTTCTACTGCTACGGCGAGGGCAAGGTCCAAGCGATCCGCGAGCTGGCCGCTCGCGAGGGCTACCCGCTGGAACATTGCTACGCCTACTCCGACTCGATCACCGACCTGCCGATGCTCGAGGCGGTCGGCCACCCCAGCGTGGTCAATCCCGACCGCGGGTTGCGTAGGGAAGCCCTCGGACGCGGTTGGCCCCTGATGTCGTTCTCCCGCCCGGTGTCCTTGCGGGACCGCATCCCGGCGCCGTCCGGCGCAGCGATCGCCACGTCCGCCGCGGTGGGCATCAGCGCGCTGGCGGCCGGCGCGGTCACCTACTCGTTGCTGCGCCGCTACGCGTTCTAGGCCAGATGGCGGGGGCGACCAGGTCGTAGCCGGCCGCCAGCAAACACATCAGCCGCGGGATCCGATACGGCTTGGCAGTATTCGCAAAATTGGGCCTTGCTGTGCTAAGGGTCTAGTAGTACAAAGGAACCACGGAAGCCCGGTGAGGCCTAGGTCGATCCGGAAGAGAAGGTTCGATCTCCCGATCCGGGCGCCCAGCACGGTGCTCGGCACCCACGCGGAGTCATAGCCGCGAAAATGGCAGAAGTGTTGCGGGCCTGCGTAATTGCGAAGTGCGGAAGTGTCGACGGCCCTTTGGGTGGGGCTGCAACCAGAAGCGTCGCAAGATCGCCGAGGCCAACCCACGCAGCCTCGAAATGCACGCTTGGTAACCGAGTCCCGTGCTAGCGGGCGGCGGACCGAACATTCGGAACGTCGCCCGCTCTACACTTTTCAGGCAGATTTCCGGTGTCGATATCCCGGTCTTTCGGCTACTGCTTCAGCTACCGATTTGACATCGACTCGGCGATCGCCAACGCCTCTTTCGCGCCGGCCTGCATCGCTCCGCAACACAGCACCAGCCAGGCCCCCACGCCCTCGGGCGTCCCGTCGGCGAAGCCCTGTGCCGCGTCGCGATACGCCGCGGGTTGACGCATCCAACTGACCTCGGGCACACCCAGCCCGTGCGGGTCCAGCCCGCCGGCGATGGTCACCAACCTCGACACCGCGCGCGCGACCACGCCGTCCGAGCTGCCGAACGGCTTCAGCGTCAACAACTCGCCGTGCAGGACCGCCGCGATCACCGGGGCGGGCGCCCGGGTGCGACCGTTCACCAACTCCGCCAACAACTCCAGCCTGGGTCCCACGCCGGCATCGGCGCGCGGGCGACCCAGATGCTCGTCGTCGACCTGGCCAGCCGCGGCCAGCATGTGCAGGCGGGCCAGCGCCTGCAGGGGCGCTCGCCGCCAGATGCCGACGATGGGGCCTTCGCCACCTTCGAGCGCCTGGGCCACCCGAAGCGCCCCCCCGAACACCGGATCGCTGATCGTGCCGGCGTCCGCGAGGTCCTCCAGTCGAACGGGACCGCCGTCGAGGACCGACGATGCGCGGGCCGCGCGCAGCGAGGCCTCGGCGGCGGTCACGGGCCAGCCGCGCAAGTTGGCCCGGTGGCGGTGGGCGCGACCCAGCGCCTCGCGGGCACTTTCGCTCGCCTCCGCGACGCCGGGCAGTTCTGTCAGGGGGGCAAGGGGATCAGCCGTCACAGCTTGACAATCTATCTCCGTCGGATTCCGGCGCGCGCGGGATGGCATCCAACAGCTGACGGGTGTAGTCGTGCTCGGGATGAGTGAACAGCTCCTCGGTGGGCGCGTGCTCCACCACACGGCCCGCGCGCATGACCAAGACGTCGTCGGCGATTTGCCGGATCACCGCGAGGTCATGGCTGATGAACAGGTAGGCCAGGCCCAGCTCGGCCTGCAGTTCGGCCAGCAGTTCCAGTATCTGGGCCTGAACCAGAACGTCGAGCGCCGACACCGCTTCGTCGCAGACCAGCACCTCGGGCCGCAGCGCCAACGCCCGGGCGATCGCCACCCGCTGGCGCTGCCCACCCGAGAGTTCGCGGGGCAGCCGGTCCAACACCGACGACGGAAGCGCCACCTGGTCGACGAGGTCGTGCACCGCTTGTGCGCGTTGCCCGCGGTCACCGGCCCGGTGAATCCGCAACGGTTCCTCGATGGCACGGAACACCGAGTACATGGGGTCCAGGCTGCTGTACGGATTTTGAAACACGGGCTGCACCCGGCGACGGAAAGCCAGCTGCGTGTCCCGGGGCATTGTGTCGTCGATCCGGGTGCCGTCGAAAACCACTGCGCCCGAAGTGGGCGGCAAGAGACCGAGCACCATCCGCGCCAGGGTCGACTTTCCCGACCCCGACTCCCCGGCGATCGCCAGCGTGCGCGCGCGGCCCAGGCCAAAGGACACCGCGTCGACCGCGCGAAATTCGCTGCGCCGCCATGGCGCCCCATGGGACTCCCGGTAGACCTTGGTCAGCTCGGAGGCGACGAGAATTTCGTCGGAGCCCCCGGCCTGTGCGGCTCGCCCCCCAATCCGCGGACGGGTCCGCGCAGCGCCCCGGGCCGTCACCGCCGGCGCCGCGGCCACCAGCCGGCGGGTGTACTCGTGTTGCGGGCTTCGCAAGATCGACCGGGCCGCACCGGATTCCACGACGACCCCGCGGTGGACGACGACGACGGACTCGGCCCGCTCGGCGGCCAGCGCCAGATCGTGCGTGATCAACAGCAGCGCAGTGCCGAGTTCGGTGGTGAGCCGCTGCAGATGGTCGAGCACCTGACGCTGCACAGTGACGTCCAGTGCGGACGTCGGCTCGTCGGCGATCAACAGCCGCGGCCGGCCCGCCAACCCGATCGCGATCAGCGCACGTTGGCACATGCCGCCGGACAGCTGATGCGGGTAGCTGCGCGCT
>Ga0134128_10005653_pt1 | contig 15150 bp, 13 predicted proteins | sample KB31754_FD_96462 | JGI IMG/M metagenome (GOLD analysis project Ga0134128, IMG submission 96462) | Terrestrial soil microbial communities with excess Nitrogen fertilizer from Kellogg Biological Station, Michigan, USA - KB3-175-4 | ecosystem: Environmental > Terrestrial > Soil > Unclassified ... | reverse complement strand
GCGGCGGTCGGACGGGATCGATCTCGATCGTGTCATCGTCGACCCCGACTACCGCCGCCGCGTCATCGACCGATTGCGCTCGGAAGCCGCGACGCGGCTGCCGGCCGAAAATCCTGCAACCTCGCCGTCCGCTTCCGAAACCGGCGACTGAGGGGAAGGGGGCGCCTCCTCCTTGCGCCCTGCGCGGTGCGCAGGCGGGGAAGGGCAGCCCAATCTCAATGCGTTAGAGGCGGCGCCGTTCCGACGCAGGAACGCACAAGCCGGATCGTCTTCGGCCTTCGCATTCTGGTGCGAGCGCTCGCGGCATGCCCTTGGACTCTGTTCTTGACAGTCGGCGGGCGCCGGTTCAACGATGTCCGCAACAACAATCTAAAAACAAATAATAAGCATCGACAGGGAGGTCTCTATGGTGCGCGTCCGCCATCTTTTGGCGCTGGCCGGCACGTTTGTTGCCCTGGCATCAGTGCCTGCGTTCGCCGACTCTACGATCAAGATCGGCTTTCCCATTCCCCTTTCCGGACCTGCGGCGCTCTACGGCGTGCCGATTCTCAAGGGAGCGGAGATGGCGGTAGCCGATCTTAATGCCAAGGGCGGCGTGCTCGGCCGCAAGCTCGAGCTGCTGTCGCGCGACAGCAAGGCCAGCGCCGACGAGGCGGTGCGGCTCGCTCGCGAGCTCATCATCAAGGACAATGTCGATTTTCTGGTCGGCACGCTGACTTCGGCAGAGGCTCCGGCGGTCTCGACCATCGCCAAGGAGAACAAGATCGTCTTTATCGCCCCCTCGGCGAAGACATCCTCTCTGACCGCGCCGGCCAATCTGCATCCCTACGTCTTCCGCTTCGCCTCGAATACGACGACCGAAGGGCAGGCGGGTGCGATCATCATGTCGAAATGGAAGGACGTGAAGCGCATCGCCACCATCGCGCCCGATTACGCCTATGGCCGCGACGCGGTCGCGGCCTTCGTCGCCGAGATCAAGAAGCTTCGGCCCGACGTGCAGATCGTCGATCAGCAATGGCCGAAGCTCGGTGAGCCCGACTTCACCGCCTTCATCACGGCGCAGATGAGCAAGCAGCCGGATGCCGTGTTCTGCGACGAGTATGGCGGGGATTTCGTCACCTTCGCGAAGCAGGCGACGCCCCTCGGCTATTTCAAGGCGATCCACAACCGGCTGGCTGATGGTGGCGAGGTCGGCGCGCTGGAGGTGACCCAGCCGCTGGGCGACACCTTCCCCTTCGGCATCTGGTCGAACGCCTATGATCCCGTGATCTGGCCGAACCACGAGCCGCCGGGGCACAAGGCCTGGGTCGAGAAGATGCAGACCGCGCTGCACTCGAAATATGGCTCAGGCTGGGCGGTCCAGGGCTACAGCGCGATCCTGGCGCTCGCCGCCGGTATCGAGAAGGCCCATAGCACCAACTCCGACAAGGTGTCGAAGGCGCTGGTGGGGCTTACCTTCGATACGCCTGCCGGCAAGCGCAGCTTCAACGCCAACCATGACGCCGATACCGGTGAGTTCTGGGGCGAGATGGTGAAGGAAGCCGCCTATCCCTTCGCCATCATCAAGGATCCCACCTATTACAATCCCAAACCGGAGATGAACTGACGAGGCAGCGGCGCGGCAACCGAGAAGGAGGACGAAGCAGCGGTGGCCGCGTCGTTCCTGTTTAGCCAGTTTGTCGGCGGGCTTACCACGGCGATGTTCCTCTTTCTCATCGCCTCGGGGCTGTCGCTCGTCTTCGGCGTCATGCGTATCGTCAACTTTGCGCATGGCACCTTCTACATGCTGGGTGCCTATCTGGCCTGGGAGGCGATGCGCTGGTTCTCGCCGTCGGCGGAAGCCTTCTGGCCGGCGGTATTGATTGCCGCGCTCGGGATTGCCGCTCTGGGCGCCGTGGTCGAGCGGCTCCTGTTCCGCCACCTCTATGGCAAAGAGGAGCTCTATCAGCTCCTCTTCACCTATGCCCTGGTGCTGATCCTCGGCGACGCCGCCAAGTTCATCTGGGGGACCGGGCAGCTCTCGGTGGCGCGCCCCCCGGTGCTGGCGGCGAGCATCCACGTCCTCGGCGCCGACGTGCCGCTCTACAACCTCTTCATCATGCTGCTCGGGCCCGCGATCGCGCTGGGCGGCTGGCTGATGCTGAGCCGCTCGGGCCCCGGCCGCATGGCGCGCGCTGCCGCCTATGACGGCGAGATGCTGGACGCGCTCGGCGCCGATGTCGGCGGGATCTTCACCGGCATGTTCGTCATCAGCTCCTTTCTCGCCGGGCTGAGCGGCGCGTTGGTGACGCCCATCGTCAGCATCGTGCCGGGGATGGATGTCGAGATCATCGTGCAGGCCTTCATCGTCGTCGTCATCGGCGGGCTCGGCTCCTTCTGGGGCACCTTCTGGGGGTCGGTCATCTATGGCCAGGTGCTCTCCTTCGGCATCCTCATCTTCCCCGGCTTCTCGCTCTTTTCCGTCTTTGCCTTGATGGCCGCGGTGCTGATCGTCCGGCCATGGGGCCTTTTCGGCCGGCCGTTGCGATGAGGTATCCGCGCGCCCGCATCTGGCGCAGGCTGCCCTGGACGCTGATCGTGTTCCTGATGGCTCTCTGGGTCCCGGCACTCGGCTCGCGGTACGACACCTTTCTCGGGACGCAGATCGCGATCGACGCGCTCTTCGTGGTGAGCCTCAACCTGCTGCTGGGGACCACCGGGCTCGTCTCCTTCGGCCATGCGGCCTATTTCGGCATCGGCGCCTATGCCTGTGGCGTGCTGATGAAGACCTATGGCGCGCCCTTCATCCTGGCCTTCCCGGCCGCGGGGCTGGCCGCCGCCTTCTTTGCGCTGATCTTCGGCTATTTCTGCGTGCGCCTGAGCCAGCTCTATTTTGCGATGCTCACCCTCGCTTTCGCGCAGATCGTGTGGGCCGTCTGCTTCAAATGGAACGCAGTGACCGGCGGCGACGAAGGGCTGCCGAACATTCCCTATCCCAATATGGATTGGCTCTCCTCGCTGCCCGGCCTCGGCGATCTCAGCACCGCCGACGAGTTCTATCTGCTGACCATCGCGCTGGTGGCGCTATCGCTGGCGGCGCTGCAGCATATCAACCGCTCGCCTTTCGGCCGGATGCTGACGACGATCCGCGACAATCCCGAGCGCGCCGCCTTCATCGGCGTCAACGTTCGCGCCTATGAGCTCGCAGCCTTCGCGGTGGCGGGCGGCTTTGCCGGGTTTGCCGGCGCACTCTACGGGATCTTCAACCGCGGCGCCTTCGCCGATTACGTCTTCTGGTCGAAATCGGCCGAAGTGCTGATCATGGCGATCCTCGGCGGCATCAATTATTTCTGGGGACCGCCGGTTGGCGCCTTCGCGCTGGTCTGGCTCAACCAGGAGATCACCTCCTACACGCAATATTGGCCCTTCGTCCTCGGCGTCGTCCTGCTGGTGCTGCTCTTCGCGTTCCCCGGCGGCATCGTTGGCGGGCTGGTGGCGGGATACGAGCGGCTGAGGCGCTGGCGCTGGCGCCATGCTTGACATCCGCGGTCTCACCAAAACCTTCGCCGGCTTCGTTGCCGTCGATTCCGTGAGTCTCCGCGTCGAGACGCAGCAGATCACCGCCGTTATCGGCCCGAACGGCGCCGGAAAATCGACCTTCTTCAACCTGATCACCGGGCATTTGCGGCCGGACCGGGGCCAGGTGCTGCTCGACGGCCGAGACATCACCGGCACCCCGCCGCATCGCATCTGCCGCATGGGCATCGGCCGATCCTTTCAGCGGACCAACATCTTTCCGCGGCTTTCCGTCTTCGAGAATGTCCAGGCGGCGCTGCTTGCTCATCGCGGCCGCGGCCGCGATTTCTGGTCGCGCTCGGATGAATTCTTCCGCGACGAGGCGGCGGACCTGCTGCAGTCGATCGGCCTCGGGCCCCAGGCGGCCGCCACCGCCGGCACGCTCTCCTACGGCAACCAGAAGCAGCTCGAGCTCGGCATCGCACTGGCGAGCGAACCCTCGGTGCTGCTGCTCGACGAGCCCACCGCCGGCATGTCCGCCTCCGAGACCCGCGACGCCATCCGTCTCCTCGAGCGCATCGCGGCGAAGCGCGGCCTTACCCTGGTCTTCACCGAACACGATATGGAAGTGGTGTTCGGGATCGCCGAGAAGATCGCCGTGCTGCATCAAGGTCGCGTGCTTGCCGAAGGCACGCCGGCCGAGGTGCGCCGCGATCCCGAAGTGCGCCGCGTCTATCTTGGCGAGCACGCATGACCGCGCTGCTCGCCGTCGAAGAGGTTCATGCCGCCTATGGCCTGAGTCGCGTGCTGTTCGGCGTCTCGCTCGAGGTCGCGACCGGCGAATGCGTCTGCCTCCTCGGCCGCAACGGCGTCGGAAAAACGACGACCATGCGCTCGATCATGGGGCTGACGCCGCCGAGCCAGGGTCGCGTGCTGTGGCGCGGAGACAATATCGCCGGCTGGAAGCCGCACCGCATTGCCCGTGCCGGCATCGGCTTCGTCCCGGAAGACCGCCGCATCTTCGCCGAGCTCACCGTCTGGGAGAATCTGGACGTCGCGGCACGGGCGGCGCGGCGGCAAAGCCGCTGGACGGTCGAGGCGGTCTACGAGCTCTTCCCGGTGCTGCACGAACTGCGCGACCGGCGCGGCGGATTCCTGTCCGGCGGACAGCAGCAGATGCTCACCATCGCGCGGACGCTGATGGGCAATCCCGAACTGCTGCTGCTCGACGAGCCATCGGAAGGCCTGGCGCCACTGGTCGTCGATACGCTGCGCGAGAAGATTGCGGCGCTCAAGGCGCAGGGCCTCACCATATTGCTCGCCGAGCAGGGGGTCGAATTTTCACTGGCGCTGGCGGATCGCGTCTACGTGCTTGAAAAAGGCGAGATCCGTCATTCCGGCCCGGCCGCGGCGCTGCGCGAAGACAAGGCGCTTCTCGACCGTCTGCTCTCGTTCTGACGAGGCCGGCCTCACGCCATCGCGGCGCGCAGGCCCATGCGGCGTTGGCGCGCCACCAGCGTGCCGATGACCGCCAGATTCAGCAGGTTGAAGCCGACGCCGGTGGCGAGCGCCGGGGCGTAGAAGCCGAAATGATCGTAGATGGCGCCGGCGAGCCAGCCGCCCATTGCCATGCCGGAGCCGCTGCAGAGCAGCAGGATGGGCACGCGCCAGGCGGCTTCTGCGGCAGGAAACAGCTCGCGGATCGCCAGCACGTAGGCCGGGATGATGCCGCTGAAGCCGAGCCCGAAGGCCGCGGCAACGACGAAGAGGCCGGTCTCGCTTTGCGTGAGCGTGAGCGCGGCGAGCGCGGTCGCCTGGCAGAATGAGGCGGCCAGGACGGTGCCGAGCCCGCCGATGCGATCGGACAGCCAACCCCAGAGCTGACGGCTGATGAAGGCCATGCCGAGAAGCAGCGACAGCATCGCCGCGCCATGCGAAGCGGGAATGCCGAGATCGGTGCAGAGCGCGACCAGATGGCCCTGCGGCATGGCCATCGGCACGCAGCAGCAGAAGGAAGCGAAGGCGAGCAGGCCCAGCACCACGCCGGGCCGCCAACCGAGCACCGCGCTGTGCACTGCCGACGATCGTCCGGAATGGGCCGGGACGGGTATTGCCGGCGGCCGGCGCAGCAGCATGGCGAGCGGCAGCACCGCGGCGGCGACCAGCGTCCCGAACCAGATCATGGTGCGCTGCCAGCCGAACTCGGCGATGCTGCGCTCGAAGAGCGGCGGCCAGATCGTGCCGGCGACGTATTGTCCGCTGGAGATCAGCGCCAGCGCGGTACCGCGGCGGCGATCGAACCAGTGGCTCACATATATATAGAGAGGCGCATTGATGCCGCCATTGCCGAGAAGGCCGATCAGCAGTCCGTAGCCCACATAAAGTCGCCAGGCCGAGCCGCCGGTCGCGACGAAGAGGCCGAGCCCGATCATCAGCGCGCCGAAGCTTGCGGTCCAGCGCACGCCGACACGCTCGGCGATGCGGCCCATGGCGAGACCGCCGAAGGCGGCGCCGAGCCAGGCCAGCGAATAGGCGAGCGACGGCACCGAGCGCTCGCTGCCGAGATCGGCGGCGATCGGCTTCAGGGCTACCACAGCCACGAGGGGCGCGCCGTAGGTGACGCTCATCACCGCGAGGGCGGCGCAGGCCACCACCCAGGAGGTGCGTGTCTCGATGCTGCCGGGGTCATGCGGCACGAAAGCGGATTTTGGCATACCCGATCATTCTTATTGGTGTTGGCGGTCATCGTCACGGTTCGCTGGCTGACGGTCAAGCTTCACCGGCCGGCCGGTTGAAACCCGGGCCAACACACTGCAACGCAGCACGTGACCCTATGAGAAATCCGGGCTAGCATTCTTCCGCCCCGGGAGGAAGCACTGAGCGAACCGAGCTTTACCATAGACCATGTGCAGATCACCGTGCCCCGCGCGCTCGAGGCAGAGACGCGTCGTTTCTACAGCGAAGGGCTAGGCTTCCGCGAAATCCCAAAGCCCCCGGAACTCGCCCGCAATGGCGGGATGTGGTATCGCCTGGGTGCGGTACAGCTCCATGTTTCGCTCGAAGCTGTCGAGGTTGCCGCCAATGCAAACTCTCGCCGCCACATCGCCTATGATGTGGCGGATCTGGACGCGGTCGAGCGCGAGCTGCGGGGCCGCGGGCTTGCGATCATCGCCGATCAGCAGCCGAGCGCCGGGTTTCGCCGTTTCTATCTGCGCGACCCGGGTGGCAATCGCATCGAGATCAGCCAGAAGACCGCTTGAAGAGGCAGGAGCGCCCATGGCCATCGTCAATCGCATCGCCGATTTCCATAAGGACCTTGCCGCGTGGCGGCATGAGCTGCACGCCCATCCCGAGACCGCTTTCGAAGAGAAGCGCACGGCCGATTTCGTCGCCGAAAGGCTCCGCTCCTTCGGCATCGAGGTGCATCGCGGGTTGGCCGGCACCGGCGTCGTCGGCACGCTCAGGGGCGCCGATCCCGGCAAGCGCGCGATCGCGCTGCGGGCCGACATGGACGCGCTCCACATTCACGAGCAGAACGGCATCGACTACGCCTCGCAGAATCCGGGCAAGATGCATGCCTGCGGGCATGACGGTCATACGACCATGCTGCTCGGCGCGGCGCGCTATCTCGCCGAGACGCGCAACTTCACCGGGACGGTGCACTTCGTCTTCCAGCCAGCGGAAGAGAACGAAGGCGGCGGCCGCGTCATGGTGCAGGATGGGCTGTTCGAGAAATTCCCCGTCGAGGCGGTCTACGGCATGCACAACTGGCCGGGCATGCCCGTCGGCAAATTTGCGCTCCGCGCCGGACCGATGATGGCGGCCTTCGACATCTTCGAGATCACGGTCAAGGGAAAGGGCGCGCATGCGGCGTTGCCGCATCTCGGCATCGATCCCGTGGTGACGGCGGCGCAGATCGCCACGGGCCTGCAGACGATTGCCAGTCGCTCGCTTCATCCCCTCGACAGCGCCGTGGTCAGCGTGACCCAGATCCATGGCGGCGATACCTGGAACGTCATTCCGGACGAAGTCGTGCTGCGTGGTACCGCGCGCGCCTTCAAGTCCGAGGTGCAGGATGCGATCGAAGCGGGCATCCGCCGCATTGCCGAAGGCGTGTCGGCGTCGATGGGGGCGAGCGTGACGGTGCGCTATGAGCGCCGCTATCCGGCGACGGTCAACAGTGCCGCCGAAGCCGAAATCGCCGCGGCAACGGCAGCGGAAATCGCGGGCGAGGTCAATGTCGACCGCGACTTGACGCCGACCATGGGGTCGGAAGATTTCGCCTTCATGCTGCAGGCGAAGCCGGGCGCCTATCTCTTCATCGGCAACGGCCGCAATGCCGCCGCGCTGCACAATCCGCATTACGACTTCAACGACGAGATCCTGCCGATCGGCGCTTCCTACTGGGCAAGGCTGGTCGAGCGGGTGCTGGCCAAGACGGCGTGAGCGCCCGCGCTCCAATGTGGATAGCCCGGTGACCCGGAAGGGTCTGGCGCGGTTATTCTGACGAGCAAGCTGACGAGATGGGGCGCATCGCGCGTTTCGCGCCATCTTGAGATTTTTCTGCGCGACGACATCTTTAAATCGATCCGGGAGGTCTCCGGCCAAGGGGCTTGAGATGCGGCGTCAGGCTAGAGCAGAGCAGGCCGACCGATGAGCGGGGTGATCAACGCGTTCCTGCTCACCTATGCCGCACTTTTTCCGATCATCAACCCGATCGGTTGCACGCCGATCTTTCTTGCCATGACGCGGCACCTGCGGCCGGAGGCGCGTCGCGACCTGGTGCTGCGCACCGCTATCAATAGTTTCGGTCTGATCGTCGGAGCCATCTTTCTCGGATCCTATGTGCTGCAATTCTTCGGCATAACCTTGCCGTCCGTGCGCATTGCCGGCGGCCTGGTGGTCGTCGCCTTTACGTGGAAGATGCTGAACGACGACGACGTGACCGAAGACAAAGCGAAGGAGACGGCCGACCGCGACAAAGCGGATCCTGGGGTCGATGCGTTCTATCCGCTCACCATGCCGCTCACGGTCGGGCCGGGCTCGATCTCGGTTGCGGTCGCCCTGGGAAGTGAGCGGGCCGTTCTGAGCGACTGGCCAACGCTGCTCCAGAAGGCGGGCGGTGCCGTAGCCGGTGCTCTGGCGCTCGCGGCGACGATTTATGTCTTCTATCGCTTCGCCGACCGGGTCGTGGTGGCGCTCGGCGCCACCGCGATGAACGTTATCACGCGGCTTATGGCGTTCATCCTGCTCTGCGTCGGCATCCAGATCCTTTGGACCGGCATTAGCGCGTTGATTCAGTGATACCCGGCAACTTGTTCATGCCAATGTCGATCACGACACATGCGCCTGGGGATCGAGCAGGTCCTGCAAGCCGTCGCCGAGAAAATTGCAGGCGATGACGGTGACGAAGATCAGCAGTCCGGGATAAAGCGCGAGCTGCGGCGCAAAGCCCACCGTCTCCTGCGCGCCGGTCAGCATGTTGCCCCAGCTCGGCAGCGGCGGCTCGATGCCGAGGCCGAGAAAGCTCAGCACGGATTCGAGCAGGATGACCTGTCCGACCGAGAGCGTCGTCGCGACGATGATCGGTGAGGCGAGATTGGGCAGGATGTGGACGAGCACCACCCGCCGCGGCCGCGCACCCAGCGCCACCGCGGCGCGGACGAAGTCGCGGCTGCGCAGCGACAAGGTCGCACCGCGCACCAGCCGCGCCACCGTCGTCCAACCGACGAGGGCGACCAGCACGATGATGCGATAGAGGCTTGCCGCCTCCGACTGCGCCAGCGCGGCTGGAATGCCCAGCTTGCCAAGATCGATGGCCGCCAGCACCACCAGAAGCGGCAAGAGCGGCAAGGCGATGATGCCATCGGTGAGCCGCATGAGGGCGGCATCGACCCGCCCGCCCCGGTAGCCCGCGACCAGGCCGATGGCGGTGCCGAGCCCGGCGGCGGCGAGGGCGGCGACGATGCCGACGAGCAGCGAGATGCGGCCGCCCTCGAGCAGCCGCAGCAGCAGATCGCGGCCGAGCTCATCGGTGCCGAGCGGGTGGGCGAGGGAGGGGGCCGCCAGGCGGTGATAGAGATCGACCGTCTGGGCATGGACGCCGAGCAGCCCGGCGATCGCGGGGGCGGCCGCCGCGGCGAGTGCCAGCGCGAGCAGCACGCCGCCGCTCCAGGCGACGCGGCGCTCCGCCAAGGCCCGGCGCAGCAGCCTCATCGGAGGCTGATCCGCGGATCGGCCGCCGCATAGGCGATGTCGGCGGCAAGGTTGGAGAGCAGCACCAGCAGGGTGGCGAAGAGCAAGCCCGCGAGCGCGACGTTGAAATCATTGCCGAGGATGGCGTCGTAGATGAGCTTGCCCATGCCGGGATAGGCGAACATGGTCTCGGTGACGAGGGCGCCGGAGAAGAGCGAACCGAAGGAGAGCGCCACCACGGTAATGACCGGAATGAGCGCGTTGCGTAGCGCATGGCCCCAGAGAACGCGCGCTTCGCTCGCGCCTTTGGCCCGCGCCGTACGAACATAGTCCTGGCGCAGCGCCTCGATCATGCCGGCCCGCATGTAGCGCAGATAGGTGCCGATGCTCGCCAGCGTCAGCACGCTCACCGGCAGCACCAGATGCCACGCCCGGTCGAGGATGCCGCCATCGCCGATGGTGGCGATGCCGCCCGGCGGCAGCCAGCCCAGTGCCACGGCAAAGACCAGGATGAGCATCAGCGCAAGCCAGAAGGGCGGCACCGAAATGCCGGCGAAGCTCAGCAGGTTGGCGCAGAGGTCGAGCGCCGAGCCGGGCCGGCGCGCCGCAAGCGCCCCCAGCGGCAACGCCAGGGCGAGCGACAGCACGAAGCTCAGCCCCATCAGCAGCGCGGTGTTGGCGAGCCGCGGCGCGAGCGCGGCGATCGCGGTCGTCGCGTAGAGGCGGGAATAGCCGAAATTGCCGGAAAGCGCCGCCCCGGCCCAAGCGATATAGCGCTTCAGCAGCGGCTGATCGAGCCCGTAGAGCGCCTTCAGCCGCGCTACGTCCGCCGAGGTCAGATGGGGATCCGCGGCCAGCATCAGATTGATCGGATCGCCCGGCATCAGGCCGATCAGGCCGTAGATGACGAACGACATGATCGCGAGCACGAGCAAAGTCTGGAGCAGGCGCAGGAGAACGAACCGCGCCATGTCAGGAACCCGACGTTCGGCCGACGACGCGCCAATCCTCGATCCACAGCGTCGTCGGGTATTGGTGACCGGTCGGCACCACTCCGTGCAGCCATTTCGGCAGCACATAGGCGTCGGCTCGGAAGAAAAGCGGCAGTGCCGGAAGTTTTTCGGCATAGAGCGCTTCAAGCCTATGCCAGAGAGTAGCGCGACGGTCGCGGTCGAGCTCGATCTCGATCGCGTCGATGAGGTGGTCCGCCTCGGCATCGCGGAAGCCGGTGAAGTTCTCCCCGTTGAAGCCGTTCGCCGCGCTCGGGATCTCGTCGGAGCGCAGAACGCTGCGCGGATCGTTCTCGGGTGAGCTGATCCAGGCGTAGAGCGCCATCGTGAATTGGCGCTTCACCAGATTGTCGCCGAAGAGAACGCGCGGCGGCAGGTTCTTGAGGCGGGTCTCGATGCCGACCTGCTGCCACTGGCTCTGCAGCACCTGCTCGATGAGCTCGCGGACGCGGTTGCCGGCGGTGGTGGCGAGCGCCAGAACGAGCGGCCTGCCGGCCGCGTCCCGGCGAACGCCACGGCCTTCGGCGTGCCATCCGGCCGCTTCCAGTAACGCCCGCGCCTTGGCGGGGTCATAAGGGTAGCGCGGCACGTCTCCGGTGAAGACCCAGTCGAGCGGCGAGACAAAGCTGTCCGCGACCGGCTGACGGCCGGCGAAGAGCTCGCGGCTGATGGCGGCGCGATCCACGGCATAGAGCAAGGCCTGGCGAACCCGCTTATCGGCGAGGATGGGATTGTCGAGATTGAGATCGACATGCTCATAGCCGAGGCTCGGCTTATAGAGCACCCGGAAGCGGTCGCCATGCCGCCGCTCGAAGGCAAGCGCCTGGTCGAGCGAGAATCCGAGCTCGCCCGCCACCATATCGAGGCCGCCGGCCAGCAGGTTCGCCTCGAGCGCCGCCGTGTTCTCCACCGTCCAGACGACGATGCGGCGGAAGGCGGGCGGCTTGCCCCACCAGGTCGGATTGCGCTCCAACACGATATGCGAGCCCGGCGACACCTCGCTGATGCGGTAGGGGCCGAAATAGAGGCCGGGATTGGTCGGATTGGTATCATAGAGAGTGTGGATGCGATAGTTCGCGGGATCGGCGGCTGCCGCGCGTTCGAGATGTTCGGGCAGCACCTCGAGGTCGTTGATCGCCGCATAGTCGTAGTCGAGCTTGTTCATCACCAGAGTGAAGGTCTTGTCGTCCTTTATCTCGACGGCAGTGATGCGGCGGTAGAGTTCGGAATTGGCCAGGCCGCTTTGCGGCTCGCGACCGACCTGCCAGGTGAAGCGCACATCCTCCGAGGTAAGGGGGACGCCGTCGCCCCAGCGCGCGTTCGGTTGCAGCGTGTAGGTCACGCGGATGCCGCGCCTGCCCCCGGGAAGATCGAAAGGCACGGCGAGGCCATTGGCGACGGTCGGCAGCTCCGTGCACAGCATGCAGACGAGATGCCAGGACGCGTCGTAGGTGGTGATCGGCCGGCGCGTCATGGCCAGCACGTAGCTCTTCGCCGCCATGAGGTCGATGTCGGGGTTGAGCGTCGAGGGGAACTGGGTGATGCCGATCGATAGCTCGCCGGCCGGGCTGGCAAGCGCGGTCGCGCTCAGCGCCGCCGCAAGCATCGCACCCGCCAGAAGGGGCTTCGCCAGCCTTCGCATTGGACGACAGGATAGCATAGCGGCGCGGCCGCGGGGCTCAGCCCGCAGCCAGCACCTTGCCGGGATTGAGGATGCCATGCGGATCGAGCATCGTCTTGAGCCGATGCATCAGCGCGATTTCTTCGGGGGATCGCGACCAGGCGAGGTATGGCCGCTTCTCGAGGCCGATGCCGTGTTCGGCCGAGATCGAGCCGCCGCGCTCGCGCAGACCGCCATAGACCATCGCCTCGACGGCGTGGCGGGCCTCGGCGCCGGCGTCGCCCACGCCGACGATGACGTGCAGATTGCCGTCGCCGAGATGGCCGAAGATGACCAGCGTCGAGGCCGGCCAGCGCGCGGTGAGCGCCTGGCGAAGCTCGGCCACGTAGCTCTCCATATCGGCGATGCCGAGACTTACGTCGAAGACGAAGATCGGAAAATTCCGCGCGAGCTGGATGACATCGTCGCGCAGCGCCCACATGCTCTGACACTCGGCCTGAGACTTGGCGATCACCACGTCGGCGACGTCGCCCGCCTCGAGCGCGACAGCGAGCGCCCGCTCGAAACGGGCGGCGTCCTCCTCCTGATCGCCGCCCATCGCTTCCACCAGCACGTAATAGGGATGGCCGTGCGGGAGCGGCGGCCGCCCGCGCGCCGGCGGCGTGGTGACGAGGGCGTAGAAATCGGCCCACATGACCTCAAAGGCCGAGAGCGCGCCGCCGAGCGCGCGCTCCATGTGGCGCAGCAGGCGCGGCAGCTTCTCGAAGCGGTCGATGGCGGCGAAGGCCGTGTTCTGGCTCACCGGCCGCGGCCGCAACCGAAGCACGGCCCGGGTGACGATGCCGAGGGTGCCCTCGGAGCCGATGAAGAGCTGCTTCAGGTCGTAGCCGGCGTTGTTTTTGATCAGGCGGTTGAGCGAGGAAACGATGGTGCCGTCCGCGAGTACGGCTTCGAGGCCCAACACCAGATCGCGCATCATGCCGTAGCGGATGACGCGGTTTCCGCCGGCATTGGTCGCAATGTTGCCGCCGATGGTGGCCGAACCGCGCGCGCCGAGATCGAGCGGGAAGAGCAGCCCTTCCGCCTCGGCCGCTTCGCAGGCCGTCTGCAGCACGCAGCCCGCCTCGACCGTCATGGTCGCACCGAGCCGATCGATCGCCTCGATCCGGTTCATGCGCTCCAGCGACAGGGCGAGCGCGCCGTCCGCCATCGCGCCATCGACGAGACCGGTGCGGCCGCCCCAGGCGACGATCGGCTGGCGTGCCCCGTGGCATAGCCGCAAAATCGCCGAGACTTGATCGCTCGAGGCCGGGAGCAGCACGGCGGCGGGAGCGCCGAGCGCCCGGCCTATGGGACTGCGCGCCTTGGCCTGGGCATCGGCTCCTTCGAGCACGGTGCCGGCAGGGAGCGCCGCCTTCAATCGGCCGAGAAGATCCTGCATGGCTTGTCCTCCGGCGCCTCAGCGCACGATGACGGCCTCGATGAGGCGCGGACCGCGTGCCGACATCGCCGAGGCGAATTGCGCGGCGAATTCCTCGGCGCTGGTGGCGCGCGACGCCTCGACGCCCATGCCCTGAGCAAGCCTCACCCAGTCGAGCACGGGATTGTGCAGATCGAGCACCGAGCGCGCCTTGGGGCCGCGCTCGGCCCCGACACGGTTCAGCTCGACATTGAGGATCACATAGGAGCGATTGGCGAAGATGACGGTCGTCACGTCGAGCCCTTCGCGCGCCTGCGTCCACAGCGCCTGGAGCGTGTACATGGCGCTGCCGTCGCCCTCGAGGCAGATGACCTTGCGATCGGGGCAAGCGACCGCCGCGCCGGTTGCGACGGGCAGACCCTGACCGATCGAGCCGCCGGTCAGCGAAAGGTAATCGTGCGGCTCCGCGCTGGCGGTGAAGTTGGCGATGCCGAGAACGGCCGTGCCGGCCTCTTCGGAGATGATGGCGCCCGCCGGAAGGTAATGGCCGATCACCTGACCGGCGGTGAGCACGTTGAGCGGTCCCTTCGGCAGTTCGGGCTTCTTGAGCCCGACCCGGCGCTCCGGCTGCGCCGGCGCGCCGATCGCCTCCGCCACCGCTTCGAGCGCCGCAATTTCATCCTCATGCGGCGCAGCGAGATGCAGGATGCGGCAGCTCTCCGGCGTGCACCAACTCGGCTTGCCGGGATAGGCGAAGAAGGAGACCGGCGGCCGCGTGCCGACCAGGACGAGGAGCTGCGTCTCCTTGAGGAAATCGACGATCTGCTCGGCGAAATAGGGGATGCGCTCCAGCGCGACGAGACCGGCGCCGCGCTCGAGCCTGGCGGTGAAGGTGTCGCAGGCGAGACGCGCACCGGTTCTGGCCGCGATCCGCCCGGCCGCCTCCAACCCGCGCCGCCGCAGCGCCGCGCCGCCGAGCAGGAGCGTTATGCGCTGGCCGGCGCGCAGCGCCTCAGCGACCTCATCGATCGATCGCTCCGAGACCGGTGATGGTCCGAGGACGGGCAGCGGGGTGGCCGGCCGCTCCGCGGGAAGCCAGGCGGTGTCGGCAGGCAGGATCAGCGTCGCGATCTGTCCCGGCGCCTGGCGTGCCGCCTGAACCGCGCGCGCCGCGTCGCTCGCCACCGTTTGAGCCGAAGCGGCGCGGTGCACCCAGCCCGAAACCGGCCGGGCGATGCCGGCCACGTCGGAAGCGAGGGGTGCGTCATACTGCGCATGATACGTCGCGTGATCGCCGACGATGTTGACGATCGGCGTCGCGGCGCGGCGGGCATTGTGCAGGTTGGCAAGTCCGTTACCGAGACCGGGGCCAAGATGAAGGAGTGTCGCCGCCGGCCTGCCGGTCATGC
>Ga0134128_10005652_pt1 | contig 15153 bp, 11 predicted proteins | sample KB31754_FD_96462 | JGI IMG/M metagenome (GOLD analysis project Ga0134128, IMG submission 96462) | Terrestrial soil microbial communities with excess Nitrogen fertilizer from Kellogg Biological Station, Michigan, USA - KB3-175-4 | ecosystem: Environmental > Terrestrial > Soil > Unclassified ... | reverse complement strand
CGAGTACTTCAACGGCGCCATCGACGAGATCCGCGTGATGGACTCGGCGATGACCGACGAGCAGATCTACCTCGAGTACCAGGGCAGCAACGTCCGCCAGTACGCGGCGGCGCTCGCCTCGCCGTACGCCCACGTCCTGACCGGCGGCTTCACGTCCCCGTCCAACGGCATGACCAGCGGGACGTACGTCCCCAGCGAGGGCATCACGACGGCCTCGGCGCCGAACCAGCGCTGGATCTTCGAGGCGCAGAACACGAGCGGCGTGTCGACCATCAGCTCGACCTTCACCGTCACCATCGACCAGACCGTCCCAAGCGCGCCGCAGGGCTTCGGCGGAGTCGCCAGCGGCGCCAGCGCCGTGACCTGGTCGTGGTCGGCGCCGTCGCACATCTGCCCGCCGCCCGGCTCCGGCTCGGTCTTCTACCAGCTGTTCGACGCCGTCAACGGCGGCGGCGCCCTGAACCCTCCCGGCAACATGGCCTATCCCGCGACCAGCGTCACCGAGTCCGGCACGCCCAACGAGCTGCTCTCGCGGCGCCTGCGCGTCACCGACACCTGGGGCACGAGCGCGCTGACCGCCTCCGCCTCGGTTTACACGAACGCGGCCGTCCCGACGGGCCTCACGGCGACGAACGTCTCCACCGGGAGCTTCACCGCGACGTGGAACGCCAACGGCAACCCGAGCTACACGCGCTACGAGGTCACCTACACCGCCGACCCCAACTTCGTCGTCGGCGTCTCGACGCGCGTCGGCTTCTCCGACGACTACACGAACACGTCGGTCGGCATCACCGGCCTGAGCTCGGGCTCCACCTACTACGTCCGCGTCTATTCCTTCAGCGGCCGGGTCAGCGACCCTTTCGGCGGCGCGCGCTCCTCGTCCTTCGCGTCGATGAGCGTCGTGGCCGTGCCGCCGGCGCCGGCGCTCACCGGGACCGCGAACTCGACGAGCCGGGTCACGTGGAGCTGGACGTCCCGGTCCGGCGCGACCGGCTATACCTTGTACGACTCGCCGACGCAGGCGGTGCTGTTCGGCCCCGACGGCGCGGGGCTGACCTTCAGCTCCGCGACGCTGTCGCCGAACACGCGCTACGACGCGGAGGTCGAGGCCGACCTGCCCGCCCCGGCCCCGCCGACCGTCCGCGGCCACGCCTTCGTCTACACGAACGCCAACTCTCCCACGGCGCCGTCCGTGTACGCCGTCTATTCGACGAGCGCCGTCTACGCCTGGAACCCCAACGGGAACCCGCCCGACACCTTCTATCAGATCATCGTCACCACCGACCCCGCCTTCGGCGTCGTGGTCTCGACGCTGAGCGTCTCGACGCCGACCGCGATCGCCGCCGGCCTCATCCCCGGCGTGACGTACTACGCGCACGTGGAGGCCATCAGCGGCGGGCAGGCCGAGACCGGCTACGGCGCGACGGTCACGGCCGTCACGGCCGCGGACCCGTCCATCACGGTCAACACCGCGCCGCCGTCGCCGTACGTGGCGCCGGGCGGCCTGGCGGGCGCCTGGCAGTTCGACGAGGACTCGGGCACGACGACGACCGACGGCTCGGGCAACGGGAACTCGGGGAACTTCGGCTGCACGACCCCCGCCTGCGTCTCGACGCCGACGTTCTCGGCCGGCCCCGTGGGCCTGGGCAGCGCGGTCTCCTTCAGCGGCCAGGCCGGCGGCGTCGTCCTGACGAACACCGGGGCGCCGTTCAACTTCGCGACCAGCGTGACCGTCGAGGCGTGGGTGAACCCGACGACGGCCGCGCAGCCCGCGTCGGCCGGCATCGTCGGCGTGGGCCGGGCGGGCTCCGAGGACTTCGCCATCGACGTCTCCTCCCACGAGTCGTTCGAGTTCCTGACGACGGCCGGGGGCGTCGAGTTCAAGCTGACCGTCCCGACGGCGACGATCGTCGCGGGGCAATGGACGCACGTCGTGGGCGTCTACGACTCGGTCCGCTCGACGGCCGCTCTCTACTTGAACGGCGTCGCGGTGGCCGTGACGCCCGTCGCCGGCGCGCGCGCGAACGCGCATCCCGCCCTCTCGATCGGCAACCGCCAGGACGCGAGCGGCAACTTCACCCTGCCCTTCGCCGGGAAGATCGACTCCGTGCGCGTGATCGCCTCCGCGCTGACGCCGGCGCAGGTCCTCGCGGACTACAACGGGAGCTTCATCTCGTCGGTCGCGCCGGGCGGGCTCAACGCGGGCATCATCGTGGCGCTGCCTCCGAACGCGTTCGGGGCCCCGGCGCAGATCTACGTGACGAACGACCCCGTCAACCATCCGATCCGCATCACCGCCGCCGAGCTCAACGCGGGCCTGGCCGTCACGCCGGCGGGCCTGAGCTTGGTCCCGGGCTCGCTGGTCGAGGTGGTGCCGGTCGTCGGCGGCGTGCCCTTCACGACGCCACTGGGCTCCTCCGCGACGCTGACCATCCCGTATAAGGACCCCAGCAACTCCGGCCTGATCTCGGGCACGAACCCGCCGCTGGCGGCGGCCGGCCTGCAGATGTACACGCTGAACACGGCGGTCAACGTCTGGACGCAGCTGCCCGCCGTGGTCGACAAGAACAGCCGTTCCGTGAGCGGGCAGACGCCGCACTTCTCGCTGTTCGCGCTCTTCGCGCCCGCGACGGTCGCCTCGAGCCTCTCCGGCGTCAAGGTCTTCCCCGTTCCGTGGAAGCCCGGCAGCGGCTCGCGCTTCGACGCGCCGGGCGTGACCTTCTCCAATCTGCCCGCCTCCGGAGCCATCCGCATCCTGACCCTCGCCGGCAAGCGCGTGCGCGACATGGCGTTCAACGGCGTCTCCGCCGGCTCCGCGGTCTGGGACGGCCAGAACGACGACGGCCGGCGCGCCGCCAGCGGCGTCTACTTCGCGCGCATCACCTCGCAGTCCGACGGCTCGACCGTCATCGTCAAGTTCGCGATCGAAAGATGAGAGCCCCGCTCCTCGCCGCCCTGCTCGTCGCCGCCGCCGCCGGCGGCGCGCGGGCCGCGTCGTACGGGAGCAGCCAGGCCGGAACCAGCGGGGCCGCCTTCCTGACGCTCGGGGCCGACGCGCGCGCCGCGGGCATGGGCAACGCCGTCAGCGCCTCGGCCGACGACGCGAGCGGCCTATATTGGAACCCCGCGGACCTGGCCGGCCTGCACTACCGCGACGCGACGTTCACGCATTCCGCGTCGTACCAGTCCACGTATCACGACTTCCTCGCCTACGCCCAGCCCATCGAGGGGCGGACGGGCTCGGGCCGCGAGCGGGACCTGATGCCCGACCAGCTCGGGACCATCGGCGTCTCGGTCCTCTATCAGAATTCCGGGCGCCTCGCCGAGGTGGACAACACCGGCGCCGCGACCGGCGCCACGTTCACGCCGCAGGACTTCGCCGCGACCGTGGGCTGGGGCGCCGAGCTCCTGCGCGGCCTCGACGCCGGCCTGTCGGTCAAGTACGTCTCGTCGCAGATCGAGGCCACCGCGACGACCGGCGCGGCCGACTTCGGGGTCCGGTATCGGGACAGGATCCCCGGGACGGAAGCCGACTACGCCTTCTCGGCCGTCGTGCGCAACGTCGGCGGGCCGCTCAAGTTCCGCGACGCCTCCGACCCGCTCCCGATGACCGCCGTCCTCGGCGCCGCCGTGCACCCGGTCAAGAACCTGACCATCGGCCTGGACGTGAACGCGCCGCGCGACGGGTCGCCCTACGCCTCGTTCGGCGTCGAGTGGCGGGCCCCGATGACGGAGGGCCTGACCGGCGCGCTGCGCGCGGGCTACGACGGCCGCCTGGGCGGCGACGCCGGCGGCGTCAGCGGCATCGCCTTCGGCGCGGGGCTGGGCTTCCGCCGCCTCGGCATCGACTACGCCTGGACCCCGGCGGGCGACCTCGGCGACACGAACCGCCTGTCCCTCTCGTACCGCTTCTGACCCGATGGGGGTCAGGCTTTGACTTTTTGACTTATTCGGGAATAAGTCAAAAAGTCAAAGCCTGACCCCAACTCTTCGGGATTTGGTATCTTCAGGCGGTGGGGGGACTTCGCGCCTTCGGCGCCGAGCTGGCGGGCACTTTCGCGCTGACCATGGCCGGGGCGGGGGCCGTCTGCATGGACGCGGCCACCGGCGGACGCCTCGGGCCCCTGGGGATCGCGCTCGCCTACGCGGCGGCCATGGCCGCGGTGTTCTATTCGTTCCCCGGTTCCGGCGCTCGATTCAATCCGGCCCTGACGCTGGCCGACCTCGCCGTGCGCCGCGCGCCGGTCACGCGGGGGATCTTCGCGCTGGCGGCCCAGCTCTTGGGGGCGGCGTGCGCGGGCTTGCTCCTGCGAGCGGTCCTCTCGGGAGGAAAGCCGGAGCTCCTCGCCGCGCCGACGTACCTCGGCGCCTGCGCTCCCGCGGGCGTGGGCTACCGCGCGGCGACGCTCATCGAGGCCGTCCTGACCTTCTTCCTCGCCTGCGCCGTCACGGCCGGCGCCGAACGGCGCCGCCGCGCCCTCGGGCCGTTCGCCATCGGCGCGGCCGCTTTGTTCGGGGGCCTGGCCGCCGGCCCCCTCACGGGAGCGGCCATGAACCCCGCCCGGGCCTTCGGTCCCGCCATCGCGACCGGCGCCTGGAGCTCCCATTACGTGTATTGGGTCGGCCCGCTGGCCGGCGCCGTGCTCGCCGCTTTGATCGCCCCATCCATCGTCACCGAGGAGAACCGCCCATGATCGCCGTGACCCCGCTCGCCCTGAAAGCTCTCGAAGCCTCCGCCGCCGACCTCGCCGTCTTCGCCTACGAGGACGCGGGACTGACCGGCGTGAAGGCCCTGGCGAACAAGGATAAAGCTCTTCTTTCAGCGAAGCTGAAAGAAGAGGGTTTCAAGGGCGGGTCGAAGGAGATCGCCCGCGTCGAGCTGGCTCTGTTCGGCAAGGTCCGCCGCGTGTTCGCGGCCGGCCTCGGCAAGCGAAAGGGCGCCGGGAGCGAGAGCTTCCGCCGCGCCGCCGGCGCCCTGCTCGGCGCCGTGCGCTCCAAGCGCGAGACGCTCGCGGTCCTGTGCTCCGAGAACCCGCAGGCCGTGGCGGAGGGCTTCGCCCTCGCGTCCTACAAATACGAGGAGTACAAGAAGGGCGACGAGGACAAGCTCACGGCCGTCTACCTCGCGATCCAGGACGGCGGCTCGCGGCTCGCGATCGAGAAGGCTTGCGCCAAGGCGGCGCTCAACGCCGAGGCCGTCTTCCTCTCGCGCGACCTGGTCAACCGCGCGCCGTCCGACAAGACGCCGCACAGCCTCGCGGAGCTGGCCTCCTCGCTCGAGGGCTCCGGAGTCACCGTCGAGGTCATCGACTCGGTCAAGGCGGCCGAGCTCGGCATGGGCGCCCTGCTGGGCGTGGGCCGCGGCTCCGCGCACCCGCCGGTCATGGTGCACATGGTCTTCAAGCCCAAGGCCAAGACCAAGAAGCGCGTGGCGCTCGTCGGCAAGGGCATCACCTTCGACTCGGGCGGCCTCTCGCTCAAGCCCGCGGCCTCGATGGAGGACATGAAGTGCGACATGGCCGGCGCGGCCTCGGTGCTCGCGGTGTTCAAGGTCATCGCGAAGCTCCAGCCCAAGGCCGAGGTCCACGGCATCTTCGCCGCGGCCTTCAACATGCCCGGTCCCGACGCCTACAAGCCCGGCGACGTGCTCAAGGCGATGAACGGCAAGACCATCGAGGTCTGGAACACGGACGCCGAGGGCCGCCTGGTGCTCGCCGACGCGCTGTGCCTGGCCGCCAAGCAGGAGCCGCAGATGATCCTCAACATGGCCACGCTCACGGGCGCGGTCGTTGTCGCGCTCGGATCTAAAGTCGCCGGCCTCATGGGGAACGACCGGCGCGTGGTCGCCTCCGTCATGGCCGCCGGCAAGCGCGCCGACGAGGCGTACTGCGAGCTGCCGCTCGTCGAGGACTACAAGGAGCACATCAAGGGCAACATCGCGGAGCTGCTCAACATCTCCAAGGTCCGCGGCGAGGCCGGCTCGATCATCGGCGGGCTGTTCCTGGAGAACTTCGTCAACGACATCCCGTGGGCCCATCTCGACATCGCGGGCACCGCGTTCTCGGGCGGCGACTACAACAGCTACTCGCCCAAGGGCGCGACGGGCGCGCCGGTGCGCACGCTCCTGGAGTGGCTGGGGGCGCTGTGACCCGGATCAAGTCCCGCGCGCCGCGCCGCGCGGACGCGCCGGTCCGCTCGCTCGACCGGGTCGAGTCGCACTACCGCGACATCCTGTCGGACCTGGGCGAGGACCCGGGGCGCGAAGGGCTGGTCAAGACGCCGCATCGCGTCGCGGCGGCCCTGCGCGACCTGACCAGCGGCTATCACGCGGACGTGGACGCGATGATCAACAACGCGCTGTTCACGGAGAGCTACGACGAGATGCTCCTCGTGCGGGACATCTCGTTCTACTCGCTGTGCGAGCACCACATGCTGCCGTTCTTCGGCCGCGCCCACGTGGCCTACCTGCCGAGCAAGAAGATCATCGGTCTCTCGAAGATCCCGAAGCTCGTGGAGATCTTCTCGCGGCGCCTGCAGGTCCAGGAGCGCCTGACGCTCCAGATCGCGGAGACCCTCCACGAGAAGCTTCAGCCCAAGGGCGTGGCCGTCGTCATGGAGGCGCGCCACCTGTGCATGGAGATGCGCGGCGCCGAGAGCCACCTCTCCCCGACCACGACCTCCTGCATGCTCGGCGTCTTCAAGAAGGACCCCCGCACCCGCAAGGAGTTCCTCGAGCTGATCCGCTCCAAGCCCGTCTAAGTCGGGGTCAGGCCTTTATTTGGGGACCCACATGCCGGAGATCATGCCGGTGAAGACCGTTTCCCCGTCCTTGGGGCCGCCGTCGAACTGCATCTCGACGCGGGTGAGGATCTTGGACTTGCGGAAGTAGCCGTCCTCGTCGAAGGTCGCCTGGCAGAGGACCCGGTCGCCGGCGTGGACGGGGTTGAGGAACTCGCCGGAGCGGATCTCGGTGAAGAAGCCGACGAGCTGGCCTATTTCGGCTAGAGATATCTCCTGACTCATGAGCCAGATGCACCAGGCGACGCTGCCGATCTGCGCGGCCATCTCGATGAGCTTGAAGGGGGGGACGAGCTTGCCGTCGGGCCGGTACCCCTTGCAGTCCTCCGCGTTCCACGCGTAGGCGCCGAGGATGTGCTCCTCGTCGATCTCGAGCAGCTCGTCGACGAAGCGCATGGGCCTTTGCTGGGGGACCATCGCCAGCACTTGCGCGGGCGTCAGGATGCTCATCGTTCGCCTCCGGTCTTCCTCGTCTTCAGCTTGCCGCCGAAGGCCATCTCGCTGGCGAGCGGGTAGTCCGCGTAGCGGATGTCCTTGTGGCAGCCCACGTTCGCGTTGGCGAGGCTCAGGACGGGGCGCCCGTCGGCGTAGACCGTCGCGTCGGCGCGCACGAACACGTCGCCGCTCTCGGGGGAGCGGACCGACTTCACGACGCGCAGGTCGCAGCGCACGTCGCGGTCCTGGGGAAGGATGTCGGAGAAAACGTCGACGCGCTCGAAGCCGAGCGCGCGTCCGGTGCCGCCGCTGCCGCCCCAGGCCTGGAAAAGGCCGATGAGCTGCCAGACCGCGTCGATGGACAGGGCCGCGGGCTTGACGCCGGGGGTCATCGCGTAGAACCAGTCGGTCGAGCGGTTCTCGCGCGAGGCCTCGACGACGCCCTCGCCGGAGGCGACGGAGCCGGCGATGCGATCGACGCGGCCGACCTCGAGCATCATGTCCGAGGGGAGCAGGGCGATCTCCCCCGGAGGATCGGCGACCAAGACGCCGCGGGACAGCGCGATGATCTCCGCGCGCGAGAAGCCCGAGCGCGCCTTGAACTCGGCGTACGGCAGGCGCCGCGTCATGGGCTCGCCGAGCGATGCCGGCGCCGACGGGGAAACCCCGCGGGAAGGCGGCGACTCCCAGAAGTCGGTGCCGATCTGCGCGGAGGCGATCGTGTACACGGGCGTGCCGTCGACCTCGACGGAGCCCTTTCCGGTCAGCAGGACCGCCTCGCCGTCGCGCTCGACCGAGACGATCTCGACGCGGTAGACCACGCGCTTGTCGTGCGGGCGGATCTGGCCGAAGAAGGAGACGTTCTCCATGCCCAGGGGCTTGGAGCAGCCCGCGAGGCCGCGCCACGCGGCGAAGAAGCGCAGGCACTGCCAGACGGCGTCCACGCCCCAGCAGCCCGGCATGACGGGGTCGCCGATGAAGTGGCAGCCGTAGTACCAGTCGTCGAGGCGGTTGTCGCGCGCGGCCTCGATGACGCCGGTCCCCGAGGCCTCGTCCCACTCCAGGCGCGTGATCTCGTGGAACGGCAGCAGCAGCCAGCCGGGCAGGCGCGCGAGGCCCGCGGGGGCGTCCTCGAGGAGCCGGCCCTCGGCGAACGCCGCGACCTCGTCCCGTCCGAAGCGCGTCCTCTTCTGGAACTCGGCGAACTTCATCGTCGCGTCGCGGCGCCTACAGAGGCGGAAGCGTTCGGTGCGTCCCGTCGCAGAAAGGCTTGGTCTTGGACTGCCGGCAGCCGCACCAGGCGACCTTCTTGGCCTCCGCGATCTCGCAGATCACGGGCGTCTTTCCGGTGTTCAGGCGCGCGTGCGAGCCGTCGCAGTACGGCTGGTTCCGCGACTCCCCGCACGCGCACCAAGCCTTACGGCTTGGTGTTTCCTCGATGACGTAGGGCCGATGCTGGATGCCGGACACTAGACGGTCTTCCCGACCTTGGGCACGTGGAACATCGCGACGTGCACGCCGATCAGCGCGAGCGCGATCAGGATCACGAGCTTGGTGTAGCCGAAGCCCATGTTGGCGTGGTTGGCGCCGAGCATGCCGACGAGCATGGGGCCGGACAGGTAGGTGTTGATCTTGGAGAAGAGGCCGGCGCGGGCGCGGACGGGGACGGCGGCGTCGCCCGTGATGCGGCCGGACAGCAGGCCCTTCTGCGCGGGCCAGATGATGAACCACACGTTGAACCACATGATGGTTCCGAACAGCATGCCCCACATGATCCAGCGCGCGCGGTCGGCGAGGCCGCCTTCCATGCCCTGCATGATCGCGTTCGGTCCGAAGCCGACGCCGGGCGTATAGAGGTAGATGATCGTGAACAGGCACAGGCCGGAGATGAAGGTCACCATGGCGCCCCAGCGGAACCACCACAGGGTGCGGGGCATCAGCTGCGGGTTCACGATCTTCTTGGTGTCGGCGTCGATCGCGGCCTGGAGCTGGCCGTTGACGAAATTGAAGAAATACAGCATGCCGATCCAGGTGATGCCGGCGATCACGTGCAGCCAGCGGAACGCGAACTCGAGTTTGGGCATTTTTGTCTCCTGAGGGAAGAGTCTGACCGCAATCTATCGCTTTTGGAACGGGACTGTCAAACGGACGTCGCTTGACGGTCAGGCGGGGGAGACGGTACAATCCGGCCAGAGGTCCATCCGGCGCGGGTGTAGTTCAATGGTAGAACGAGTGCTTCCCAAGCATTAGACGTGGGTTCGATTCCCATCACCCGCTCGACTTTCCCTACCGGACGAAATAGGCGCCGTAGCTGAGGAGCGCCCAGCACGCCGTCAGGGCGTGCAGAGCGGCGCGGGCGGGGCGGCCCCGGCCGAGCGTCTCGAATCCCGACGCGGCGAGCACCGCGTAGCAGGGGAGCAGGCCGAGGGTATACGTGGCCTTGGAGACGCAGTAGAAGGGCACCCTCAAGAACAGCGAGAGCATCGCGATCAGATACGCGGCGACGGCGAGCGCGGAGAACGCCCGCAGGGGATCGCGCCGGTCACGGCCGAAGACGGCCTTCGCCGCGCCGAGCAGGATCGCGACCGTCATCGGGACCGCCCACCACGCTCCGGCGAGCATGGCGGTCAAGTCCCAGGGCGGGCGCGACTTCCAGTCCGAGGCCGCGCTGAGGCCGCCGTCCAGCCAGAAGCTCGAGTACAGCGAGTCCCAGAATCCCGCGAAGGACGCGTACACGGGATGCTGGAGCGTGCGGAGATCGAACACGAACTGGCGGGGGGTGCGGTAGCCGGGCATCTGCCACCAAGAGAGGCCGGTCGCCGGATCCCACCCGCCGACGAAGGGCCGTCCGAGCAGGATCCAGTTGCGCAGATAGTACCAGCCGCAGACCGCGGCGGCGGCCGCGAGCACGACGGCCGAGCCGCGCAGGGCCCGGCGGGGCGCGGCGATCCGGTCGAAGAGGAACACGGCGCCCAGGCCGACGAGGAGAAACGCCGTCGCCTTCGCGAGCGCCGCCACCCCCAGGACGGCGCCGAGCGCGATCAGGCTCCGCGTCTTGGGCGGCGCGGGCTCCTTTGCGAGTCGCCAAAGCAGGACGATGGCCGCGGCGCTGAGCGCGGCGCACAGCGGCTCGTTGCCGATCGACTGCGACATGTAGAGATTCATGGGCAGGAGGCCGCCCACGACGAGTCCGAGGCCCTGCAGGTAGCCGCGCGCGGGAAAAGCGAGACGCAGGGCTCGGTAGCACAGCTCCACGAGGGCCGCCCCGCACGCGTACGAGATCAGGCGCAGGACGCGCAGGTAGAAGAACGGGCTGACGGACTCCAGGACGGTCAGGGGAGCGCCGAGCACGTGGTACAGGGGCGCGTCGAACATCTGCCAGCCCTCGTTCGCGAGGGGGATGCGGTGATGGGCGACGATATAATCGATGTAGTTGAGGTGGCCGATGACGTCGAAGCCGACTTCCGGCGACAGCTTGGACCAGTTGTTGATCGCGAGGCCGGCCCAAAGGGCGAGGAGAGCCCAGCGCAGCTTGGACGGCATGTCCTCCAGCCACGCCGGGGTTCGTCCCGCCTGAAATTTCCACGACAAGGCGAACACGAGCGCGAACACGAGCCCGCACAGGGGCGAAGCCCGGACCGCGGCCGCGCCGGCGGACTCAAAATGCGCGGTGAGGCCGATTTCGGTCCGCTCGTCCGCGAGCCGGGCGGGAAGCCAGGCCTTTCCGTCTCGGCTGACCTGCCACTGCGCGTCGCTTGAGAGCGGCGCATCCTCGGAATAGACGCGAAGCGCGGGGGGGCCGTCGGCGTTGGCGACGGCGACGTCGATCCGGTGCGCGCCGGCGGTCAACGGACCGGACGTCAGGCGTCGAGGCTCCTTCCAACGCGCGGGATCGGACGCGCCGAGGACCAGGCGCCCGTCGACGCTCGCCTGGGCGGAGCGCAGGGCGCGGATCTCGAGCGCGACGGCGCGCGGCGCGTCCAGGAAGAAGTCGCGGCGAAAATAAGTCGAGGTGAGCCTGCTCGGGATCGCGTCGGCCGTGACGTCCTGCGCGGCCAGGATCCAGCGAGCCGGTCCGCGCGGGATCAGGAGCGCCACGCCGGGGTCGCGGCGGATCCCGATGAAAGCCGCGATCGCCGAGCAGACGGCGAACGCCGCGACGGCTCGACGCAGCAGCGGCGATCTCGGGTTCACTGGCATCGGCTGGCTAGACTAGCAAAACGAAGCATGCTCGAGACCCGCGGGCGCCCAGTGAGCAAATCCTTGACACCCCGCCCAGGGAGGCCTAGACTCTCTTCTCGTTAATTACAGAGATCATCTTGACTCCTGCTCCGACGGACCTTACACTGCGCCGCATGGCGCCCCACTCGCGGCTGCGGGTCCTCGTGGTCGACGACGAGAAGGACGTCAACGAGATGATCTGTCTCTGGCTGCGGGAGATGATGATCCCGGACTTCGATCCTATCCCGGCGCTTTCGCTGGCCTCGGCGTACGCGGCGGTCTCGTCGGGGACGGCCTTCGACGGGGTGATCCTGGACCGCCGCCTGGAAGACGGGGACGGACTGGAGCTGCTTCGCTTCATCCGCGGCGGCGACGCGACGAAGCACCTGCCGGTGATCGTCCTCAGCGGCATGGACAAGGAGCCCGAGGTGATCCGCGGCCTCGAGCACGGCGCGGACGAGTACCTGCCCAAGCCCTGCAACTACGAGATGTTCCGGGCGAAGGTGCGCGCGGTCCTGCGCCGCAACCGGCCGGCGGCGCCGACGCCGACGGTGACCGGCCCCGGCTTCGTGCTGGACCCCCTCAACGGGCGCCTGACGATCAACGGGCGGGTCGAGAAGCTGGAGAAGAAGGAGGCGCAGATCCTCATGATCCTCCTGCGCCGGCCCAACGTGGTCCACTCCGCGGCCTTCCTCTGCAACGAGGTCTGGGGGACGGCGAAGGTGCCGTACAACACGCTGGAGACCCGCCTCTCGACGCTGCGCCGCAAGCTGGGCGCCCACGCGCACCTCCTCGAGACCGTGCGCGGGTCCGGCTACCGCATCTTGCGCTGATGAGACGCCGGGAGGGGCTGGCGACGGTCGCGCTCCTGGTCGGCCTGGCCGTCCGTCTCGCCTTCGACGTACGCGCCCTCGCGCGCGTCGAGCCCGGGCGCGGCTGCGCCGAGGAATCCGACTTCCACGTCGAGCCCGGCGACGCCCTGCTTCACGGCGTGCCGGTCGAGCGCGTCGCGCTAGCCATGCCCTTCTATTCCGTCCCGAACGCGGTCGTCTGCGACCACTTGTCCAGCGGCGCCGCGGCCGCGGTTCGCTCCGCGGCCGTCCTCGCCGGCGCAGCCCTCGTCCTCGCGCTGGGGACTTTCCTCTTCTCCGCCCCGTGCGGCGCGGGGGCCGCCCTCGTGTACGCCTGCCTCCCGTCGTCCTCGGACGTCGGCGAGCGCTGGCTCTACTGCCTCGCGGTCTTGTTCGTCGCGTACTTCCTCGTCCGTCGGACGCGCGCTCCGTCCTGGCGCGGGACCGCCCTGCTCGGCGCGGCGTGCGGCGCGAGCCTGCTCGTCCTCTCGCCGCTCTTCCTGTTCCCGCTGCTCCTGGTCTTGGTGGAATGGCGGCGCAACCGGGGCGGTCCAGCGAGGCTGCGGGACACGGCCGCGCTCCTCGTCATCCCGTTCCTATTCCTGATCCCATGGGCGTTCATGAACTGGCGCCTGACTGGCCGTCTCGTCCTCTTCGAGGACGGGCGCGCCGACAACAACATCATCACCGGCGCCCTCGGCTACGTGCGCACGATGGGGACCGGCGACGCGCGCGCGTTGGCCGGCGTTCCGGCGGGACAAAGCGCTCTCGCCTGGGCCCTCGGCGAAGTCGCCCGCCATCCGCTGCGCTTCCTCGGCGCGTTCGTCGCGCGTCTCTACGCGGCCGCGGCGCTCCATCCGGTGCTCGCCGCCGCCGCGCCGGTCTCCGTCTGGCTCTCGCGGCGCCGCGAGGATTGCCGCCAGCTCGCCTTGCTGGCCGCCTACTTCGCCGCCATCCACTGTCTCATGCCGGTGCAGAAGGACTATTTCGACCCGCTCTGGCCGCTCCTGGCCGTCCTGGCCGCGGGCCTCGCCGCCCCGCTGACGCGGCGCGCGCCGGCGCGGACGGAGGCGCTGATCGCCCCACTGGCCGGCACAGCCTTCGCCCTCATGCTCGCGGCCCAGTTCCTCGTGCTGGTCCTCGTCGCCGCCTATCCCGCGCGCGCGGCCAACGCCGGCGCGCTGGACCGCGCACTCGTCAGCGACCCGGGCGACCCCTGGCTGTGGAGCCGGCGCGGGATCCGGCGACTGAACGAGGGGGACTCGGCGGGCGCCGTGCAAGACTTCGCGCGGGCCTACGAGCTCGACCCTCAAGCGGACCGGCGGACGCGCCGCGACTGGGCGTTGCTCATATCGGGCGGGCCCGGGGCGCGCGTCTGGGCGGCGGCGCCTTCCGGCACCGGACGGATGTACCTTCGCTCGTGCGTCCTGCGCGCGATCTATCTGGCCCGAGAAGGACGGAGCTTGGAGGCGTCCTCCGAATTGAAAACCGCCAGAGCCGCCGAGCGCGCAGCGGACACCGTGACAAGCGATCTGCCTCAGACCGTCGTCGAGGTCGTCGCGAGCTGGCCGGCGCCGCTGCGTCCCGCTCTCGTCGAAAGTCTACTCGGCATCCCGGACTTGTTCCACACGATCGAGGACGGCCCCGGGATGAACGGCGACGACGGCTTCGTCCGGATGTACCTTCGCGGGAGCGTTCTTCGCGCGATCCGCCTGTCGGGGGAGGGACGCAGGGCGGAGGCGTCATCCACCTTGGAAGCCGCCCGGGCCGCCGCGCGCTCGGCAGGCTCCGCGACGAGCGGCCTGCCACGGGCCGTCGTCGAGGCCGTCGCGAGCGCGCCGGCGCCGCAGCGTTCCGGCCTCGTCGAGGACCTGGTCCGCATCCCGAGATTCTTCTGGATGTTCGAGGATGGTCTCCCATCGAAGGGCGAGGTCCTTGCGACGCTGGCGTCCGAGATGGACGATCCGGACCACGCGCTCGCGGTCATGAAGCGGGCGGCCCTCGCGCGTCCCGGCGACGCCTTCCGCTTCATCGATCTCGCCGTGCGGGCCGCGAAGGGCAAGCGGCGGGGGACGGCGCGGGAGAGCCTGCTCTTGGCCGAAAGACTCCTCGGACCGGGAGCGGGGCCCGCCGCGTGGCTCGCCCGGGCCGAGGTGTCGGCGGCGCTGGGCGACCGCGAAGAGGCGAGGGCGGCGGCGGACCGCGCCCGCGCCGGCGTCCTCGACGAGGGGGAACTGCGGCGCCTTTCCTACGTCTATCAGGAAGCGGGGAGAAACGCCCTGGCGCTCGACGTCGCCAACGCGCGCGTCCGCGCCCTCCCCGGCGACGCCCGCTGGCGCAACGATCGCGGGGTCCTGCGGGGTCTGCGGGGCGACCTCGATGGAGCCGCCGACGATTTCAAGTCGGCGATCTCGCTCGACCCCGGCCTGCTCGAGGCCTACTTCAGCCTCGGCTCGCTGCAGGCCTCTCGCGGACGCCGCGAGGAGGCGCTCGCGACTTTCGCGGCCGCCCTCTCGCGGCCGCGCCGCGACGGCGACGAGGAGATCGCTGGCTCCCTGCTCGCCGAACGCCACCGGCTCGCGACGCAAAGCCGTTAGTCCTCCCGGCTCATCCTCTCTTTCCGAAACGCCGTGTCCCGCGACTTCGTCCTACGGCGGAGTCCGCGCGGCCAGCGCGTTCGCCCGCGCGGACAGCGCGGCGGCTTCCCGCCGGCGTCCCTGGCTCTCCAACAGCGCCGCGTGGTTCCGGAAGGCGTCCGGATACGCAGGATCGAGCGTCTCGGCGGCGGTGAAATCCTCCAGAGCCTTGCCGGTTTGCCCAGCCAGGAAGCGGGCGATCCCGTGGTCGG
>Ga0134128_10005651_pt1 | contig 15153 bp, 17 predicted proteins | sample KB31754_FD_96462 | JGI IMG/M metagenome (GOLD analysis project Ga0134128, IMG submission 96462) | Terrestrial soil microbial communities with excess Nitrogen fertilizer from Kellogg Biological Station, Michigan, USA - KB3-175-4 | ecosystem: Environmental > Terrestrial > Soil > Unclassified ... | reverse complement strand
TGGAGCACGGATGCCTGCTTCAGCGCCGCATCGTATTCAATCTCGCCCGCCGGGATGTCAATTTTAAACTGAACCGGCCGTAATTCTAATTCCTGGAGGCTAATCAACACACATACCCCCGCTCACCGGCCTTAACTGGTCCTTACGGGATCCCCGGCGCTACGGGCAAAATTTGAGTATAGCAAGCTAGCGATGCGAGCACTCAAAGGCTTGTAAACATTCAGCGTTCAGAGCTTTTCGGAAGCACGAAGGAATATAGTAGGTGAGGAAAAAACAACATGAAACCAGCTCCCAGAAGAGCAAATCTGAGGAATAAACAGCAAACAATCGCCCATTTGTTGGCGTTAAGTCTGGCAGGGCTGCTCTGCTTCGCCGTCGGCGGGCGGACGCTTACTGCAGCCGCGAACTCGAACCATGCGGGCCTTCATTGGGTCGGCACATGGATGGCTGCCCCGGCAGAAGGAGGCGCGAAGGCGCCGTCAATCGACAATCAAACGCTGCGGGAGATCGTGCATACAACCATCGGCGGCGACAGCGTTCGCGTGCGTATCTCGAACACGTTCGGTAAACAGCCGCTGCCGATCGGCGCAGCCCATATCGCTCTTCGCGGTAGTGAGTCGGGGATCGCCGGCGGAACTGACCGTCCGCTGACGTTCAGTGGCCGTTCGTCCATATCCATTCCGGCTGGAGCCCTCGTCCTGAGCGATCCGGTCAAGCTGGCCGTGCCGGCTGACCGCGATCTTGCCGTCAGCCTCTTTTTTCCGCTGCCCGCGCCCGAAGATACCGTTCATCCGCTTGCGCTGCAAACTTCTTACGTATCCGGTCCGGGCGACTTCACTGCCGCGGCCTCCATTCCATCCGCGACAAAAATTGAAACGTGGCCATTTCTGACCGGCGTCGATGTGATTGCTTCGCAAAAGACAAGCGCCATTGTTGCCTTTGGCGATTCCATTACGGACGGCTACGACTCGACGCCGGACACGAATCGCCGCTGGCCCAATTTTCTCGCCGGCAGGCTGCTGCAAAAGAGTAAGGGCAAAGCGCCTGCCGTTTTGAATGCCGGAATCAGCGGCAACCGCGTTCTTCACGATAGCGGCGGCGCCGGCCGAAGCGCACTCGAGCGGTTCGACCGCGATGTCATTGCGCAACCCGGCGTCAAGTATGTGATTGTGCTTGAAGGAATCAACGATATTGGCGGATCGAACCGCGAACCTGTCACTGCGGCGGACATCATTGCCGGGCTCCAGCAATTAGCGGATCGCGCACACGAGCATGGATTACGGATCTTCGCGGGCACGCTGACTCCGTTTGAAGGCACCGAATACCCCGGATATTACAGCCCGGAGAAGGACAAAATGCGCGAAGCGGTGAACGATTGGATACGCACCAGTAACGCGTTCGACGCGGTCTTCGAATTCGAAAAGGCCGTGCTCGATCCGAAGCAGCCCGGACGAATCCTCCCGGCCATGAGTGGCCCGGACAATCTGCATCCCAATGACGCGGGTTATAAAGCAATGGCAGGCGTGATCGACTTGTCGCTGTTCCGATAGAGAGCGGTAGCGCCGGCAGCCGAGAGAATGAGGGAAGGGAATTGATCGTGAATATCAACCGGCGCGAAGCAATAGCCGCGCTTTCCGCGGCAGGGATATTGGGAAGTTGCAACCGAAAACAGGCAGGCAGTCACCAGATGAGTAGCCAGAGTTTCCACGATGTACATTCCTTCTCGCAGCCGAACAAGGTGCGTGTCCGCCACGTGGCGCTCGATCTAACAGCTTCGTTCGCCGACCGTAAGCTTTCGGGCACTGCCGATCTCTCGATAGAGAGGCGCAATGGCGACACCGGCAGCCCGCTGATTCTCGACACGCGCGACCTCGCCATTCATCACGCGGAGAGTTCGAGTGACGGTAGCAGTTTTCAGCCGGTCAAATGGGCTCTTGGTTCAAGAGACGCGATTCTTGGATCGGCTCTGACGATCCACCTGCCGGAAGCTGCAAGAGTTGTGCGCATCTCGTATGAAGCGTCACCGCGGGCAAGCGGTTTGCAGTGGCTCGAACCATCGCAGACGGCGGATAAAAAGCAGCCATTTCTCTACAGCCAAAACGAGTCGATCCACGCTCGAAGCTGGATACCGATCCAGGATTCTCCCGGCGTGCGTGTCACGTACACCGCCAGCATTCATTCCCCGGAGGACCTGACGGCGCTGATGAGCGCCGATCACAAGGGCAGCGAACGGGGCGTCCACCGGTTTTCCATGGAGTTGCCGATTCCGCCGTATTTAATCGCGCTAGCGATTGGAGGCATCCGCTTCTCTCCGACGGGGCCGCGCACCGGCGTATACGCCGAGCCGTCCGTTCTGAAAAAGGCGGCTTGGGAGTTCTCCGATATGGAGAAACTTGTGGAGGCCGTTGAGAAACTCTATGGCCCGTACCGCTGGGGAAGATACGATCTGCTGATTCTTCCGCCGAGCTTCCCGTTTGGAGGCATGGAAAATCCACGCCTGACGTTTGCAACGCCTACCGTGATCGCCGGCGACAAAAGCCTCGTTGGTCTGGTGTCGCATGAACTCGCGCATTCCTGGTCCGGGAATCTGGTGACCAATGCCACCTGGAGCGACTTCTGGCTGAACGAGGGTTTCACTACCTATATCGAAAACCGCATCCAGGAAGCAGTTTACGGTCGCGAGCAAGCGCTGATGGAGCAGGTGCTCGCTCGCCGCGAACTGGATCATGAACTCGAAACTTTCGATAAGCGTGATCAGATTTTGCACATCGATTTAAAGGGGCGCGATCCTGACGATGGAACTACCGAAGTTCCTTATATAAAGGGCGCGCTCTTCCTGCGGCAGATTGAGCAAACGTTCGGACGTGACCGCTTTGACGATTATCTGAAGCGCTACTTCGATCACTTTGCGTTCCAGAGTATTACGACCGCGACCATGCTCGACTATATGCAGCATGAGTTGTTCGACAGGCAGCCGAAGCTTGCGGCCAAGATCCCGGTTCATGAGTGGGTGTATGAACCGGGTCTGCCGGCCTCGGCGCCTAAAGCAGTTTCAGACCGGCTCGAAGCGGTTGGCCGCTCCGCGCATGACTGGGCGGCCGGAAAAGCGAAAGCTTCCTCCCTGCCATCAACGGGTTGGAGCACGCAGGAATGGCTGGAGTTTCTGCAAGTGCTTCCGTTTCCGCTCTCAACACAGCAGATGGAGGAACTGGACCACCAATTTCATCTGACGCAGAGCGGCAACGACGAAATCCTGGATCAATGGCTGAAGATGACGGTCGCGGCAAACTATCGCCCGGCCTATCCGCGGCTGAAATCTTTCCTGATGACAGTCGGCAGAATGAAGATGATCAAGCCGCTCTATGCGGAACTGATGAAAACGCCGGATGGCGCCCAATTCGCGCGTGAAGTGTTTGCAAAAGCCCGGCCGGGCTATCATCCAATCGCCCAGACGGCGGTCGACAAAATTGTGAAACCGGCCTGATTGAGACCGATTTTGGGTTCCTGCACGTTTGAACTCAAGGCTTTCCACGGCTGTTACAATACGGGGTTTGTCTTCACGATCGGGAGGAATGTCTGTCGAGAGCATTCAGGCTGCTACTTCGGTTCTATAGCTATCTTTTCCACCTGGCGGTGAGCGGTTTTCTACTTGCCTTGGGAATCGTTTCCGCGGCTACTTCGACGGACCTCCACCTCGACGCTATCGGCCTTCCACCGGAGAAGGCGCTTGCCGGAGTTTTTATTCTCGGCATAGTCGGCCTGCTTTGCACCGTGCTTGCGTTCACCGGCATAGTGCGCGTGCTGTTCCCGTTTTGGGCGGCGCTGGTCGTGTGGTTAATGATCGACGGTTTCTTCCTAAGTGAAGCGACCTTCGCCGAACCAGCTTCCTTCCGATGGGCCATTCTGCTAACTCTTGGGGCGATTGTCGCGTTTTTCGGAGCGGTTTCGACTGCAAGGCTCAACCCGTACAATTCCTGAGCGACGTACTGCGCACTCGACCGGAGATGTTCGTTTTCCTGTCACAAATTCGTCATTAACCACTCCCGTTGAAGACGCCGGTAAAGTGTCCGCTCCTGACGGTCGCGGTTCGGTGCAGGTGACCGGTGTTACACGGCCTCCGGAAAACCCGCTCGCTAACCGAGGCGGCTCTGAGTGGAGGCAACCGAGAGACGGAGCCGCCGCACGTCGTCATCCGATTCCGCGGCCCGCCGGGCCATTGGTACTCCCTGGTGGTCGTGGCTCAGACAGCGCCCTCATGTGTTCAACAGCTTTACCGAGCCGCGACCGCCAGGCAGCGATTTCACCGATCTCCCGAACGCACAACGCTCAAACTGACGAACTTCGGCTATCACAAACAGCCGGCGGGCAGGAGTGATATGCTGCCTACCGGAACGGCCACGCGCCCGTGGTGTCGTAAAGGGGGCTTGATGAGATTTTCCGTTCTGCGTGTTTCGCTACTTGCGGCGGCGTGCCTCACAGTTTCGGCGGCAGATCCCCCGAAAGCTCGCGTTGCTGTCCCGCTGACTGTATCCTCCGGGGTGCCACTGCGAGTCTATATCGACCACCGTATCGGCATCCATCAGGGGACCCGGGTGCACGCGATTCTGATCGAGCCGGTTTATTCGTTCGACCGCATCGTGGTTCCAGCGGGTTCGAGGCTGGACGGGCAGATCCGGGAAGTGGAGCCGGTGCCTTGGACGACGCGCCTCTTCGCGATCCTAAACGGCGATTTCACCCCGCTGCATAAGGCGAAGGTCTGCTTCGATGAGCTCGAAGCTCCTGGCGCGCCGGCCCGGGAAATCGACACTGCGCCCGCGCTCGGGCAGCGCGCCATCTATTTCGCGGTCAAACTCAAGCCAAAGAAGCGGAGCAAGGCCGCGAAGGCGACTAGGCCGCAGACTGTCTGGCAAGAAAGGGCGCGCCAAGAAATCGGGCAGCAGATCGGCAATCAACTGAATGCCCGCACGTACGGTCTGGCAGGCGCCCTGCGCGGGCCGGGAAAGCTCGAACGGCTCGAAGAGTTTGCGGTGATGAAGCTGCCTTGGCATCCCCAATGGATGCCTCGCGGCACCCGGTTTGACGCGGTCCTGCAATCCCCGCTTTCCTTCGGGAGCGCTTCCGTCCGTGCAGCCGATTTGAAATGGGTGGATACCACGCTGTCCAGCGAGAGCCTGGTGCATGCGCGTTTGCTGGAGTCAATAGATTCCGCGAATGCCACGCGAGGAGAGGAGATTCACGCCGTTATGGATGCGCCGCTTTTTTCCCCGCAACACCACCTACTGCTGCCGGCCGGCACACGACTCACGGCTGAGGTCACCGAAGCTCATCCCGCCCGATGGTTCCACCGCGGCGGCCAACTCCGGTTTGCTTTTCGTTCCATCGATATGCCTCATGCGGTTCAGCAGGCGGAGGGACAGATAGCTGCGGCAGAAGCGAATTACGCGCAGAAACTGAAAGTGGACGATGAGGGGGGCGTGCAAGCGACGGATTCGAAGAAGCGCTTCCTCGCGCCGGCCATTTCGGCGTTGATCGCCGCGAAGGCGCTTGACCGCGATGCCGGCAAAGTGCAGACCGCTCAGGGCGGGAATTATGCGGGGCGTACGCTGGGCGGGTTCTCCGGCTTTGGATTTGCTGGGGCCCTTGCGGCTCAGGCTTCCCGGACTGCCGGCAGCGTATTCGGTCTCTACGGCCTTGCCTGGTCCGTCTATTCGAACATTGTGGCTAAAGGAGGCGAAGTCGACTTTCCGCGAGATACATCGTTGGATGTTATACTCGGGCCGCGCAAGCCGCCATCGTCCCCGCAATCTCCCGAACGGAAGCAGTTCGCCGCGGCTAATCGCGCCGCCAATCCGTAACTTCCAATGATTTAGGCTCCGGCGTGGAAACGCGGTTCCGGATGCGGCGTGCTCATCGGGTGGCCCGCCGCAGTGTGTATGCATCGGGCTTCAGGACCGCATTCCGCAGTTTCTTCCAATCGTCGTCCACGTGAATAAGCCGGCCGGTTACGTGATTGGACGTTTCGGAGGCTAGAAACTCGGCGAGCTTAATCTGTTGTTCCGCAGAGGCGCCACCTGTCCTGCGCGTCTCGACGGCCGCCGCCACTACACTATTTTCGAGCCGGTCTCCCGCTCGAATCACTTCATCGGTAATGCTCGTGTATGTAGGACCCGGATCGAAGGAATTGATCTGCACATTGTGGTCAACCAGTTCCGGCGCGATCGCCTCTACAAAACGGACGACTGCTGTCTTTGCCGTCGCATACGACGAAAAATTCAGTTTCGGAGCCGTTCCGCCGTCGCATGTGACAACCAGAATTTTGCCCCGCCGGCGTTCCACCATGCCCGGTAATACGGCACGGCACGCATACACTACTCCCAGTAAATTGACGTGCAGAGGCTCTGTCCATTGTTTGATGGACGTTTGCAAAAACGCTTGTAGCGGTCCGGCTATACCTGCTGCGCAAATCAGAATATCCGGAACTCCACCGTAAGTCACCCGGACGCGGTCGACGGCAACCGCCATCTGTTCCGGGTCTGTCACATCGCCTCGGATGCGGAGGGCGTTTCCGCCGTTCTGTTCAATTTCAATATGGGCCAAATCCAGTTCGGCCTTACTCCTCGCCATCAGGGCAAGACGCGCCCCGAGCCGGGCGAAGCCAATCGCCAGACGTTTGCCGATGCCTCGGCTGCCGCCTGTGATCAGAACGCTCTTGTTTTGGAATTCCTGAGATATGTGCGTCACAAGTTTCCTTCGCGGGGTGCCTTACGAAAGGGTAAACCATGGCTTCCATAGTTAGCTTTCTAGCGGCAAAACGTTAACAAGATGCGTTATACTGTGGCCGGAAGGCCCGAATTTATTAACTTCCGGCCACACCTTCTAAATAGAGAGGCGAATGAGTAAAGAAGACAGTATTGAAGTGACGGGCACCGTTGTCGAGAAATTTCCCAGCGGATTGTTCAGCGTTCAGCTTGATCAGGATCGTACCGTTCTCGCGCATTTGGCAGGAAAGCTCCGCCGAAACCGTATTCGCGTTTTAGCGGGTGACCGCGTCACTTTGGAAATGTCGCCCTACGATTTGACTAAAGGGCGAATCACCTACCGCCATAAGTAACCTCCCTCGGCTTGCGGACCCACCGCGAATTTTAGAGAAGTTCTGAAGCGCATTGACGTTTGCTTCAGTCGTAATGCATGTTCACTGAACGCCGGAGACTGCGAACGACCTCACTACCCAAGCGCGGCGATCTTGGTGTCCAAATAATTCAACGCCGCCTCGAGCGATTCGCGGTAATGGCCGCCCTTCGCGGATGTGAGGTCCCGCAGCACTCTGGTCCGGGATAGTTGCAGGCCTTCGCGCTCGCGCTGCCGGTTCAACTCTTCCTGGCTGAGTCGCAGGCGCTCGCCATCGATACGCCGCCTCTCAGCCGACTCCATCTGCGATTCGACCGACTTGCTTTCCCAACCTCGAGCCATTCCTTTAGTCTTTCACACCCAACGGGACGGAGCGGCCAGTCCTCTATTTCAGGTCTTCGAACGGGATGCCGCGCCGCTCCGGTCCCGCCAGCGTGGCCGCGATAGCCATCGCGAATACCGCTGTTGCAGTCAGCGCCATCGCCGCCGCGTAGCTGACATGCTGCGCGAACAGCGCTTCGAGGAACACCACTGAACTCGCCAGCAGCACGCCGCATTGATAAGAGAAGCCCGGGAGGAATCCGCGAATCTCATTTGGCGCTAGCTCGCTGAGATGGGCCGGGATTACTCCCCAGGCGCCCTGCACAAAGAACTGCATGAGGAACGCGCCTGCCACGAGTAGGCCTTCCGATGGCGCGTAGGCCCAGAGCGGGACGACAATTACGGCGAACATCAACGAAAAGACAATCAGTTTTCTGCGGCCCAGGCGATCGGAAAGCAATCCGGCCAAGGTGCCGCCGATAATTGCTCCGACCATCGAGATTGCCGTGACTATCGAGCGATGAGCCGGGCTAAAACCCCATTGCCGCTGCAAGAACGTCGGGTACATGTCCTGCGTGCCGTGGGAGGCGAGGTTCATGGTCGTCATCAGGAGAGTCATGTAGAGAAATAACTTCCACTGCCTGGCGATGCTTCGGCCCAGATGCCGCCAAGTGGCGCGCTTTGTTTTTTCCCATACTTCGGACTCCTTCACGCGCATGCGAACGAACAACGCGAGCAGCGCCGGAAGTCCGCCGATGAAAAATAGCGGTCGCCATCCCCAGCGCGGAAATACGAACAGATAAGCGATCGCGGCTAGCAGGTAACCCAATGCATAGCCTTGCTGAAGGAATCCCGACAGCAACCCGCGCAGGCGAGGCGGCGCTTTTTCCATCACGAGAGTTGCCCCAACACCCCACTCTCCTCCCATGCCGATGCCAAACAAGGCGCGCAATACGAGAAAGACAACGTAGTTTGGCGCGAATCCGGTGAGCACTTCCACGACGGAATAGAACACCAGATCGATCATGAGCGGCAGGCGGCGGCCGTAACGGTCGGCAATCAGGCCGAAAAGAAACGCGCCGACCGGCCGGAACGCAAGCGTCACTGTGATGGAAAGCGCGACCTCTGCATCCGATTTCCCGAATTCGCGTCCGATAGCGGTCAGGCAAAAAACTACGAGGAAGAAATCAAAGGCGTCCAATGTCCAGCCAAGAAAGCCGGCGATCACGGCCGCTCGCTGGTCACTCGCCGAACTCACGTGAGGCATCTATTCCTTATACGCGATGGGCCAACGCGAACCGTTGGATACGTACATCGGCGCCCGGGCAATCCGCGTATGCTTTAGGTATCGGCATGCTTCGCAATTCACTATTTTTCGTTCTGCTCGCCTGCGTTTTGGCGCCGGCGGCTACCGTACCCGTTCATCAGGTGAGCTTCAGGGCTGTGACAGCGTATGGCCAGCCAGTGCAGGCGCGGGTTGTGGCCCTTTCCGACGTGCTGCGCCATCGCGACATGGTGAATGCATGCACGGGTTCCCGTTGCGCGGATCTGCCGGAAGGCCCTTATTCCTATACGGTGCTATTGCCCCAATATCGCCGTACGGTCGAGGGATCAGCGGTCATCTATCGAACGAATCAGATCGTCCTGGTGGACGTGGGCGCGCCCGCCGCCGACCTGGATGAGAAGGCTTTCCCGCGCGTGAAAGGACGCATCGTTGGGGCGTATAACCCTTCCAAGCTGTGGGTTCGCCTCCAGCCCTTGTACTCGGACACGTCGATCTCGGCCGCCGTCGATGCCGACGGCGAATTCCAACTTGACGATGTGCGCCCTGGCAATTGGATGCTGCTCGTTTTCGACGACGGAAAACTTGTACATTTCAAACCGTACACCTGCCCGCCGTCGAATCCACCATCCATTACGGTTGATTTGACGCCCATGATCGAAGCGTCACTCACGTTTAAGCATTAAGCAACCGGAATTGAAATGGGAAGCGATCGCACACCAAAACTGCGAAATCATTGACGCGGTCGAGGCATGCCTCGACCCACTGCAGACTACGAATTTCATATAGGGGCCGGAAATTGTCGGCGATCATCACTCTGTGCATCCGAGTCCTTTTCGCATGGAGCGCAAAATGGCGCGCTTACGTTTGCGGCTCAGTTTGAGAATCTTTTCACGCCGGACAGACGGAGGCCGGAATCGGATCGACTACCGTGATTCTCATGCGGCCATTGGGTGCGCCGTCAATCCGCAGCCCGCGAAAATCGGCGATGACAACGTCGCAAGCCAATTCGGAACAGCCGAAGGTGGTGGAGAGTGCAATGACAGCCATTCCGGCGGCCCGTCCCGCCGCGATGCCGGCTGGCGCATCCTCGAAGACGACGCATTCGGCCGGCGGTACGCTGAGTTGCTCAGCGGCTCGCAAAAATGGCTCCGGATGCGGTTTGCCGTGTTGAATGTCGTCGGATGAAATCAGAACGGGAGGCGTAGGTAATCCAGTCATTCGCAAACGCGCTTCCGCTATTCGCCTTGTGGCCGAAGTTACGACTGCCCATTTGCCATGCCGCGCTGCTGCGGCCACCGCCTCGGCCGCTCCTGGAATGCTCAGTATGGGCGTCGGGTCCAGTTCCTCCTTGGCAAGAAGCAATGCGGCCTCGCTTTCCGGGTCGATATGGGGCGCGATCGCGCGAAGGGTTTCCTGAGTGGGACGGCCGTGCGAATAGTGCACTACGTACTCCGGATCGTAACCGTTCGCCCGCGCCCATTCCGCCCATGTGTGTTCGACAACGGCTGTGGAATCGACGAGCGTGCCGTCCATGTCAAAGAGAATCGCCGAAGCTTGAAATTCCATCATGCAGTTTGAATCCTATTTGCTTCATCCGTTTTGGCGACCGCACCAGCTAACGCCGCGGCGACGATGCACATGGCGACGACCAGGATGAGAGCGAAGCGCAGCCCGACGGCTTGCGCGAGAAAACCAATTGCCGGCGGTCCGGCGAGAAAGCCCAGATACCCGAGGCCCGTTACAGTCGCGATGCCCGCTCCGGGGTGTATGCCCGGAACACGTCCGCCCGAGCCGAACACTAACGGTACGATTACTGAAAACCCGGCGCCGGTAAGAGCAAAGCCCGGGAAAGACCATGCAGGCTGCTGCGCCGCTATGACAACCACCAGCCCGAGCGCCCCGGTCAATGCGCCGGCTCGCACCGTTGCCGCGCGGCCCAACCTGGCTGTGATCGCGTCGCCTAAAAGCCGGAATACCGCCATGGCGGCCGAGAAGATGGCATAACCATAAGCTGCCGTGCCGGGGTCGGCGCGAAGCACATTCCGCAGATACACGGCGGTCCAGTCGGCGATAGCTCCTTCACTGAGCAACATGCAAAATCCGATGGCGCTCAGCAGCAGGAGAATTCGGGGAATTCGATTCAAGGGGAGGCGGTGCGGCAGATCGCTTTGGGTTTCATCGGCTTGCATCAGGCCCGAAAACGTGGGCAGCGATAAGAGTGTGAGGACGACCGTGGCGGCACAGAGGTGAGTGGCGACAGCGATGCCCCGGTCCGCCACCACGCCGCCCAGTGCGGCGCCCGCCATGCCGCCGATGCTGAACATTGCATGGAAGCGAGACATGGTGGGCGCGCCGAGGTGGTGCTCGACCATGACGCCTTGCGCGTTCATTGCCACGTCCATCATTCCGGCCGCCATGCCATAGGCGACCAGCCCAGCCATGAGGGTGATGAAGTTGAATGCGAGCGCCGGGAAGACGAGGCTGACACAGAACAGAATCGTAGCCACAATCGATACTTTTCGGCTACCGTGCTTCGCGACGAGCGTGCCGGTAACAGGAATTGCCATCAGCGCGCCGATAGCCGCTCCCAGCAGAGCGACGCCAAGAATTCCGTTTGCCAGATGCAGTTTCGACTGAACGGCGGGGATACGCGAAACCCAGGTGGAAACCACCAGCCCGTGTATCAGAAACAGGCCGAGATTGGATAACCAGGCTTTACGAACCGCGCGAGCATCGGGTGTTGGCAAATCAGAACGCCGGGAAGGCGCCGGTGAAGTTTGTGGCACGGGGCAGGCAGTCCAGTTCTCTGCAACTCACGAAATCTTGGTCACCTGCGTGTGCGGGTACACCTGTTTGGTTTCTTCGAAGTTGGCGAGCTGAATGCCAGGCAGCTTTGCGGATGCAGTGCCCGCGGCAACCCCCCATCGCACGGATTCTTCGAAGCTGTAGCCGCGAGCAATGGCCCACACGAAAGCGGCGCCCATGGCGTCGCCCGCGCCAATGGGACAGACGGCGTCGATGCGAGGCGGGACCACTTCCAGAACGCCCTCCGGCGTTGCAGCCACTACTCCTCTGCTTCCGAGAGAAAGAATGGCATACTTGGGTCCCATCGCCTTGATTCGCTGCACGGCTTCGATGCTATGCGAGCGCGTGATCAGCGCGCGATTCAAAAGACGCTCGGCTTCCGATTGGTTGGGAGTCGCTACCGTAGGCCCTGCTTCGATTCCGGTCATTAGCGGGTCGCCATCCGTATCAAGCAGCGTTTGCACATCGTTTTTCTCAGCAAGCTTGATCAGCTTCGAATAAAAATCGGCGGGAACGTCCGGTGGAAGGCTGCCGCAAAGCATCAGCCAGCTTGCGTCTTTCAAGTGCTTCTCGACTGCCTTGCGAATGCGCGTCAGCTCGGGTTCCGAGATCGGCGGCCCCAGTTCGTTGAGCTTCACGGAGAGCCCCTGCCGGTCCGATATCGTGACGTTAGTCCGGATATGATTGCGAATTTTTACAAATTCGACTGGAAAGCTATCTTGCTTCAGTTTCTCTTCCAACCGGCGTCCGCCCTCGCCGCCCGTCGTGGTTACGGCGAGTGTCTTTGCGCCAAAGCTGGTCAGAACGCGGGCCGCATTGATGCCGCGCCCGCCGGCCGCGAGATTCGTCGACAAAATGTAGGCGCGATCTTCGAACACGAGCCGGTCCACCGACACGATACGGTCGATTGCCGGATTCACAGTGAGCGTGAGGATCGTATCTTTCATCGTTCTTTTCCAGCGTAGCGAACCGCGCGGTCCCGAACCAACGGTTATTGCAGACCGCTATACGCGCGCTCCCGGATGTTACTCTCGAAATATCCCTGAGTCCCGATACTAAACCACCCGGAATGGCGTGGCTCGCGCTCTCGGCCGTATGCATACTGTGGGGAATTACCTACTTGGGCATCCGCCTCGCGCTCGATGCCTTTGGACCCTTTTACCTGATGGCAATCCGATTCCTGCTATCGGGTGGAATTCTTCTCATCGGCGCAAGACTGCTTGGGGCGCACATCCCGCGCGGGCGTAATCTTTGGTTGACCTCAGCGCTGGGGATCGTCACGATCGGTATGGGCACCGGCACCTTGGTGGTTGTGGAACAGTGGATGCCCACGGGGCTGGCGGCCCTTTTCATTTCCATGCAGCCATTCTGGATGGTAACGGTGGATTGGGTGCTTCCGAGGGGTCACCGCCCCCAGGCAAAAACGTTGCGAGGTCTGTTGATCGGCTTGGCCGGCGTTGCCGTTCTTGTGGCTCCCGCCGTGCTACACGAAGGCTGGCATGGCGGTATATTTCTCGGGTTCCTTTTGCTTCAACTGGGCGTGATCGGATGGGTAGTCGGCGCGCTTTTGCAAAAGCGTTTACATACCGAGGCGCACCCGGTTGTCATCGGAGCGGTCCAGCAGTTGGCCACCGGCTTTTTTTTCCTGTTCCCGGCGATGGCTTGGGAGCCGGTCCCGCATGCCATTGGCCCGCGGGCGATCGGCGGGCTGCTGTACCTCGTCCTCTTTGGGTCCATCCTGGGGTACAGCGCGTTTAGCTATGCCCTGCATAAACTGCCTCCGGCCATCGTCTCGATTTACACGTTCGTCAACCCCATGGTGGCGGTGTTTCTGGGATGGCTGCTGTTCCGCGAACACTTTGGGCATCGCGAACTTACTGCAATGTCGTTGATTTTCATTGGTGTGGCGCTGGTGCGCCGCGGCACGGACAAGCCGGCGCCGGCCCTTGTCACCAACGCCGTAAAAATCAACGACTAGCCTGCGGCCTGAAATCTCATCGAGAATTTCCCAAAATCAACGCCGGCTTCGCGGCAAAGGCCTTCCAATTGAGCCGGATAGTGCCGAATCAATTCGCGCACGAGGTGCTCGGGCGCCGGTGTGAACGATCCAGCCGATTTTGATGGATCTTCCGTGTCGTCAACGAAGCGGTGCATCAACTCGCCGCCGGTCGAGAACCGGTATTCGTGCGTCACCTCGGTGATTGCGGAGCGGAGCAATAGCCGGCCGGAAAGCATCAGGTCAAGTTTACATCGGCATTGTTCCGGCCCGGTCCGCACTTCTCGATCAACGAGCGCCCCGATCTTCTCCGGGTGGATTTGTTCCGCGCCGCTAGTTGGCTACGGCAGCATTACCCTGGCTCACATGTGGAGGCGGCAGCAGTAACGGGTCCTTGGGCATGACGATCCAGCACACGATGTAAAGAATCAACCCGACGGATGGCGGCCAGAACGCCAGACAGACCATAATGATCCGGACGAGTGTCACATCGATTCCGAAGTAACGTGCGATTCCCGCGCAAACGCCCGCGATCTTCTTCTCCGCCATAGGACGCGTCAGGCGCATGCCCGGTTCGCCCGTGGGCGAAGTAAAGCCGGTATTCCCCGTCGCCGTACCGCATTGGTGGCAGTAACGGTGGGAATCCGGGAGTTCGATGCCGCATGAGGTGCAATACATTCTGACTTTTTCCTCGCTAGAAGCAACGAGGTTCAGCGGCTAAAAGTTCCGCTAAAGCCCGCCGGCTTCTCTATCCCGTTCTCTTCAGTTTGCCAGTTTTCTTTGCCCAATGTTCAACCCGCCCGAAGATCCACAGCCCCACCGGAATAAGGACTATGCCCATTATCAAGAGCCGCAGGAGATCGGGCATCACTGCAAGCAGCGGCGCTCCGTGCAGAGGCTGGCCCGGCACAAACGTCTCAATTCCCATCAACTTGCGGCAGGCGCTCAAGGCGTAGGTAGCCGGCGATAGCCAGGAGACCGGCTGAATCCATTTCGGAAGAACGGATACCGGATAGTAAATTCCTGAGACCAGGAGCAACACGCCTTGTAGAATGTTCGTCGCTTCCGCGCCGCGTTCGGGACTAAAGACCGGCAGGGTTGCCGCGATCAGGCCCAAGCCCATGAACGCCAGGCTACTGACCAGCAGCACGATCAGAATGCCGAAGAGGTTTGCGCCGCGAAAGCTGAGGTCGATGAATACGAATAAGCCGGCGAGAACCACGGCCACCCGAAAGAAGCTGTAAAGCATCGCGTACAGGCTGACGCCGAACAGATGCACAAAGCGGGAAGCGGGCGCCATGAACGTGTATTCCAGCGTTCCCTCCCAGCGCTCGTACGCAATCGACATCGCGATCTCGTTAAAAAGGACGGATAGAAAGGTCCACAGCAATACGCCGATGGTTAGCGTCAGCGTCAGTCGTGTATCGTGCGCGGCAACGCCGATCAGCGTGACTGACGCCGAATTTACTAACGCGTAAAAGGCGAATACGACGACCCAGGACCAGTACCGCTTCGTAAGTTGGTGGTCCCGGTAAACGAATGCCCAGGTTTGGCGGATGGCGCTTGCGTTCATTCGACGGTGACCTCCTTTTCCGCTTCTTCAAAGCTCTCGCCGACC
>Ga0134128_10005650_pt1 | contig 15154 bp, 12 predicted proteins | sample KB31754_FD_96462 | JGI IMG/M metagenome (GOLD analysis project Ga0134128, IMG submission 96462) | Terrestrial soil microbial communities with excess Nitrogen fertilizer from Kellogg Biological Station, Michigan, USA - KB3-175-4 | ecosystem: Environmental > Terrestrial > Soil > Unclassified ... | reverse complement strand
CGGAGGAACCGAGGTTCGAGCTCATGCCGCCACCAAACATGTCTGACAACCCGCCGCCACGGCCCTTGTGGAGCAGGATCAGGAGGGTCAGCAGCAAGCTGGTGATACCCAGCAGGATCTGCAGGGCAATTTGTAATGCTTCCACTGGTAGCCTTTCAGCGCGGTTGAGGTGGTCTAATCCTAGTTGGTGACGAGGTGGCTTTCAAAACGGGCAATGTTGGCGAATTCACCCGCGTCGAGGCTGGCACCGCCCACCAGGACACCGTCCACGTCACGCCCGGCCATGATCGAGGCCACGTTGGAAGCCTTGACCGAGCCGCCGTACAGCAGGCGCGTCTTGGCGGCAGTCTCGGCGTCGAACAGGACAGCCAGTTCGGCACGGATGGCGGCGCACATCTCCTGGGCGTCGCCGGGACCTGCAACCTCGCCCGTGCCGATGGCCCAGATGGGCTCGTAGGCAACCACCAGCTGGGCTGCCTGTTCGGCGGTGAGACCGGCAACGTCGGCGCGCAGCTGGGCCAGGGTGTGCTCCACGTGTGTGCCTGCCTGGCGGATTTCCAGGCCCTCTCCGGCGCACAGCACGGGGGTGAGTGCGTGGCGGAAGGCAGCCTTGACCTTGGCGTTGAGCAGCTCGTCACTCTCCTGGTGGATGGCGCGTCGTTCGCTGTGGCCCACCAGCACGTAGGTGCAGCCCAGCTTGTTCAGGAACGCGCCGGAAATGTCGCCGGTGTAGGCGCCGGCGTCCTGGTCGGAGAGGTCCTGGGCCCCATAGCTCAGCTTGAGCTTGTCGCCCTGCACCAGTGTCTGGACGCCGCGGATGTCGGTGAACGGCGGGAACACTGACACTTCAACCCGGGCAAAGTCATGGCGGGCATCGGACAGCGTCCAGGCCAGCTTTTGCAGGAGGGTGATGCCTTGAACATGGTCCATGTTCATCTTCCAGTTGCCGGCAATCAGCGGCGTGCGGTCAAATTTCCCGTTGGTCGAAGTCGTCATCGCTCTCTCGTTCCTTGACAGTGCTCTAAATAGAAATCATGGGGTGCGCCGGGGCGCAGCGGGGCGGCGGCAGGAATCCTGCCGCCGCCCCGGTCAATCAGCGCTCCAGTGCCGCCAGTCCGGGCAGTTCCTTGCCTTCCAGGAATTCCAGGCTGGCACCGCCGCCCGTGGAGATGTGGCCGAACGCATCATCGGCAAAGCCAAGGGTTCGAACAGCGGCGGCGGAGTCGCCACCGCCCACCACGGTGAATCCGCCGCGGGCGGAGTTGTCCGCCAGGGCAGCCGCAACGGCCCGGGTTCCTTCGGCAAAGGCCGGGAATTCAAACACGCCCATGGGGCCGTTCCAAAATACGGTCTTCGCCGTCGACATGGCGTCAGCAAAGGCTGCAGCGGAGACCGGGCCGATGTCCAGGCCCAGGCCGCCGGCGCCGAAGCTGGAGGATTCAATGGCGTCCGCCGGCACGGTTTCATGGGCGGCGTCGGCAGAGAAGCCGGCAGCAACCACAATGTCGGTGGGCAGCACAAACGTGGTCCCTGCAGCCTCGGCCCGCTTGAGGTAGTCCTGCACCACGGGGATTTGCTCGGTCTCCAGCAGGGAGGCACCCACTGCGTGGCCCTGGGCGGCCAGGAAGGTGAACAGCATGCCGCCGCCCACCAGGATGGTGTCCGCCTTGCCCAGCAGGTTGTCAATGACAGCCAGCTTGTCGGAGACCTTCGAGCCCCCCAGCACCACCACATAGGGGCGCACCGTGTCCGTGGTGAGCTTCGTCAGGACCTCCAGCTCCCGCGCCACCAGGTCACCCTGGAAGGACGGCAGCACTTTGGCGATGTCGTAGACACTCGCATGCTTGCGGTGCACGGCACCAAAGGCGTCATCCACGTACGCGCCCGTCTCCCCCGTGAGGGAAGCGAGCTCGGCCGCGAAAGCTGCACGGTCGGCGTCGTCCTTGGATGTTTCGCGCGCATCGAAGCGCACGTTTTCCAGGACCAGCACGGATCCGTCGGCCAGGGCTGCGGCGGCGGCCTGGGCGGCCGGTCCGGTGGTGTCCGCGGCCAATGATGCGTTGAGCTCCGGTGCCAGTTCCGCCAGGCGTGCCACGGCGGGGGCCAGCGAATACTTGGCCTCGGGGGTGCCCTTGGGCCGGCCCAGGTGGGCGCAGACCAGGACCTTGGCGCCAGCGGCGGCCAGGGCCCGGATCACGGGCAGGGAGGCCTTGATGCGGCCGTCGTCACTCACTGAAGCGCCGTCGAGCGGCACGTTCAAATCACTACGGATGAGAACGTGCCGCCCGCGGACACCTTCATCGATGAGTTCGCTGAGGGTGTGAAGTGCCATGCGTGCTTTGCCTTACCTTGCCTTAGAGCTTGGATGCAACGAGTTCGGTCAGGTCGACCAGGCGGTTGGAGTAGCCCCACTCATTGTCGTACCAGGAGACAACCTTGACCTGGTTGCCGATGACCTTGGTCAGGCCGGAGTCAAAGATGGACGACGCCGGGTCCCCGACAATGTCGGAGGAGACGATCGGGTCTTCCGTGTACGTCAGGTAGCCGGCAAGGCTGCCTTCGGCCGCGGCAGCCTTGTAGGCGGCGTTGACTTCCTCGACGGTGACCTCGCGGCTGACCGTGGCGGTCAGGTCCGTGGCGGAGCCTGTGGGCACGGGCACGCGGATGGCGTAGCCGTCCAGCTTTCCCTTGAGCTCCGGCAGGACCAGGCCGATGGCCTTGGCGGCTCCCGTGGAGGTGGGGATCATGTTGACGGCTGCGGCGCGGGCGCGGCGCAGATCCTTGTGGGGGCCGTCCTGGAGGTTCTGGTCTGCCGTGTAGGCGTGGACGGTGGTCATGAGGCCGCGCTCCAGGCCAAAGCTGTCGTTGAGCACCTTGGCCAGGGGGCCGAGGCAGTTGGTGGTGCAGGAGGCGTTGGAAATGATGTGGTGCGCGGCGGGGTCGTACAGCCCGTCGTTGACGCCCAGGACGATGGTGATGTCCTCGTCGGAGGCGGGGGCTGAAATGAGGACCTTCTTGGCACCGGCGTCAATGTGCTTCTGGGCGTCGGAGGCCTTCGTGAAGAAGCCAGTGGATTCAATGACGATGTCAACGCCGAGCTCGCCCCACGGCAGGTTGGCAGGATCGCGTTCGGCCAGGACCGTGATGGTCTTTCCGTCCACGACCAGGTGGCCGTCCACAACATCCACTGCGACGGGCAGGCGGCCGTTGACGGAGTCGTACTTGAGGAGGTGTGCCAGCGCTTCGGGGCTGGTGAGGTCGTTCACGGCAACAATCTCAAGGTCGGCGGCCTGTGCCAGCGCGGCGCGGAAGTAGTTGCGGCCAATGCGGCCGAACCCGTTGATTCCAATGCGAGTAGTCACTTAGTTCTCTCCTTTGTGCCCATGCGGACACGCGTAGTCCGGTTGAGGTGTTACCTGCAACCCTTTGGTTTCCCGCACGACGTTGGGCAGAGATTCTTCGCGGCGGGCTGCACAAGCAGCCGCCGTGACCTATATTACGTTCCATGGGGCCCGCCCCGGAAATTTGACGGGGCGGGCGTCCATATTTTGGTCACATATTTGTGTGGACCGGGTGGAACCTTACGGCAGGATCAGGGCCGTTGCACCCTTGCGGGCCGCATCGAAGCGCTTGGCGACGTCTGCCCAGTTCACGATGTTCCAGAAGGCCTTGACGTAGTCTGCCTTGACGTTGACGTAGTCGAGGTAGAAGGCGTGCTCCCACATGTCGAGCATGAGCAGCGGGGTGGTGGCCACGGGAACATTGCCCTGCTGGTCGAAGAGCTGTTCGATGACGATGTTGCCGCCCAGGCCTTCAAAGGAGAGCAGCGCCCAGCCGGAGCCCTGGATGCCAAGGGCGGCGGCGGTGAAGTGTGCGCGGAAGTTGTCGAAGGAGCCGAAGGCGTCGTCGATGGCTGCGGCCAGCTCGCCCTCAGGCTTGTCGCCGCCTTCGGGGGAAAGGTTGTTCCAGAAAATGGAGTGGTTGGTGTGCCCGCCAAGGTTGAAGGCCAGGTCCTTGGAGTACTTGGCAACATTGGCGAAGTTGTTGGCTTCACGGGCTTCGGCCAGCTGGTCCAGCGCGGTGTTGGCGCCGGCAACGTATGCCGCGTGGTGCTTGCTGTGGTGCAGCTCCATGATTCGGGCGGAAATGTTGGGCTCCAGCGCAGCATAGTCATAGCTGAGTTCTGGAAGTGTGTACTTAGTCACGGTTCCTCCGTTGCAATTTCTTCTGGTTGGTCCGCGGGATCAGTGCCCCGCAAACTGCATAACCGAATGAGTGTCCGGTTATGTTCCTACTCTTTCATATTAGGCACGAATCAGGACTCGAGCATGTCGAACGTGACGCTGGACTCAGTGCCCGGGACGCCGGTGTCGGCCGCCTTTTTGTCCGCCATGGCCAGCAGGCGCCGGATGCGCCCGGCAATCGCGTCCTTGGTCAGCGGCGGGTCGGCCAGCCGGCCCAGCTCGTCGAGGCTGGCCTGCTTGTGGGCCACGCGCAGCTCGCCGGCGTACTTGAGGTGTTCGGGAACGTCGTCCCCCAGGATCTCCAGGGCCCGGTCCACGCGGGCCCCGGCGGCGACGGCGGCCTGCGCAGAGCGGCGCAGGTTGGCGTCGTCAAAATTGGCCAGCCGGTTGGCTGTGGCACGCACTTCCTTGCGCATGCGCCGTTCCTCCCACACCAGGAGCGTTTCGTGCGCCCCCATCCGGACCAGGAGGGCGGCAATCGTGTCGCCGTCGCGGATCACCACGCGGTCCACGCCGCGCACTTCGCGGGCCTTGGCCGCAATGTCGATGCGCCGGGCCGCCCCAACCAGGGCCAGGGCCGCTTCCGGGCCCGGGCACGTCACCTCGAGTGCGGAGGAGCGGCCGGGCTCCGTCAGGGAGCCGTGGGCCAGGAAGGCGCCGCGCCACACCGCCTCGGCGTCGGATGCGGAACCATTGACCACCACGGATGGCAGTCCGCGCACGGGGCGCCCCCGGCCGTCCAGGAGCCCGGTTTGGCGGGCCAGGGCCTCACCGTCGCGGACCACGCGCACCACATAGCGGTTGCCGCGCCGCAGGCCCCCTCCGGTGACCACGATGATTTCGCTTTGGTGGCCATACATTTCGGCTATCGCCACGCGCAGCCGCCGGGCAGTGGCCGCCGAGTCCACCTCGGCTTCAATGACGATGCGTCCCGAGATGATGTGCAGCCCGCCGGCAAAGCGCAGCAGTGCCGAAACCTCCGCCTTCCGCACCGAGGACTTTTTGATGTCCAGCCTGGACAGTTCCTCTTTGACCGCCGATGTCAGCGCCATAGTGTGACCCTTCGCCTTGAAATTCTAGTTGTCCCCAAAAATGTCCCGATATGCCGCCGCCAGCCGCAAGGGGTCGTGGACCGGCTTTCCTGCGGAGTTCCCCACCTTACCGAACACCACCTCCGCCCCTATCATTGCGGCGGCCTCGGTAAAGCCGTCGACGTCGGCCACGGACACCGGATCGGCCAGCACCACATCCACGCCAAATTCCGGCGCGTACCGGGAAATAACCTTCAGGTGGTCGGCCGCGTCCATGCCGGCGGCCTCCTGGTCGTCAACGTCAAGGTTCATAGTCAGCAGCCGTTTGGCCGTGGTGGTGCACAGGGCCGTCCGCAGCTCCGGCAGCAGCAGGTGCGGCAACACGGAGGTGTACCAGGACCCCGGGCCCAGCACCACCCAGTCCGCGGCATGAATGGCCGCCACGGCCTCCACGCAGGCAGGGGCGTCCTGTGGCACCAGGCGCACATTGGACACCTCGCCGGCCTTGGCCAGCCGCGCCTGCCCGCTGATGACATGGCCGTTGGGGTGCAGGCTGTCCGCCGTGGACTTGACCTCACCCTCAATGGTCAGCGGCACGCTGGCCATGGGCAGGACCTCGCCCCGGGCGCCCAGGAGCGCCCCGGCCCAGCGGAGCCCCGCGACGGTGTCGCCCAGCAGTTCCCAGAGCGTGACGATGAGCAGGTTTCCCAGCGCATGGTTGTCCAGCGAGCCGGCGACTCCTTCCCGGGACGTGAAGCGGTGCTGCATGACATCCCGCCAGGTCCTGCCCCAGTCGGTGTCGTCGCACAGCGCCGCCAGTGCCATGCGCAGGTCCCCCGGCGGGAGCACGCCCAGCTCGTCGCGGAGGCGGCCGGAGGAGCCGCCGTCGTCCGCGACCGTGACCACGGCCGTGAGGTTGCTGGTCAGCAGGCGCAGGGCCGAGAGGGATGCGGAGAGGCCGTGGCCGCCGCCCAGCGCCGTGACCCTAACGCCCGATTCAAAGGCCGGCAGCCTTCCCCCGGCCGGAATGATCGGCAGGATGCCTGTGTACATGCCTACTCCCGGCCCAGGTCGCGATGGCGGATGCTGGTGGTGACGCGCGGGAGCTGGCTCAGGCGCTTGGCCAGTTCAATGGCCACGGCCACGGAGCGGTGCTTGCCGCCCGTGCAGCCCACGGCAATGGTGGCGTAGTGCTTGTTTTCGCGGCGGTACCCGGCGAGAACCGGCTCCAGGGCATGCACATAGCGGTCCACAAAGTCCGCGGCGCCATTGTCCTTGAGCACAAAGTCGCTGACGGCCTTGTCCTGGCCTGTCAGGGGGCGCAGCTGCGGGATCCAGTGCGGGTTGGGGATGAACCGCACGTCCGCCACGTAGTTGGCGTCCACGGGCAGGCCGTACTTGAAGCCAAAGCTCATGACGGTCAGGCTGAGGATCACCGGACCTGTTTCGGAGAACAGTTCGGTCACGGCGGAGGCCAGTTCATGGACGTTCATGACGGAGGTGTCAAGCACCATTTCGGCCTGGGACTTCATTTCGGCAAGCTGCAGCCGTTCCTGTGCAATGCCGTCCAGGATGCGCCCGTCGAGCTGCAGGGGGTGCGGGCGGCGGCCCTGTTCGAAGCGGCGCACCAGGGTTTCGTCGCTGGCGTCCAGGAACAGCACGCGGTAGCTGACGCCGGCCGCCGACAGGGCGTTGAGGGACTCGCGGATGTCGGCGAACAGTGCCTTGCCGCGGACATCGACCACCACGGCCAGCTTGGGCAGGGCCGCGGGCATGCGCGAAACCAGCTCGGCCAGGGTGCCCAGCATTTGCGGGGGCAGGTTTTCAATGACGTACCAGCCGTGGTCCTCCAGCGCATTGGCCGCGGTGCTGCGGCCGGCGCCCGACATGCCTGTCACCACCAGCAGCTCCGACTCCACCGGCTTCAGGGCCGTCAGGGCGCCGTCGTCGGTTCCGGGCTTCTCTTCGTGCTCCGTCATTGCACTTCCTAAGTCCGTGGGGTGAAGATTTGCGTGCCTGCCACCGGTGCGGGGGTAACTGCATTCCGCCGTGGCCACCCTGCCAGCCTAGTCAAGGATCTCTCCCGTTGCCATGTTGACAGCGGGGGCTGCGGCGCCCGTTGTGCCGGCCAGGGTGTCGTGGACCGCCTTGGCCAGCACAGGTCCCACGCCCTTGGCTTCCTGAAGCTCGGACACGGTGGCCGCCCGGACCTTTTTCAGCGAGCCAAAGTGTGCCAGGAGCGCCTTTTGCTTGGCGGCGCCGAGGCCTGGCACAGTGTCCAGGACTGAGGCCGTCATGGCCTTGCCGCGCTTGGCCCGGTGGAAGGTGATGGCGAAACGGTGGGCCTCGTCGCGGATGCGCTGAAGCAGGTACAGGCCCTGCGAGGCACGGGGCAGAATGACGGGAAAGTCGCTGCCCGGCACCCAGACCTCCTCCAGCCGCTTGGCCAGGCCGACGACGGCCACATCGGTGATGCCCAACTCCGCCAGCGCCGCCTGGGCGGCGTTGACCTGCGGGATGCCGCCGTCCACCACCACCAGGTTGGGCGGGTAGGCGAACTTTGACGTGGCGGCATCCCCCGCCTGTGCACCGTTGCCAGGCGCGTCCGGGACGACGGCGGCCCCTGCCGCCTTGTTTCTGGCCTCCTGGTCCGCGAGGTAGTGCCGGAACCTGCGCGTGATGACGTCGTGCATGGAGGCCGTGTCGTCAATGGCGGCGTCGCCGGTGATGGCGAATTTCCGGTATTCGCTTTTCTTCGCCAGGCCGTCCTCGACCACCACCATGGACGCCACCACGTTGGTGCCCTGCACGTGGGAGATGTCGTAGCATTCAATGCGCAGCAGCGGCATGGGCAGCTCCAGCGCCTCCTGGAGTTCCTGCAGGGCCAGGGAGCGGGTGGTCAGGTCGCCTGCGCGGCGGGACTTGTGCAGCAGCATGGACTGGTGGGCGTTGTGCGCCACGGTTTCCATCAATGCAGCCTTTTCGCCGCGTTGCGGGACCTTGATGCTGACCTTGCCGCCGCGCAGCCCCGCCAGCCATTCCGCGAGTTCGCCGTGGTTGGCCGGGAGTTCCGGGACAAGGACTTGGCGGGGAATGGCGTCCTGCTGTTGCTCCTCGCCGCCATAGACCTGTTGCATGAGGTGTTCCCACAGGTCCGCGTCGGTGGCGTCCTCGACCTTTTCCACCACCCACCCCCGCTGTCCCCGGATGCGCCCGCCGCGCACGTGGAACACCTGCACGGCTGCTTCCAGCTCATCCTGTTCCACGGCAAAAATGTCGGCGTTGGTGTCTTCGGCCAGCACCACCACGTTGCGCTCAAACACCTTCCGCAGGGCAATGAGGTCATCGCGCAGCCGGGCCGCCTGTTCGTAGTCCAGTTCCGCCACGGCGGCCGCCATCGATGCTTCCAGCTTGCCGATGAATCGTTTGGCCTCCCCGCCCATGAAGTCGCAAAAGTCCTGCGCAAGTGCCTTGTGGTCCTCCAGGCTGATCCGGCCCACGCACGGCGCGGCACATTTGTCGATGTAGCCCAGTAGGCAGGGCCGGCCGCTGCGTTCGGCACGCTTGAACACGCCCATGCTGCAGCTGCGGACGGGAAAGACGCGCAGCAGCGTGTCCATGGTTTCGCGGATGGCCCCGGCCGCGTAGGGGCCAAAGTACTTGGTGCCCTTGCGCCGCTCCCCGCGCATCACCTGCACCCGCGGCACTGCTTCGCCCATGGAAACAGCCAGGTACGGGTACGTTTTGTCGTCGCGGAACGCCAGGTTGTAGCGGGGGGCGAATTCCTTGATCCAGGTGTATTCGAGCTGGAGCGCCTCCAGCTCGCTGCCCACGGTGGTCCACTGCACGCTGGCTGCATGGTGCACCATGGCGTGCGTCTTGGGCAGCAGGGTGGCCGGGTTGGCGAAGTACGAATTCAGGCGGGAGCGCAGGTTCTTGGCCTTGCCCACGTAAATGATGCGGCCGTGTTCGTCGCGGAACCGGTAAACGCCCGGGTCCGTGGGGATCTCACCGGGCCTGGGCCGGTACGATGCCGGGTCAGCCACGGCTACTCAACACTGGGGCTTTGGTTGTACTTGGCGCTGCGCTCCTGGCCGGAGAGGGCTGCCACGGCGTCCATGATGGCATCCGTGACGGCCCGCCGGGCGGGCAGTGAATGGTCCGGGCCCGTCTTGTCAAAGTACAGGGGCTTGCCGAACTTCATGGTGAACGGCTGCGGCTTGACAGTGTTCCGCCCCGCCGGCTGGAGCTTCTCGGTGCCGATGATGCCCACGGGCACCACGGGCGCGCCGGTGGTCAGGGCCAGCCAGCCAACGCCGGTGCGGCCCCGGTACAGGATGCCGTCGCGGGAGCGCGTGCCCTCGGGGTAGATGCCCACGCCGTCCCCGCGGCCCAGAATGTCCAGCAGTGTTTTGAGAGCCTTGACGCTGGCCGCCTGTTCACCGCGTTCCACCGGGATCGAGTGCACGGACTCGAAGAACGTCTTCATGAGCCGGCCCTTGATGCCCGTGCCGGTAAAGTATTCGGCCTTGGCAAAGAAGGAAACGGGCCGGGGCGTCAAGGCCTGGACAATGACGGAGTCAAAAAACGACAGGTGGTTGGGTGCCACAATGAACGGCCCGTCCTTGGGCACATTGGCCAGCCCCTCCACGGTGGGACGGCACAGGCCGGCGATGGTGCCGCGGGTGAGCACACGGGTCAGGTCATACAGCGCCATGGACGGCCTCCCGCCCTGCAACGGGCCCGGCGGCCAGGCCCAGCAATTCCCCCAGTTCCGCAGCGGAATGCACGACGGCGGCAGCACCTGCCGCTGCCAGCTCGCCGTCCGGCGCGAAGCCCCAGGAGACACCGATGCAGTCCAGGCCGTTGCGGCGGGCCCCGTGGACGTCCTGGTGCCTGTCCCCCACCATGACGGCTTCCCGGACGGAGCCGGGGACTGTGTTGGGAGAGCCGCCCAGGGCCGCCAGTGATGAAACGCCCGCCAGGGCGGATGCAATGATTTCCGATTTGCCGGCACGGTAGCCCGGCTCCCCCGGCATGAGGGTTTCATCCGCATGCGAGCCCCGGATCACGTCAAAGCAGTCGTTGATCCCGTGGTGGGCCAGCAGCGCATTGGCCAGCGGCTCGGGCTTCTGGGTGGCAACAGCCAAACGGTGCCCCCGCGCCTTCAGCTCCGCCAGCAGCTCCCTGACGCCGGGGTAGACGCGTGACATGTCCATGCCGGTGGCGGCATACCAGCTGCGGTATGCGTTGATGACCTCAGGCACCCGCTCCTGCGGGACCCCGGCAATGGAAACCAGGGCATCCGCCAGCTTGGGCCCGATCATGGCCGACAGGGCTTCGTCGCCCGGCACGGGCAGGCCCACGGCCGCCAGGGCGTGCGCTATCCCGCCTGTGATGCCGCCGGCCGGGTCCACCAGGGTCCCGTCAAGGTCGAAAAGGACGGAGGGCAGGCGCCCCCCGGGGGAATCATGGGCAGCGGTGATAGTCACGTCCATAGTTTCCCACAACCGCCCACCCACCCGGAACATCCATGCCCCCAGCGGCATACGTTCATGCATGCAGCGTTTCGCGGAGGAACTCGGCCGTGTAGCTTTCGGTGCTCTTGGCCACCTTTTCCGGCGAACCGGTGGCAATGACCTGGCCGCCGCCCGTGCCGCCGTCGGGCCCCAGGTCAACGATCCAGTCTGCACTCTTGATCACGTCAAGGTTGTGTTCAATGACAATGACCGTGTTGCCCTTGTCCACCAGGCCCTGCAGGACCAGCAGCAGTTTCCGGATGTCCTCAAAGTGGAGGCCCGTGGTGGGCTCGTCCAGGACGTAGACGCTGCGGCCGTTGGAACGCTTCTGGAGCTCGGCGGCCAGCTTCACGCGCTGGGCCTCCCCGCCGGAAAGGGTGGTGGACGCCTGGCCCAGGCGAACGTAGCCAAGCCCGACGTCGACCAGCGTGCGCAGGTGCCGGGCGATCGGGGTGAACGCGGCAAAGAAATCGGCGCCTTCCTCGATGGGCATGTTCAGGACGTCGGCGATGGACTTGCCCTTGTAGTGGACTTCGAGGGTTTCACGGTTGTAGCGGGCGCCGTGGCACACCTCGCACGGGACGTACACATCCGGCAGGAAGTTCATTTCAATCTTGAGCGTGCCGTCTCCCGTGCAGGCTTCGCAGCGCCCGCCCTTGACGTTGAAGGAGAAGCGGCCGGGCTGGTAGCCGCGGACCTTGGATTCGTTGGTCTCGGCAAAAAGTTTCCGGATGTTGTCAAAGACGCCCGTGTACGTGGCGGGGTTGGAGCGCGGGGTGCGGCCGATGGGGCTTTGGTCCACGTGCACCACCTTGTCCAGGTGTTCCAGCCCGTCCACGCGCAGGTGCCGTCCGGCCACCTGCTTGGCTCCGTTGAGCTTGTTGGCCAGCACCTTGTACAGGATTTCGTTGACCAGCGTGGACTTGCCGGAGCCGCTGACGCCCGTGACGGCGGTCAGCAGCCCCAGCGGGAACGTGGCGTCGATGTTTTGGAGGTTGTTTTCACGCGCGCCCACCACCTTGAGCACCCGGCCCTTGTCATACTTGCGCCGCTTGGCAGGGATGGCAATGGACTTGCGCCCGGAGAGGTAGTCGCCCGTGAGGGACTCCGTGTTTTCCAGCAGGCCGGCCAGCGAACCGGAGTGGACCACGCGGCCGCCGTGCTCGCCGGCGCCGGGACCGATGTCCACTATCCAGTCGGCCTCGTTGATGGTGTCTTCGTCGTGCTCCACCACAATGAGCGTGTTGCCGAGGTCGCGCAGCCGGGTCAGGGTTTCAATGAGGCGCCGGTTGTCGCGCTGGTGCAGGCCGATGGAGGGCTCGTCCAGCACATACAGCACACCCACCAGCCCGGACCCGATCTGGGTGGCCAGGCGGATGCGCTGGGCTTCCCCGCCTGACAGCGTGGCGGAGGCGCGTTCCAGGTTCAGGTATTCCAGCCCCACGTCCAGCAGGAATTTCAGCCGGGCCTGGATTTCCTTGAGCACCTGGCTGGCGATTTGCTCCTCGCGCCCTGTCAGGACCAGGTGCGAGAGAAAGTCGAAGCAGTCGCGCATGGACAGGGCACAGACCTCGGCAATGTTCTTGCCGTTGATCAACACCGACAGCGATGCCGGGTTCAGCCGTGCGCCGCCGCAGCTCGGGCACGGGATCTGGCGCATGTACTCTTCATACCGGTCACGGGCGGAATCGGACTCCGTCTCCATGTGCTTGCGCTGGATGTACTGCACGGCGCCCTCAAAGCCGGTGCTGTACTTGCGTTCACGGCCAAAGCGGTTCCGATATTGGACCACCACCTTGTGGTCCTTGCCGTACAGGATGGCCTGCCGGGAATCCGTGCTGAGCTTGTTCCACGAATCGCTGAGGGAGAAGCCGAGCTCGTCGGCCAGCCCTTCCAGGAGCCGGTTCCAGTATTCGGTGGTGGCGGTTCCCAGCGACCACGGGGCAATGGCGCCCTCGGCCAGGGACAGGAAGGGGTTGGGGACCACCAGTTCCTCGTCAACCTCCAGCTTGGTGCCAATGCCGCTGCACGCGCTGCAGGCGCCAAAGGGGTTGTTGAAGGAAAACGACCGCGGCTCGATTTCATCGATGGCGAGGGGGTGCTCGTTGGGGCACGCCAGGTTTTCGGAAAACGACCGGATCCGGCCGGAGTCAGACTCCCCCAGGTCCACCAGCTCGGCCAGGACGCGGCCCTCGGCAAGCCCCAGGGCGGTCTCGACCGAGTCGGTGAGCCTTTGTGAGATCCCGTCCTTGACCACCAGCCGGTCCACCACCACCTCAATGGTGTGCTTGAACGTCTTCTTCAGCTTGGGCGGGTCGGAAAGTTGCACCTGTTCCCCGTCCACCTTGGCCCGGGAGTAGCCCTTGGCGGTGAGTTCCCGGAACAAGTCCACAAACTCGCCTTTGCGCTCCCGCACCACGGGGGCCAGGACCTGGAAGCGGGTGCCCTCGGGCATTTCCAGCAGCTGGTCCACAATCTGCTGCGGCGTCTGCTTGGCGATGGGCTCCCCGCAGACAGGGCAGTGCGGGGTCCCCACCCGGGCCCACAGCAGGCGCATGTAGTCATAAATTTCGGTAATGGTCCCCACCGTGGAGCGGGGGTTCTTGCTGGTCGATTTCTGGTCGATCGACACGGCCGGGGACAGGCCCTCAATGAAGTCGACGTCCGGCTTGTCCACCTGCCCCAGGAACTGCCGGGCATAGGCGGACAGCGACTCAACGTAGCGCCGCTGGCCCTCGGCGAAAATGGTGTCAAAGGCCAGGGACGACTTGCCGGAGCCGGACAGGCCGGTGAAGACGATCATGGAGTCCCGGGGCAGGTCCAGGTCCACATTGCGGAGGTTGTTTTCCCGTGCACCCTTGACCACCAGCCGCGAGAGGTCGGGGCGCTTTGCCACGGTGGTGGGGTTTTTGGACTGGGCCTGTGTTTCCGGCATTGTTTCCTTTGAAGTTCTGTCCCAAGATTTTGGACATGATGCTGCAGCAACTCTTGCAAGTATAGTCGAATGTTCGTTCGAACGCAGGGCGGGTCAGCGTGCGGTGCCGCTCTCCAGCGCCGCGGACACAATGGCCAGGGCCTTGGGGGCCGGCACGCCGAGTTCATGCACGACGGCGGCAAATGTCTCGGCAGCTTCGGCCATGCGGGCCTGGACCAGGTCCCCGCCGGACGCTATGGCGGTTCCGCTGCGGCCGGCGGTCAGGAGAATGCCGGCCTGCTCCAATTCCCGGTATGCGCGGGCCACCGTGTTGGCCGCCACGCCCAGGTCGGTGGCGAAGGACCGCACCGAAGGCAGCCTGGTGCCGACGGCCAGGGAACCGGACGCGGCGAGGTCAAGGATCCGGAGCCGGATTTGTTCGTACGGGGGCACCGTGGAAGTGGCGTCCAGCCTCCACTTGCGCATGATCACGTCCATGGCATTCATGCTGTGCTCGCCTCCTCAACCAACGGGTCGCCAAACTGGCTCATGTACAAATCGTAGTAGAACGTCTTCGCCTCGATCAGTTCAGCATGGGTTCCCTGCTCCAGGATCCTGCCGTCGTCCATGACCAGGATCAGGTCGGCGTCGCGAATGGTGGAGAGCCGGTGGGCGATGACAAAGCTGGTGCGGCCGCTGCGCAGGCGGTTCATGGCCTGGCGGATCAGCACCTCGGTGCGGGTGTCCACCGAGCTGGTGGCCTCGTCGAGAATGAGGATGCCCGGGTTCGCTATCCAGGCACGCGCAATCGTCATGAGCTGGCGCTGGCCCTGGCTGAGCCCGCCGCCGTCGTCCGTCAGCACGGTGTCATAGCCGTCCGGCAGGGAGCGGACAAAGTGGTCCACGTGGGTGGCCTCGGCCGCCTGCAGGATTTCCTCCTCCGTGGCCCCGAGCTTGCCGTAGGCCAGGTTTTCCCGGATGGTCCCGCCGAACAGCCAGGCGTCCTGGAGCACCATGCCGAATTGCCGCCGGAGGTCGTCGCGGGTGAGTTCGGACGTGTCGACGCCGTCCACCGTGATCTTCCCGGAATCAATCTCGTAGAAGCGCATGAGCAGGTTGACCAGGGTGGTCTTGCCGGCACCTGTGGGCCCCACAATGGCAACCGTCTCCCCGGGTTCCGCCGTGAGGGAGAGGTCCTTGATGAGGGGCTCGTCCGGGTTGTAGCTGAAGTTCACGTGGTCGAAGACCACGCGCCCCCGGGCGGGCGCGGGCTTCGCGGCCGGGACATGGTCGGGGGTTTGCTCCTCGGCGTCGATCAGGTCGAAGACACGTTCCGCCGACGCCACCCCGGACTGCAGCAGGTTGATCATGCTGCCGATCTGTGCCATCGGCTGGCTGAACTGCCGCGAGTACTGGATGAACGCCTGGACGCTGCCGATGGTGATG
>Ga0134128_10005649_pt1 | contig 15156 bp, 21 predicted proteins | sample KB31754_FD_96462 | JGI IMG/M metagenome (GOLD analysis project Ga0134128, IMG submission 96462) | Terrestrial soil microbial communities with excess Nitrogen fertilizer from Kellogg Biological Station, Michigan, USA - KB3-175-4 | ecosystem: Environmental > Terrestrial > Soil > Unclassified ... | reverse complement strand
ATTTGAGTTTCTCTTAAATTTAACCCTCACCAAAATACCAAAACAACAATAATTTATAGGACGCGCGCGTAGTAATCGAAAATATATTGGCATGTCAAGAAAATTCGATCATGCGTTAATCAAAAAAAGTTGACCCTATATCATCAACGACTTAACACCATTTTCAATTTTGAAATACGCTTGAAATCAGAAGTCAAAACGTAACGAATCTTGGAAATTGAGCAGAGATAACTAAGAGATAAGAAACCAAAAAAGGATTGCTCTGCATGAACATTCTTCACTTGAAGTTATCAACCGGGGAGGATATCTTCGGACAGGAAGTAACAATCAAGGATGGGCTTGTTATTCTCCATGAGGTTTTGGTTATGGAAACGATTCAGTCTGAAGAATCCAAATACATGTTCATGACCAGATACACACCATTCCTAGAAAACAGAACAATTGCCATTCCAGCGATTCAGATCATGTTCTATGGCGCGGTGACTGACGTGGTGAAGAACCATTACATCAATTCACTTGAGTTCTGTCACAAGATGTCCGATGAAAATTTCAATGAAGGCATTCAGTCGGCAACAGGATATCTGAAACGGGTTTTAGCTTCTTCCGAACAAAACACCGATGATATTATTGAGGATGATGAATTGTTGGTAGCTAAAGCCTCTCCTACAAAGCACTGATATCAATCAGCCGTGACCGCTGGCTTGATTGTTTTAGTTTTAGGTATCAGCCTAGCTTGTCAGAAACAATCAAACCATTAGCTAATTTCATAATGCTGATTTTCTTTGAAACAGCAAAAATTCCGGAGTACACATTCGCCCAATAGGGAACGGTGTCGTGATGACCTCACGCGCTCTTGCAAGAGAAGTAAAGGTTCGTGCAAGCATTCATGTTGAGGAACATGGGCGTAAAAAGAGCGCCAAAATACCAATTGAATTGATATAATTGAAACAATTAAGATAAAATGCCCAAATTTCCATCAGGAAACCCACTTTCTGCGAAGTGGTTGGGGCCTTGTGTCTCCAATACATTTTCGAAGTGAGTTTTGTCGTTTTCTGTGAATTGATTTGATTGTTCAGAATTGGATTTACTTTGTTTCTCCGGTACTTTAGCCGGAGGTTGTGTTTGATTCTCGATTTCAAGATCGTTTAATTTCGATCCCTTCTTGATTGAAGGATCGAGCATGACGGGTTTGTATTCAAATGGAGCTAACGATGGATCATTAGTATAAGTGCCTCGCAAAGGATCAGTTCCTTTATCGAAAATAGTACCATCAATTTTTGGTTTTCCGATAACTGAATATGGCGCATAAGGACCGGTAGCACTGTTTGCTGGGTTACGAGCAAAGTTATTTCCACCAATGCGGAAAGCATCTGGGTGTCGTTGATTCCATTGATTGACAGAACCTGTCGTTCTGAATTCGTTGGAACCATTTGTTATGTCTGGTTCTCGGCCAGAAGCTATTGCTCGAATTCTGCTTCTTATAAATTCAGCTTCTTTTGCACTCGGTTTTCTATTTCCGATGAATTGTCCGCGAGCAGTAGCAACGTCTAAAAGATTGCTAGACTTGCCATACATTTTGGTGCCGACACGGTTTAAAGCTGTGTTGATAACAGCATCAACACTCTTTTGGTTGTTGGTGTAAGATTCGCCAGCAATCATACTAATAACACGATCACTTAAATCTGTGTCTTCGGACAATGCATAAGGTTTGCGATATAAGCCTTCTGACGTGTTTTGGATTGGTTGTTTATTGTCATAGTTTCCAGACTTCAACCAAGCTGGGCTCGAATCGTTCAGACTGTTGGTGAAAGGACGACTTTTTCCATCTGACAAATCTATTGAAGGTTCTGCACTAGGAGAACCAAAAGAACTGCGAGCAACCTGTGTTATGTCTCTATCTGACGGATTTAAATTAGCAACGGCCTCACCAGACTTAATCTGATTTTGATCTGGAGGAACAAATCCGCCAAGTTGTGTTTGTGGATTTGAAGTGTCAGGATTCGGGAATACGGAATCGGTCTTGTCACTCTTGGTGTCGGTGGCATTTTCTTGCTGTGAATCACTCCATGATCCACTCGCACCGCCATTACCTTTTTTGTTTTGGTTTTGTGTGAAGTCACGACCTTCCATAACCAGTTTGTCATATTCGAATTCGATGTCTTTTGCATTGAATTTGATTTCAGACGCCTTGATACGAAGTTCTTCGGAAGAACCATCGTTCTTAGTACCGATGTTGGAATTCTTTTTGCTTTCTAATTCCGGTTTCTTTTCTGCGTCTGGTGGGGTTTCGTCTGTCTTCGAATCTTCCGGCAACAGAGAGTTCAAAGCCATTCCGCTTGCTAGAGCTATACCGCCAACCAAAGCCATCTTAGCAAAAGAAGACTTTCCACCACTCAAGCCATTGCCACCGCCAAGTATATCTTCTTTTCGTTGGCGGATGATCTTGGTGTAATTCAGTTTTTTGACAATCGATTCGATGTTTGAAATCTTATCGATTACTTTTGACGTAGCCTTTCCAATGACTCGACCAAGTAAAGACGTTCCATGTGAAATGGAATGATTGAGATTAGAAATCGAACCAATGATAATCGCGGTAGTTTTGTTTAATGCTTCGACCGAAACACCGCCACCACTCTCTTCCTTTTTCAGTTTGCCCTTGAGTGCTTCTTCATCAATCTTACTGTAACCGAGACCAGTTAGACGATTGAAACCACGACCAAGCAATCCGAAATTCTTTTCGATATTAGCAGCCGCAGCGCCACCGAAATGTTCGTTTAACTTGCTGGCACCTTTGTAAATGCCTTTGCCGATTGTTTTTCCGGTCTTTCCAGTGATGTTTCTAAGACGCTCGAATTTACGTTTGTTCGCAAGCCTCTGTTCTGGTGTAATCGGAGTGGCACCATCCCATCCGTTTTTCTTTAGCTTCTCGACTTGATCGAGAATTTGTTTTGGAGACGTACCGAATTCGTTTGCCAATTCCTCTGGGGAATATCCATTGGCAAACATCTTCTTGAGCCGTTCGTTGTTAGTCGTTGACCACGTTTTCTTAGGCTCTTTAGGTTCCTTCGGCTTCTTGGTTTTCTGTTGTCTCTGTTGAGATTTCTTTTTTTCCTCCCCAAAATCATAATTCGGATACAGTTTTTTGATTTCCGAATCAGGAATGCCTTTCGCTCGTAAAGCTTCGATTATTTTTTTCGGGTCGAAATTGTCATCAGCCATTAGGCTTCTCCAAGATTATTCTCTGTTGCAAAGTAGTTTGCAAATGTGTTGGTGTCATAAACACGCTTTTCTGATCGTTGATCTAATAAACCTTGATAACTAGATTGTTTTTCTTCTTTTGGTCTAGTAGTGTTGTCTGGCACATTAGAAGGTCTTACTGTTATGCCAAGATCAACAGGCTTTTCGATTGGATTTAATTTATCGACTCCAAGTTGTTTGCCCAACAATGTTTGTGATGGTAATGGTGCCGTCTTATTAGTCATGTATGATAAGAAAGAATCAAAACTGGCTTGTTTTTCTTTTTCAGCAATTGAATATTGATCATCTTTGTATGGATCGGGTTGGTTGCGACGATCATCGATATTGTCGCTTTTTTTCATCCAACTCCAATCCGAATCTTTCTTAGACCACCAATACCCGTTCTTCCATGGAATCGTTTGATCTTTGGACGCAGCATCATTCAATGCTGGCGGGATGTCTCCGAAAGACATTGGTTTAGAAACTTGTTCGGTTGGTTTGTCGCTGGGTTTTGATTTCTGCTCTAATTTTTTGATTTCATCTGGAGATAAAGTTGGTAATCCATTCCATTCAAAATGCATAGGATCGTTGTATTTTCTCGACCAATCGCCTCCCCAAGACAAACCATATTTCGCTGCCATGTCACGAACGTTCGCTGGCATATCAGTTTTGCCAGTGCCGTTTTGAAGGTTCTTACTTGGATTGATGTCGATAGCATTGCCATAAGCATGTTGAGACCAACCACGACCCATTCGTTTTTGTCTCATACTAAGACCGGCGACCGAATCAATCTTATAACCAGACGCTTCCAGTTCATTCAAGAAACCCGTAAATGCTTCGGCGGAAGCGGAATTGACGGTGACTTTCTTTCCTGAGTTTAGTGTGATCGTTGTTTGATTAGTACCGACTTCACCATATTGACCATGCATGAAGTTGGCTTTTCCTTTGATGCCTCTTAACTCTGCTAAGCCTTTTGGTGCTGCGGTAGTATCGACGCTTCTCGGATGTTCTAAAGGTGTTGTTTTATTTTTTCCAGTTCCGAATGCTCTATCGGCCATGCCATTGAGTGTTCCAGCGCCACCGGGACCACCGCGCAATATATTGTTGATTGCTCCAAATACGCCGCGTTGCTTTACGCTATCGACCGCTTCATCGAGCATATGATTGAAGAAACCAGCACCACCTCGACCACCAATCATCTTGTCGGCAAGTTTGTTTAACGTCCCGGCTTTGTTGCCGTCGTCAAGAAATCGTTTCTTGAATTCTAATGTGTTGAGTGCATCGAACTTTATCTTATTGGCATCGAATATAATTTTGCTGATATTGATTGAATTGACGCCACCATTTTTTCGGTAAGAACGGTTGTAAAACATGGTGATAATGCCAGCGGCACCACCAACAAGAGCGCCAGCAAAAGCACCAACCGGACCAGCCATTGCACCAAGAGTACCACCAGCCGCCGCGCCTGTAAGAGCAGTCCAACCATAATCGCCAAGTATATCACCCGCAGTTTCTTTGTTTGGGTCTCGATTGAAAGCTTCCGTAAAATTGAAAGCTGAGAGAGCAACATCAACAGGAACCAAAGCTTTAAGAAAACCTTTGGCAATAAATTTGAAAGGGTTGAAAACGGGAGATAACAGAGACTTCAATATTCCCGGCTTCTTTAGAATTTCAACGGCAGTCTTCTTTCCAAGTAACTTCGAAAGAATGGATGTATTTCTTAGAAAGGACACGACTTTCTTGGCGGTATACAACGCGCCTAAGATGCCAGCCCAACTAAACCCGTCGTCATCATCTTTCTTTTTGTTTCCTGATAACAGAATGCTTTGCGGAGCAGTCTTCTTCTGTCTCTCATAAAGCAAGCGAGTCAGAAGATTGCCAAGTGATTCTAATGATCTTGATACATTCTCTCCATAATGGTCCATGTATCGATTGACGAAAACGAAACCTTTGTTGGTTGTTCTTATCGTGACATTGATTGCATCTGAAACTTGTTTGCCCATCTGTTCAATTGATGCAACAGCTTTGGCATTTATTTCAGTCGTGTTTTGGGATTTCGGTGTTTCCGTCTTCTTGGATTTTTTTAATGTCGGGTTGTCCGACTCATCCTTTTGAATACGGTCAGCCAAAAACCCGCCAACGGTGCCCATGCCGTGACGAATGCCGTTTGCGATAACATTTTTAGAGCCTTGGAGCAGTTTCTTTCCAATGGCACCGAGAACCAGACTAGGTAACATCTGTTATTTACGGATTTCTTAAATATCTCCATGAAGAAAATTGCTTGGGATAGAAATCCGAAAATCAATTGGTGGCTTGAAAACGATCCCGTTCGTTTTTATCACAACATTACTCTTTCAAATTTGCCGATTGTGAGTAAGGAAGGTATAAAGGCCGCGACGTCTGGTCCTGAAGCTGGGAATGTGTCCCTGTTTCTTGAACCAAACAGCGCCATTGTTAAAAAGGAAGATCAGGCGATTTTAATTGTCGATCTGCCTCTTCGATGGATGTTTAGTCACATGTCTCGAAGAATGGATGGTGAAAAGAACCGATTAACTAACAAGGATCAGTATGAAAAATGGACTCGCACCGATCATGAATATTACAAAGGATCGATGCTGAGAATCAGAAATTTAGTACCTCGACGTTTTATCGTTGGTTTTACAGTGGTGAAGTGATGGCATGGAATCTTGCACTAGGTCGAAAAGAACGAAAAGAAGCTTCCAGACATATGCGAAGCGAAGTCAATCGTATTGCTATCGAAGAACCGGAACGAAAAGGTAAGAAATCCAAGAAAGCAAAAAAGCTTTTCGCTATCGAGTATCGTTACACTCAGAAATATTGGACTCGTTTTGGTGATAATTGGTGGTTTCGTCGCCGGACCAACAATTGGCGAGTCCACAACAAATACGCTACTGAGAAACAACGCGAACAGGCTTTGGAATCTCTCAACAGAAGACAAGATGATGCTGTGGAATATCGTTCCGTTGATTTTAGTTGATCGTCTGGAACAATAGAACTAAATAGAATGCACCATGTTGTAGGAGAGAGATTTTATGAGTGACGATAAGAAGTTTCCGCGCGATGATTCGGAGTTCGGTGGTGATGCCACACCGAATCGCCAGCAAGTGCCTTCGCCTTCTCAGGAAGAGTTGGACAAGGATCGGGCTGAAAATCCTGATACTTCGAACAACGATTCTTCGTACAAGGATGGCGGCGGACAAGCCTAAACGAGGATGCCGGATCGATAGTTACCCGGATTCGTTATTAGCTTGCCGGTGCCATTGATGGGGTAAAAACGAGCAAGGTGCATGTGGCGGTCTGTTAAACCGAAATTAGGCTGGTTCGATTCCAGCTACCCCAGCCATCACTGTTCGTAGCGTGCTGCGGACTCAGAGACCGCCAGTTAATCTGGCGGTCTTTTGCTTTCCTATATAATCTGTAATGCGGGTTTAGCTCAGTGGTTAGAGTTCTTGCCTTCCAAGCAAGTTGTCGTGGGTTCGAATCCCACAACCCGCTCCAGATTATAGGAGTTATGATTGTCTCTTCCGAAAATTCAACACGCAACATTTACTGCGGAAATTCCAAGCACCAAGAAGCCTGTTAGATTCAGACAGTATACCGCCAAGGAAGAAAAGATTCTTCTTATGGCAAAGAGTTCTGGTGGTGATGATGATATTCTCGCTGCAATCAAACAGATCGTGAATAACTGCATCCTCAACGAAAATTTCGACATTGATGCTATGACCATTTTCGATTTGGAATGGTTGTTCTTGAAGATCAGGGCCGTTTCTGTTTCGAACGTCGTTTCTGTGTCGTACAGAGATAACGAAGATAACAAGGTCTATGACTTCGAAATTAATCTCGATGAAGTAAAGATTGTTTGGCCGGTTGAAAAGCCTGCAACGATAACGGTAGGTGAGGGTGTTAGTGTATCGTTCAAATGGCCTACTGCGGATTTATACACCGACACTAGGTTGCTTGCTGCGACTGGAATCGATGCTCTTGAAATGTTGGTTGTCAAATGCATTGATAAAATTTTCACCGCAGATCAAGTGTATGATCCAAAGGATTATTCGACGGATGAATTGATCGCGTTTATTTCTGATGTGGAAGTGAATGCATATAATGAAATCAAACATTTCTTTGATACGATGCCGCGTATGGAATATGTCATCACTTACCAAAACGAAAAAGGAACTGATAGGAGAATAGAGTTAAATAGCCTTGTCGATTTTTTTCAGTTTTGACAAGTAACAACACTCTGGAAAATTACTTCTATACGATATTCTCGCTACAGCAACATCATAAGTGGTCGATAAGCGACATTGAAAATATGATTCCGTTTGAACGGGATTTGTATGTGCAAATGTTGACCGCTTATCTTGAAGAAGTCAGAGAAAGACAGCGACAACAGCAAGGTGGTTAAAGACCGCTTCCTCCGACGCCTCCGGTGATAACTGGCGGCGGGTTTAATGGAACGCCAGAAGTGCTTTCAATCTGATTCGAGCTATCATACCAATCGAAGAATGTCATAATGACAGGAATCTTCATGTATTCGTTGTTGGAAGCCCAAGACAAGCTTTGATCACCAACGAGAATCGGGAATGCTTGTCTCAAGGTGACTTGGTAAACTTCCGCTCCATCATCGCTGTAAACATGGATGACAACGTTTGTGGCATATCCTGTATTGTTTTTTGGATCGTATTTGTAAGCTACTTCCCATGGATATTGCGGAGTGGTTTTATCACCATCGGAAGTGTTGACTCCGTCTCTGAATTCAAAATTCAGAATCGATTTCATCCATGTCTGGAAGAATCGCAAAACATTTCCGTCGCCATCGCCTCTGAATGACAGAGAGATATCAGTGAAAATTGGATTGTAAGGCTTCTTTTCAGTAGCACCGTATCCATAACGATGAATGTTTGCGGTCAGCAAACCAAAACCGGGGAGATTGGTTTGTTCGCAATACAATTGCAGTTTGTAGTTTGTTTGTTTTAGGGTTTGAATTTCTGGTTTGTTTCGCAGAGACAGTGGCAAAGAAATTTCGACCATGAATTTGTTGGTCTTTAAAATTCCCGCAGAAGATATTTCAGCTAAAATTTCATTGAGATTGAATGCCATTACCCGCCCTTTATAATTCTTCTTGAGTGTTTCCAGACAGTTTGATTTGTTGCTTTTTGGAATGTCTGGACTGGCAAACCAATCGCCGTGTCCCATTCTCGGCTTTCAACAAAAAAGAATCGAGACCGAACATGATTCTTCAAATACATCTTGAAAGTTGGTTTGAATGGAGCAAACTTTGCAGCCGATTTGAGTACCTGATAACTCAACTTCAAACGAACGATCTTTTCGTCTTTGTGTTTGACGGCAATCGTCCAAAGAGCATCCATCAATTTTGCTCTGAGCATTGGCGGAAGGTAATGGAGGTTGATGCCATGAAACCAAGTATCACCAACCTCGACCACGAAAATTAAAGGGAATTTGTCCCAATAAGGAAGTTCGTCGCGGTGTTTCGGGTCATAAAAATACATGAGCATGGTCCCGATATCTTCCGGTCCCATGCGAGTAAAGAGCCTCGATTTGTTCGAAGCATGTAATTCTTCTGGGTCTACTTGAAGGCGGCGGGCTTTATTTCGGAACCAATCTCGGGCAACTTGAATGTCCTTATTGTTGATTCCGATTACCTTGCCGCGCTTCGCAATTTCAGAAAATATGAAAGTCGAAATTTTTCAAATCCTTTTCGTTCCTTTCATATTTATTCGGCAATCCTTGTGCTGAATTTCACCGCATAACGATTTTCTTTATCCTTAGAAACCGAGATGTTGTCTATTGCATAAGTTTGACCGCCAACCTTGAAGGTCACACCATTCTTAATGCCAGCATAAGAAAGAGTGTCTTTGATTTCCTGTGGTGTTGGTCCTAAAGAATCAGCAAAAGAAATCACAATTGATAATATCATTGCCAGTATAACAATGATAAAGACATACTTACTTGGACGTGGTTCTTTCATTCTAACCTCTGGAGTTTTAAATGTTCCTGCCTTGGATAGCGTTCGGTGGATACCTGTTTTGGGGTGCCATTGCAATTGTTCTTCTTCTCATGATGTTTCTTGATGATGAAGATTTCTCACCGATCTTGTCTGTAATTTCTGTGACCATTGCCCTGATGGTTGTTTTTGTGGACGGAATCCCTTGGCGCTGGTTTCTCGATCTGCATAATTATTTAACCGTTGCGATGTTTGCGGCTGGATATGTTGCGCTTGGAGTTGGTTGGTCTTTTGCAAAATGGATGCTTCTTCTGCAAGAGAAAGCAAAACTCTATGAACAACAGAAGAGTCGATTTCAAAGTGATTATGAAAAGTGGAAGGATAAACCCGGCGCAAGCTTATCGTTTGCAGCATATGTAAAGAAGTATGAGGACTTCCCGCCTTCGGCATCACAACATAAGCATAGCTTGAAATATTGGGCATTCTTCTGGCCGGTCTCGGTTTTGAAGTTCATGCTCTATGATTTCTTTCGAAAGTTCTGGGATTTCGTTTATGGTATTTTCTCAGGACTCTACCAAAGAGTATCGGATTTCTGGTTTTCTAAATTCCCCGAATTGAAGGACTAAAAATGGCTAAGAAGAAAGTAACAACTACCGTAACCACGACAACCGTGGAAACTGATGAGACTGCGACGTCAACGGTTCAACGTGATTACATCTTGTTGGATCGATCAGGCTCAATGGATACAAAGTGGCATGAAACACTTTCGTCCATCAATGCTTATGTGAAGGGTCTCGCCAAGGATAAGATCAACACACTTGTCAGTCTCGCGGTGTTCGATCACCATGGCGGAATGTTTTATGATATCATTCGTGATGGTGTCCCGCCTTCGACATGGCATAATGTGACGCCGACTGAAGTTGAGCCGCGTGGTTCGACTCCGTTGTTTGATGCTGTTGCGCGTACTGTGCAACAAGCCAAGCGCGACAATCCAGAAAAGGCCGCGATCATTATCATGACTGATGGTTATGAGAATTGTTCGCGTGAAATCGATGCTACCCATGCCAATGCTTTGCTAGATGATTGTCGTGCCAAGGGTTGGTCGGTTGTCTTCCTTGGTGCTGACTTCAATGCATTCTCGCAAGGTGTATCTCTCGGCGCGTCGTTGGGCTCGACACTTTCCATGAGTACCGGAAACTATGGAAAGGCTTTCACGATTCTGAATTCAACTCGCGCGATGTATAGTTGCGGTGAAGCGGCGACCATGGAATTCACGGAAGACGAGCAACGTATTGCCATGGGAAACAAACCGCTCACCAAATAAAATCACTTGCATTCTTTCTGGAATAGCTTAGAGTGCAAATAACGGAAGCGGATTCCTTGCCCCCATAAGCCCTCTGCTTTCGTTCCCCCGTAGGTGCTTCCCCAGTCGCCTACGGGGGTTTTTTTGTGATTTCCCGCCTTGACTTTTATCATAAAAGTGGTAAAATCTGGATCATAAGGAAAGGGAAATACATCATGTATGACACTCGCGATCCAACGCCATTCTGGAGTTCTCCCGGATTCTGGATTTTTATCGGTATCATCGCTCTTTTCAAGGGTCTCCGTCGCCTGTTCTTTTGGGGTTCTGTTGCTCTGTGGGGCTGGGCGTTTTACCTCTATTATGAGATGGGCAACACGCCGGGGCTGGCAAAGGTCATTTATACCGGCAAAGACACGACTTATCTCGAATTCACGAAATTTCTCATGTTTATGGGATTGGTGTTTTTCGTGATCTGGTTGTTCGCCGCCATCGTTGCCTTGATCGGTAGGAAAGTTAAGGAAGTTCTTTCATGACACACTCAATCTTTCATAGGTTCACAAGCTTGGCGGAAGCTAAGGAATATCGCAAGCAAACTGGTTGTGGTGGTTGGATTTTTGGTTGTGAGGGTGGTGGCGAGTCCATCATATTTCCTCCGAAAATGACACCATCAGAAATTCTCGTTCACGACATGATTAAGGGAAAATCTGGGACTTTGTATTCCTGATGGAAATATCAACCGACGCTGATTTTGTCATTTATCTGATTAAGACCTTGGCTGTCCCGGTCGGAGTCATGATCACGATATGGCTTCTTACGATTTTCAAGATCGTCAACGATTAAATATCTCCAAAGGGAGAAAAAAATGAAGAGTTTCGGTGAATACCTCAACGAGGAAGAATACACCCCGCAAAAGGGGACTCAAATGGGCTCGAATGAGGGCGGGATTCATACCGATTCGAAAGGCGGCAAGCACTATATCAAGCATTATCGAAACGGCGACCAAGCCAAGGTTGAGGCGCTGACGGGCAAGATTTATCAGCATATGGGCATCCATACCCTCAATCCAAGACACGAAATGGTTAATGGCAAACATTCGGTCGTTACGAAATACAACGACAACTTGAAGCCCATGGCACCGCATCATTTTGAAAAACTGGATTCCAAACAAGCCCATCAAATCGGCAGAATGTATCATGCCGCCACTCTCACCAAGAATTGGGATATCGTCGGTCTGGAACACGACAATATCATGAAGAATCACAAGACCGGCGATCTTCATGCTATCGACCACGGCGGAAGTTTCCATTTCAGGGCTCAAGGGGCTCATAAGGATTATGACGCCGGAATCGGGGAACATCAAAGCCTTCGACACAACGATCAAGCTTCGGGTCATGTCTTCTCTCATGTCTTCAAGAAACACCCGGAAGCGGAGAAATCAGGACTTGACTCCGTCCGCAAAATAGATGATAATCATGTCCATGGGTTGTTCAAGAATTCGGGTCTGAGCAACTGGAAAGAACTTCATCACAACTTTAATGAGCGCAAGAAGAAATTGCTTGCTCATTATGGAGAATGAAATGGTGGATCGCATTATTACGAAAGACAGCCTACAACAAATGATTGATGTTGGTGGTGATCGTGCTGTGCGGATTGTCGGACGTGCTTTGGTTGTTTTGTTTGAACGCCAAACCGCTGAAGAGAAACGTATCAACAGTACGAATGTTCATAACAATGTGGGTTTCACTAGTGCTGATGGCCAGAGTGGTGTTTTGTCGGCCAAGGCTTTTCTCAAAAACAAAACTCTTACTGATTGGCAGTTTGAACGTTGGGCACGAAAAAACAAGAAAGGTTACTCACGAATTACCAAATATTGGCGGCAGTTGGATGACGCCGCCAAGATCAAATCAAAACAACAATAAGAAAGGATTTTGTTATGTGGCTTTGTTTTAACGACGCCTTTGTCTCGGCGGTACAGGATGAGTGCGATCATTCGCTGCTCAAGGTTCGTGCCCGCTCCAAGGAACATCTGGAGCGATTGTTTCCTGATCGCAAGGGAGATATCATCACCTCGCCAGAGAACGACTATCGGTGGCGAATTTTCGTGGACAAGACGGAATTCGCTCGTATGGTCGCAACGCGAATCCTCGAACTGGATTACGGGAACTTCAAGGATTCGGTGCCTGAGAAGGATTTGCACGATATGTATGCGTTGTGGTGGGGCGATCACTGGAACTTCCAGTACAACATCGAGCATCCCAACCGGTATCGAAAGAAGAAGAAGGGGAAAGGGATGCTGCATCCTCAAGTGCAGGATGCTTTATCTAAAATGGAAAAGTGATTTTACTGGCCCTTCGGGGCCAGTTTTGTTATGGGATCATAATGTCTGATATCTATTTTGCTTCCGATCATCATCTCTTCCATAAGAACATTCTGCATTTCAAGGACGATGCAGGCAATCCCGTTCGTCCGTTTGCCTCGCTAGAGGAAATGCATGAGACCTTGATTGAAAATCACAACAAGGTCGTGAAGCCTTCCGACATCATTTATTTTGGTGGCGACGTGGCATTCTCATATGGTCCTGAATTGGCCGCGCTCATGGCGCGGTTCAACGGCAAGAAACGGTTGCTGCTCGGAAATCACGACGTTCTGAAAGGTACGAACCTTTCGACCTTCTTCAAAAAAATCACGCTGGTTCGCCATTTCAAGGAAATGAACATGTGGTGTTCGCATATCCCGATGCACAAGGGATCGTTCCGCCACAAGGCGCTGTATAACCTCCACGGCCATACTCACCAAAACGACGTCCTGAAAGAAGATGGGACGCCTGATCCGCAATATATCAACTTCTGTCTGGAAAAAACAGATTTCACTCCGGTCAATTTCGATTGGATAAAATCCAAAATGATCTTGTGACTCGAATTGACAACGACGTGATTTCGTTGTTGATAGGAAACGAACCGCGCGGCACTTGGTTGTGTCATCGGGCTTTCAATCCCAAAGGATGAGGGTTCGACTCCCTCGCCGCGCACCAAGAGAGATATATAAATGACAATGTTCGGAGAACGATTATGAAGCACTTCTGAATTACCAAGAGGACCACCGCCCCTTAGAGGGTTGATTATGAACGAAACGAAATTGAAACACCTCTAGGAGAAAACATGTTATCACACCTTCAAGTTAAGGTCTGGAACCTCGCTCAAGAAGCCCATTACATTCGGTCCAAGGAAAAGAAGTGGAAGGATCGGGCAAGAGCCGCCAGAGCGAAAGCGAAAGACCCCAAATTCTCGGAAGACAATTTCTGGTCCATGAGAAATCATCGAATGGAATTGCGGGTTGAATCCCGTTGTTCGCAACTCGCTTACGGCTTCCTTCGTGGTCGCAAGTATCATCAGATGGAAGACGTTGCCTACTCTGCGCCGGATTGGTCTCGTATCGAGAACATCGCCAAGCGTTTTTCGCAAGACGATCCTCGGTTGGTGATCCAATCATTCGCGGAATGGAAGGATGAAGCGGCGGTCTTCCAGAAAGATCAGTTGCAAATCCGTCTGCATGAAAAGGAAATGCAGGCCAAACAACGAGCGGCAGCGAAAGAAGAAATCGCCGCTGCTGCTAAGTAACAAAGTTAGCTGGCGCTGATTTATCAGAAGACAGGAGAACCTTGTTCGTTGTGGACAACAATCACTACCTCTCCGGTAGTATGTACATGCAAGAGTAGTTGTCTATGTTCGAACCGCCAGCTTCTTTTTGCCCGTATAGCTCAGTTGGTAGAGCAGGAGTTTTGTAAACTTCAGGTCGTGCGTTCGAATCGTACTGCGGGCACCATCATCATTCGGGGAATATCATGCTGAAAAAGATTGTTTTGTTTGTCGGCCTTTCGTTTCTGCTCGCGGGTTGTGGTGAAAACACAGCCGTTAGAAGCATCGAAGCCTTGGGTTTCACCAATGTTCAATTGACCGGTTCGGCATGGGTTGGTTGTAGTGATTCCGATGATTTGTTCTGGAGTCACAAGTTTTCGGCGCTTGGCGCGAACGGCAAACCGATCACTGGCGTTGCTTGTGGTGGTCTTCTCAAGGGCTACACAATAAGGACTTGGTGATGTCTGTTATCAACATCAAAAACAACCTTTTGCGACGAACAACTATTGTCGTAATATTTCCGGTGATTTTGATAGTATATGCGGCATTTGGTGCTATGATTTCCGTATGTGATTATCTTGTTGAAGATATCAAAGCCGCGTGGCGAGGTTCGAAATAATGTATCAGTATCACGAACTACTCAAGAAAATCCTGAATGAAGGCAAGTACAAGAAAGATCGTACTGGCGTAGGTACGCTGTCGATTTTCGGTCATCAAATGCGATTTGATCTGAGTGAAGGGTTTCCCTTGGTGACAACCAAGAAGGTCTCGATCAAATCAATCATTCATGAGTTGTTGTGGTTCCTCAAGGGAGATACGAATATCAAGTATCTCAACGACAATGGCGTCACGATTTGGGATGAATGGGCGGATGAGAACGGCGATCTTGGTCCGATCTATGGTTATCAGTGGCGTCAGTGGGATGGTTTCTTCGATCAAATCGATAGCGTCGTCAATCAAATCAAAGAAAATCCGAATTCTCGTCGTCTGATTGT
>Ga0134128_10005647_pt1 | contig 15157 bp, 14 predicted proteins | sample KB31754_FD_96462 | JGI IMG/M metagenome (GOLD analysis project Ga0134128, IMG submission 96462) | Terrestrial soil microbial communities with excess Nitrogen fertilizer from Kellogg Biological Station, Michigan, USA - KB3-175-4 | ecosystem: Environmental > Terrestrial > Soil > Unclassified ... | reverse complement strand
TGCGGGCTTGCTGAGCCTGCCGCAACCCATCGAATGGGGCGGGGGCGGTCAACCGTTCGAGGTGTACCTGCAGGCTTTGGAAGAGCTGGCCGCACGCTGGGCGGCGGTGGCGGTAGCGGTCAGTGTGCACAGCCTCGCCTGCCATCCAATGCTGACGTTCGGTTCGGGCGACCAGCAGCGACGGTGGCTGCCGGACATGCTCGGCGGCGCCACGATCGGCGCGTACAGTCTGTCCGAACCTGACGCGGGCTCCGACGCTGCAGCCCTTCGGTGCCAAGCGGCGCGAACCGCCGACGGATACAAAATCACCGGCACCAAGGCGTGGATCACCCATGGCGGGGCGGCCGATTTCTACACGCTGTTCGCTCGCACGGGCGACGGTTCGCGCGGCATCAGCTGTTTCCTTGTGCCCGGCGACGCGGCCGGCCTGTCGTTCGGAGCGCCCGAGGACAAGATGGGCCTCAATGGCGTGCCGACGACCTCGGCGTTCTACGACGGCGTCGAACTAGCGGCGGACCGGCGCATCGGCGAAGAGGGACAGGGCCTGCCTATCGCGTTCAGTGCGCTTGACAGCGGACGGCTCGGCATTTCGGCCGTCGCTGTCGGCATCGCACAAGCGGCGTTGGACGAGGCGGTGTCCTACGCGCAGCAGCGAACGGCGTTCGGGCGCAAGATAATCGATCACCAGGGCCTGGGATTCCTATTGGCGGATATGGCCGCCGCCGTCGACTCCGCCCGTGCGGCCTATCTCGACGCCGCGCGACGACGCGACGCCGGCATGCCGTATTCGCGTGGCGCATCTGTCGCCAAGCTGGTGGCAACGGATGCCGCCATGAAAGTCACCACCGACGCTGTTCAGGTGCTCGGCGGGTATGGCTATACCCGCGACTACCGGGTCGAGCGCTACATGCGCGAAGCCAAGATCACGCAGATCTTCGAGGGAACCAACCAGATTCAACGTCTGGTAATCAGCCGCCAGCTGAGCACCACCGCGGAACGCGAGCGTACGGACCGCATATGACAGCGACGACGAAAATCACCGTGGCTTTCGGCGTGAACATCCGATCGCCCAGGCGGCATGCAGTAGGCGGGTCGCGCCGACTCGGTCGCGGCCGTCGCGAACGTCGCTGCACTCGGCTTCATCACCGCACCGACCCAGCCCGCCCCGGCGGATCTCGCCGACGAGAATCAGCCTCGCCGCGTACCGTCACCGCGTCGGTCGCGAGACCGTTTGAACAAAGGAGAGAACGCAATGAGTGATCCCGTTGCCACGTCGCCGAGCGATCCGACACCCTACCTGCACCGTGGACGCACCTGGCACGAGCTCCCGGTAGGTTTGTCCTTCCGCACCGGCAGCCGCACGGTCACCGAAAGCGACTTCGTCCAGTTCGTCACCTGGGCCGGGTTTACTGAGCCACTCTTTATGGACGCGTCAGATGTCCTTGCGAGCAATGGCCGTCGACTAGTGCCGGCTGCCCTCACCTACAGCGTCGCCGAGGGATTGGTGATACAGACCCTGGCATTCGCTGGAACCGGGATAGCTTTCCTGGGTATGACTTTGACGGCGCGACTGCCCGTGTACGTCGGCGACACGCTTTACGCGGTGGTCACCATCACCGAATCCCGCGCGACGAAGAACCCGGACCGCGGAATGGTGGCAAGCACCGTCAGCGTCCGCAACCAGCATTGCGAAGAAGTCCTCGAGTATGCACCCACACGGTTAGTGCGGAGCACAACGCTCGCTGACGACGGTACGGCTGCACCTTAACGCCAACGGGAAAAGACACCGATCCGTTCGCTCAGTCGCTGACCTTCGCCGATCAGTCATCGATGACAGTGATGGCTCGCTCAGGGCAGGCGTCGGCGCCCCGGTAAGCCTGATCGATGAGTTCGGGCGCCACGTCCCGTTTGGGCGGGATGCAGTAGCCGGTATCGTCGAGGTGGTAGACGTCTGGTCCTGCGGCCGCACACAGCGCATGGCCGGCGCAACGTGTGGAGTCGAATTCGATGCGTACGCTCACTGCTCGCCGCCGACTTCAACTCGCGGGCCGGGGCTGAAGGCGATGGGCAGTTCGCGCATGGCCCACACCTCACCGGCGTCTTCGAAGCGCTTCGGTGTGCCATCGAGGCGGTAATCGGGGAGCCGCTCGAGGACTTCGCTGAGCATCTCCTGGAACATCACCCGAGCCAGGTGCGATCCGAGGCATCGGTGCATGCCGACGCCGAAAGCCATTTGCTTCTTGCTGTTCTCGCGATCTAGGCGGATTGTGTCGGGGTCCTCAAAGACTGCCGGGTCACGGTTGGCGCTGGCAAACATCAGGACCGCCCGGTCCCCAGCGTGCAGTTGGCTGCCATGGAACTCGGCATCGCGCGAAACCGTTCGTGCCATACCCAAGGTGGGAGTGCAATGCCGCAGAAACTCGTCCGTCGCATTCTTGATCAGTTCCGGATCGTCGATCAATTGCTTTCTCAATTCCGGATGTTCGGTGAGTTCGAACAGCACGTTGCCGGTCAGCCCACTGGTGGTGTCCATGCCGCCCAGCATCATCAGCACCGTGTACATCAGGATCTGCGTGTCATCCAAGGGCACCCCATCGACCTGCCCTCCGAGGATCCGCCCGAAGACATCGTCACCGATGTCGCCGCTCTGCCGACGCTCGGCCATGTTCTTGTAGATCTCGCCAAACATCTCCGCCACCGCAGCGCCGGCCTTCTCCTGGTCGTGCGTGCGGTCGTGCACCATCGAATGCACCCAGTGCACCCATTGCGAATACTTGGATTCATCGAAGCCAAGCATCAGCAGAATCATCTTGGCCGGCAGAGGCGTCGTCAGTTCGCCAATGATGTCGCACTGTCCGCGTTCGATGAACTCGTTGACCATCTGCCTGGCCATCCGGCGAGCAAGCGGCCGCAGGACCTCCACCTGTCCTGGCGAGAACGCCTTGATCGTGATCTGCCGTAGTTTTTGCGTCAGCGGCGGATCCGATTCGATCGGAATGATGGGGAACGGCGCACCACTGGCCGGGACTCCCACCGAGGGAAACGAATTGAACAGATCATCGTCGCGTGAGGCTTCGAACACCGACTGGTAGTCCAGCAACGTCCAGAACCCGCCGTGCTGCTCGGAATGTGCCACCGGACAGCGCGATCGCATCACGGCAAGCGTTTCGTGGGCTGAGTCCCGAAATTCCGGCGAGTGGTGGTCGAAATTCTCGGCAACCGAAGTCTCCGCTGACGTCCACACGAGTGCATCCTCCTCAATGAGTCCCGCCAGTCTCCGCCATGTTTCGCGGGCGTCGACGGAAAGGCTGATCCGATACCGGCTGCGAACTACAGTTCGTATCGTTGTGTAGTTCATACCGCACACTAGCGAGTGATGTAGCCTACGGTCAACACAACGGTGAAAGCTTGGTCCAAAATGAACCCGCTCGACTCGGCAGCGCGGACGGACACCCATCGCGCCCCCGCGTGGGGCGCGGACCTCCCGCTCACGGAAGACGACGCGCGAGACCGGCTCATCGAAGCGGCCCAAGCGTGTTTCGCCGAGCGCGGACCAAGTCGAACGAAGGTGACACACGTGGCCGCGAAGGCAGGTGTCCATCGCACCACTGTTTATAAGTACTTCCCCAACATGGAGGCCATCCTCGCGGCTTGCTTCGTGAAGGCGAACAACTTGGTCCTCGCGGCCGCCGAACCCTACTTCGCCGAGGATGGTCCGTTTATCGACCGACTGATCAACGCGGTGATGGCTGGGCTTCGCGCAGCCCGTAGCAGCCCCACCATACTGGCGATGACGGCGCCCCGGGATCTGGCCCGAACACATCGTGCGGCGGAGCGGTCCGAGGCATGGCGCACCGAAGTCGTCGACGGGTTAGCCGCTCGCTTCGCCACCGCGGCGCCAGGCGAGGTGCGCACCGACGTCTCCCCGTATCAAATGGCCCACTGGGTGGCTCGGATCGCATTCAGCCTCATCGAGGATCCGGGAAGTCCCGACGTCGGCGGCGATGAGGGCCTTCTGCGTGCGTTTCTCCCAGGCGCGATCGCACCACAAGCTCGGCGCTAGACGATCGCGATAGCTCGGCTCGTTTGCGCTTCTGCGCAGTCGTCTTGCCCAAGCCTCGGACCGGTCGCTACACTAGTCGAAATAACTAAATGTTTGCCTCTTTCAGTCTAGGTCCCGGATGTACCCACATTCGGGAATGATGCTTCTCAACGTGATGGAATCGGTTCTTGACGAATACGGCACATACCTCGACGTCGGCTGACGTCTCGAGTGCACACGAGGACATCGTGGCACTCCGGTCGCAGTTCCGTTCGTTTCTGCAGAGTGCGCCGAAACCGCCGGGACTTCGGAACTACGGCCCGACGCCGACCGTCGAGGACGTCGCGCCAGGCCGCGCCTGGCACAAGTACCTCGCCCAGCATGGCTACGTGTGCTTGCATTGGCCGGTCGAATTCGGCGGCGCCGACGCGTCGGTTGCCTATCAGGCAATGTTCGCCGAGGAGTGTGCTCGCGCCGGGGTGCCTCGCCAGCTTGCGATCACCGCCATCGACCTGGTCGGACCGGTCCTGATCAAGTTCGGTTCCGAGCAGCAGCGCTCACGCTATCTCGAACCGATCCGACTGGGAGACCACGTTTGGACGCAACTGTTCTCCGAGCCGGGTGCGGGGTCCGACCTGGCCGGAGTGCGGACCAAGGCGGAAAAAACCGCGTCGGGGTGGCGCGTAGATGGACAGAAGGTCTGGAGTTCGGCCGCGAACTCCGCACAGTTCGGTCTGCTGCTCGCCCGCACGGGACCGGATTCACATCGTGGGTTGAGCATGTTCATCGTTCCGATGGATTCTGCCGGTGTCTCGGTGCGGCCGCTTCGGCAGATGGACGGCGAGAGCAAATTCAACGAGGTCTTCCTCGACGGTGTCGCGCTGACCGATGATCAGTTGATTGGCGAGGAGGGCCAAGGGTGGACCATCGCCATGGTCACGCTGGGCCGCGAGCGGCTGACGCTGGGCTCGCAGGCTGTGGGAATGTTCAAGTTGCTCGACCGGATGGCACAGGCGGCCCGTGATCGCGATCTGCTGGATCCCGTGCTGGCTCAATCGATGACGAAGCTGTGGGCGCGAATGTGGCTGTTGCGGTTCACGTGGGAGCGCGCGATCGCGGAAGGCGATACTTCCTCGTCGGCCTTCTCGGTTCTCAAACTGATGACCTCGGAGACTGATCGCGATCTGGGTGACCTCGCCACCGAAGTGCTCGGCACAGATGTCTGCGTCGACCCCTCCGACGACTCGGACGAGGCTGACTTGGTGCGCGCGATGCTGGTTGGACGCGCGCAGACGATCCTCGGCGGCACCAGCGAAATCCAGCGCAACATTCTCGGCGAGCGGATATTGGGACTTCCAAAAGAGCCGCGGTGACTGCCGATTTGCTGCAGACCAAACTCTCTGCCGCACTGCGGGACAAGCTGCGCCCAGGCATGACCGTCGCGCTCGGCGACGGTGTCGGCGCACCGCGGTGCCTCGACGACGGCGCATCGGTGTGTGCCACGCTCAGCGCGGTGGCTCGCGAGATCGGTGGGGTTCGACTTGTCGTTGGCTGGTCCCCCTCGCCCATCCCCGGACTGGAGGCCGACGCGTTCGCCGAAGTCGTTGCGATCATGCCGGGCTGGGGTGTGCGGAACTTACTGGCCTCTGCGACAGCACGTTTCGTCCCAACGCGACTCAGTTCGGTGCCCTCGCTGATGAGTGGTGTGCTGCGTCCCGACGTGCTCATCACGCGAGTGGTGGAGCGGACAGGCCGTTTTCAATTCGGCACCGAGGTGTCCTGGCAACGCGAGATCATCGACGACGGTGCGGCCGTTTTCGCAATCGCCGACACGAACGCCCCGCTCGCCGACGCCGGTCCGCCCCTGCCCGCCGAGGCGATTGAGTGCGTCGGCCATACCTGCGAGGGTCCCGTCGAGATGGCGAGCGTCGTTCCCGACGCGGTTCACGAAGCCCTGGCCGACGCGGTGCTGCGTTTTGTACCCGAAGGCGCGCGGTTGCAGTACGGCCCCGGCAAGCTGGGCACGGCGTTGCTCAACCGCACGCAACGGCCGCTTCGCATCGACACCGGCCTGTTGACCGACGCCGTCGTGGACCTCGATGCTCGGGGCCTGCTCATCGGAACACCCAGCGCCACATACCTGTTCGGAACCGACGCGCTCTACCGCTGGGCCGACGGCAAGCCAATCCTGCACGGCATCGACTACACCCACGACCTCACCCGACTGTCGCGAGGCATTCCACTAATCGCGGTCAACACCGCGCTCGAAATCGATCCGGTCGGTCAGATCAACGTCGAGGGAATCAACGACAAAATCGTCGGTGGAATCGGCGGACACCCGGACTACTGCGCCGCGGCGAGCATGAGCCGGGGCGGCCTCTCGATCATCGCAGTCCCGTCCGCGGTGAACGGCCGTTCCCCCTTCGTCGAGCGATTGAGCAGACCGGTATCCACGCCCGCGCACGACATCGACCTCATCGTCACCGAATCGGGCCACGCTGACCTGCGCGGTGCCGACTGGGACCAGCGCAGGCGACTCATCTGCGCACTGTTCGAATGAAGGGAACACGCATGACTGGACCTCTATCCGGACGCGTCGTCCTGGTCACCGGGGGCGGACGCGGCATCGGACGCGCCCACTGCCTCGCGCTGGCCGCACATGGCGCCGCCGTCGTCGTCAACGACCCGGGCGTCAGCCGCGACGGTTCCGCGGGCGACGCCGGCCCAGCCGCCGCGGTCGTCGCCGAGATCGAATCCACCGGGGGCAAGGCGATAGCGCACACCGGGTCGGTGTCGTCGTGGGACGACGTCGCCGACATGGTCACCACGGCCGTTTCCACCTTCGGCACCCTGACCGGCGTGGTGAACAACGCAGGCATTGTGCGAGACGCCATGGTTGTCAACGCGACCGAAGACGACTGGGACGCGGTGATCGCGGTGCATCTCAAAGGGACGTTCGCCGTGACCAAGCACGCATGCGAGTACTGGCGTTCCCAATCAAAGGACGGCAACCAGATCGACGCCCGGATCGTGAACACGGTGTCCGGCGCCGGCCTGTGGGGCAACATCGGCCAGAGCGCCTACGGTGCCGCCAAGGCCGCTATCGCGAACCTCACCGTCGTCACGGCGATGGAGGCGCGCCGCTACGGCGTTGCAGTGAACGCGATCTCGCCACTGGCAGTTACCCGGATCAGCGAAGGCTTCTTCAGCGGAGAAATGGCCAACGATCCTGCGCTGGACCCCGCGCGTAGCTCGGAGGTGGTGGCGTGGCTGCAGGGGCCGGAGTCGGGCTGGCTGACGGGCCAGATTCTGCGCGTCAACGGCCATAAGCTCAGTCGCATAGAAGGTTTCACCGAGTCCATCGCCCGCTATCACGCCAAAGATGGTGCAGCGCTGGCTTCCTCGGAGATCGGCCAGGCTGTCAGCTGGCTGTATGGGACATCGCCACGTGGCCTGTTGGGACCCTTACCTAGCGGCTAATCCTTTGCGACCGTGGATGCGTCGGCCGCGGTATTGGAGCGGACGGGTAGCAGGAGCCCGTGCAATGTCTCGGCGACCGCATTCATCACTTCATTCGGTTTCAATTTCAGCGGCGTTCCATACACATAGAACCAGGACCGTTCCAGTGTGGACATCGCCACCACACCAAGCGCCGCGTCTGCGCCCTCCGAGCGACCGGAATGCTGCTCGATCAGTCGACCGAAGCGCCGCGCAGTCCTCACGGTGAGCATGCGCACACGGTCCCTGAACTCAGGGTCCTGCGGGCCGCCTTGCGCCGAGGACAGCATGAACGCGCCGTGTTCGGCCATGAATTCGAAGTACTCCGTGACCCAGGCCCGTACGTCGGACAACGCACACGGCTTCGGCAGCTCACCCAGCCGTGCGATCACCGCCAGCTGGCTCTTGTAAGTCGATGTTCCCAGCGCCTCGAAAACCTCGAGCTTGGATGCGAAGTAGGTGTAGAAGGCTCCGCGAGACAACCCACATGCGGTGGTGATGTAGTCGATCCGAGTGCCCGCATAGCCGCGTTCGAGAAACAGTGTTCGAGCCTGGTCGAGAATGAGTTGCCGGGTCTGCAACGCTTTCGCATTGAGCTCCCAACGCGGCTCGCGCGGCGCGGTGATACGTGCAGACGGACCACCGGCCGAGTCGCTGGACGCCAGGTCCTTCGTGCCGCCGATTTCGCCACTCACCTTCCACCGCTCGAGTCTCGACAACGCTATGTGTATCGACACTATATCCGCAATCGCTGGCCTGACCTGCGCATTACTCGATACAGATTTGACACTACTGTAGAATCGCGCTACCCTCATCAAGTAGCTTCACCTTCACCGCTGGCCGGTCACCCACCGCCCTTAGACTGTTTGCGAGGTTTTGATGCGCGCTCCCCTGAGCATGAAGCCGACGGGATGGTTCCAGGTTGCCTGGTCGTCCGACCTCACCGAAGGAGGCGTCATCCCATTGCGCTACTTCGGCGAGGATCTCGTCGCGTATCGCGATTCACGAGGCGAGGTCCACGTGCTCGATGCCTACTGTCAGCACCTCGGCGCCAACCTCGCCTTCGGCGGGTGCGTCACCGAACAGGGCATCCAATGCCCCTTTCACGGGTGGGTGTGGGGACCCGACGGCAAGAACGTGAGCATCCCCTATCAGGATCGCCCCAACCGCGGTCGACGCATTCGCTCGTGGCCTGTCTGTGAGCGCAATGAATCCATCCACATCTGGCACGATGTCGATGGGCGTGAACCGTATTTCGATGTTTTCGACGCGATCGATGTTGGCGGCGATACGCTGAAAGGGTACGAGTTCTATCCGGTGAGTCCCCAGCACATGACGGGTCTCGAGGTACACCCTCAGATGGTCGCCGAGAACGCCGTCGACACTCAGCACTTCCGCTACGTGCACGGCACCGAGCTGGCCCCGGTGGTACTGACAGAGGAGACAACGGACACGTCGTGGCACACAGTTGCCGGGTTCGGGCGCCGCTGGGCCCAACACCAGGGCCCGGTTACCGACACGATGAACACACTGCGCCTCTGGTTCTCCGGTCTTGGCACGAGCGTCAACATCGAAAAGACCGCCGACGGCATTCGGATCATCACCATCAACACCACACCGGTCGATGAGGACACCACCGACATCTTCGCCGGCTACTGGGTCGACCGCGGCCCAGACGACGACGAGGCGCGCCGCGAACGCAGGCTCAAGGAGGCAATGGCCGCACTTCCCAATGACATCAACATCTGGAACCGGCAACGGTATCTCGTCAAACCGGGATTGGCTGGAGCAGAAGATAAGGGCTTCATCGCGTTGCGCAAGTGGGCGTCGAATTTCTACCCCGGCCAAGCGACGGGGTCGGCCCCAACCGAGCCCTCTGCTGCCGCGCGGGCGAACTGACATCCCGTGACGCGGCTTAATCGGGCGCACCTAGTGCGACAGCACAGCGTTTGACCATCGCCGTCGTACTTCAACAGCAGGGAGCGGCGCACGTGTCGCCCCACACCGCGATGGCACACATCCGTCCACATCGGCTGGGTCCGCCCGCGCTGCCCGGTTTATCCCTGTTATCGAGTAACGACAGTTAGGAGTGTCGCCATGTCCGACTTCTTCAGTGGGAAAGTCGCCTTCATCACCGGCGCGGCCCGCGGGCAGGGCCGCGCTCACGCGGTTCGCCTCGCCAGTCGCGGCGTCAACATTATCGCCGTGGACATCTGCCGGGATCTACCCGCCGTCGACTACCCGAACGCGACTCGCGCCGACCTCGACGAGACACGAGATCTCGTAGAAGCCGAGGGCGCCAAGATCGTCACCGGTGTTGCCGACGTCGCCGACCAGGCAGCGCTCAAGGCCGTCCTCGATGAGGGACTCGCACATTTCGGTCGCCTCGACATCGCCATCGCCAACGCCGGGGTCGTGCGCTTCAGCGAAGACGACGACCCGATCGCCACCTGGAACGACATCATCAACACCAACTTGACCGGCGTGTGGAATACCTGCTTCCTCGTCCGCCAGCCCATCATCGACGGCGGCCGTGGAGGCTCGATCGTTATCACTAGTTCCTCAGCGGGGATCAAAGGCACTGGTACACATAAGGCGGGCGGTCAGGCCTACACCGCCGCCAAACGCGGCATCGTCGGGCTCATGCAGGTGTTGGCGCTGGACCTGGCCCCGCACAACATCAGGGTCAACACCATCCATCCAACCGGCGTGATGAGCGGCATGACGATGAACGACGCGATGGCCAAGATGGTCGAGGCCGGCAGCCCCGACCTCATGGCGATGCAAAACGCGCTGCCGGTGCAGATTCTGCAACCCGAGGACATCGCCGATGCCGTCGAATGGCTGGTCAGCGATAAGGCTCAATACGTCACCGGCATCTGTCTTCCCATTGACGCAGGCTTTACCGTGCGGTAAGGACCTCACCGCGTCGATTCATGCGCTTGGACCGTGACGACGCTCGAATCATCACCGGAGGAAAGGTTTTCCGATGGGACGCATGACCGGCAAGGTCATTCTGGTCACCGGCGCTGCACGCGGCATGGGTCGCAGCCACGCCGTGCGGTTGGCGCAGGAGGGGGCCGACCTCATCCTGGTTGACATCTGCGCCCCGATCGAGGGGTTGACCTATGCGATGGGCTCGCCGCAGGACCTGGCGAGCACCGTCAAGGAGGTGGAGGCGTTGGGCCGGCGGGCGCACGCCGCTCACGCCGATGTCCGGGACCGCGCGATGCTGCAGGACGTTGTCAATGCCGGCGTAGAGCAGCTTGGCGGTTTGCACGGAGCAGTGGCCAACGCCGGAGTATTGACCAGCGGGACCTGGGATATGGTGACAGATGAGGACTGGCGGATTGTGCTGGACGTCAATCTGATTGGCACCTGGAATACCTGCCTGGCCGCGATCCCGCACCTGGTGGAACGAGGCGGCAGTCTGGTCAACATCAGTTCGGCCGCCGGTATCAAAGGAACTCCGCTGCACACCCCCTACACCGCAAGCAAGCACGGCGTGGTCGGCCTGAGCATGGCGTTGGCCAACGAGCTGGCGACTCACTCGATTCGGGTCAACACCGTGCACCCCACCGGCGTGCAGACCGGTATCGACGTACCGGAGTTATTGGACTTGCTGGCCAACAAGCGCCAGGATCTGGCGCCGATCTTCCACAACGCGATGCCCGTTGACGTGGTCGAGCCCGTCGACATCAGCAACGCGGTGCTCTATCTGCTCTCCGACGAAGCCCGCTTCGTCACCGGCACCCAACTCAAAGCCGATGCCGGAGTGACGATTCGCTGAACCACCCCAATTTGGCGGACCCACACACGCCAGGAGCATGGTTGCTGCGGTCCCTTGCCCCCGGCGGGGACTGGGCAGAACGCATACACGCCATCGTCGTGCCCGCCGATCCGCTCAAGGCGCGCTCAACCCGAGGTACTGCGCGGCGTCTGCCGGGTACGACTGGCCGGCTAAAGGTGCCCAAGACGGTGGAGCTCCTTGCGCAATTGCCGCGAAGCGAGGCAGGGAATAAACGGCGCGCTGGCCTGGCGCGTAAGCGTCGCGATCTACCGTGCATTGCGGAGATCGGGAAGGGCCTTCTACCATAATCAGATAAACAAATAACGAGATCGGGGCTGCATCGGTCCTGGCAGCGTCGTAGTCGGTCGGCGCCCTGCGCCTGAAAATTGACACCCATACAACAACCGATATGTGAAAGCTATGTCTGCAATGGACTTCTCCGCCTGTCGCCTCACGACTCTAACTCTTGAGCGCGCAGACCGAGTGCGTTGTCGCGTGGCTGAATCGCGTGGCCGGTGACATCCCCCCTGGACTACGTGTGGCGAGACAGTGCCTTCTGGATAGCGCCGTTTGGCGACCGCCCACGCGCGTTTCACTGCTTGCGCACGAGCCACGCAGCGCGGCAACAGTGTCCAGCGACGGCACACCACTGGCACCCGAACAGATGGCCAGCGCCCGAACGATCGCAACACTGCACGATGACGAGGCAACTGCGCAATGGTTCGAACCGGCATTCTGTGAACCGGTCACGTCAGGGCCAAAACGGCGCGTGTAGTGGGCGACACACTCGTGGCACAGGATCGCGTCGTCATCGAATTGCGTTCCCAGTCCTGGGATACCTTCGAGAGCGCTCATATGCGCGGATGACGACTCGAGCGCACGTGGAAGCGGACTGCATGGCAGCGCAACGCAATTCGGTGCTCCCGAATCAAGGAGGAGAACTTTGAGGAAAAGCAAATGACGCTCGGCTACACGGGCGGGTGGGTGAACGGCCGGCCAGTGTCGATGTTTCTTTTCCTGAAGCGACCCGACGACACGGTGATCGGTTACCCCATGACCGGCGTTCCGCGCGACGGAGCCATCGAGTTCACGACCTATCGCAAGGCCGCGAAGGCACGCTATCTGGCCGCCAACGACCGCGTCTGCGTTGTCATCGTCGAGGACGACGATCCCGCCTCGGGCGTTGCCTTGTGGGGCCGCTGTTACCGTATCGATCAAGCCGAGTTCATTCCCGCGAGACCCGGCGCGGGCCCGACTGCCGTACCCGATAGCGTGATCGACACCGTTCGCGAGCGATTGGACAGCGGCAAGCGGGTCGTGTTCCGAATCGAAGTCGACCGGTCCCGACCCCCGCGGAGGGTGGCCGCTGCCAATGCCGAAACGTGATATCCGGATGGGCGCGAAGGAGATCGACGACTTCCTGTCGCGCTGCGAAGTGATGGCAGTCGGCACCGTCGACGCCGATGGCTGGCCGACCGCCACCCTCAGTCATTGTGAGTTCCGCAACGGGGCGCTCCTGCTGCGGTTGGACCCAACTGATTCCGTCGCCGCAAGTGCCGTTACCTGTGCACAGCTGTGCTGTGTCGCCGATGAGCATGTGAGCTATTACGAGATTCGCGGTGTAATAGTGCACGGCCGGCCGAGCTTCGTCGACAAAAGCGTTCGTGTCGAGATCGAGCGACGTTCGGGTTTCGATTTCGGAAAACTCCAACGCTAGGCGAAGCCGCGAGGCGGCGGATCTGGGCGAACCACCCGATCGCGCAGGCACGCACAAATCCTCTCGCATCGGTGCGATCACGTCTTCTTGTGATGGTCGAAGGGCCTTGAACCTTGACACACGTGTTCAAGTATGACTAGCCTTAAGCCGAGCAAACTTCAACCATTTATATCTAGAACACTTATGGTGCTGTTCACCTTAGAGGGCACCGACGCGCTCACTGGTCGGCGAACGCAAAGAAAGGGCCTCAACACATGCGCATCGAAGACCAGATTCTGATCAGCGTCGACGACCACGTCGTCGAACCACCATCCATGTCGAGCTTCTACCGCGATCACGTCCCAGCGGCATTCAAGGATCGCGTGCCCAGGGTGGTGCGCAGGCCGGACGGCACCGACGCGTGGCTCGTCGAGGGCGTCGAGATCTCCACCTTCGGGCTCAACGCCGTCCAGGGACGGCCGGCCGAGGACTGGGGACGCGATCCGCACAACTTCGACGAGGTGCGCCCATCGTGTTACGACGTGCACGAACGAGTGCGGGATATGGACGCCAACGGCGTACTGGCCAGCCTCAACTTCTCGTCCTGGCCAGGCTTGGGCGGCCAGTTCTTCGCCCAACAGGGATGCGATGCGGAGTTCGTCAAGGTGATGATTCGCGCCTACAACGACTGGCATCTGCACGAGTGGTGCGGCGCCTACCCCGGTCGCTTCATCCCGTTGGCATTGTCTGGATTCACCGCGGGTGCCGACTTCGTCGCCGAGGAGATCTACCGGATGGCCGCATCTGGGGTCCGCGCCGTCTCGATGCATCCCGAACCGCATCGCTTCGGCGCCCCCGACTATCACGGCGACGAGTGGGACCCGGTCTGGCGGGCATGCCAGGACACAGGCACGGTGGCCGTCTTCCACTTCGGCGCCTTTCCCAAGTTCATGCCACGCTCACCGTTCTCGGTGATGTCGCACTCGATGGGTTTCTCCACCGCGCTGTTCGCCGTCGAGTTGCTCTGGTCACCGGTGATGCGCAAGTTCCCAAACGTCCGTTTCGCCCTCGCCGAGGGCGGGGCCGGCTGGGTGCCGTACTTCCTAGAGAAGGCCGACTTCGTCTACGACCACCACCGCGCGTGGACCCACGAAGACTTCGGCGACATCAGGCCCAGCGACGCCTTCCGCCGCTCGGTCCTGACCTGCTTCATCGACGACGTCGTCGGGTTGAAGAACCGGGAGATAATCGGCCCGACGACGATCGCGTGGGAATGCGACTTCCCACACTCGGACTCCACGTGGCCGAGGGGCCCGGAGACCGCGATGGCGGGATTTGTGGCCGCCGGTCTCGATGACAACGAGGTCGACCTGTTCACCTGGAAGAATGCGTCACAGTGGTACGGATTTGATCCCTTCGAGCATCGCAAGAGGGAAGATTGCACAGTTGGGGCCCTGCGCGCGAGCGCGCTCGATGTCGATACCACGCCACATGGATACGGAGCGCAACGCGCGGCTAGCAAAGCGGTAGCCGATGGGGCGGGGCGATTTATTGAGTCGGTGACCGTGCCCACGTCGGCGGCGGTGTAGGAGGCAGCCATGGAAACCATCGTTGAAACCTCCAGCGTCCGTTACGACCCCTATGATGCCGAACTCGATGTCGATCCCTATCCGATGTGGCGTCGGCTGCGTGATGAGGCGCCGCTGTATTACAACGATCAGTACGACTTTTATGCCCTGAGTCGGTTCACCGACGTGAAGGACGCCTTTACCGACTGGGACACGTACCGGTCGGGCAGGGGCACGGTGCTCGAGGTGATCAAGAGCAAACTTCCCGTCCCACCGGGGATGATTCTGTTCGAGGATCCACCCGAGCATGATCAGCATCGCGCTCTGCTGGCGCGGGTGTTCACACCGCGTCGGATCGCCGAAATGGAACCCAAGGTTCGCGCCTTTTGCGCGGCCGCGCTGGAGCCGATGGTCGAGCGCGGCGGCTTTGACTTCATCAACGACCTGGGCGCTGAGGTGCCGATGCGCGCCATCGGGATGATGCTGGGCATGGCCGAAGCCGATCAGGTCAAGTACCGCCAGCGCGTGGACGACAGTTTCCACGCCGCCGGCGATGAGGACAT
>Ga0134128_10005646_pt1 | contig 15157 bp, 16 predicted proteins | sample KB31754_FD_96462 | JGI IMG/M metagenome (GOLD analysis project Ga0134128, IMG submission 96462) | Terrestrial soil microbial communities with excess Nitrogen fertilizer from Kellogg Biological Station, Michigan, USA - KB3-175-4 | ecosystem: Environmental > Terrestrial > Soil > Unclassified ... | reverse complement strand
CGTTCACGGATGTCACCGCGAAAGCCGGCGTTGCCGACGGTCGCATGTCTGTTGGTGCGGCTTTTGGAGATTACGACCGCGACGGATTCGTGGACCTAATGGTGGCCAACTATGTCGACTTCCAACTCGACCATCTACCCCCGTTTGGCGGCAAGTCACTCTGCAAATATCGCGGTATCGATGTCTATTGCGGACCGCGCGGATTGAAGGGTGCAGGCGATTCGCTGTTCCACAACAACGGCGATGGCACGTTCACCGACGTTTCCAAGGCCGCCGGCGTGGATGACCCGCACGGTTACTACGGTCTCGGTGTCGTTTGGGCCGACTTCAACAACACCGGATGGCCTGACATCTACGTGGCCAACGACACGCTGCCTAACTTTCTTTACCGCAACGACGGCAAAGGCAGGTTCACCGAGATTGGCCTCGAATCCGGCACCGCGTTGAGCGAGACGGGCTCTGAGCAAGCCTCCATGGGAGTTGCCCTCGGCGACTACCTGCACGATGGACGTCCTTCCATCTACGTGACAAATTTCGGCGACGACTATAGCGACCTGTATCGCAACGACGGGAATTGGGTGTTTACGGATGTCTCTTATGCGTCAGGAGTAGCCTTGCCCTCCTTTCCTCTTGTGAAGTGGGGCGATGCATTCGTGGATCTCGACAACGATGGCTGGTTGGATCTGGTGGCGGTGAGCGGTCATGTCTATCCGCAAATGGAAAAGGTGCCTGCCAGCGGTGGCTACGCGCAGGCCAAGCTGCTCCACATGAACCAGAAAGATGGCACCTTCTGTGATGCCGGCTCTCTGGCCGGACCGGCTCTGGAAGAAAGACGCGTGTCACGGGGCCTGGCGGTCGGGGATCTGTTCAACGACGGCAATGTGGACGTGGTGGTCGAGGATCTCGATAGCGCGCCGATGATCCTACAGAACCACGGTGTTTCCGGTCGCCACGGGGTGAGTCTGGAATTGGCGGGCACCAGGAGCAATCGCATGGCAATCGGGGCGCGCGTTAAGATCGTGGCCGGAGGGATGACGCAAACCGACGAGGTGCGCAGTGGCGGCAGTTACGTCTCCCAGAGCGATTTCCGTTTGCACTTTGGGCTAGGGTCGGCAGAGAAGATTGAGTCGCTGGAGGTCCGCTGGCCTTCTGGGAAGGTTGAGACGTTCAAGAACCTCGCAGCCGATCGCTTCTATGCCGTGCTGGAAGGGGAAGGGGTCGTTCCAGCGGAGCGGATTCGGCCGGTTTCCCACATACCGTGCTGCAAGTAAACCTAAATGCCGCGGGGAACTCCGATGTTGCGCGCATAAAAGAATCTCATCGTGCCACTCTTCCATGCAAGATAAGACCCACTACTCCGGCTGTAAGAATCAGGACTGGTTCCGGGATCTTCTTTGTAAGCATCAACACGGCCAGTGCGACCCCCCCAATGAACCATGTCGTGATGTCGATCAGAGACCGGCGCGCCAGGATGTAAGCGGCCCCTGCGATTGCGCCCACCGCTGCTGCGGTTACACCCTGCACGAAGGCCTTGACTTGCTGATTTTGCGCAAAGCGCCGGTAGTATGGTGCACCAACCAAGATGACGAAATAGGGCGGCGCAAAAACGGCGAACGCTGCCAGGATTGCACCTAACGTCCCTGCAACGAGGTAACCGATGAATGCGGCGGTTATGACCACGGGACCGGGAGTGATCATGGCTACCGCAACGGCGTCAACGAACTGCCGTTCAGTGAGCCAGTGAAACTTGGCAACGACTCCCCCATAGAGAAAGGGAACAATAGCCAAGCCACTGCCAAACACGAATGCCCCAGCCTTGAGAAAGAAGAGAAATAGTCCGGTTAGGGTGGCCATGCTCGCCAAACCATGAACCCCCGACAACCAAGGGCTCACACTTGCCAGAAACGTCATCGATAGATTGTGACTGTGCCAAGGTGGTGCCTTGATCAACATCGCAACCACGCCGGACAAAACAAAGAGCCAAATAATTTCCGACTGCGTCCATGCGGTCGTAATCGCTAGAACTACGAAGATCATCCACAGAAGGGAGTCCTTTCCGACCGTCGTGAGGATGAGCTTGATTGCACTTCTCACGATGATTGCGATTACGGCAGCTCCAATCCCATAGAACATGCCTTGAATCCAAGGGAGGCTCCCGAAGTGAACGTACAGGGCCGCGACAACTACAGCCATCATGAATGAGGGCAAAACAAAAGCCATGCCTACGAAGGTCGTTCCGATGAACCCAGCCCGCAGCCAACCGATATACATTGCGAGCTGAGCGGCGAGGGGGCCAGGCGAGAGCTGTGAAAAAGCAAGGCCCTCCAGGTAATCCGAGCGCGAGACCCAGCGGCGTCTCTCCACCAGGTCTCTTTGCATGTACCCGGCGAGCGCGATCGGCCCCCCGAAGCCGAATGTGCCGAGGCGCAGAAAATAAAAAAGCAAATCACGCAGGGTAAATGAAACCGTTTCAGCCTGGGCCGTTACTGGCTGCGGCTTCGCTTGATGGCTCATACTCGGTTTCGGGATCGGCTACTTTGTGGACACCTTGGCAAGCGCTGCTCTGATTCCTCCGCCCACCCCATCAGCACTGCCCACCCCCCAAAAGTGCATGAAAAAGAGCCGAGGCTCTTCTTTCAGCATATGGCTATGAAGAGCAGTAACCGCAATGTCGTGATCCTGCAGTGCAGAGATCACCGGGTTCACCTCGTTGGCTGTGAGTACGAAGTCACCCGTAGTCGCGACCTTTCCGACGTCCGCTTCCTGAAAATTGATCGACTCGGCAACGCCTTGCGCCGGGGTAATCGTCATGCCGGTCGATGTAATTGCGTTCGAACGCGGGACCGCGAACGACAGCACTCCACCTTTGAATCCTCCTTGCCGGCCAACTGCATCCTGTACAGCCTTGACCCAAGCGGGGTTTTCCGAATCCGGCGGAGCATTCGCAGGCTTCCCCAGCGGAGTCTTTGATACGGCAAGCGCATCGTGAACTGACGTTGCGAGCTGTTTTGAGTTCCCCTCACCCATGTAGTGCATATACATCAGGCGGGGGTCTTCATCGAGGAGGTGATTATGAACGGCCGTGATTTCAAAGCCAGCATCCCGAAGCTTCTTCATGACCGGATTGACTTCGCCTTGCAGCAGCACCAGGTCACCCATGACCATGGCTTTTTCATCGGTACCAGAAAATGCCGCCCATGAACCGAGGGCCAGCCCGGGCTTGATCACGACGCCGTTTACAACAACATGCAAATCAGTTCGCGGAAAACTGAGCTTGTAGACCTCGCCTGATTTCTGTCCGGAGCGTCCAAGCGCCTGATCAATGGCGGCAGTATTAAGTTCTTGCCCTAGCGCGCCGATTGAAAGAGCAAGAATTGAGAAGGCAACAAGGCATCGCTTTAGCAAACGCATCTGATCTTCTCCTTGCCCCATTGCGCCTTGTGTTATATCTGTAACATCACTGATGACGACTATAGCACAGATCAGAGCGGAACCGCCCTGGTTGCTGTTCATCTTTACTTTGCCGACTAGGGGTGCAAGCCAGAGGGTAGATACCTGGAGAAAATTGCGCCGATACGGTGCGTTAGCTCTCAAGAGTGGTGGCCATATCTTGCCCAATTCGGCATTGAATCGAGAACGCTTTGAATGGCTCGGTGCCGTGATTCGCAAATCTGCAGGTCACGCATCCGTGATGCAGGTCCACTCTCTAGACGATCATTCGGATGCACGTCTGCGGAAGCTTTTTATTGAGATGAGCACTCGCGAGTATGAAGCGACAATCGCTGAACTACGGAAGATCACTCGCACGAAACAGCAAAACCTCAATGCCTTGGCGCGAATTCGCCGCCGACTCGGCGAACTGGATGCAATCGATTTTTTTAATAACCCTTTGCGCAGCCGCTTGGAAACCCTGTTGGTACAAGCAGAGGAGCGGAGCGCGGCAGAGCCGAAGAAAATCAGCGATATTAGGAACAAGTCTTACCAAGAAAAGCTTTGGATCACTCGGCCTCGCCCTGGCATCGATCGGGTCTCATCCGCATGGCTGATTCGTGAGTTCATTGATAAGAAGGCGAAATTCATATTTGACAATGACGCTAGCCGCCACCCGTCGGCAGTGCCTTTTGATATGTTCCAAACTGCGAAGGGTTTTGGTCATCGAGGAGAGGATTGTACATTCGAGACACTTTGCAAAGAATTTGCCATCCGTGATCGACGCGTTCGCGTGATTGCCCAAGTGATTCATGATGCAGATCTCGAAGACGGCAAATTTGGTCGAGCCGAAGGCATTGGTTTGGATCGAACCTTGATCGGATGGGCGAAGCAGGGCCTTAGCGATGAGGAACTTCTTCGCCGTGGGATGGAAATGATAGAAGGCCTGTATGATTCCATGGCGTAGCCTTCGACTCCAGTCTGTGCTAGTCGCCTGAGCACCTATCGGGCGTGGACCCAACCGCGCCAAGTCACTTGAGCACGGTCCATGGTTCCATTTGCATGCACCAATTCGTGATCCGCCGATTCGCTTTGCTATGAGTGGCGTACCCAGCCCGGAAAAAGGTTGGTGTGGATTTCAACGCCGAGACATGCCTCACCCCAGGTTCACCTTCCGTATTCGGTAACAGCAAAATCCCTGGGAAACCCTGCTCTGGCGTTTCATAGCATTTGGAGACGAGGGCGGTTTCATTCACACTCAATCCCGTGAAGGGCGATCTAAGCGAGAATGTGCGCCAAACAGTAGAGCAGTCGCGCAAAGCGCAACACCGATCTCAGCAGTGCAGAGAACGTTCAGAAGAGCTGATTTCTATGGCAAAACGACTTTCCACGAAGCTGGAGACAGCAAGGCCGCGCCCGGCAGCCCCCGTGCCAGACCCTGCTAAACAGCCGGAGTCACGCAGCGGCCATCGGCGATAAAGGGGGCCGTTGAAAAGGCGCTGGACTGCAGCAGGGAATGCTTTTCGCTCAGGGACAATAGAGCGAGTCACAACACCTTCCTGCTTGACGCGACGGCTAAAAGACTTCTAGCCTAATCCTAGATGTCGCTAAGACCAATCTCTTCGGTGGTGCTTTCGATTGCGCTCATGGTATACGCATTCGACTGCGCCCCGGCAGCTAGTGCGCAGCAGGCGATGAAGTGCTGCCAGACGATGCGGTGTTTGTCCCATCACCAGCAGCACGGCATCAATTGCTGTCAAACCATGCCATCTATGCGTGCGGCGCTAGGGCAACCGTCAGTATTTCAGGGCGGATTGGCTGCACCGCCAGGTCTCGGATATATCGAGCAGCAGGGTAGCAGTGGTTTTCTGGCATTCTCGTTCGCGCTCACCGCGCCAAACTCCCACGGTCCCCCCGGCTTGTCATCCCCCCCGATTCTCACCCTGCGAATCTAGCTGAATCTTGAAGCGCTACGGTCGACGTGTGCACACGTGTGCCGCATAAGAGTCAGCATTTTCAGGGGGAAATTTGCGATCTGAGAAATCCTTCTTTGGTTATTGCCGGAGTTTTGTGTCTCCTTGGGTGATGGTTTTCGGCACGTTTGGGTTCACCAGCGCCCAGGGTCCAGCGCCAGAGACCGCGCCTCCGATGTTCCCCGGGGGAGCGTTTGTCTCCTACAATTCCACCTTTGTAACGCGTCAGGTTCCTTTTGGGATTTCGCCAACCGCAAGGCCAACGCTCTCCCACGAGGGAGCTTTCAATTTCACTTGGGGTTTTCGCCGGGATATTGATGTGACCGTGCTGGTTCCAGTGGTGACGAATGAACTTGAAACGAAAAGTGCAGCGAGCGTCCGAGGAACTGCCATCGGCGACGCAACCGTGCTTTTGAAATACCGCTTTTACCGGCGTGATTCGGGGCGAGGAACCACCCAAGCATCAATTACCGTGGGGCCGAAGCTGCCGACCGGTGGGACTGGTCTGAAGGATGGGAGAGGCAATCTACTCCCCGCAACCTTCCAGCCTGGCTCCGGGTCGATGGACTTGTTGGCTGCGGTGAATTGGACCTACACCGGTCTTTTCAACATCCGGAGACTGGTGGCGGATGAAGACCTTCATGCCGTCATACGTTCGCAGGGAGTCCAGCAAACGAAGATTGGGGATGATATTGAATCACGCTTCTGGTTGTCCTACCGCCCTTATGAGTCGAAAACCGTGGGTCGAGAGTGGTTCATTGGCCCGGCTCTGACATGGACGCATTCGCAAGATGACCGTATAGCTGACGTAGTTCAGAGTGGCAGTGGGGGGCGTGCGTTGGTTGCGGGAATTGCGAGCTATGTTGGAATCCGACCCGGTACGCATGTATGGATCGGTGTGGACTGGGATGTCGCCCATTCGTCAAGCGCACAGTTCCAGCCAGCGCGCAGGCACATCAGTTTTGGAATAACTCAGCAATTTCGACTTCATTTGTGAAAGGAGGAGCAATGAACATCCGCAAACTTGCAATGGTATTGTTGTTCGTTTCGCCACTGATGCCACATTCGCAGGCGGAGATCAAACACATCGAAATGCGCGTGGAAGGCATGACATGAAACTTTTGAGCTTACGGGGTGAAACAGCACCTCGGGCGCCAGGTTGGCGTTCAAAACGTCGAAGTCAGTTTGCGCGATGGAAAGGTTGACATCACGCCGAAAGAGGATGGGAGGATCGATCCCGCTCAGCTGCTTAAGGCCACCTACGACAGCGGGGTGAGTGTCGCGGAGATGGACATGACCGTGCGGGGGAAAATCGTAAAAGATGAAACAGGCACCCTGAGTCTGCAGAGCTCGCCGAATCAGTCGTTTGCCCTCGCCGATAACGACCTATCGCGGTCTCTAACCACCCTTGCGGGTTCGACCACTCAGGTTACCGTTCGCGGGCAGTTGTACAAGAAGGCCGCGGGAAAGAAAAAGGCGAGCGCGCTGTATCCGTTGAAGTTCGTAGTACTGCAAGTCGAGAAACAGGAATGATCCTTAAGCCGCGATTGTTTTGCGCCATAATGCTTCTCGGACTCGTCGGATGTAATCGGCATCCGATGAGTTCCGATCAGCATTCCGAAGGTCCAACTTCTTCGTCGTCGGTCGCAGTCGGCGAACTCGGCTCTCAACTCCCCCCTTTCCAGGCGACGGATTTCGAAGGAAAAGAGATTTCCTCCAGCTCGCTTCTCGGCAAAGTTGTCTTGGTTGATATCTGGGCAACATGGTGCCAGCCCTGCAGAAAAGAAATGCCTGGATATCAGAAGCTGCTAGACCGCTACGGCTCGCGTGGGTTTGTCGTCATCGGCCTAAAGTCGAACATGATGAGGGATACGGAAGAGCCGATGCAGTTTGCGAGAGAGGTCGGAATCCACTATCCCCTGGTGAACGCGTCCGGCGAACTAATCGGGAAATTCTGCAAGCTCGAAGGATTGCCGACGACAATGGTCTACGACCGACAGGGATCGCTGCGCAAGAAGGTCATTGGCTTTGATTATGTTGAGAATTTCGAATCGGCAATAAAACCGCTGTTGTGAGCATTCGCGGCTTCCAATCACAGCACGCTGTCTCTTCCCCGGAGAATGAGCTAATCGGTAAAGCCAAAAAGATATGAAGCATGGGCGGTTCGTCTAGCCGAAACGTTTCTTCTTTGGGAGGGTAGCAACAACCAGCTCTTTGCTCTGTTCGACGTAACGCTTGGCTTGCTGGATCAATTGTTCCGCGTGCGCCACAGTTTCCGAGCACTTCTTCAACCGCGCAAGATACGCCTGTTCGAATCCACGCGATTCCTGGGAGGACTTTGGAGGATACCCGGCCACAACAAGCACAATTTACCGCTGGTACAAAGCCGAGACAACGGAAAACTTATGCCCCTCGATCGAAACCAAGCTACGCGTGCGTGGATGAAGGCCGGCTAATGCACTCAATTTAAACGCCTTTGAAAGATCGAATTTTTGCGGAACTGCCTGTCTCGCGAGCGCCAATCTTGCATCTTTATAGAGTCATGGCACCGTTGTTCGAGGCGGTTCAGGCAAGTCACGAAAAGGCGCGAGAACTACGGCGTTCCGCCCAGGAGGCTAGGGCCGCGGCGAAGTTGCTAATAGCCCGCGCGCGCAGCTTACGCCAACACGTTCGCCGACTTGATGACAGTCTGGCACTAGCGAACAGCGCGGCCCAATTTAATCGCACACGAAGCTCGCGGGATGAGGCGCTGGATGCGCTCAAGCAAAGCCTTCGTGATTTGGAATCGCTACGCATGGCGACCAGTTCGGAAGATCTTTCGGTTTCGAAGCTTAAAGCTGACATTCGGGAAACGCTGAATCGAGCTCGTTAGAAATCGACAAATTTGCGGAGACCATCTTTTACCGTCTGAAACTATCTGAATATGCCGAAACCACAGATTGGCCAAGGACAGAAGGCGCTAACCGGTGCAGGTCAGAAATCGGAAGAAATCGAAAGAACGGGGGCCACGTTTCTCATCACGGACTTGGACCTAGCGATGACGTTGACTCGCATTGCAGGTCACGCTGAAAAGGACTCAGGAAAGAGAAATCTTTAGGCGGGCATCAGATGTACGCCTAGCCGTCGATCCAACTACCCCCCAGAAAATACTTGGGGGGAGAATTCCAGGATCTGACTGTTCTCTGGAAATTTCGTAAAATAATCGTCCATGAATCGGTTAGATCAAGCAGAGAGAGAACACGTGCAGCAGTTGGTTAAACAGGCAATTCGGCTAAAAGGGAAGGCGGACGAATTACACTCCAGAGTCGCAAAGTTGAATGATAAGGCGGCGAGCTTACGCAAGCACATTGCATCACGGGAGAAAAAAGGGACGGAGTAAGCTACTCTGCCCAACTGTCTGGCGTCCGCCGCCACTCCCCTAAGCCCACTCGTGTTCGGTAAGTCTGGTCGAAGATGCAGACGATTTTGGTTCTGCCCATTTAAAGCCCCGCCAAAGTCAGCGGAGAGGACCCCGCATAGAAATCCGCCGCGAAAACACCGTGACCGGACTCATTGAAAAAAATAGCTACTTAATTATCGGACTGTGATCCACTGGCAAAAGCTTGTGCCTGCTAGCTGGCCTTCGTTGAAGGCAACGAGTCGCGATGCTTGGAACGGTTCCAGGCACAAGCTTTGGCTAGGCCTGCTAACAAATCTGGTATTTATCAGGCTTGCCGGTGGACGATCCCAAGCAAAGGCTGTCTCGCAGAGTCCACGTTGCGCTTTGCGGAGCGCAATTTTGTATGGGGACGAATCGAGAGCACAGATCGCACGAGCGAACTCCTGCTACGAAATCAACCCGAACCGCTCGTGAAAGCATCATCGGTCGCGTGCAAGCTTATTCTGCCGGTTACGATAGGGATTTCCTCTTTCCCCACTTGGCGATCGCGCCCGGCGCTCAGTTCACCGTGTATACGACTCCGCAGGCACTGAAGGCACAGTATGGAGGTCACCCAGTCGGTGCGGCGGGTCTTCCTTCGCGTTCGACCTATTGATAAGCAGCGATAAACATGCGCCGGAGCGGTGCTCGCGGGTTCGGGAGCATTGATCTTGATGACTAGCGCGAATTTGGCTCCTGCACCACCCCCTGCGGTTCCAGAATGGCACTTCATGGCGCTTTGCCGGACGACCACGCTGTAGCATGCTGGATCTGCTCATCAGTAAGACAGCAGTGAGCTGGAGATGGCCTGTTCGTTGCAGCAAGATCGCGACGGACAGGCCAGACTCATGAGGCGATGATGGACTCCCTCGTCGGTCCCACTGCATAGACGGCACCGTTCGATTCGCGTGACCGTTACCTCCAAGCCGTCTTCGAGACGGAGCGCAGCCGACTTCGCGCGCGGATTAACTTGGCGCAACCCGTTTTCGTTCTCTGTGAGCATGACCTGTTCGCCGACGGCCGAGCTGTGCGGGAAGCCCACATCGGCGGCTTGAGCGTCTAGTACGCCAGGAAGGTCGACATCACCATGCTTAGAAACCTTGCCTCTCGCCAGACGGGGCTATTTCTATTGTTCGAAAATTGCGTCCAATGACGCTTCTTGGCGCTTCCATTGTTCTGGCCAGGGTTCATGATGAGAGCACCACGTACAGGGCGCTGTCCCTATCTCGACACCCTGATCGTCGCCGGGGACAGCGCCTGATTCCCAAGCGAATCCTGCTCATTCGAAGGAGCAGCTCAGTCTCGCGTCGTTCGTTTTCCGCATCCAACCTCGAACGGTGAGCCATGGGACATAGAGACATTGTTGTCATCGGCGGGTCGGCAGGCAGCCTACAGGTTCTGCAAACTATTCTTCCGGCACTCCCCTGGGATTTCCCGGCAGCGGTGTTTGTCGTGCTGCACACGAGTGAGGACAGTCCTGGACTACTTCCCGAGATCCTGAACCGGGGCAGCAAGTTGCCGGTCATGTATGCCGTGCACGGCGCTGACATTCTGCCTGCGCGCGTCTACATTGCACCTGCCGGTCAGCGCCACATGTTGCTTGATCGCGGCAGAGTGAGACTCGAACCGGGGCCCCGGGAGAATCGCAGCCGGCCTTCGATCGATGCACTGTTCCGCTCCGCGTCGTATGCCTACGGAAACCAGGTGATTGGGGTGGTGCTCAGTGGAAATCTGGACGATGGATCGGCAAGCGTACTCGCTATCAAGAATCGCGGCGGTATGGCGATCGCTCAAGATCCCGACGAGGCGCTCGCGCCCTCAATGCCGGCAAGCGCGATCGAGGCGACTGCCCTTGATTTCGTTTTGCCTGCCGAACAAATTGGACCGAAGCTCGTCGCGCTTGCGCCCATAGAGAGCACCGAAGAAGTTCGAACCATTTCCACGGGGGAAGGGAATATGTCTGGGAATATGTCTGCAACCGGACAAACTTACGCCTGCCCGGAGTGTGGCGGAGTTCTCGAGGAGGCCAAGGAGGGCGGCATGCTGCGTTTCCGGTGCAGGGTCGGACATATGTATCCCCCGAAAGCCTGCTTGCCGACCAGACCGAGGCGGTCGAGAAGGCACTCTGGGCTGCAATTCGCAGCATGGAAGAACAGGCCGAATTCTCGGATCGGCTGGCCGACACCTCGCAGCAGAAGAAGCGCCCGCGGCTGGCCCATCGTTTTACAGAGAAGGCCCTCGCGAGCCGAGAAAACGCTACCATTCTTCGTGATCTTCTGCAGAAGACCTCGGACGAAGTGCTAGAGATTCCGTTGGAAGATGGGAAATCGGAGTATGAGGAACGGACCGGGACCGACTGAGGTGAGAAGTGACCAAACTGGACAAAGAGCGACGAATCGTCGCCGATCGCGTTAAGAAGTTCGAAAAAACCGCGCATGAGATCCACCAGATGGCCGACGAGCTGCACAAGAAGATGGAAGAACTGCACCTAGAAACCATCGCCACCCAGGGACGTGCCCGGACGGCCAGGAAGCAAGCTGAATTGAAGGGCACCGCCGCCCGGAAACTCAGTGCGAGAAGAGAAAGGGAGGTAAGTTAGCGGGCTATCGATGCAAAAATCGAAACGCTTCGGGATGTTGGTTCCATACGATATTGAGGTAGATTTCGCATCGCTATGAGAGTTCGGCGGACCAAGCCGCGAAAGGCCTCTCCAGTTCTTGAAAAGCTCAATCTCGAGCGCCTCCGAGAGTGCGGCGAGACGAACGCGTCGGCGAGGAAAACGATTGAGACTAGTAAAAAGCTAACGGAAGAGGCCCAGGTACTCGTAGATAGCATCCACAAGCGACGACGCAGAGCTGGCTAATCGCAGGTCTTGGGGGACTTTCTCCTTTCGCTTTCTGCGGGTAGGACTAGAATTGCTGCGCGTAGGTCTAGGTGCCTGCTTCTAAGAGAAAACGCCGTTTGTCACGCGATAGATGCGAACTGATCGCTATCGGTGCGTCTGCCGGAGGACTGCCGGCGCTTATGAAGATTGTTGGCACGCTTGAACCCGGCGGGCCTGCCATTTTGATCGTCCAGCATCTCGATCCCCGACACAAAAGTCAGATTCCGGGGTTGCTGAGTCGGAAAACCGGCATTCGGGTGAAAGAAGCCGAGGACGGGGAGCCGATTGTTCGCGGAACCATCTACGTCGGACCTGCAGATGAGCATCTGCTAGTAAGCGAAGGGAAGATTCAATTGGCACATTCACGGCTCATCCGCTTCTCACGGCCTTCGATCGACGTGATGTTCGCCTCCGTGGCAGCGACCTACGGCAGGCGGGCGATCGGTGTTATCCTGAGCGGCTCTAATCGCGACGGAGCCGATGGCATTGCCGCCATCAAACGTGCCGGAGGAACGACGGTAGCCCAAAGTCCGAAAACTGCCGAGTTCCGCATCATGCCGCAGGCCGCCATTGATACCGGCTGCGTTGACCACGTCGTTCCTCTGGACACAATGGGGAGGACTCTGTCCCGCCTTTCCTAAGGACAAGATCTAGATCATGGCTAAGGAACTGACTTTAAAAGACCTTTTGCAGGAACTGGCAGAACAACGCAACTTCGATTTCCGCGGTTACAAAAAGACCACGTTAGAGCGCCGGTTCCGTCGACGAATGTTCCAACTCAACCTGGCCGACTACGCTCAATATGGCGACTACATTCGCAAACACCCCGACGAAATCAATCAACTGCTGAACACCATTCTGATCAATGTCACAGAATTTTTTCGCGATCCTCCGGCATGGGAAATTCTGCGAAACGAAATCATGCCAAGTCTCCTGAAGCGGATCAAACCCGGGCACTCCTTTCGGGCCTGGAGCGCAGGATGTGCCAGCGGCGAAGAGCCCTATTCCATAGCGATCCTGATGGCTGAGCACTTTGGCCCTCGCATTCAAGACTACGACGTCAAGATCTATGCGACCGATATCGATGATGACGCCTTAAACTCCGCCCGGCGCGGCGAGTATTCGCTCGATGCGGTCCGTCGGGTGCGCCCGGAGTGGCGGGAAAAATACTTCCATGGCAAAGGTATGCTGCGGGTAAATCGCGAAATACGCCGGCTGGTGATTTTCGGCCGCAGCAACCTGGGCCAGGACGCGCCCATCTCGCATGTAAACCTGCTGGTTTGCCGCAATGTGCTGATTTACTTTGACTCGGACCTTCAGAAGACCATCTTGACTCGCCTGCACTATGCCTTGGAACCGGGCGGCATTCTATTCCTTGGCAAGTCTGAATCACAACTGACGAATTCACCACAATTTCAGCGGATCAATGCGCGCTGGAGAATCTTCCAGCGAATCACAGCTTCTCCCCTGGCCGAAGACCGATCGGACGCTCGCCAGAATCCCATCGATGCCCCAGCAAATGGTGGCCGCAATGTTGAGTTAGATGGACTTCGGCAGCACCACCGATATTTGATGGAAACCCTGCGCATCGGCGTTTTCTCGCTTTCGATGGAGGACATCATCACCCAACACAACACAGCCGCATTGATCCTGTGTGGCCTGGCGCCCGCGAACCTGACCGGCAAACGCCTAAGTGATACGGACCTCTTCATTCGTATTCCCGAGATCGGTGGTCAATTACAAGCCACCCGGGTGAACAACGAGTCCTCGCGTTTCCCAACTCGCATGAAGACCGGCAACGAAGAGAAACTGCTGGAAATCACCATTCGTCCCCTGCTCGACGAACGCGGCCAACGCTGCGGCACGCTGATTTACCTCGACGATCAGACCGTGCAGGAGAAACTCCAGACAACGATCGAGGAACTTGAATCTACCAGCGAGGAACTGCAATCGGCGAACGAAGAGCTCGAAACCACTAACGAGGAACTGCAGTCCACCAACGAGGAGCTTGAGACCACCAACGAAGAACTGCAGTCCACCAATGAGGAACTGGAAACTACCAATGAAGAACTGCAATCGTTGAACGAAGAGCTCGAGACCACCAACCAGGAATTGGAAGAGCGCACCAAGGAACTAGATCAGGTCAACAGCGTCTATGCGCAAACCCTGGAAAAGATTCGCCTGCCGGTAATGCTGGTCAATCAGGAGCGACGCATCGAATTCTGGAATCAGATGGCGCTGAAGCTGTTCGGTTTTAAGAGCAAGCCGCCGGTAGACCTGACGGTAGACCAACTGCCCCTTTCAGAGACCATGCGCAATACCTTGGTCCGTCGTCACCGGGCGGTTCTGATGAAAGACCAGCCCATGGTGGCCCGAGGACAGGATCTGGGACCGCGATTCGCCTCCTTCGCGGACATTCACTTCAGTGTGATTTCCCGCGAGGACCGCACACGCAACGTCCTGATTATGTTTGAGCCCCAACCCGCCGATGGCAGTTCAGCCCGCAAGGCCGCCAAGCAGAAGAAATACTGAATCAGAAACCTTCATCTATTCTGCTGCTTTTTATCAGGCTCAGGGGATAATCCTTCAAGGGGGTAAGGTTCGGGAATGATTCTCAGTGGCTGGAAGGAAATTGGGTGTGTCTGTTGAAAAACCACGGATCAGAACGCGCTTTTCCTCGTAGTTTGTCCTGGTGGCTACCTGCTTCTTTTCTTTCCTCACTCCATGTTCATGCAGTTGCGATATGTGGGGCTGTCTTATTAAGGAAGCGAACCAGCCGTTTAAGATTTTGTGCCACAGCTGCTAGGTAGAACTGTTCGCGCACGAACCGCATTCGACGCAATCTCAAGCGACGCAGTCCGATCTGATTCTTTAGTTCTGCAAACAGTGCTTCCACCTTCCGCCGAGCCCGTTGTGAGATTGCGAATCCTGGGGTCTTGGCGAGAGCATATGCACGCTGCCGTGCCGGCTCACAGGTGTGGATGGCGAGACTCCGAAACTTGGCTCGTGTGCAGAGGTTCTTCTGCGGGCAGTCGCGACAGTGCTTCACCGTTGAGTAATAAAGATGAGTGCGGTTGTGCAGACTGATCCCCATGTATTTCAGGGGCTTGCCTTCCGGGCAGATGTAATAGTTCTCCTCGGGTACGTAGGTGAACTTCTCGATGCCATAGAGACCACTCGGCCCATTGGGATTTTCTTTCACCCGGATGTAAGGAGCGATGCCGCGTTCATCGAGCCACTGCAGAAGCTCCCCATTGCCGTAGGTGGTATCTGCCGCCAGTGTTTGCGGCAGGTAGCCGTGGCGTTCACGATATCGTTCGATCATGGCGCGCGCCGCTGCGCTCTCGTGACTCAGTCGTGCCGGGGTAGCTTGCACGCCCACGATGATGCAACTGCTGTTATCGACCAAATAGTTGTCGTAATAGCCCAACCGTGCTGGACCGCCTTTGGTTG
>Ga0134128_10005645_pt1 | contig 15160 bp, 15 predicted proteins | sample KB31754_FD_96462 | JGI IMG/M metagenome (GOLD analysis project Ga0134128, IMG submission 96462) | Terrestrial soil microbial communities with excess Nitrogen fertilizer from Kellogg Biological Station, Michigan, USA - KB3-175-4 | ecosystem: Environmental > Terrestrial > Soil > Unclassified ... | reverse complement strand
GGAATCGTGTCCGCATAGGCCCCCTGAGCGATGCGGAGCTGGCGAAAGTGCGTGCGCAGCTCCAGACCGCCAACATCCACGCGCTGGTGATCCGCGCCGACCGGTAGGGCGCCCTTTCCCTGCTGAGACTAAACAGCTGGCCGCCTGATAGAGTCGCCACCGCTAACCGCGCCCACTATACCCTTCCCCGCCATAACCACCGGATCCTCGCGGTGACTCAACAGCCGCGATCCACGGTATAGAAGTTCGGCACCATATGACCATTATCGTCGAGGAGTTCTCTCGTCGATCTGCAGAATCGCTTATAGAAAACTACCTGGTCCTGGATATTCGGATTGTCGATGTCGGGTGCAACCAGATCCTCTATAGGGTCAAAGAGCTTCTTCTTGTTCGCGTCGCGCAGGCTCATTTCAATAGTACCTGCTTGTGTCGATCCCACCTCGAGAACACACCACGAAGATCGGCACTCAACGTTTCTCAGAGTAAATCCTCCCGATGCGAGAGACTCAACCCACCTGCGCAAATCGGACTCCATTTTCTCTGCCCAAATGCTGTCTCTGGGTTCAGCGCTCATTAAGGCCAGGAGACGTTTGGCCCAAGCGCAGCTTTTGCCGTGAATCCGGTCAGCCGTAGTTGTCCGCTTACAATAGGCCTCTTGCGACGGATCTAGTTTAATTGGGCTCAGCGATTCGGCAGAAATCACATGACTACCGGTCGAGGCAAAACTCTCCGTCGCACCCGCCTTCGGGGTTTTGATCGCGAGAGTCGCCGAAAATCCGATACCAACCACCACGGATATCAACGAAAATATACCGATGCCCTTATACATGACACCACTCCGATACCTGTTTGTTACTTAGCATTTATTTCCGGAATTTCCGCCAATGGTATCTGCGGGACACTCACTGGAGTCATCATTACTCGCGGCGGTTGGAACCCTGGGTCCGGACCCTGGCCAATTGCATTGTAATACTGCTCCTGGAAGTACTTTGCTTGCCCCTCATCAACTGTAGCCTGATCGTAATTTCCAGACGCCCTATCATTCGCGATATTATCAAGTGCCGCGTTATCCAGGGGACGCGGCTCAGTCGTCGTTGACCTGCCGCGGCACGTGCTCGCTGACTTCCGCCGCGATCCCCGCGGGATCGGCGCCAGTCGCCGGAAACGATTTCGACCATAAGGTCGACCCGTCGGCCACCGAGAGGACCTTGACGGTGAGCTGTTGATTGGGCGCGCTGCCGGCGATGCTGCCCAACAGCGTGTAGGTGGAGTGATGAGCGCGCCCCTGCTGCACGGCGGCGGCGGGGTCGAGCGTGGGCAAGGGCTCGCCGCTCAGCGTCACGTTGCCATGGCGGCTGATCATGAGCCGCCCGTACACCTGCGTGAAGACCGAGGCGGCGAGTTTTTGCGCGGCCGCGTCGTCCTGCGGCGCACCAAAGGGGATGGCCAGCACCGGCGCTTCGGCGGAGGTGCTCTCGCCTTCATCCGCGGGGATCTGCTGCGCGATCTGGGAAATGAGTCTCGCCGTGTCGGCGGCCGTCCAGTGGCCGGGATAGCCGGCGGCGATCGACTTCAGCTTCTGTTGCTGTTGGGCGGAGACCCCCGAGTCGTCGCGAACGTCCGGACGCTGCCAAAGCGTCAGCAGGAAAATGGCGAGCCACACATACGCAAGGATCCGCACCCATCGCGGCAGGCGCTGGAAGCCGGTCCAGGTCCATTCGAGCATCCATCCGCCCACCTGGAACCAGAAGCGCGTCTTCTGTCCCGGCTCCTCGCGCGGGAATGCCGGGAACTCCCGCTTCGTGGTGTCCCGGTCTCTTGCGCGCGGCCGGACTCGTGGCTCCCGCACCGGCAGCGCGCGCTCGCCGCTCGGGCGCGGCGCACTCTCGCCTGACACCAGCCTGCGGCAGACTGCCTCGAGCGCCGCCGTCGGCTGACCGTCCGGAACCCGCAGCCACTGCACGGCGCGAAACTTATCGGGCACGCGCGCGCCGGCCTCGGCGGTCCCGTCGATGACGACAGGGAGCAGGAACACGTGGTCATCCGCCATGTCGAGCGTCCGCTCCACCGCCAGGCGCCACTCCCGCCGGAAATAGCCCTCGTGGCGCGCCTCGGTGTGGGCCGAGATGACCGGCATGAAGTAATCGCAGGCGCGGATCTGCCCGCGGATCTTCTGGTCCCATGCGTCGCCGCCGACGAGGTCGCTCTCGTCGTACCACACCTCCATCCCATAGCCTGGCAGCGCATCGCGAATGCGCTGTGCCGCGCTGCGATCCTCCGAGGCGTAGCTCAGGAAGACCGTGGGTCGCGGGCGTGTAGGATCTTCGAGGTTCTCGGCCGACATGGCGTGAGACCGGATTACTTGCCCGGCGCGTGCTCGCCCGTGCGGACGTAGCGCCGCTCGCCGCTCGCGCGATCGTACTGGACTTCCGTGGTCTCACCCGTCGAGGGGTCCTCGAAGCGCTCGCCGGTGCGCTCCCAACTGGCTCCCGCTGGCGGCGCCTTGTGGTAGCGCCAACGCTCGAACGCTGTGCCGAGAATGATCGCCGTGCCGACGCACAGGAGATACACGCCCGGTCCCCGGGTGCCGTAGGCAACGAGCACCGCACCCGCGGCGATGGCGATCACACCGAGCGCAAGAACGATCGTCCGCAGCATCACCCGTTCGCCTTCTCCAGCACCACGGCGGTACCGTACGCGACGATCTCACTCATCGTCTGTCCGATCTCCGCCGAATCGAACCGCATCATGACGATGGCATTGGCCTGCATGAGGGTCGCGTTCTTGACCATCCGATCGACCGCATGGCGCCGAGCCTCCTCGAGCAGTTGTGTGTACTCGGTGATCTCGCCCCCGGCGAGCGAGCGCAGCCCTGCCATGATGTTGCCACCGAGCCCGCGGCTGCGCACCACGACCCCGAACACCTGGCCCTTGACGTCTCTGACACGATAACCGGGTACGCTCTCGGTCGTGACGACGAGCATGGCTCCACCCCCCAAATTTCGCCTATGGCCGATCCGGCCGTCGGCGCGAAGTATACCCCGCACGGCCCCGTGGCCGCTTCAGGTGCGCGCGGCCCATTCCCCCGATCGTCGCAAGTACCGCGCCCTCGGGTCTTCCCTCACGGAGGGGTAGCGGTACCGCGGTAACCCCATCGAGAAACTCCGCAAATCTCCGCAAAAACGCGCCAAATGGGCTCTGGCGCCACCGCAAAGGGCGGGTCTACGCTGCCCGCCATCGTTACCCGAGGAGCTCCTGGATGGCCCGCAAGAAGACTCGCCCATCGGCGCCGATGTCCCGGCAGGCGCGCCATGAGTTTGCCGTGGCGTATCTCAACGCAATGCTGGAGGATGCGGGCCCGGAGGAGTTGGCGGCCGCGCTGGGCCGCATCGCGCAGGCCTCGGGCGGCGCGAAGCTGGCGGAGAAAGTGGAGCTCAGCGCGGATTCGCTCTATCGCACGTTATGTCGCCGCGGCAACCCGGAGCTGAGAAGCGCGACCGCCTTGCTGAAGGCCATGGGCATGCGGCTCGTACTGCAACCGGCCATGGGGCACGGAACTTGCGTCGGCTCGCTTGCCGGAAGAGATGCGAGAGACAGTCATGGGTGAGGTCATACATGTGGCCTTCGGCACGGAGCGCGAGTGGGAGCAGACCCGGGCCAAGACCGTCGACGGCCTGGTCGCCATAGGCTCCCTGTTCGGTGACGACGAGTCGCTGATGCGCGCCAAGGCCGACTGTGTTTACCAGATACTGCGTCAGATCGTGGAGGAAGTTCCGACCGTCCAGATCACCACGAAGCTACCCGAGAACCTCTCGGCCGAGCAGCTCGACCTGCTGACCGGCGCGATCAAGGAGGCGGCGCTGAAAGGGATCGAGATCGCCATGACGCACTCCGTGCAGGTGCTGATGGGTTCGATCTACGACCTCTGCACCTCGAAGCTCCATTCGCGACCGTCCTGATTCCCGCGCGCGCCGGGCGATCACGCGGGAGCCTGCTGAAGGAGGAGCAGCGTGGTGCCCTCGGGCGCAGCCAGCATCGCGTTGGATTTGGGATCGAGCCCGCGGGGCGGCGGCGCCAGCGGGCCGATGTCCGTTTGGCGCAATCGCGCGATCCGCGCCGGCATCTCAGTATCGCGGAAGACGAGGAGCGGCTCGGCGAAGAATCGCGGCGGATGCCACGCCAGCTCGAGACCCTCGCCTGCAAGCGACATACGGCCGAAAGGTTGCGCGTCCTCCCCGGCCGCGACCAGCCCGAGCGCGCTCCAGAACCCGCGCACGCCTTCGGCGTCGGCCGCAGGCAGACTGAGCCAGCCGAATGCGCCGCAGCGGGAAGTCTCGAGCGCCGGGCGGTCCGGCGGCGAGAAAGTCCGCGCCTCGAGCAGCCGCGCCGCCTGGCCCGCCGGATCGTGGAAGCCGGCCTGGTGGAACGCCTCGGCGCCAACCTCGAGGGCGTCGAACTCGATGCCCGCGCCCTCGAGCGCCGCCAGATGTCCGGCGATCCCCGGCCGGACGAAAGTCAACATGGGCGAGTCGAGCCGCGCCTGGTGCAGGCCGAGGCACACCCGCCCGTCGGTCAGCACGCCGTAGGGGTGCGGCCAGACATCGCCCGTCTGCGCCTGCGTGAATCCCAGCCGCTCGTAGAATTCCACCGACGCGCGGATGTCCGGCGTGGCTATTCCAATCTCGAGAAAGCGCCCGAGCATGCCGCCGTTCGAAAGCAACTCAGTGCGAGGTCAAGGGCGGTCAATGGGCTGGCCGCCCGAAGCGCCGTAGGCGACTTCGGGCCAGTCGGACGATACCCACCCCTGGCAGTGGCGCGCGATGTGGGTGGTGAGAAACCGTGCGTGCTCCGCCCGGGCGTTGAGCGCCGGCACGTATTCGAAACGCTGGCCGCCGGCCCGCAGGAAGTGATCGCGGTTCTCGATGGCGATCTCCTCCAGCGTCTCGAGGCAATCCACCGCGAAGCCCGGACAGATCACCGTCACGTCGCGCACGCCCCGCGCCGGCAGCTGCGCGAGCACCTCGCTCGTGTAGGGTTTCAGCCACCCGGCCGGCCCGAAGCGCGACTGGAAGCTGACGCTCCATTCGCCGTCGCGCAGCATCAGCTCTTCGGCGAGCAGGCGCGCGGTCTTCTGACACTTGCAGAAGTAAGGATCGCCGCGGTGGAAGTTGCGCTCCGGAATGCCGTGGAAGGAAATCAACAGGTGGCGCGTGCGGCCCCGGGCCTGCCACAGCTCGAGCACGCTCGCGCGCAGGGCGTCGATGTATTCCGGCTGATCGTGATACTCGGCGACGAAGCGCAGCTCCGGCAGCCAGCGCCAGCGCCTGAGCTCCCGGGTCACGCGGTCGTAGGCTGCGCCGGTCGTCGCGCCGCAATACTGCGGGAAGAGCGGCAGCACCAGAATGCGCTGCGCCCCGGACTCGCGCAGCCGGGTGAGCGCCTGCGGCACCGTGGGATCGCCATAGAGCATGCCGACCTCCACGGAGAAGGGCGCCAGCATCCGTTGCGCCAGCGTCCCCATCAGCTGCGCACGCAGCTCCTGCGACAGGCTGAGGAGCGGCGAGCCCGATTGCGACCAGATCCGGCGGTACTTGCGCGCGACGCGCGCCGGGCGGAACGGCAGGATCAGCCCGTAGAGGATCGGCAGCCAGAGGGCGCGCGGCAGCTCCACGATGCGCGGGTCGGAGAGCATCCGCGCGAGAAACCGCCTCACCGCCCAGGGCTCGGGCGCCTGCGGCGTGCCGGAATTGACCAGGAGCACGCCGATCCGCTCGGCGGAGTCGCGGTGGAAATCGGGGGAGCTGATGTAGCGCATATGTCGCAAGCCCTTATCGACACTATACAGGCACTGGGACGTGCCCGGCCGCCGCAGGTGGCTTCATGAGAGGCCGGTGCACAGGTACTTGAGCTCGGTGTAATCCAGAATGCCGTATTTCGAGCCCTCGCGGCCCACACCGGATTCCTTGACCCCGCCGAAGGGAGCCACCTCGGTGGAAATGATGCCGGTGTTGAGCCCGACGATGCCGTACTCCAGGGCCTCCGCCACCCGCCAGGAGCGCGCCAGGTCGCGCGTATAGAAATAGGCGGCGAGTCCGAACTCCGTGTCGTTCGCCATGTGGATCGCCTGCGCCTCGGTCTCGAAGCGAAAGAGCGGCGCCACGGGCCCGAAGGTCTCCTCCCGCGCGACCAACATCTGCGGGGTGACGTCCGTGATCACGGTCGGCTGAAAGAACGTGCCGCCGAGCGCGTGCCGTTGGCCGCCGAGCGCCACATGGGCGCCCTTGCGCACCGCATCGGCGATGTGCTGCTCGACTTTGGCCAGCGCATTCGCGTCGATCAGCGGTCCCTGATCGGTCGGCCCTTCGAGGCCGTTGCCGATGCGGAGCTTCCCGACGGCCTCCACCAGCTTGCGCGTGAATGCCTCGTAGACTCCGCTCTGCACCAGCAGGCGGTTGGCGCAGACGCAGGTCTGGCCAGTATTGCGGTACTTGCTTGCGATCGCGCCGGCGACCGCGACATCGAGGTCGGCATCCTCGAAGACGATGAACGGTGCGTTGCCCCCGAGCTCCAGCGAGAGCTTCTTGAGCGTGCCCGCGCATTGCGCCATCAGGCGCTTGCCGACCTGGGTCGAGCCCGTGAACGTGAGCTTGCGCACGAGGGGGTTGGAAGTCATCTCGACGCCGATCGCGGCGGCGTCGCTGCCGGTGACGATGTTGAGAACGCCCGCGGGGACGCCCGCGCGTTCGGCGAGCTCCGCCATGGCGAGCGCGGAGTAGGGGGTTTGCAGCGCCGGCTTGCAGACGAACGTGCAGCCCGCCGCGAGCGCCGGTCCCGCCTTGCGGGTGATCATGGCGGCCGGGAAATTCCACGGCGTGATCGCCGCCACGACGCCGACCGGCTGGCGCAGCACGAGGATGCGCTTGTCGGGCTGATGGCCTGGGATCACATCGCCGTAGAGGCGCTTGCCTTCCTCGGCGAACCACTCGATGAACGCGGCGGCGTAGGCGATCTCGCCCTTCGATTCCGCGAGCGGCTTGCCCTGCTCCGCGGTCATCAGCGTGGCGAGATCCTCCTGGTTCGCCATCATGAGCTCGTACCAGCGCCGCAGCACCGCCGCGCGCTCCTTGGCCGTCCTCGCGGCCCACCCCGGAAACGCCTTGCTGGCCGCCTCTATGGCGCGGCGGGTCTCGGCCGCCGCCATGTCGGGGACCGTGCCGAGCCGCTCGCCGGTCGCCGGGTTGGCGACCTCGCGTGTCCCCCCGCCGTCGGCGCCGGTCCACTCACCGTCGAGGTAAGCCTGTTGGCGAAACAGCGCGGCGTCTCTCAGTCTCAACATCACTCGCTCTCCCGATCCGCATCCGCGGGCGCCCGGCTCTCGCCCGCCAGCCGGCTCGCGAGGAAATCGAGCGTGCGGCGGCGCGCGAGCGCCGCGGCCGCGGCGTCGTAGCTCGGCCGCAGGTCGCAGTTGAAGCCGTGTCCGGCACCGTCATAAACGTAGAAGATGCCTTGTGGATGCGCGGCCTCGAGCCGCTCGACGTCCGCCGGCGGGATGCTCTTGTCGACGGAGCCGAAGTGATACATGACCGGGCATCTGGGGGTCTTGCTGGTGTCCCGCGGCTTGCCGTAGTAAACGACGGCGCACGCGATCGGCAGCTCACAGGCTGCGCGGTAGGACAGGGCGCCTCCCCAGCAATAGCCCACGGTGGCGACCCGGCCGGAATGCCTGACCACCGCCACGGCGGCGGCGACGTCCTTCATCGTCTGCTCGGGCTCGAGCTGCTGCATGTAGCCGCGTCCCTCTTCCATCTCGGGACCGGTATAGCCGAGATCGATGCCACGGCGGATCCGATCGAAGAGTGCCGGCGCGATGGCGGTATAGCCCTCGGCCGCGAAGCTGTCGGTCACCGCGCGGATGTGGCGGTTGACGCCGAAGATCTCCTGCAGCACCACGACGGCACCGCGGGGACGGCCCGGCGGGGCAGCGAGATAGGCCTGGAACTCATGGCCGTCGCGGGCCATGAGGGTGGTGAAATCACCCATGGTGGGAACCCCTTTGCGTGCTGCAGAATCGGGTCGAGCAGGATAGCCCCGGCGGCGGGCCGGGTGCCAGGGGGGCCGGCGGCGCAGGGTCCGCGGAGCACCCAGGATGGGCCGAGCGATGGTAGCGTAGCAGCCAGGGGGAGCCTTGCCGTCCTCCGGCGGCGCCGCAACCCCACTGGAGGTCAACCATGCTCGTCGGCACATCCGTGCGGCGCGTCGCGGTCGTGGGCGGCGTGCGCATTCCCTTCGCGAGGGCGCACACCGCCTATGCAACCGTCGGCAACCAGGAGATGCTCACGGCGGTCTTCCGCGCACTGGTGGAGCGCTTCGAGCTCCTGGGCGTGCGCCTCGGGGATGTCGCCGCGGGCGCGGTCATCAAGCATTCGCGCGACTACAACCTGACGCGGGAATGCGTGCTCTCCTGCGGGCTCGATCCGCAGACGGCCGGGCTCGACCTGCAGCGCGCCTGCGGCACGAGCCTCGAGGCCGCGATCCTGATGGCCAACAAGATCGCGCTCGGCCAGATCGACTGCGGCATCGCCGGCGGCGTCGACACCATCAGCGACCCGCCGGTGGCTTATCCCCGCGATTACCAGCAGCTCCTGCTCGCGAGCGCGCGCGGCAGGAGCCTCGGCGAGCGCCTCGCGCCCTGGCTGCGGCTGCGGCCGCGGCACTTCAAGCCCGTCCTGCCCGCGGTCGTCGAGCCGCGCACGGGGCTGTCGATGGGTCAGAGCGCCGAGCTCATGGCGCAGCGCTGGCACATCGGCCGCGAGGAGCAGGACCGGCTCGCGTACGAGAGCCACATGAAGGCTGCGGCCGCGTGGCGCGAGGGCTTCTACGACGACCTGGTGGTCCCCTACCTCGGACTCAAGAGCGACAACAACATCCGCGCCGACACCTCGCCCGAGAAGCTCTCGCGGCTGCGCCCGAGCTTCGATCTGCATGACGGCACGCTCACCGCCGGCAACAGCACGCCACTCACGGATGGCGCGAGCGGGGTGCTGTTGGCTTCCGAGGAATGGGCCGCGCGCAGGAGCCTGCCGGTACTCGCCTGGCTTCGCTACGGCAAGGTGTGGGCCGTCGACTATGCGACCGGCAAGGAGGGTCTGCTGATGGCCCCTGCCTATGCCGTGCCGGCGATGCTGCGGGATGCCGGGCTCACGCTGCAGGATTTCGCTTACTACGAGATTCACGAGGCGTTCGCCGCCCAGGTGCTCTGCACGCTGGCCGCGTGGCGATCGCCGGAGTTCTGCCGCGAGGCGCTCGGTCTCGGGCAGCCGCTCGGCGAGATCGACCGGGCGCGCCTGAACGTCAAAGGCGGCAGCGTGGCCATGGGTCACCCCTTCGCCGCCACCGGCACGCGGATCGTCGCCACCCTGGCGAAGCTGCTCGCCGGCGATGCCGGTGCCCGTCGCGGGCTGATCTCCGTATGCACCGCGGGTGGGATGGGCGTCACGGCGATCCTGGAGCGTTGAGGCAATCCCCTCGGGCGGGGATATACTGACGGTCAAACAACAGGGGGCGTTCCCAGCTGGACAACAATCCCTTCGAAGAGACCGCGACGCTGCGCTCCGACGTCGGGGCGCTGCTGGGGGAGATGCCGATCTTCAGCGGCCTCGACGCGGGCCTGCTGCGCGAGATCGCGTCCGTCGCGGAGTGGCTGTCCCTGCCGGGCGGCGCGAAGCTCTTCTCGGCCGGTGATCCGCCCGATGCGCTCTACATGGTGCTGAGCGGCTGTCTCGGCGCCTTCTCCGCCGACCCCACCCGCAAGCGCTTCATCGCCCGCATTGCCGCGGGCGACATGGTGGGGGAGATGGGGCTCATTTCCGGCCGGCCGCGCAGTGCGGACGTGGTGGCGCTGCGCGATACCGAGCTCGCGCGGATCTCGGCGAAGGCGTTCAACGAAGTGTTGCGCGACCAGCCCGAAGCGATGCTGCGCATCGCCCGGCTCACGGTGGATCGGCTGGCGCAGTCGCAGTCGCCCATGGCGGCGGCCCACAACCGCGGCGCCTGCACCTTCACCGTGCTGCCGCAGAGCATGGAAGTCGACTTCGGCGGTTTCGCGACCCGCCTCGTCAAGGCGCTCTCGGAGCTCGGCCGCGCCGAGCTCGTCTGGAGCGTGCGCGCCAAGACCCATACCAGCCAGTGGTTCAACAACATCGAGGCCGCCAACGATTACGTCGTGTACGTGGCCGATCCGACGCCGGACCGCTGGACCAAGCTCTGCGTGCGCCAGGCCGATGCGCTGCTGCTGCTCGCGCGGGCGGAGAGTCCGGCGGGAAGCTGGACCGCCCTGCGCTGGCCGCACGACCACAGCATGGCGCCGCAGCGCTCGGAGCTCGTTCTCCTGCACGACAGCACGCTCGAGACCGGCGCCGCGGCGCGCTGGCTCGGGGAGTTGCCGGACGTACCCCATCACCACGTGCAGTTTCCCCGCGACTATTCGCGTCTGGCGCGCGTGCTGACCGGGCGGGGTGTCGGGCTGGTGTTATCAGGAGGCGGAGCGCGCGGCTTTGCCCACATCGGCGTGGTCAAGGCGCTGCGCGAGGCGGGCGTGCCCGTGGATCTCGTCGGCGGCAGCAGCATGGGCGCCATCCTCGGCGCCGGCGTGGCGCTGCGCTGGAGCATCGATGAGCTGACGGAGCGCTTCCGGCGCGCGTTCGTCGATTCCCGGCCGCTGCGCGACTACACGCTGCCCTTCGTGTCGCTGGTCTCCGGGCGCAAGGTGAGCACGGGACTCTACGAGGCATTCGGCGACCTCGCGATCGAGGACCTGCCGGTCGATTTCTTCTGCGTCTCCTCCAATCTCACGACCGGCCACACCATGGTGCATCGCCGCGGCATCCTGTGGCGCTGGCTGCGGGCTTCCGTGGCCGTTCCCGGCGTCCTGCCGCCGGTGCTCCATCGCGGCGAGGTGTTGGTCGACGGCGGCGCGATGAACAACCTGCCGGTCGATGCCATGCGCGAGCTCGCCCGCGGACCGGTGATCGGCTGCGACGTCGGCGCCGATCGGGCTTTCGCTGCCAGCAGCGACGACGAGATCGATGTCCCCTTGCCCTGGCAGCTCTTGCGCTGGATGAAGGTTCGCCGCCGATGCCCCACGATCTTCCAGATCCTATGGCGGGCCGGCATGGTCAACAGCGCCGCGAGCAGCGTCGCCCATCGCGCGCAGTCGGACCTGATCCTGCAACCGCCGCTCGCCGAGGTCGACATGCTCAACTGGGACGCCTTCGACCGTGCGATCCAGGCAGGCTACGAGTACGCGGTGAAGAGGCTGGAAGAGGTGCCCGCGGACTCGCCGCTCCTGCAGTGCGCGAGCATCATCAACAGCGAGTCGTCCTGATGAGCCCACCCTTGCGCTTTCCCGTCCGTCGCCTGGCCTGGACGCTCGTGCTGCTCGCGGCGGCGATGGCCGATGTCCATGCGGCGGCGCCTGCGCGCCCGCCGATCACCGGTCTCTCGCACATCGCGATCTACGCCTCGCAGCCTGCGAAGAGCGGGTATTTCTACGTCCATGACCTCGGCGCGGTAAAGGGGGTGGACTTCGAGCAGGCGGCCGGAGCGCGCTACTACTTTGCGCCGACGCAGTTCGTCGAGGTCCTGCCGCTTCCGCCCCATTGGACATCGCTCAGCCGGCTCGATCACGTCGCCTTCGACACCACGGATGCGGCCGCGTTGCGGCGGTACCTGCGCTCCAAGGGAGTTGCCGTGCCAGCCCGCCTGCGGCACGGCGCTGACGGCAGCACTTGGCTCGATGTCGAGGATCCGGAAGGGAACGACATCCAATTCGTGCAGCCGCCCGCGCGTCCGCCTGCGATTGCCGTCAATCCGCTGTCGCGGCACATGATCCATGTCGGATTCATCGTTCACGATCGGGCGCTGGAAGACACGTTCTACCGCGGCATACTCGGGTTCAGACCTTACTGGTATGGCGGGATGACCGACACCAGGCCCACGTGGGTCTCGCAGCAGGTGCCCGACGGTACCGATTGGCTGGAATACATGCTCGTCGGTACGCCACGAGGCCGCGGCATCCCGCCGGACATGAGGAAGTCCGACGTCGGCGTGCTCGATCATTTCTCGCTCGGCGTGCGCAACGTCGAGGCTGCCTATTCGCTGTTATGGAACGGGGGCCGCCTCGAAGGCCAGGACAATCTCCCCAAGATCGGCCGCGATGCTAAGTGGCAGTTGAATCTCTACGATCCCGACGGCACGCGCGCGGAGATCATGGAGCTGCATGCCGTGGGCAAGCCCTGCTGCTCGCCGTTCACCGCCTCCGACCCGACTTACTAGAGCGCTGGATCCGGGCTCCTGCCCGGCCCAGCGCTGCTTTGGGCAAAAAGCGTGGTTTTTGCCCAAAGCGCCGCCACCTAGCGGCGGCGGGGCACCTCCGTGTGCCTGGGCGCACGGCTAAACGCCGAGCCGCAGGCCGGCGCTCTCGTAGATCTGCGCAATCGCGGTCATATCCCGCAGGCCCTCCTCGCCATCCGTCTTCGGCTCGCGGTCGTTCCATACGCAGCCGGCAAAGTAGTCCGCCTCCGCCGTGAATTGCCCGGGCGCTCTCACCGGATCGGGTATGTCGAGCGTCTCGCCGCTCGCCAGCTCGGCGGTCAGATGCATGCCGCTGTAGTTGAATCCGTCCATGGAGATCCATCCCTTCGACCCATGCACGCGGAAGAAGCCGTTCATTTGGGCGCCATACGAGGTATTGCAGCTCGCAACGATCCCGGATGGGAACCTCATCGTCCAGCCGTCGTTCTCCTCAACTTCAGTGAAGCGGCCGTCGTGGTCGATCACCGAGGCATAGCCCTCGAGGTCGCGCGGACTCTCCCCGGTGAGATAGCGCGCCGCGTTGAGACAGTAGATACCCACGTCCACCAGCGGGCCGCCGCCGGCCATTTTTCTGTTCAGCCGCCACTCGCCCGGCCTGATGTCGAATCCGAAGGCGCTCTCGATCGCCTGCACCCGCCCGACTGCGCCGGTCCGGATCAGCTCGATCGCCTTCAGGTGCGACGGATGATACTGGCACCGGTAGGCGATCATCAGCTTGACGTGCGCCTCGCGGCACGCCGCGATCATCCTGCGGCAGTCCGCCAGGCTGGTCGCCATCGGCTTCTCGCACAACACGTGCTTGCCTGCCCGGGCGGCGCGGATCGTATATTCCGCGTGCATGGAGTTCGGCAGAGCGATGTACACCGCGTCGATGTCGGGGTTGCGGCGGATCTCGTCGAAATTCTCGTAGCTGTAGATCGAGGACGGGCGAACGCCGTAGAGGGCCGCCTGCCGCTGCGCCTTTTCCCGATGGCCGCTGACCAGAGCGGTGAGGGCCCCGGTCTTCGATAGCTTCACGCCGGGCATGAACTGCCCCATCGAGATGCGCCCGAGACCCACGATGCACCACCGGAGCTTCCGGCCTTCCCGGGCATTCCGTGCCTGCACTCCCGGCGGCAGGGCTCCGGCGACGGCGGCCATCGCGCCCAGGCGGGAGAAATCGCGGCGAGTGAGCTTCATCAGAGTTTCCCTCCGCGCCGTCAGCGTCAGTCGACGCGCGCCGGTGCGAGACGGGGAGAGAGCAGGTGGACGATGAGCAGCGCCAGCAGGTAGGCGCAGCCGGCGTAGGCAAAAAGCGGCCTGAAGGTGCCCAGGCGCTCGAGCACCCAGCCCGCGTACTTCGCGATCAACATGCCGCCGATCGCGCCGGCGGTGCCGCCGATGCCGATGAGCGAGCCGACGGCGCGGCGCGGGAAGACATCGGAGGGGAGGGTGAAGAGGTTGCAGGAGAAGCCCTGGTGGGCCGCCGCCGCGACGCCCACGATCGCCACCGCGCCCCAGAGGCTGTCGACATCGGCCACCCAGAAGACGGGCAGGACCAGCAGCGCGCAGAGCAACATAGTGTACTTGCGCGCCGCATTGAGCGAGAAACCCGCATGCAGGAGCCGCGATGACATCCAGCCGCCCGCTACGCTGCCAACGTCGGAGATGACGTAAATGGCGACGAGCGGCGGACCGAAAGTCTTCAAGTCCAGGTGATGCCGCTTGACCAGGAAGTCGGGCAGCCAGAAGAGCCACATCCACCACACCGGGTCGGTGAGAAACTTCGCGAGGGCGAACGACCAGGTCTCACGTACCCGCAGCAGCCGCCGCCACGGGATCGACACGATCGGGTCGGGCGGATCGCTCTCGATGAACGCGAGCTCCGCGGCACCGACGCGCGGATGCCGCCGCGGCGGCCGATACACCGCGAGCCACACGATCAGCCATACGACCGTGAAGCTGGCCGTGATGAGGAACGCGGCCCGCCAGCCGAAGGCGACAGTGATCGCCGGCACGATGAGCGGCGTGACGATGGCGCCAACGTTGCTGCCGGCGTTGAAGATGCCGGTCGCGAGCGCACGCTCGCGCTTCGGGAACCACTCGGCGACGGACTTGATTCCGGCCGGGAAATTGCCGGACTCGCCGAGTCCGACGGCGAAGCGCGCCACGATGAAGTCGGTCAGCGAGCTCGCCCAGGCGTGCGCCGCGTGCGCCACCGTCCAGATCCCCACCGCGAGGCCGAACCCGGCGCGCGCACCGATCCGGTCGATCAGCTTGCCGAAGATGAGGTACCCGATGGCGTAGGCCACCTCGAACCAGAATACGATGTTGCCGTAGTCGATCTCGCTCCAGTGGAACTGGTGCGCCAGCGTCGGCTGCAGAATGCCGATGATCTGCCGGTCGACATAGTTGAGCGAGGTGGCCGCGAAAAGCAGCGCGCAGATGACCCAGCGAAACTTGCCCACGCGCTGCGCTGCCGCATCCACGCGGGCTGCCGGGTCGAGGTTCTCGGACGCGGTCCCTGCGCCCTGCGGCTGCCGTAGTCGCGAATCGGTGCTCATCTGCACTCCGGTCCCGTTCCAGCGGCCGTCGCGGCCGTGACGGCGGCGAGGGCTCCCCGCGAGCTGATGTTGTCGTAAGCCTCCGCGACCGCCTTCGCGAATCGTGCCTCCCGCGCCAGACTGACCGGAAACACACCGGGCAGGCCGAAGAACAGCGGCAGGTCGTGGCTCGCCTCACCCGTGAGCTGCCGCCCGAGCGCCGCGAGTTGCGGCGCGAGCGGATCGACGATGGCGACATCCTGTCG
>Ga0134128_10005644_pt1 | contig 15160 bp, 11 predicted proteins | sample KB31754_FD_96462 | JGI IMG/M metagenome (GOLD analysis project Ga0134128, IMG submission 96462) | Terrestrial soil microbial communities with excess Nitrogen fertilizer from Kellogg Biological Station, Michigan, USA - KB3-175-4 | ecosystem: Environmental > Terrestrial > Soil > Unclassified ... | reverse complement strand
GCGGGCGGGGCGGCTGGAGACGTCGGGCATCGGCGGCCAGGCTGCGTTCGGGGTCCTGAAGTCGAAGATGCTCGTCAGGTCGCCGCAGACCGCGCGCCGCCAGGGCGTGATGTGCGGCTCGGCGACGCCGAAGCGGGCCTCCAGGAAGCGGATCACCGAGGTGTGGTCGAAGACTTCGGAGTTGACGAACCCGCCCTTGGTCCAGGGCGAGACGCCGATCATCGGCACGCGCGGGCCCAGGCCTACCGGGTCGCCCTGGTAGAGGTCGGCCTCGGCGCCCATGGTCATCTTGCCGAGCCCGCTGCCGCCGGGCGGGACCGGCGGCGGCGCGTGGTCGAAGAAGCCGTCGTTCTCGTCGTAGTTCAGGATGAACACGGTGCGGGCCCAGACCTTCGGGTTGGCGGCGAGCGCGGCGATCAGCCGGGCGGTCAGCCATGCGCCGTCCGAGGGCGTCGCCGAGGGATGCTCGCACAGGCGGAAGGGCGGCACGATCCAGGAGACCTGCGGCAGCCGCTCGGCCATGACGTCGGCCTTGAACTGCTCGACCAGCCAGCGGCCGTCGGAGGTCTTGGCGTTCTCAGGCGTCGAGCCGGGGGCCCAGGCGCGGGCCAGCTTGTAGAGCTCGTCGTCGGGCGAAAGGCCTCGGAACCGCTTGAAGTAGGCCAGGCCGTTGTCACCGTAGTTGTCGTACTCCTGGTAGATCCGCCACGACACCTTCGCCGCGTGCAGCCGCTCCGCGTAGGTCGGCCAATCGAGGCCCTTGAAGGCCGGCGAGTCGAGGGCTGGGTCGGCGGTTTCGTTCTTCTCCTCGGGCGGGTTGGCGACGACGGTAGGGCCGGCGTCGCCCGCCGCCAGGCCGCTGGTCCCGGTCCACAGGAACAGCCGGTTCGGGTTGGTCTGGGCGAAGATCGATGAATAGTAGGCGTCGCAGACGGTGAAGGCGTCCGCCAGCGCGTAGTAGAATGGCAGGTCGGCGCGGGTGAAGTAGCCCATGGAAAGCGCGCCCTTGGCGGCGATCCAGGCGTCGTGGCGCTTCCAGAGCGGGCGGCTGCCCTTCCAGCTGTGGTCGAGGCTGAAGATGCTCTCGGCGCGCGTGCCCGCGGTATCGAGCCGGAACGGGCGGACCTCGCTGGTCCCATCCTTGCCGGGCTGGGCCCAGACCGGGCGGCCGTTCGGCAGGTCGATGGGCCGCGGGTCGCCGAAGCCGCGCACCCCGCGCATGGCGCCGAAGTAGTGGTCGAAGCCACGGTTCTCCTGCATCAGGATCACCACGTGCTCGACGTCGCGGATGGTGCCGGTCGCGCGGTGGGCCGGCAGCTCCAGGGCGCGCGCCACGCCCGGCGGCAGGCTCGCCGCGCCCAGCCCCGCGGCCGCCATCCGCAGGAACGCCCTGCGGTCGCTCGAGCTCGATGCCATTCCCGCCCCCTCCGCTTCGCCGGCAGGATAGCGGAACTCGCGGCCTGCGCCGATAAGCTGCGGCTGGCGATCCCTACGGCCGAGGTGCTGGCCTAGCGTTATGCAGTTGCGGTACATAACGCGGATGACGACGCTTGGCCGATCGATCCTCCTCGCGCTGGCCGTGCTTGTGGCGCGCCCGGCGTCGGCCGGCGAGACGCAGGTGGCGGCGGCGGCCAACTTCACCCAGCCCGTCAGGCAGATCGCCGCCGCGTTCAAGGCCGCGACCGGCCACACCGCGATCCTGAGCTTCGGCTCTTCGGGGCAGGTCTATGCCCAGCTTACCCATGGGGCGCCGTTCGAGGTGTTCCTCTCGGCCGACGCCGAGCGGCCCAGGCGGGCCGAAGAGGACGGGCTGGCCGTCCCCGGCAGCCGGTTCACCTACGCCGTCGGCCGGCTCGTGCTCTATTCGAAAACGCCGGGGCTGGTGGATGGCGCAGGCGCGGTGCTGATGGCGGGGCGGTTCGACAAGCTGGCCATCGCCGACCCCGCCGCCGCGCCCTATGGCGCAGCCGCCGTGCAGACCCTGCGGACGCTGGGCCTCTACGCGGCGGCGAAGCCCAAGATTGTGACCGGGGGCTCGATCACCCAGGCCTATCAGTTCGTCGAGACCGGCGCGGCCGAGCTGGGCTTCGTGGCCCTGTCGCAGGTGGCGGGTGTGCGCGGCGGCTCGCGCTGGCTGGTGCCCGAGGCCGACCATGCGCCGATCGAGCAGCAGGCTGTGCTGCTGCAGACCGGCCGGGACAATCCGGCCGCCAGGGCCTTCCTGCGGTTCCTGAAAGGCCCGCAGGCCAGGGCGATCATCAAGACGTACGGGTATGGGGTCCCGTGAGGCGCGGGTCGAAACAGCGCTCGCCCTTTCCCTCGATGGGGAAGGGCTTCGCAGGACGCCCGTCGTGAGCCAGGTTGTCTGGACGACGCTCAGGCTCGCGGGCCTGACCACGGTGCTGCTGCTGGCGCTGGCCACGCCGATCGCCTGGTGGCTGGCGCGCAGGCCGGCGTGGTGGAAGGAGATCGTGGGCGCGGTCACCACCCTGCCGATCATCCTGCCGCCCTCGGTGCTGGGCTTCTACCTCTTGATCGCGCTGGCGCCGCAGAGCCCGCTGATGGGCCTGCTGCATCCGTTTGGCATCCGCACCCTGGCCTTCACCTTCGAGGGCCTGGTGATCGGCTCCATGGTCTATTCGCTGCCGTTCGCGGTGCAGCCGATCCGCAACGCCTTCGAGGCGATGGGGGCGCGGCCCCTCGAAGCCGCAGCCACGCTGCGCGCGACACCGCTCGACGCCTTCTTCACCGTGGCCCTGCCGCAGGCGCGGCGCGGCTTCCTGACCGCGGCCATCCTGGTCTTCGCCCATACCGTGGGCGAGTTCGGCGTGGTGCTGATGATCGGCGGGGCCATCCCGGGCCGGACCGAGGTGATCTCGGTGAAGATCTACCAGCTGGTGGAGGCGCTGCAGTACGGCGAGGCGCACCGGCTGGCCGCGGCGGTGGTGGCGTTCTCGTTCGCCGCGCTTCTGGCGATGCTGCTGATCGACCGCGGCTGGGAACGGGGCCTGAAGTGAGCGCAGGGATCGAGGGGCGGTTCGCCGGCGCCCTGGGCGGCTTCCGGCTGCAGGCCGAGTTCCGGCTGGAGCCCGAGGGAGTCACCGCGCTCTCCGGCCCCTCCGGCGCGGGCAAGACCACGCTCTTGCGTTGCATCGCGGGGCTGGTCCGGCTGCCGGGCCGGCTCACCGTCGACGGCGAGGCCTGGCAGAACGAGCGGCGTTTCCTGCCCACGCACAAACGGCCCGTGGGCGTGGTTTTCCAGGAGGCGGCGCTGCTCAGCCACCTCTCCGTGCGCGGCAACCTGCTCTACGGGGCCAGGCGCGCGCGGGGAGAAGCCGGCTTCGACGACGTCGTGGAGCTCCTGGGCCTGGCCCCGTTGCTGGCGCGCGGGACGGCCACGCTTTCCGGCGGCGAGCGGCAGCGGGTCGCGCTGGGCCGCGCGCTGCTGACCCGGCCCAAGCTGGTGCTGCTCGACGAGCCGCTCTCCAGCCTGGATGCGGCCGCCAAGGCCGAGATCCTGCCCTACCTTGAGCGCCTGCACCGCAGCCTGAAGGTCCCGGCGCTCTACATCAGTCATGACGCGGGCGAGATCGCCCGGCTGGCCGACCACCTGCTGGTCATGCGCGACGGGCGCGTGACGCCTGGCGGACCCGTCCGGCGGATCGCCGATGAGCTCGCGGGGCTTTCGCCCGCCGAGCGCGACGGCCTGGCGCTGGCGGCGCTGAGGGCCGGGCTCACGCCGCAGCCGTGAGCGCCTCGGGCGCGAAGGTGCGGCCCAGCCACAGGCCCAGCGCCAGGTAGATCAGCCCGCCGGCCCCCACGATGGCCGCGTGCAGGCTCCAGAAGGCCGCCGGCGACAGCGTCTCGTAGAGCCCGCCCAGCCGGCCGCTGATCAGGCTGCCCAGGAACACCGAAAGCGTGCTGATGCCCATCAGCGTCGCCGTGAGGCTGGGCGGCGCGGATCGCGAGTAGAAGGCCGAGGTGACCGGCGAGAAGTAGAGCCAGCCCAGGTTGGACGCCAGATGGAAGACCACCGCCCAGAGCAGGGGCGTGCGCCCGGAAGCGTCGGTGACCAGGCCCGCGGCGGCCAACCACAGGGTGGACGCCGAGAAGATCAGGCAGCCGATGCCCAGCTTGCCGAAGCTGTCCGGCTCGCGGCCGCGCGCCGCCTGCCAGCGCCAGAACATCAGCATCGGCGGCAGGCAGATGAAGGGCGCCAGCCCGTCGAGCGACTGCAGCCACGGCACCGGCACGTGGAAGGAGCCGACGGCGAGCTCCAGGTGGTCGCGGACCCACAGGTTGTAGGTGTTCCAGACCTGGCTCTGGGCGATCCAGAAGGTGGCGGTGACCGGCACGAAGGCGATCAGCAGGGCGACCCGGCGACGCTCCTGCGGCGTCAGCGGGCGGCCGGCGGCGGCGCGGCGGGCGGGCGCCTGTCGGACCACGGTCTTCTGCCCGGCCAGGTAGACCACGAGGCCGATCAACATGCCGAAGCCCGCGAAGGCGAAGCCGGCGTGCCAGCTGATCGCCTGGGCCAGCGCGCCGGTGACGATGGGGGCGATGAAGCCGCCGAAGTTGATCATTGCGCCATAGACCTGGAAGGCCACGTCGCGGCGCCGGTCGCCGGGGCCATAGAGTTCGCCCACCTGCGGGGCGAGGTTGCCGCGCAGGAAGCCGGCGCCGAAGATCAGCAGCGCCAGCGCGGCCAGGAACGACCGGTCGAAGGCCATGCAGAAGTGGCCGGCGGTCATCAAGAGCGCGCCGATGGTGACGCCCGCCTTGCGCCCGATCCAGCGGTCGCCGATCACCCCGCCCATCACCGGGGTGAAATAGACCAGGCCGACGTAGAGCCCGAAGACCTGGGCCGCCAGCGCCTGGGTGGAGAGCGGGCCGGTGACCGACTGGATCGCCGACCGGAAGGCGGCGAAGCCGGCGATATGCTCGACGTGGCCCGGCAGGAAGAGCTGGCTCACCATGTAGAGCACCAGCAGGGCCTGCATGCCGTGGAACGAGATGCGGTCCCAGAGCTCCGTGCCGGCCAGCACCACGAGGCCCTTCGGATGGCCGAAGATCTCGTCCGGCCGCCCGGCGACGTCCGTCTCGCCCGTGATCGTGGTCATGCGGCCCCCAGCGCTGCGCGGGCGACGCTAGTCCGCCGGGCGGCACGCTGACAACCGGGCGGCTTGCCGCGCGCGGCTCAGACCTCCAGCCGGTCGTTCGGCCGGGCGACCATGGCGTAGAGCACCGGCATCAGGAAGACGCTGATCACCAGCCGCGTGGTCAGGCCGGCGACGATGACCAGAGCGAACGGGCGCTGGGAGTCGGTTCCAACCCCGGTCGCCAGGGCGGCGGGTACCAGGCCCACGGCGGCCACCAGCGCGGTCATCATGATGGGCCTGAGCCGCAGGACGGCGCCCTCGCGCACCGCCTCGTCGAGCGGCATGCCGCCGCGCCGCAGCTCGTTGACGTAGGAGATGTAGACCACCGCCGTCTGCACCGAGACGCCGAACAGCGCCAGGAAGCCGATGCCCGAGGAGACCGAGAACGGGGTGCCGGTCAGCCACAGCGCCAGGATGCCGCCGATCGGCGCCGACAGCACCACGCCGGCGATGGTGATGAACGGGAACTTGAAGTTGCCGTAGAGGGTGAAGAGCAGCAGGAAGATCAGGAACAGGGTGAGCGGCAGGATCAGCTTCAGCTGGTCGCGCGAGGCGGTGTACTCGCTGTAGTCGCCGCCCCAGTCGGCGCGGTAGCCGCGCGGCAGGGCCACCTTCTGGGACACCTGGTGGATGGCGTCCTCCACCCCGGCCGCCAGGCTGCGCCCCTCGACCGAGAACTGGATGCCGATGTAGCGGGAGTTGTTCTCGCGGTAGATGAAGGCCGCGCCCGAGGTGACGCCGATGTCGGCGAGCTGTTTCAGCGGGATCTGCTGGCCGGTGGGCGTAGCCACCAGGATCTCGCCGATCTTCTCCGGATTGTCGCGGTAGGCCTCGGCCAGGCGCACCACCAGGTCGAACTGCTTCTCGCCCTGCACCACCTGGGTCGCGACGCCGCCGCCGATCGCGGTCTGGATGAGGTTGTTGATGTCGGCGACGTTGACGCCGTAGCGGGCGATCTTCGCGCGATCGACCTTGATGGTCAGGCTGGGCTGGCCGAGCTCCTGCACCAGGGTCACGTCCTTGATCCCGCGCACCTGGGACAGCACCTGCTTGATCGCCTTGCCCTTGGCCTCCAGGGTCTTCAGGTCCGGGCCGAACACCTTCACGGCGAGCGCGCTCTTCAGCCCCGTCTCGGCCTCGTCGACCGCGTCCTGCGCGGGCTGGGTGTAGTTGAAGGTGATGCCGGGAAAGGCCTCCAGCTTCCTGTTGATCGCCGCGATCAGTTGGGGCTTGTCGCGGTAGGCGCCGGTCCACTGGGAATAGGGCTTCAGGCCCACGTAGAACTCGACGTTGAAGAAGCCGGTCGGGTCGGTGCCGTCGTCCGGCCGGCCGAGCTCGGAGGTGACCGTGGTCACCTGCGGAAACGACTTCAGGATGGCCCGCACCTTCGGGGCGACCTTGGCCGCCTCGTCGAAGGAGATGGTGTAGGGCATGGTCGCCCGGACCCAGAGCGCGCCCTCGTCCAGCTGGGGCATGAACTCCGCGCCCACGAAGGGCGCGAGCAGCAGGGTCAGCGCCAGCAGGGCGGCGGTGGCCAGGACCGTGCCGCGGCGGCGCGCCAGGCAGAAATCCAGCCCCCGCGCATAGCGGTCCTTCACCCATTCCAGCGGCCGGTTGATCCGCTCGCGGACGTTGTTGCGCATCAGCCAGGCGCAGAGCACGGGCAGCAGCAGCAGGGTCACCAGCAGCGAGCCGATCAGGCCGAAGATCATGGTGTCGGCCATGGGCCTGAAGAGCACGCCCGAGGGGCCGGAAAGCACGTAGATCGGCAGGAAGCCCACGACGATGACGGCGACGGCGTAGACCAGCGGCCGGTCCACCTCGGCGGCGGCGTCGCGGATGATCTCGAAGATGCTGGCGGGCGTGCCTCTTCGCAGCGCGATCTGGCGGAAGATGTTCTCGACCATGAAGATCGCGCCATCGACCAGGATGCCGAAGTCGATGGCGCCTATGGACAGCAGGTTGGCCGAGGCCTTCTGGATGTTCAGGCAGGTGAAGGCGAACAGCAGCGAGAGCGGGATGGTCACCGCCACGATCAGGCCTGCGTGGAAGTCGTAGAGGAAGAAAATCAGCATCACCACGACCAGCAGCATGCCGCGCAGCAGGTTGCCCTCGACGACGCCGGTGGTGAGCTTGATGAGGTCGGTGCGGTCGTAGAACGGCACGACCTTCACGTCCTTGGGCAGGACGTGCTCGTTGAGGTCGCGCGTCTTGGCCTCGACGCGCTTCAGCACGTCCTGGGTCTTCTCGCCGGTGCGCAGCATGATGACGCCTTCGACGGCGTCGTCCTGGGTCTCGAAGCCGAATTCGCCCAGCCGCGGGCCGATGCCGATCTGCACGGCGCCCACGTCCTTGACCAGCACCGGCACGCCGTCGTGGACGGCCAGGACGACGTCGCCGATGTCCTCCAGCGTGGTCAGCCGGCCGTCCCCGCGGATGTAGTAGAACTGGCCGCCTTGCGAATAGAAGCCGCCGCCGGCGTTGGCGTTGTTGGCGGCCAGGGCGTCGGAGACCTGGCCCGCGGTCAGGCCGACCCCGGCCAGCTTCTCCGGGTCGACCAGCACCTGGTACTGCATCTCGCCGCCGCCGAAGCCGCTATCGTCGGCGACGCCCTCGACCGAGCGGAAGGCCGGCTCGACGACCCAGTCCTCGAAGGTCTTCAGCTCCATCGGCGATCGGTCGGAGCTCTGCAGCACGTAGCGGTAGATCAGCCCCGACGGCGAGGTCAGCGGCGACATCGAGGGCTTGACGCCGTCGGGGAGCGAGAGGTCGCCCAGGCGGTTGAACACCTCCTGGCGCGCGGCCATGCGGTCTGCGCCGTCCTTGTAGGTGATCACCAGGTCGGAGAGGCCGTAGAGCGAGATCGAGCGGCTGACGGTGGCGTTCGGCAGGCCGTTCATCTCGACCTCGGAGGGCACGGTGATCAGCCGCTCCACCTCCTCGGCCGCGTGGCCGGGCCATTGGGTGATCAGCTCGACCATCGGCGGCGAGAGGTCGGGGTAGGCGTCCACCGGCAGCCGCTGCAGCGACCAGACGCCGGCGGCGATCAGGATGGCGGTCAGCAGCGCCACCAGCCACGGCTGGCGCAGGCCGAACGTCACCAGCCGGTTGATCACCGTGCGCGGCGCGGGCGGCGAGGGCGGCGCGATGTCGCTCACTGGCTCTGCATGAACTGCAGGAAGAGGCCGCCGTCGGAGACGATGCGCTCGCCGGGGGTCAGGCCCTGGGCGATCTCCACCGCATCGCCCGTGCGTTCGCCGAGGCTCACGCGCCGCCGCGCGAACCCGCCGCGCGGCTCGGCCACATAGACGAACGGCAGGTTCTCATCGTCGCGCAGGATCGAGGAGACCGGCGCGGCCAGCCCCACGCTCGCCTGCTGCGAGCGGATGCTCACGCGCACGTACATCTGCTTCTTCAGCACCCCGCCGGGGTTGGGAACCACGACGCGGGCGCTGACCGCGCGGGTGTCTGGATTGACCACGCCGGCCACGTTGTCGACCACGCCGGTGATCGGTGCGCTCGCCGGGCCGGTGTCGATCTGGGCGGCGTCGCCCGGATGGACGGCCGCCAGGTCGGGCCCCAGCACCTGGGCCATCACCCAGACCTTCGACAGGTTGGCGATGGTGAAGGCCGGCGTGGTCCCGGCCTGCAGCAGCTGGCCCGGCGTGATCAGCTTCTCGACGAGGGTGCCGGAGATCGGCGCGCGGATCGCGCCTTCGATATGGCTGATGGGCCGGCCGGCCTGGATGGCCTTGAGGGTGGCGGGATCGACCTTCAGGGCCTGCAGGGCCTGCAGGGCCGCGTCGCGGTCGGCGGCGGCGTTGACCGCATCGGTCTCGGCCTGCTGGGCCTCGCGGGCGGAGACGCCATTGCCGGCCAGCAGCTCCTTGTCCTTGTCGGCCACCTCGCGCGCATGGCGGGCGGTGGCCAGCGCCTTGGCGTAGGCGCTGGTGGCGGCGGCGAAGTCGGAGGAGTCGACCATCGCCAGCGCCTGGCCGGCGGCGACCGGTTGGCCCGGCTGGACCAGCAGGCGGGTGACCAGCCCGGTCATCGGCGCGGTCACGGCGGTGGCCTGGTCGTTGTCGAAGTCGACGACGCCGGGGACCTCGATGGTCCTGTGGAAGGCGGTCTCGTTCACCTGCACCAGCCGGATGTGCTGCAGCTGGGCGGCGGTGAGGCGGACATCCTGTGGCGTGACGGCGGCCTTGTCCGGCTGGTCGGTCTTGGCCCCGCAGGCGCCCAAGGCGGCGAGCGCCGTGGCCGCGAGCGCGCAGGCGGTGATGGCGCGGAAGATCGGCCTAGTTGGCATGGACGTCCTTGGAGCTTGCCTCTTGCGCGACCGCTTCGCGGGCGAGGTCGGGCCGGCGCCACCAGCCGCCGCCCAGCGCCTGGTAGAGCGCGATGGTGTCGCTGAAGCGGGCGGCCTGGGCCTGCACGAGGGCGATGCGCGCCTGCTGGTAGGCCTGTTCGGCGTTCAGCAGCGCAAGGTAGCTGGCGTAGCCGGCGCGATACTGCCGCTCCGAGAGGTCGAGCGTCCTCTTGGCGGCGTCGGCCGCCGCCGACGTGGCCTTCAGGCCTTGGGCGTCCTGCTCGATGGCGGCCAGCGTATCGGCGACGTTCTGCACGGCGCCCAGCACGACGCTGCGGTACTGGTTGGCGGACTGCTCGTAGGCGGCCTTGGCGGCGCGTTCCTGGTGCAGCAGCGCCCCGCCCTGGAAGATCGGTGCGGTGACCGCCGCGCCCAGGTCCCAGAAGCCGGTCCCCGAATGGAACACGCGCTGGATCTCGAGCGCGGACGAGCCGATATCGCCGGTCAGCGCGAAGTTGGGCAGCCGGTTGGCTTCGGCCACGCCGATCTGGGCGCTGGCGGCGTGCAGGTTGGCCTGCGCCTGGCGCACGTCCGGCCGCTGGGTCACCAGGGTGGAAGGCAAGCTGAGCGGCAGGTCGGCCGGCAGCGTCAGGCTCGCCAGCGAGAACCGGCTCTCGGGCGTCTCGACCGGGAAGCGGCCGGTCAGGGTGGCGATCAGGTCATGCTGCTGGGCCGACTGCTTGAGGAGCGGCGGCAGCGTGGCTTTCGCCTGGGCCAGCTGGCTCTCCTGGGCGGCGAGGTCGAGGCCGCTGGCGTAGCCCTTGGAAAGCTGCAGCCGCAGGATGTCGACGATCTTGGAGTCGGCGTCGATCAGCGCGCGCGTGGCGTCGATCTGGGCGTTGATCGAGGCGTCCTGGACGGCGGCGTTGGCGACGTTGGTGGTCAGCGTCACGTGCGCGGCCAGCATCTGGAAGCGGCTCGCCTGCTCCTGCGCCCTGGCGCTCTCCACCGTGCGGCGCACGAGCCCGAACACGTCGGGCGCATAGGAGATGCTGAGCTGCGGCGTGAAGAGGCTGAACTGCGAGGCGTTGTTGCTGGGCGTGGGCGCGAGGTCCGCCGACTGGCGCGTGCGCGTGGCGGAGAACCCGGCCGAGACGCTGGGGAAGAACGCGCCGCGCTGGGCGAGCATGGTCTCGTGCGCCTGGCGAAGCGCGGCCTCCGCCGCCTTCAGGTCGGGATTGGAAGACAGCGCCTGCACGATCAGGTCGTCGAGCGGCCTGGAGTGGAAAAGCGTCCACCAGTCGCCGGGCAGGTCCGCGCCGGAGACGATGGTCTGCGCCGCGCCGCCGGCGACGCCGGGAACCGCGGCCGTCGTGACGGGCTGGTGCGGCGCGTAGGCGGTGATCTTCGGCGGCGCGGGCGTCTTGAAGTTGGGCCCGACCGCGCACGCGCCGACCAGCAGCGCGGCGATCACGGCGTACGGGCCGCCCGAACCACGGGCGCAGCGCGCGCGGCGGACCGGGACCATCCGGGCGGTCATCTCTCTTGGCTCACGGGCGTTCAGGGAAGGCCTGTTATAATATATCAGGCTGGGTTGTTATATTATATCACCGGGAAGCTCAAATCCGTTTCGCGCGGCGATGTGGCGGCAAAGAGGTCCCAGGGTTTCAGGCTGCAACAGTGGCGCTGGAGGGCCGTGAGGGCGGTTTGACTTCCGCCGCGGGCCCTCCGATCTAGGGGCCATGATCGACGACCTCTATTCGGCGAAGGTGCTGGCGCTGGCGGCCAACCTGCCGCGCCTGGGGCGCTTGGCCGCGCCCGATGCGAGCGTCGAGAAAGTCTCCAAGCTGTGCGGATCGCGGGTGCGGGTCGACGTGGCCGTGCGGGATGGCGCGGTCGCCGACTACGCCCAGGAGGTGAAGGCCTGCGCGCTGGGCCAGGCGGCGGCCTCGGTGGTGGGCGCGCACGTGATCGGCGCCACGCTTCCCGAGCTGGAAGTGACCCGTGAACGATTTCGGGCTATGTTGAAGGCAGGCGGGCCCCCGCCCGAAGGACGTTTCGCGGACCTTTCGATGCTCGCGCCCGTGAAGGACTACCCGGCCCGGCACGCTTCGACGCTGCTTGCGATCGAGGCGGTGACCGAGGCTGTCCGCCAGGCGCTCGCGGCCGGCCCTGCGCGAACTAGCCCCGCCGGCGCGGCGTGATCCGCCTGGCTTGCTAGTCTGGCGGGGCCAGCGTAATCGCTGCCCCTGACCTCCTAGACGACCGGATCGGTCACTTCGCCGGCATGACCTCTTACGAACGCTGCGTCAGGGGCGCGCTCCGCGCCTACAAGCTGACGCTTTCGCCGCTGATCGGGCGGCAGTGCCGGTTCCTTCCGACCTGCTCGGAATACGCCGCCGACGCCCTGATCGGCCACGGCCCCTGGCGGGGGAGCGCCCTCGCCGTCAAGCGGCTGTGCCGTTGCCATCCCTGGGGCGGCGGTTCGGGCTTCGACCCGGTCCCGCCCCCGCGCCGCAAGACCGCCAAGGACGCGGATGCGACGCGCAAACGGACGTGTGAGACATGATCGACCTGATCTTTCCCGATGGCTCGAAACGCCAGTTCGACGACGGCGTGACGGGCAAGGACGTGGCGGCCTCCATCGCCCCGTCGCTGGCCAAGCGCGCCGCCCTGATCAAGCTGGACGGCGAGCTCTATGACGTCGAGCGCCCGCTGCCCAAGGGGGGCAAGTTCGAGATCCTGATGCGGGATTCGCCGGAGGCGCTCGAGACGCTGCGCCATGACGCCAGCCACATCATGGCCGAGGCCGTGCAGGAGCTCTATCCCGGCACGCAGGTGACCATTGGCCCCTCGATCGAGGACGGCTTCTACTACGACTTCGCCCGCGACGAGCCGTTCAGCCTGGACGACCTGGCCAAGATCGAAGCGCGCATGAAGGAGATCGTCGATCGCGACGAGAAGCTGGTCCGCGAGGTCTGGAAGCGCGACGAGGCGGTCAAGCACTTCAAGTCGATCGGCGAGGCCTACAAGGCCGAGATCATCGAGGGCATCCCGGCCGGCGAGGACGTCAGCGTCTATCGCCAGGGAAACTGGAAGGACCTCTGCCGCGGGCCGCACTTCCCGTCGACGAAGTTCGTCGGCAAAGCGTTCAAGCTGACCAAGCTCGCCGGCGCCTACTGGCGGGGCGATCACCGCAACGCCCAGCTGCAGCGCATCTACGGCACGGCCTGGGCCTCCGACGCCGACCTCGAGGCCTACGTCCTGCGGCTGGAGGAGGCCGAGCGGCGCGACCACCGCAAGATCGGCCAGGCGATGGAGCTCTTCCACCTGCAGGCCGAGGCCAAGGGGATGATCTTCTGGCACCCGAAGGGGTGGCGGCTGTTCCGCACGTTGGAGGCCTACATGCGCCGGCGGCTGGACGACGACGGCTATGTCGAGGTCAAGGCGCCCCAGCTGATGGACCGCGAGCTGTGGGAACGCTCGGGCCACTGGCAGAAGTTCGGCGCCAACATGTTTACCTGCGAGACGGAGGAGGGCGAGGTCCTGGCCGTCAAGCCGATGAACTGCCCGGGCCACGTGCAGATCTTCAACCACGGCCAGAAGAGCTACCGCGACCTGCCTCTGCGGATGGCCGAGTTCGGCGCCTGCCACCGGTACGAGCCGTCCGGCGCCCTGCACGGCATCTTCCGGCTGCGCGCGTTCACCCAGGACGACGCGCACATCTTCTGCCGCGAGGACCAGATCGAGGAGGAGTCGACGAAGTTCATCCGCCTGCTGGAGAGCGTCTACCGCGACTGCGGCCTGGAGCTGCACGCCGTGAAGCTGGCCCTGCGGCCCGAGCTCAGGTTCGGCTCCGACGAGGTTTGGGACGTGGCCGAGCAGAAGCTGGAGCGCGCCGCCAGGGGGGCCGGCATCGCCGAGGTCGAGCTGCTGCCCAACGAAGGCGCCTTCTATGGCCCCAAGCTGGAGTTCCACCTGAAGGACGCCATCGGGCGGACCTGGCAATGCGGCACGCTGCAGCTCGACTACGTGCTGCCCGAGCGGCTCGACGCGGAGTACGTGGCCGAGGACGGCTCCAAGCAGCGGCCGGTGATGCTGCACCGGGCGATCTGCGGGTCGGTGGAGCGTTTCCTGGGCGTGATGATCGAGAACTTCGCGGGCCACTTCCCGCTGTGGTTGGCTCCGGTTCAGGTTGTCGTCGCCACGATCACCTCCGACGCCGACGACTACGCCCTGAAGGCGGCTGCGGCGCTGCGCGAGAAGGGGCTGCGCGTGGAGACCGACCTGCGCAACGAGAAGATCAACTACAAGGTCCGTGAGCACAGCCTGGCCAAGGTCCCGGTGATCGCCGTGGTCGGCCGGCGCGAGGCCGAGGAGGGCAAGGTGGCGCTGCGCCGGCTGGGCTCGGATCGCCAGGAGGTCATAGAGCTCGCGGCCGCCGCCAACGCGCTTGCCGGCGTGGCCCTGCCGCCCGATCTTGCCCGCAAGGCCAGCGGGGGCGAGTCGGCCCCGGCCGCTCCGCGCGCCCCGAAGGAGGCCGTTGAGCAGGCGCGATGACGGGTGTGGCCGCACCAATCCCTGCGCACCACGCGGGCGAGCCCGCGCAGGGCCCGGCCGCCCGGCGGCGGGTCTCGGTGGTGATGGTGGTCTATATGACCGGCGCTGCGCTGGGCGAGAGCCTGGCCTGCGCCCTGGCCGACCAGGGCGTCGACGAACTGGTGGTGGTCGACAACGGCTCGACGGTCGAGGACGTGCTCTACCTGCGCCAGCTCGCCGAGCGCGACGCCCGCGTGGTGCTGGTGAGCGGCCAGGGCAATGTCGGCTTCGCCAGGGCGGCGAACCTCGGCGCCCGCACGGCCAGCGGCGACCTGCTGGTGTTCCTGAACCCCGACGCGTTCCTGCGGCCCGACTGCATCGCCGAGCTGGTGGGCGAGATCGAGCGCCGGCCAGCGCCCTGCATCGTGGGCGGCCGGGTGCTGAACGCCGACCTCACCGAGCAGCGGGGCGCCCGGCGCGGCGACATCACGCCGATCACGGCGCTGTTCTCGCTGTCGGGCCTGGCGCGGCGGCGCGCGCTGCGGCGGTTCGAGGTGCATTGGGAGGACGAGAGCCTGCCCAAGATGGCCCAGGTGGTTCCGACCATCTCCGGCGCCTGCTTCTGCATGCGCAGGGCCGACTTCGAGGCCGTCCAGGGCTTCGACGAGAAGTACTTCCTGCATGTCGAGGACGTCGATCTCTGCTGGCGCGTCCGCAAGGCGGGCGGGACGGTGCTGTTCCACCCCAAGGCGGAGGTGATCCATCTGGGCCACACCAGCCTGGTCTCGCCGCTTCGGGTCGAGTTCCACAAGGGCGTCGGCCTGGCGCGGTATTTCCGCAAGCGGTCGAAGGGCGTGGGCCGGCTGGCGGCCTGGGCGCTCTCGCCCCTGGTGGTGGGCGCCGCCATCGCACGCCCGCTGCTCTGGCGGCTGCGCGGCCGGGCCCGCTAAGCCGTCGCCGCCTGTGCTTGCGGCATCGGAAACGTCCCCGCCCGGCTGACGGAGGCGGCCGGGGGCTTGCCCAGGATGGCGGCCATCCACTTCGCCGCGCTGATCAGGCCGTTGAGGTCGTAGCCGGTCTCGAAGCCGGCGCGCTCCAGCATATAGACCAGGTCCTCGGTGCCGATGTTGCCGGTGGCGTCCGGCGCGAACGG
>Ga0134128_10005642_pt1 | contig 15162 bp, 16 predicted proteins | sample KB31754_FD_96462 | JGI IMG/M metagenome (GOLD analysis project Ga0134128, IMG submission 96462) | Terrestrial soil microbial communities with excess Nitrogen fertilizer from Kellogg Biological Station, Michigan, USA - KB3-175-4 | ecosystem: Environmental > Terrestrial > Soil > Unclassified ... | reverse complement strand
GTTCACGATCGGATAGGCCAGCTGACGACGGCCCCAGTCTTCCAGACGGTGGATCTTGCCGCCGTCGGTCTCGATCAGCGCCTTGTAGCGCTCGAGCATGGCCGGAACCTGCTCGCTCTGGTCCGGATGGACCATGAACACAACTTCGTAATGACGCAGGGTCATTGTGGTTTGACTCCTTGTGGATGCGGCCTTGCGGCCTCGCAGCCTCCCGCTGGTGCGGTGAGGCAAGTGTCCTGCTCGCACCCAAACGGGCGCGGACAGAAGCGGAATTGTACGGTGTGGGCGAATGATCGCGCAAGTCATTGAAAATCATGACCGCACGACGGGCCGGGGATCAGCTGACGGTGAAGCTCTCGCCGCAGCCGCATTCGCCGGTGGCATTCGGGTTGTGGAACACGAAGCTGGCGTTGAGGCCCTGCCGCTGGAAGTCGATCACGGTGCCCTCGACCAGGGCCAGGCTCTTGTCGTTGACGATCAACGGCACGCCGCCCACCTCGACCAACTGGTCGCCCTCGCTCATCGCCTCGGCCAGATCCACCACGTAGGCAAAGCCGGAGCAACCGGTGCGCTTGACCCCGAATCGCACGCCGGCCGCCGTCGGCATGCCGGCCAGGAAATGGCGCATGCGTTCGCTGGCGGCAGGGGTGATGGTGATGCTCATGACGATCGATCCAGTCTCCATGCATTGGCCCGTAAAAGTCGCGGCGCGGGCAGCAGCTACATTATCATGCCGGTTTGGCCTTGCGCGCCGCGGCGCCCGCGCCGTTCATCCATGCGCCGACATGCGGCGCTTCAGCAGGAGTTTCAACCGATGGCCGTGGTGAGTGTGAAGCAGGCTCTTTCCGGCAAGCTCGACGCCGGCAGCACGGTGACCGTGCGCGGCTGGGTGCGCACCCGCCGCGACTCCAAGGCCGGCCTGTCCTTCGTCAACGTGACCGATGGCTCCTGCTTCGACCCGATCCAGGCGGTGGTGCCGGCCACCCTGCGCAACTACGACAGCGAGGTAAAGCACCTCACCGCCGGTGCCGGCGTGATCGTCACCGGCACCCTGGTGCCGTCGCAGGGCAAGGGCCAGAGCTTCGAACTGCAGGCGGAAGAATTGACCATCACCGGCCTGGTCGACGATCCGGAGACTTACCCGATCCAGCCCAAACAGCACTCGATGGAATTCCTGCGCGAGGTAGCCCACCTGCGCCCGCGCACCAACCTGTTCGGCGCGATCACCCGCGTGCGCCACACCATGATGACGGCGATCCATCGCCATCTCACCGAACAGGGCTTCTTCTGGATCAACACGCCGATCATCACCACCTCCGATGCGGAAGGTGCCGGCGACATGTTCCGGCTGTCCACGCTGGACCTGGCCAACCTGCCGCGCATGCCCGACGGCAAGATCGACTTCCGCAAGGACTTCTTCGGCCGCGAGGCCTTCCTTACCGTGTCCGGCCAGCTCAACGTCGAGGCGTACTGCCTGGCGATGAGCAAGGTCTACACCTTCGGCCCCACCTTCCGCGCCGAGAACTCCAACACGCCGCGCCACCTGGCCGAGTTCTGGATGGTTGAGCCGGAGATCGCGTTCGCCGACCTGGCCGCCAATGCGGACTGCGCCGAAGCGTTTCTCAAGGCGATCTTCAAGGCCGTGCTGGACGAGCGCCCGGACGACATGGCGTTCTTCGCCGAGCGCGTCCTGCCGGATGCGGTCAGCCGGATGGAAGCGTTCATCGCCCGGCCGTTCGAGCGCATCGACTACACCGACGCGATCGAGATCCTGAAGAAATCCGGCGAGAAATTCGAATACCCGGTCGCTTGGGGCATCGACCTGCAGACCGAGCACGAACGCTACCTGGCCGAGAAACATATTGGCCGCCCCGTGGTCGTAATGAACTACCCCGAGGCGATCAAGGCGTTCTACATGCGCTTGAACGATGACGAGAAGACCGTGGCCGCGATGGACGTGCTGGCACCTGGCATCGGCGAAATCATCGGTGGCGCGCAACGCGAGGAGCGACTGGATTACCTCGACCGGCGCATGGTCCAGTTCGGCCTCGATCCGGCGACCTATGGCTGGTACCGTGACCTGCGCCGTTATGGCACGGTGCCGCATGCCGGCTTCGGCCTCGGTTTCGAACGCCTGCTGGTCTATATCTGCGGCCTCGCCAACATCCGCGACGCCATCCCCTACCCCCGTGCCGCTGGCACAGCCGAGTTCTGAGCAACCTGTCCGCCATGTCGTACCGTCCAATCGCCATCACCGCTGCCCTCGGTGCCGCCGTCATCTTGGCCGGGTGCCACAACGCCAAGGCCTTGCTGCCGCCGAACCTGCGGCCGCCGTCACAGAGCGCCGGTGAGCCGTTGAAGCTCGCCCAGCAGCAGTTGCAGCAAGCCACGCCTTGCTGCAGCAGCTTCGCGGACTTTTCCTACCGCAGCCTGCTGCCGTGGCAGCCGCAGAAATTCACCCTGGGCAGCGCCAGCATGGTGGCCAATCTCGGGGGCACCAAGAGCTACTTCCTCGCCTTTCGCCTGCCCACCGAGGTCAAGTTGCCGTACCGGGTAGCCGTGAAGTCCGAATTGAACGGCCGCTGGTTGCATGCCAGCTATCTTTTCGCACCCACCGTGGTGCTGCTGGACGATGGCTTTCAGCCGCTGCGGTCCGATGACATCACCCTGTGCGAACACATGGGCTGGAGCGACGACACCACCGGTGCGTTCGGCAGCATGACGGTGGACAACAAGCAGGCCCGTTACCTGCTGGTGTACAGCTCGGCCAAGCAACAGTCCGGCAAGACTTACTGGGAACAGTCGCCCACATCGATCTCCACCAGCACGGCAGCGACCCTGCAGATGAATCCCGCCGGCAGCTTCAGCATCCCGCACGGGCCTGACGGTTCGTTGTGGATCGGCATGATGAATTCCACGTACAAGAAAGCCGTCGACAGTGCGGTGTGCGGCAAGGCGCCCAACGGTGATGGCGTCCTGAGCGATCTGCCGCTGCCCTGGAGCGGCAAGCACAGCGGTTCGAAATGATCTTCATCTATCTGGCCTTGCTGGCTGCCGGCGTAGGCCTGTTCGTGCTGTCCTACGTGGCACAATTCCGGCTGGCTTCGTTGTTGCGGGCACGCTACCCGCAGCACTGGCAGATCATCGCCGAGGCGGACCAGGGCAAACCGTCGGCCTGGCGCCGCTGGGTCCGCATGCAGCACGTGTTGCGCTCGCCGGCGCTGCCGGCGCTGGGCGACCCGACCATCAATCGATGGCGCAACCTGTGGCGCTACGGTCCGTGGCTGGGCTGGCTATGCTGGATGGGCGCGCTGGCGATGCGCCTGCTGCACTGATCATCAACCGGAGCGAACCGATGCAACTGGACCTGAGTGGCCGTCACGCGCTGGTCTGCGGCGCGTCCCAGGGCATCGGCCGCGCCTGCGCGATCGAACTGGCCCTGCTGGGCGCCAGCGTCACCGCGCTGGCACGGCGCGGCGACGTGCTGGCCAACGTGGTCGACAGCCTGCCGCGCATCCATGATGGCCAGCGGCACGGCTTCGTGGTCGCCGATGCGGGCGATACCGACGCCTTGCGCGGCCGCGTCGAGGAGCTGGTCGCGACCGCTCCGGTGCAGATCCTGGTCAACAACAGCGGCGGTCCGCCACCGGGCAGCATCGTCGATGCGACCACGCAGGAGTTCCTCGACGCCATGCGCAAGCATCTGCTGGCCAACCACGCGCTGGTGCAGGCGGTGCTGCCCGGCATGCGCAACGCCGGCTGGGGCCGCATCGTCAACATCATCTCCACGTCGGTGAAGGAGCCGATCCCCGGCATCGGCGTCTCCAACACCACCCGCGGTGCCGTGGCCAGCTGGGCCAAGACCCTGGCCGGCGAGCTGGCGCCGCTCGGCATCACCGTCAACAACGTCCTGCCCGGCTCCACCCACACTCCGCGCATCGAGCAGATCGTGGCGGCGCGCGCGCAGAAGTCGGGCCGCGGCGAACAGGACGTGCAGCAGGAGATGACCGCGGAGATTCCTATGGCCCGCTTTGCCGATCCCGCCGAGACCGCCGCTGCGGTGGCCTTCCTCGCTTCGCCGGCAGCGAGCTATATCACCGGGGTCAGCCTGCCGGTCGATGGTGGACGCATGCGTTCGCTGTGAGCGCGCATACGCCAGCGTCCGGTGCAATTGACGGTTGCCGGAATTAAGATGGTGCGGATGTCCACCTCGCACCTCGCCAACCTGATCGACGGCCGTCTGCAGGCACCCATCCACGACCATTGGCTGGATGTGCGCGAACCCGCCACCGCGACCGTGTTTGCACGCTGTCCGGATTCCGATGCCGCCGACGTAGACGCCGCCGTGGCTGCCGCCCGGCGTGCCGCGCCCGGCTGGGCCGGCACGCCGATCGAACAACGGGCGCAACTGCTGGAAAGACTCGCCGCCCTGATCGAGGCACGCATCGACGAGTTCGCCGCGCTGGAGTCGCGTGACAGCGGCAAGCCGCTCGGCCTCGCGCGCAGGCTCGACATCCCGCGCGCCATCAGCAATCTGCGCTACTTCGCCGCTGCGATCATCGGCTGGGGCAGCGAATCGCACGCGATGGAAAACGGCGCCGGCATCGCCGCCGTCAACTACACCCTGCGCCAGCCGCTGGGCGTGGTCGGCTGCATCAGCCCGTGGAACCTGCCGTTGTACCTGTTCAGCTGGAAGATCGCGCCGGCGCTGGCCGCCGGCAACACCGTGGTGGCCAAGCCCTCGGAAGTGACGCCCTGCACGGCTGCACTGCTCGGCGAACTGAGCATCGAGGCGGGCTTCCCGCCCGGCGTGCTGAACATCGTGCAGGGTCTTGGCCCCGGCGTGGGCCAGGCGATCGTGGACCATCCCGATATCAAGGCAATCTCCTTCACCGGCAGCACCGCCACCGGCGCCCGCATCGCCAGCTCCACCGCGGCACGGTTCAAAAAGGTCTCGCTGGAGATGGGCGGCAAAAACCCGGCCATCGTGTTCGCCGACGCCGATCTGTCTGACGCCAACCTCGACACCATCGTGCGCTCGGGCTTCGCCAACCAGGGCGAGATCTGCCTGTGCGGTTCGCGCCTGCTGGTGCAGCGCTCGATCTACGCGCGCTTCCGCGAACGCTATCTGGCGCGCGTGCAGGCCCTGCGCGTGGGCGATCCCGACGATGCGGACAGCGACCTCGGCGCGATGGTCTCGCAGGCGCATTACGACAAGGTGCTCGGCTGTATCGAACTGGCACGCAGCGAGGGCGGCCGGATCCTCTGTGGCGGCGAAGCGCTCCGCCTTTCCGGCCGCTGCCGCGATGGCTGGTTCATCGCGCCCACGGTGATCGAGGGCCTGGCCCCGGAGGCCGTCACCAACCAGCAGGAAATCTTCGGGCCGGTGGTCAGCCTGATTCCGTTCGAGGACGAAGCCGAAGCGCTGGCGATCGCCAACAACAGCCGGTACGGGCTCGCCGCCTCGCTGTGGACACAGGATCTCGCCCGCGCCCATCGCCTCGCCGCCCGGCTCGAGTTCGGCATCGTCTGGATCAACTGCTGGCTGCTGCGCGACCTGCGCACGCCATTCGGCGGCGTCAAGCAGTCCGGCGTCGGTCGCGAGGGCGGCAGCGAAGCGCTGCACTTTTTCACCGAGCCCAAGAACGTCTGCATCGCCTACGGCACGTCGCCGGGGCGCGGCTGATACGTGCACGCCAGAACCCCGGAGTCCCGATGAATTCACTGAAAGACCTGCTTGCCAACAACCGCCGCTGGGCCGACCAGGTCACCGCGCAGGACCCGACATTTTTCGAACAGCTCTCGCAGCAGCAGGCACCACGCTACCTGTGGATCGGCTGCTCGGACTCGCGCGTGCCGGCCACCCAGATCGTCGACCTGCCGCCGGGCGAGATCTTCGTGCACCGCAATGTGGCCAACGTCGTGGTGCATACCGACCTCAACGCGCTCAGCACCATCCAGTTCGCCGTCGACGTGCTGCAGGTGAAGCACATCCTCGTGGTCGGGCACTACGGTTGCGGCGGCGTCGGCGCGGTGCTCAAGGAGAGCCGCCTGGGGCTGATCGACAACTGGCTGCGGCACATCACCGACATCGCCATGAAGCACGCCGACAAGCTCGACCCGGCACAGTCGTTCGCGATGCGTCACGCCCACCTGTGCGAATTGAACGCGCTGGAACAGGCACTCAACGTGTGCCATACCACGGTGGTGCGCGAAGCGTGGGAACGTGGTCAGGAGCTGGCCGTGCACGCGTGGATCTATGGCCTGGACAATGGCCACATCCACGACCTTGGCCTCGACGTGCGCGGTCGCGGGCAATTGCCCGAGGCCTATGACCAGGCGGTGACGCAACTGACCCGTCGCTGGGAAGGCGCTGCATGAGTGGCGAAGGGATCCGCACCGACACTGCACCGGCGCCGGTCGGCGCCTACCCGCACGCACGCCGCGTCGGCGACCTGCTGTTCCTGTCCGGCGTCGGCCCGCGCCAACCGGGCAGCAACGCGATCCCGGGCAACGTGCACGACGCCGACGGCCGCCTGCTCCGGTACGACATCGAGGCCCAGTGCCGGCAGGTGTTCGCGAACGTGCGCGCGGTGCTCGAGGCCAGTGGCGCGCAGTGGGCCAACTTGGTCGATGTCACGGTATTCCTGACCGACATGCAGCGCGACTTTGCGGCGTACAACCGCCTCTACGCGGAATATTTCGCGGGTATCGATGCTTGTCGCACCACCCTGGGCATCAGCAGCCTGCCCACCCCGATCGCGATCGAACTGAAATGCATTGCAGCCCTGCCTGCACGAAAAAACCCGCCGGCCTGAGCCGGCGGGTTCTTGCGTCGCTGCCGGAAATCAGCCGGCCGGGGTCGCGGCGGGTGCCGCAGCCTTGGCAGCTGCCTTCTTGTGGTGCTTGTGGTGCTTGTGATGTGAAGTCTTGCTCATGGCTGCCTTTGGCGCGGCGTCAGCCGCCGGGGCAGCCTTGGTTGCCGGAGCAGCCTGCGCCGCTGGAGCCGCAGCCTGCGTGGCCGCAGCCTGGGCCAGCACGGAACCGGAAAGCGCCACACCCGCCACCAGCAGGGAAGCGATCAGAAGTTTGCGCATCATGGTGTCGAACCTCGGACGATGAAGGTATCGCGAACCCGGCCGGAACCCGGCAACTCGGGTGGCGCGACATGCCGACAATGCGGCGTGCACGGCATACCGAAGCTGAACGAATTGCGAAACTATTGCGTGCGTGGCCGGCAAGCTCTTGACATTCGTCCAGCCTGACCCGGATCGCAAATTCATGCAGTCAGTCCAGGCACAACCGCAGCAGGCGCCCGATCAATGTCTGGATCGCCGGCGCCCTGGCTTCGTCGTACGCGAAGCTGGTCTCGTCCATGTAGTTGAGCTGCGCCAGCTCCAGTTGCACGGCCTGCACACCGACGTCGGGACGGCCATAGTGCCGGGTGATGTAACCGCCCTTGAAGCGCCCGTTGACGGCTATGGTGAACTCCGTTTGGGTTTCCAGGCACGCCTGCAGCCCTGCCTGCAAAGCCGGCCCGCAACTCGTTCCTGTCGCCGTGCCAAGATTGAAGTCCGGCAGGCTCCCGTCGAACAGCATGGGTACCTGGCTGCGGATCGAATGGCCGTCCCAGAGCACCGCGCGACCATGCTCGGTGCGCAGCCGCGCAAGTTCCTGCGCAAGCGCATCATGGTAGGGCTTCCAGTACGCATTTATCCGTTGTTGCACTTCGTCGTCCTGCGGTTCGCAACCGTCGAGATACAGCGGCTCTCCATCAAAACCCACGGTCGTTACCAATCCCGTTTCGCGCAGCCCCGGGTAGAGCGCGTGGCCGTCGGCGGGGCGATTCAGATCGACCACGTAACGCGACGCCCGCGGCTTCAGCACGCTCGCACCCAATGCGTGCGCCAGCGGCTCATACAGCCGCGCCACATGCCAGTCGGTATCCGGCGAACGACGCGCCGCCGGATGCATCCGCGCGGCAATGTCGTCGGGAATGTAGCTGCCGTCGTGCGGCAGGCTGATCAGCAACGGCACACGACCGCGATGCAGGGAGAAATGTTCCATCCGGAGATTCTACCGGGGGCGACATGCGAGATTCGAGCAAGGCTCTCAGGAGCACGCGTGAGAAAGGCGAACGCCGAAAACCCGGTGCCACCCTCTTACTCATTCCATCAAGACGAGTTCCTCGGCCGACGTGGGATGAATCGCCACGGTGGCATCCAGGTCGCGCTTGCGTACACCGAGTCTCAAGGCCACGGCGAAGCCCTGCAACATCTCGTCGGTCCCCGGCCCCAGCACATGGATGCCGACCACGCGCTCCTCCGCACCCGCGCAAACCAGCTTCATCACGCTCTGCCCGTGTTTGCCGGCCAGTGCCCACGCCATCGGCGTGAATCGGCTGTGGTGGATGCTGACCGCATCGCCATGGCACTCGCGCGCCTCCTCTTCGGTCAGGCCGACCTTGCCCAGCGGCGGCCTGGAAAACACCACGCTGGGAACGTTGTCGTAATCCAGCCGGGCTCCGGGCTGGCCGCCGAACAGACGATCCGCCAGGTGCCGTCCGGCGGCGACCGCCACCGGGGTCAACGCATGTCGTCCGGTGACGTCGCCGACCGCGTGAACCCCGCCGATGTTCGTGCGCTGCCAGTCGTCGGTCGGCACGTGGCCAGCGTGATCGAGCGCCACGCCGATGTCGGCGAGCCCCAGCCATTCGGTATTCGGCACCCGGCCGACCGCCCACAGCAACGCGTCGTACGGGCCGTGTGTACCGGTCGCCGCGTCATCGAGCACGATGCCGCCGCCGGTGCGCCGCGCAGCCTGCACCGCGCTGTGCAGATGCACGGCGATGCCTTGCTCGTGCATCTGTTCTTGCAGCGCATGTACTACCTCCGCATCGAAGCCGGCCAACAAGCGTTCGTGTGCCAGCACTTCGACGGTGCAGCCCAGCGCGCGCAGCACGCTGGCGAACTCCACCGCGACATAGCCGCCGCCGACGATCGCCACGCGACGCGGCGATGCCTGCAGCGCGAAGATGTCGTCGGAAACCATGCCCAGGTCGAAGCCGGGCAAGTCCAGCCGGCGTGGTCGTGCACCCGTGGCGATCACGATCTGCGGCGCCTGTTGCCGGCTGCCGTCCGCGAGCTCGACCGTGTCGGCCGCCACGAAACGCGCGGACTGGCGCAGCAACGACACGCCCGCCTGCTGCAGGCGTTCAACGTAACGACGATCGATCGCGTCGATGTACGCCTTGCGCACATCGCGGAAGTGTTCCCAATCCAGCGGCCCGGGCCGCGAGGCGAAACCCAGCGACGCAGCCCATTGCTGCTCCTGCGCCCACTGCGCAGCGATCCACATCGCCTTCTTCGGCACGCAACCCCGGTGCACGCAGGTGCCACCCAACTCGCGTGGTTCGAGCAGCGCCACCCGGGCGCCATGTTTCGCGGCACGAAAGGCCGTGGCCAGGCCTCCGGAGCCGGCGCCCAGCACGATCAGGTCAAGGCTTGCGGCCATCGCATGCTCCCGATTGGTTGGTGATGGACCGCGCTGGATTCGCAAGCACGGCTACAGGCCGAATCGTGCCGGAGCGTAGGGCCTCGCATCGATCGCCGAGGGCGTGCCCGCCAGCAACGCAGCGACCAGTTCGCCGGTGGCCGCCGACATGCTCACCCCGAGCATGCCGTGCGCGGTCGCCAGCCACAGGTTGGCCCAGCGCGTGCTGGCACCGATGATCGGCACCTCGTCGACGCTCATCGGCCGCCAACCCCACCATTCCTCCAAGAGCTGACCACCTTCCGGTTCACGCAGAAAGGCCGAAGCGCCGCGACGCAGTGCATCGAGTCGGGGGCGATTGAGACCTTCGCGATACCCGGAAAACTCCATCGTGCTGCCCAACCGGTAGCCCCCGCCCCAGGTGGTCACGCACACCGAAGGTTCGCACAAGGTCAGCGCACGCCGCGGCGCCAGCGCGGGACGGTTGTAGGTCAGGGAATAGCCCTTGCCGGGTTGCATCGGCAGGTGCAGGTCCAGTTGCCTGGCGAGCAGGGGCGACCAGGCGCCGAGCGCCAGCACGACGCGCTGGGCGCGGAACGTGCCATGACTGGTGTTCACCCCGGTGATGCGCGCACTTGCGGTCTGGAAACCCTCGATGCGCGCACCGCTCTCGATCACGCCGCCGAGCTCCACCACGCGCCGCGCCAGTTCGGCCGCGTAACGATCCGGTCGCAGCGAAGCATCCTGCGGCTGCAACAATCCGCCTGCCACGCCCGGCTTCAATGCCGGCTCCATCGCCTCGACCTGCTCGCCGCTCAGGCGCTGCACCTCGATGCCGAGACTCTCGAGCACGGCGTGCTTCTTCGCGTCGGCTTTCTGCAACCGGGCCGTGCGATAAACCAGCAGCGTGCCCTGCTCGGCGAATTCGCATTCGAGCTTCTCGTCGCGCACCAGTTCAGCCAGCAACCGTCGCGAGCGCTGCAGGATCGCCAGCCGTGCCCTAGTCGCCGCATGGAAGTCGCGCCAGTTGCAGTGGCGCGCAAAACCCAGCAGCCAGCGCAGGCGCGCGCCATCCATGCGTGGATTGAGATGGAGCGGTGCGTCGGCGTGGAAGATCGAGCGCAATGCCACGCCAATCATCCCCGGCATCGCCAGTGGCGGCGCGTGGCTGGGCGTGATCGTGCCGCAGTTGCCGTGCGAACTGCCGCAGCCCGGCGTGCCCTGTTCCAGCACGCGCACGCTGGCGCCGGCCTTGAGCAGGTAGAGCGCACAGGCCAGGCCGATGACGCCACCGCCGAGGATCAATACTTCGTCGCGTGTCGATTCCATCGTGGGATTGTAGCGAGCGGCATCGTACCCGCGCGCTCCTTCGCCCGACGCGCGGCCATCTTCCATCACTTTATTAGGACTTTCTTCCAACCCATTGATTTGTTAATCTCGGCCTGCCTCAAGCCGGGATTGCACCATGTCATTGGATCGCGTGTTCCCATCCGTATTCCAATCCCACTCGCGTCGCATCGCACGACATCTCCTGCTTGGCGCCTTGATCACCCTGCTTGCCGCCTGCGCCAGCGCGCCGCACCGGCGTGAATCGACCTACAAGGCCTCCCGTTCCGCACTGGCCGACCTGCCGGCTCGAGCCCCTTCGGCCGCCAGCGCCGGGGAGGCCAACGACATCCTGTTCCGGGCGATTGCCCTGGTCGGCACGCCCTACCATTGGGGTGGCAATACGCCAGCTGGTGGTTTCGATTGCAGCGGTCTGGTCGACTACATCTATCGCACCGCGGCGGGAATCAACCTGCCGCGCACCTCGCACGGGATGGCCTCGATGGACGCCCGCAAGGTGCGCCGAATGACCCAGCTGGCCAGTGGCGACCTGGTGTTCTTCGATATCGGCGGCAGGATCAGCCATGTCGGCGTCTATGTCGGCAAGGGACGTTTCGTGCACGCACCGGACAGCGGCGGCACGGTTCGGCTGGACGACATCGACGGGCCGTACTGGGGCGATCATTTCGCTTATGGGAAGCGGGTGCTGGACTGAGGCTGCGCCTCAACTCCCTGTTTCCTGGGCAAGCGTGGGAGAGGGTTCAAACGTAAAACGGCGCCTCACGGCGCCGTTTTGCCTTGGCCCTTGATCCGCCCATCAGTGCGCCGCGCCACCCGGCGGATGCGCATGCCCGTGCTTGAGTTCTTCCTCGGTGGCCTCACGCACTTCCCCAATGGCCACGTCGAAATGCAAGGCCTTGCCGGCCATCGGATGGTTCAAGTCGACGTCGATGGTGCTCATGCCGACCTTGTGCACGGTGACGGCACGCTGACCGCCTTCCTTCAGCTGCAGCACGGTGACCATGCCCGGCTTGAGCCGGTTGGCCTGCGGGAAATATTTCTTGGACATGCGCTGGATCTGGCCTTCCTGACGTTCGCCGTAGCCATCCACGGCCGCCACGTCCACCTCCAGCGCCTCGCCCGCTTCACGGCCTTCCAGCGCCGTCTCGAGGCCCTGGATCAGCTGGCCGTGCCCAAGCAGCACCCACAGTTGCTCGTCGCGATCGTGCGAGCTTTCCACCTTCTCGCCATCCACGGTCAACGTGTAATGGAGGGAAACCACCTTGTCCTTGCCAGCTTTCATCATGAATCTCTTGAGGGTCTGCAAACCGGCGATTCTATCAGGAGCCCGCCTTGCCGAAGCGGGTACCGCGTACCTCGGGCCCCAGCCATGCAAGCACTGCCAGCAGCACGGCGACGACCGCCATCCACGACGCCATCACCAGCGCGTAATTGCCGCCACTGCGATCGGCCAGCCAGGATTGCGCGGTGGCCGTGCTGGCCGCGAGCAGGTTGCCCAGCTGGTAGGCGAAGCCGGGCAAGGTGCCGCGCACCTCGTCCGGCGACAGCTCGTTGAGATAGGTCGGCACGATGCCCCACGCGCCCTGCACCATCACCTGGATCAGGAACGCGCCCAGGCCCAGCAGCACCAGCGAGCCACCATGCGTCCACAGCGGGATGCATGGCAACGCCAGCAGCGCCGCGACGATCATCCCGCGCCGGCGACCGATCTTTTCGGACCACGCGCCGAAGCTCAGGCCACCGACGATGGCGCCTGCGTTGAGCAGCATCGTGAGCACGGTCACCGTACCGACCTGCAGGTGCAGCTGCGACTTCAGGAAAGTGGGATACATGTCCTGCGAGCCGTGGCTGAACATGTTGAACGCCATCATCAGCAGCATCATGTAAAGCAGCCGCTTCCAGTGGCCGTGCATCGAGTCGAGCAGGTTATGACGCTGACCGCTCGCCCGACTGGCCTGCCAGACCGGCGACTCGGGGACCTTGCTGCGCAGGTACAGCACCAGCAGCGCCGGCAGCACGCCGACCACGAACATCGCACGCCAGCCCAGGCCCAGCACGTCGAACACCACCCAGTAGGCGACGGCACCGAGGAAATAGCCGCAGGGATAGCCGCTCTGCAGCAGTCCGGAAACCATGCCGCGCGACTTGACCGGCACGCTCTCCAGCGCCAGCGAGGCACCGATGCCCCATTCGCCGCCCATCGCGATGCCGAAGGCAAAGCGCAGCACCAGCAAGACCGTCAGCGTCGGCGCAAACGCACAGGCCAGCTCCAGCACGGAGAACAGCAGCACGTCGACCATCAGCACCGGACGCCGACCGAAGCGATCGGCCAGCCGTCCAAACAGCAAGGCACCGATCGGGCGCGCCGCCAGGGTCAGCAGGATGCCCAGCGTGACCTCGGTCTTGTGCACGTGGAAATCCTCGGCGATGTTGCCGAGCACGAACACCAGCAGAAAGAAATCGAACGCATCCAGCGTCCAGCCAAGGAAGCTCGCGAACACCGTATGCCGCTGGCTGGTATCGAGTTCACGCAAGGGGGAAAGCCATGCCATGGGAGCGTTCCTGGCCGCGGCGGGTCGGCAGCCATCCGCAACATATGCAACAACTTGGCGCCGCACGCAACAGTGCCAGGGTGAGAACCCCGCTCTGCTGTTAGGCTGGCCACATCGTCGACAGGCAGGACGTGGATGGATCGCCGCACGCGCCAGCACATTGCCAGCCGCTACGACGGGCACCTGCAACGCTGCTACGTGCGGGGCAAGCTGGCCAGCGATCCGGTGTATGCCGCAAGCAGCGCCGTGCTCGCCGGCAGCACACTGCCGCTGCTCGACATCGGCTGCGGCATCGGCCTGCTCGGGCAATACCTGCACGCGCAGGGCCACCGTGCACCCTACCTCGGACTGGATCGGGACGCGCGCAAGATCGCCACCGGACAACGCGCCGCGCAGCGAGCCGGGTTGACGACGGTAGTCGATCTGCGTTGCACCGACGCGCACGACCTTCCCCCAGCGCGAGGCGACGTCGCCCTGCTCGACGTGCTGCATTACCTGCCGGCTGCGGGCCAGCTCGCCTTGCTGCAGCAGGCTGCCCGACATCTGGCCCCGCAGGGACGCCTGATCATCCGCAACGTGCTGCGCGAGAGTAACTGGCGTTTCCATGCCACCCGCGTCGAGGAGTTTTTCCTGCAGGCGTCGGGCTGGATGCCTGGCGGCGTGCAGCATTACCCGAGTGCCCCGGAACTGCGAGAGGCACTCGAAGCTGCCGGCCTGCTCGTTCGTATCGAAGCGCTGCGCGGACACACGCCATTCAACAGCTATCTGATCGTCGCGCAGCGCGTCCACTGAAGCGGCTGTTCAGCTTGATTCGCCACAAAGTGCACGTTGCGCCGACGGATCGGCTATACTGCGCGGCGCAGTCGCCTTCGCGACCGCTGCGGCACCGCCGCCCTTCTTCCCCTTGATTCGCAACACGGTATGAACACTCCGGGTTGCACAGGAGTGTTACATGTCTTTTGATTCGCTGGGCCTTGCGCCCGCGTTGTTGCGTGCGCTCGCCGATTACGGCTACACCACGCCTACCCCGATCCAGGCCGCGGCGATTCCGCCCGCGCTGGAGGGCCACGACCTGCTCGCCGCCGCCCAGACGGGTACCGGCAAGACGGCGGCGTTCGCGCTGCCACTGCTGCAGAAACTCTCGACCAGCGGGCAGACCATGACCCGCCGTCCGCGCGCACTGATCCTTACCCCCACGCGCGAACTGGCCGCGCAAATCCACGAGAACATGCGCGACTACGGCAAGCATATGCACGTCAGCGCCACCACCATCTTCGGTGGCGTCAGCATGGGCCCGCAGATCAACGTGCTGCGCCGTGGCGTGGACATCGTCATCGCCACCCCGGGCCGCCTGATCGACCACATGCAGCAGCGCACGCTGGATCTGTCCGCCGTGGAAACGCTGGTGCTGGACGAAGCCGACCGGATGCTGGACATGGGCTTCCTGCCGGCGCTCAAGCGCATCCTGCAATCGGTACCGAAGAAGCGCCAGACTTTGCTGTTCTCGGCCACCTTCGCGCCGGCGATCAAGACGCTGGCGATGGAATTCATGCACAACCCGCGCGAGATCTCGGTGTCCGCGCCGAACACCGTGACCACCCTGGTCAGCCACCAGGTGCATCCGGTCGACGCCTCGCGCAAGCGCGATCTGCTGCTGCACGTGCTGTCGCAGGACAGCCGCCGCCAGTCGCTGGTGTTCAGCCGCACCAAGCATGGTGCCGACAAGCTGGTGACCTTCCTCAACGCGTCGGGCCTGCGCAGCGCCGCGATC
>Ga0134128_10005640_pt1 | contig 15164 bp, 12 predicted proteins | sample KB31754_FD_96462 | JGI IMG/M metagenome (GOLD analysis project Ga0134128, IMG submission 96462) | Terrestrial soil microbial communities with excess Nitrogen fertilizer from Kellogg Biological Station, Michigan, USA - KB3-175-4 | ecosystem: Environmental > Terrestrial > Soil > Unclassified ... | reverse complement strand
CTCGTGATCCAGGTGGTGACCGGGATAGCACTGTCCACGCGCTATATAACTTCGTCCGGATCCACCTACGCGGTACTTCAGTTCATTACTCATAAAGCGGTGTTCGGCAATTTCCTGCGCGGGATGCACTACTTTGGCGCCTCGGCGATGATTCTGCTGATCGGCGTTCACATGATCCAGGTCTTCCTGATGGGCTGCTACAAGTACCCGCGTGAGCTCAACTGGATCACAGGTGTACTGCTGCTCTTTCTGGTGGTCGCGATAGGATTCACTGGCCAGCTCTTGCGCTGGGATCAGGACGCCGTCTGGGCCACAGTACTAGCCGCTGAGATGCTCGGGCGAACTCCATTTATCGGGAAATACCTCGCGCGCTTTTTGCTCGGCGGCAAAACCCTTGGAGGCGCCACGCTTAGCCGGTTTTTTGCGTTCCACGTCTTCTTCCTGGCTACCTTCATCCTGGTCATAGTCGCCTTCCATCTTTATCTGGTTCTGCACGACGGCATTTCGGCACCACCAGTACGCGGACAGATGGTCAACCCCAAGACCTATCGTGCAGAGTATGACAAGCTGCTCGCGGAGCGCGGGGTCCCATTTTGGCCCGACGTCGCGTGGCGCGACGCGGTCGCTGCCTTTATAGTGGTGATGACGATCGCAGCGCTCGCGCTTTTCGTCGGGCCACCCGAGCTTGGCGGCCCGCCCAATCCAAGCCTGCTCGCCAGCGACCCGCGCCCCGACTGGTACATGCTGTGGTACTTCGCAGTACTGGCGCAACTGCCGCGCCACATGGAGTCCGTATTCATGCTTGGGGCTCCGCTGTTCGCCATAGTCTTTCTGCTAATGGTCCCGGTGTGGTGGAACAAGGGCGAGCGCCATCCCGCCCGCCGCCCGTGGGCAGTTATCGCCGTCATCACCATAGTGCTGTCAATCGTAGGCTTCTGGATTGAGGGATCGCGATCGCCATGGTCGCCGAAGTTTGACGCGCAACCATTGTCGGCCGCACTCGTCGGTACGACCGCGGGACCGGTTGCTGTTGGCGCGCAACTCTTTCACGACAAGGCCTGCGAATTTTGCCATACTATAGACGGCAACGGCGGCCAACGCGGCCCGGACCTGACCTATGTTGCACACCGGCTGACTGTGGACGATATCAAAATTCGAATCGCCGATGGCGGTGGCAACATGCCGGCCTTCGCCGGAATCCTGACGCGCGACGAGATGGACGATCTAGTAGCTTTCCTGGAGTCACGGAGCGTCGATCGTCACGTTCAACAGTCCCGTGCGGCCGCACCAAGTGCCTCCGCTCACTCTGCGTCTGCCGAGCGCACCGTCAGCGAGTCACCGCGCTGACTCATCCGGCTCGAACCGTCGTGAATTAGTGATTTCTTTGTTCAATTAGAAACTGAAACCACGAAAGATGCACAGGCGGTCCGCGTGGTTTGTCGAATCGAGGCACTAAATGTCAACAACGAAGCGTTCACCTCGCAGCGCCGTCGCGAGGGAACTAAGCACAGTAGATGCTGTGGTATTGAAAGACGAGAATATTTACTTTCTGACCGCGCGTGATGGTACGGTTCCGCTGGGAGGCCAACACGCACTGGGTCTTTACTATCACGACACTCGCTTTCTGGATGGATACGAACTTACAATCGGTGATGCGAAACCCGAAGGGCTGGCAGCGACCGCTTCCTCCTCATATAAAGCGACGTTCGAACTGACCAACGCCGAGATTTCATCTACAGCTCACGCAACCATACAAAAGCAACGCATTGGGATTAAGTGGGAGCGACTTATCGCGTCCGCAAAGCTCTCGCTGCTGGATCGCATTACCTTCCGCAATTACGACATGGCGTCCATCAAGTTTCCCATTGCATTGACGTTTCAGGCCGGATTCCAGGACATCTTCATCATACGTGGCGCCAAGCATAAAAAGACTGGACATCTGCAAGCGCCGACCTGGAACAATGGCGCTCTCACATTCAAGTACAAAGGCGTGGACGAGATCTATAGGTCGTTGACCGTCCATGTGTCACCTAAGGCTGAGGCAATCGGCCCCAACGGTGCAAAAGTGATGATGGCACTGGAACCCGGGGAGAGTAAGCAGCTTAAGGTATCGCTGGCAATCTCCGAATCGTCGGAAAAGGAAGCTCCCGCTCAGCAGGACTATATCGACTCTGATTTCGATCGCGTCGAAAGCGCCTTGGGCCGTAAAGGAAAAGAGTGGCTCGCAGAGTATCCTGAGTTTGAGAGCGACAGTCGCCTGTTCAACGACGTAATGGCGCGCTCGCTACGCGATCATCGTGTTTTGAGGAGCACGCTCGATAGAGAATATTATTTTGCGGCCGGTTTGCCGTGGTTCGGTGCTCTATTTGGCCGGGACAGCCTCATAGCTGCATTTGAAATGCTATGTTATTCGCCTTCCATGGCCGAGCAGACGCTCCGTCTGCTGGCAAAGTATCAAGGAAAGCGGCTCAACCCGACCCATGAGGAAGAACCCGGCAAAATCCTCCACGAACTACGGCTCGGCGAACTGGCCAACTCGAAACAAATCCTTCAGACACCGTATTATGGTTCAGTAGATGCTACCCCTTTGTTTCTGATCTTACTGGGCCACCATGCCGCATGGACAGGCGATCTGAGCCTGTTTCATGAGTTGCGGGAGAACGTCGATTTGGCGCTTGAGTGGCTCGATAAGTATGGTGATATCGCAAATGATGGCTACCTCAGATATCAGAGCAAAACGAAAGGAGGCCTCGCGAATCAAGGTTGGAAAGACTCTGGCGACGGTATCGTAAACGCGGATGGTACTCTCGCCACGCCTCCGATTGCATTGGTCGAGGTCCAGGGATACGTCTATCTCGCGAAAACCTGTCTGGCGGATCTTTATCGACGAGCAGATACACAGGAGCGTGCAGACCAACTCCTTGAGGACGCTGCAAACTTGCGAGCGCACTTCAACCGGGATTTTTGGATGGAGGACAAGAATTCCTATGCCTTGGCCCTTCAACACAACAATAGGCCGGCGGCCGTTATTTCCTCCAACGCAGGCCAGGCGCTGTGGTCAGGCATCATCGATCCCAATAAGGCCAAGCTAGTCGCCGATCGCCTGATGGCCGATGACATGTTCAGCGGGTGGGGCGTTCGAACTCTAGCCGAATGCGAGCAGCGGTATAATCCGGTCGGCTATCACATTGGAACCGTGTGGCCGCACGATAACGCCATCATTGCGGCCGGGCTTCGCAAGTACGGACTGGACCGTTCTTTTCAGCGGATCTTCGGAGGTATGATCGAGGCCGCTGCGCGTTTCGAACATCAGCGGCTTCCCGAGGTGTTCGCGGGTTTTGCGCGCAACGATTATGATAGTCCGGTTCCCTATCCTGAAGCCTGCCATCCGCAGGTCTGGGCCGCCGGCGCTGTTCCTATGATGTTGCAAACCGCTTTGGGATTGGTTCCTCTCGGATTCGAGCGGCGGCTACGGATTGTATCTCCTTTGTTACCGCCACTGGTTCGACGCTTGGAAGTCCATCGGCTGAAAGTCGGCAACGCCACCGTAAGTTTGAGATTTGAGCGGAACACCGATGACCTGGTTAAGGTGCAGGTGCTTAAGGTTGACGGCGACTTAACGATCAATATTGAACCGGACCAATAAAGAGATTCAATGCACGGATGCCTCGCACCTGTCCGCCCTTTTGGCTGCTCAGATGAGGTATGGTTCGGCGTCAGAATGCTTGAACTCGATTCCGATCCCTGGTCGCGAGAGGTCTGGTTGCAGGCGTCCATTTAACGGAGTCAGCGCGCCGTCGAACAGCAGATGCTCGATGCGCACGTGATCGTGAAAATATTCGATGTGGCACACCGGACGCGCGGCGCAACAGGGATGCACGTGCATCGAGGGGCCGCAATGTGCCGAGAGTGGCAACGAACGAGCCTCACAAAGTGCCGCTACCTGAATAAATCCGGTGATACCAGCGCAGCGAGTCGCATCGGCCTGCAGGACATCGACTGCTCCGGCCTCCAACATCCGCTCGAAGTAGGGCAGATCGTAACCATATTCTCCCGCCGCTATAGCCATTCCGGCAGGCGCGCGATCACGCAACAACTTCAGCCCCTCAAGATCATCCGAGGAAACCGGCTCCTCGAACCACGACACCTTTACATCGCGAAATCTGTCGGCAAGCTCCAACGCTTGTTTACGCGTATATGCTCCGTTGGCGTCGACGAACAATTCCGCGTTTGATCCGATAGCCTCGCGCGCCCAAGCCACTCGATCGGGGTCTTTATGAGGTTCGCGTCCGACTTTCATCTTTACGCGCGGGATGCCCGTCTCTACCCAGCCCGATAACTGTTTCTGCAGGCGATCCTTGTCGTACGACGTGAAGCCGCCGCTGCCATATACAGCAACGCTGTCGCGGGCCGCCCCGAGGAGCGCCACTAACGGCAAGCCAAGGATGCGGGCTTTGAGATCCCATAACGCGTTGTCAACCGCGGCAATCGCCATCGATGAAATTCCGGGACGTCCCAGATTGCGAATGGCGCGAACCATCGCGAGCCAGTTTCGCGAGGTCGCCATCGCATCCTGCCCTTGGATTATGCCCGCTAACAAGCCGTTGATCAGCGTGCAAGTGGCAGCGTCAGCGTAGGTATAGCCGATACCGGTTTGATCGCCGCCCAGCACTTCAACCAAAACCAAGGTGGTAGCTTCCCACTCCAGGGTGCCGTCGGATTCAGGAAAATCGGTCGGGATGCGGTAGGCAGAAGCGCGAAGACTTTCAATCTTGATCTTCGGACGCCCAATGTGTGATTTCATCGTTCTCTATCCCTTTTGCAGAGCAGGCAGGTAAATCGAACACGACACTCAATCGATAATACATCAAGCTCGCCGACACGTGAACGCCGCCACGACAGATTCGGTGCGATTTTTAGACTCTGGCTGCAGACTCCGATCAATCGGTGGCACGCGGGTGCAAAAGTTAGTCTTCAGGCTGCTCAACGCGGGTCAGCCAGTGTCCACCTACGAGGTTGACTCGGGACCCTTCGAGGACAGTAATTAGTGGCCGAGTGGCGCCGCCGCGTCGGCTACGAAGGCACAGTCAAAACGCCATTCGTGCATTCAACGATTGATTGACGCGAAATCCAGAATTTATAAAATATCTACCGGCCAAATGACTGATCGGCGGAGGCTCTCGTCGTGTCCCGCGTCGCCACTTATTCCAGCGGAGATCCTCCCATAGTCACGCAATGCACGATTGATAAGTGTCCATCACGTTAGATGGGTGTTCAACAAAATGAATAAGCTACCAGCAGCGGTTTTATCACTGTTAGGTTGCCTGTACGCACCGTGTGCACTCGCGCAGACGGCTGGTCCATTTTAAAAAAATATCCGACTCCGGCGGGTGGCACGCCTTTGACTATAAGTTCGTGTCAGTTAGAGGAGATGGCATTGGAGCTGTATGGAGATCATCCCGGCGGAACGCATCTAGGAACTCAATACTATATTCCACGATGCACCGGTGGCACAGGAACTAAATGTACGGGTGGTTCGTGGCAATGGCTTATCAACACACCAGGGAATTATTGCGGTGTTTGCTATGTATGGAAAGTACGCACTACAGCGCCGATCGGCGGAGGCTCTACGTCGTCGTGCCCCGCATCACCGCTTAATTCGGCGGACCCTCCGACTCTTTCTGGATGCGAAATCCATCACTGCCCCTCGCAATAAGGTGGAGAATATCATAATGAATAAGCTATCCGTTGCGACCGTATGCCTAACAGCTTGCTTGTTCACGTCGTTTGCGGCAGCGCAAACGACCCCTCTATCTCCGAATTTGGTAACCGCTGATTGGTCAGCAAAGCAGGTTAACATCCTAAACGCTGAACCCAAAGATGCCGTCTGGAAATTTATCAATAATTTGTGGGGCAGTAGTGATGACTTGAATGGTGGTTCGGGCGAGGTGTGTCATTTTCAATTCGTAAACCTACGCCACTCTCGGCAATTGTCGTTGGTGGTTTCCTATGATAATGGCGGCCTGGCAGATTGCAATATGGTCAATATTTTTGACAAGGCCCCAGCCGGCATCGAGAATTTTGACTTCAATAGTTCAACGCAAGTATATTTGGACAGTATTCAAGACATTAACAAAGACGGCCATTATGAAGTGGTCGTGGATAGCGATTTTGTCACAGGCATTCGCGACGAATGCACTGCAACATGGCCAGTGATTTACGCTTGGAGCGGCACTGGCTATGCGGACGTGAGCGGAAAGTTCAAGGGGTTTTATCGCCAAAGACTCGCCGAGTTGCAGCGTCAGATTACGCCGCCGTCAGCGCCGATCCTTGCACAAACCGAGACATACGCTAGCCATCCGACAGACGCTGGCGGACCTCAAGTAGAGGCGCAGTTTGGTAGATCCGAGCAGGCGGCTCCCACGCCTGTTCCGGCTGCCGGCAATACCGACTGCCTGAAAGCCGAGGCGGCGAAGATCGAGCGCTTCATAGGCCCATCCTCTGATGCTGGGATGAGCGATGCGATCAGATGGGCGGAGAGCGACGATCCCCGTGACCGTGAATTTGCGGCATCCATCCTGTTCGATATCGGGACCCCGGAAGCGATCGAAGATTTGCGTACCCTCAGCAACGACACAAATCAGAGTGTAGCTGCGGCAGGAAAAGAATTCCTGAAAGGTGCACCAAATGGGCAGACTGCGTATCCAACGATTCAGGGAAAGCTGATTCCTGTGAATACCGGCTATTGAATATGGACAGGGCTTGGAACTGGGTGACGAATACACAAGTTGGACAAAGAAGTGTTCGCTCATACAGTTTCCAATTTTATATTGCAGCTGTAAAAGGGCTGGAAACAATGCGAAAGTAGGCCGTTATACACTACCGCCGCTTACCCAAGCCCAATTCGAGCAGATGGCTCTGCTACAATATGGCAGTTGGGTCCCGTATAAGTACTTGACTAATCCGAACTATCAGTACTACTCGCCTCAACTATCCAAGGGCACTTGACAATGGGTAATCAACATGATCAATGCCTGCGGCCTTTGCTACGTAATCAAAGGTCCGTTATGAAGTGCCAATCGGTGGGGAAAATGAATCCATGTGCGCAGCGACTCCAACGATCCCGATGGATCCTCCCACAAACTTCGGTAATCCAATTTTCGACTGCGGGACGTGCCCAATATGAACAAGCCGCTCATTATCACGGTGTATTTTGTGACCTACCTGCTGATATCCTGTCGATATGCATTAGCGATCAACCAGCCCCCAGATCTGGCGTCGGCCAGCTGGTCAGTTAAGGAGTTTAGTACTCTAAACTCAGAACCAAGGGCTGCCGTGTGGAAATTCATAAACCATCTGTGGGGCAATAACAACCTAAGTCCCGACGATGGCAAGCTGTGCTCCTTTCACTTTGCTGATCTACGCAGGTCGGGAGAGTTGTCGCTGGTAGTTTCCTACGACGGTGGTGGCACCGCGGATTGCAACGATGTCGCTATTTTTGCTCGAACAAGAGCACAATCGGTAGAACCTGAGGCTAAGTGACGGAACGTCGTGTCATCCGAGGGAACGCGACGCCACTCCGATGGAACGTCACGTCGACGGGCCGGAACGCGACGCCAGTCGTTCGCGAGCGGCGTCGCCCACCCAGGGCGGCGGTTTGCATACCGCTGAGCGGGTAATCTTCGCCCCGATAGCTAATCGTAATGTTCCTTACAGCTCCTACTTCAATCTGGGAGAGCCGTGACCCCAAGTAGCATCAGGCGAAAGGTTGCGACGCACCGGCGGGCATTCCATAGCCCGCTTGTTTGAGTTGAAGACGGTGGTGCCCTGTGAAATCAGATAATCCGCCGCTCGAGCTGCCAGCGCCTGGATCGTCAGCCCCGGATTCGCGGACCCTTGGGTGGGCATGACGCTGCCATCGCAAATAAACAGATTGGCGATGTCGTGACTGCGGCCGTATTTGTCCACTACCGAAGTAGCGGGATCACTTCCCATGCGTGCCGCCCCCACCAGGTGGGCATAGCGCGCTTCCTGGACAACCTCTTTCGCGCCGGCTGCTTCCATGACTTCGATGACTTTGTTCTTGCCGAATTCAATCAGCATCTTGTCATTGTCGTGCAGACCGAACGTGACCTTCGCTACGGGGATTCCGTACCTGTCCGTTTCATCCGCCAACTCAACACGATTATCGACATGCGGAAGGATTTCACCTAAGAGTCCTAGCGGAGCCCAGTGATTAAAATCCATCATAACGCGCCGCAGTCCCCACCCCCACGCCCCTTGCGCACTCATCATCTGCTTGGCAAACGCGATAGGTAGCGGTCCGACGGTTTGAATTGCAAATCCACGGGCGAAGCCGCGTTTCGGATCCGTCTCGTAAAACTCCTCCGACAAAGCAATTGCGGGCGGGGCTTTGTACATGCGAACGAGTTCGTCAAAGTAGCCCATCACGACATTCCCTGCCTGGGCCATCAGATAGCGGCCGACCGTGTCGCTGGAGTTTGCGAGGCCGGTTTCGAAACCGGGACAGGCTGAATTCAACAGCAGTCGTGGAGTTTCGATAGAATAGCCAGAGACGACGACGGCCTTGGCTTTCTGGAAATGCTCGCGACCGTCCCGATCAAAGTATGTCACGCCGCTGACGCGCCTGCCCTTGCCAAGATTGATGCGGGAAACCATGGAGTGGGGACGAATTTCGGCACCGTGGGCAATAGCGTCAGGCACGTGGGTGATCAAAGTGCTGGCCTTTGCGCCGACCTTGCAGCCCTGAATGCAGAAGCCGCGGTAGATGCAATGTGGACGGTCGGCCCGAGAACCCTGCAAGATACCAACCGGTCCGCCTGCGCTTACGGGAATACCGAGCCTGGTACAGCCGCGGATCAGCACATTGCCGACGCCATTCATCGGATGGGGGCCGAAAGCGTAGCCGTGAGGGTCGCCCCAGGGAAAATATGCTGGTCCCGAAACCGGCAACTCGAGTTCCATCAATTCGTAATAGGGCTTGAGCTCGTCATAACCGAAGGGCCAATCTGCGCCGACGCCGTCTTGCGAATAGACGCGAAAGTCCGAAGGATGAAAGCGCGGAGTAAATGCCGCCCAGTGGACGGTGCTGCCGCCGACGCCTTTGCCGCAATTGTTGCTTCCGAGCGCGAGTGGATTGTCACCACCCGTGATTCGCAGATCTTCCCAATAAAGCTGATGCGAGCCGGCCTCGTCACTCACCCAATCTCGTTCGGTATCCCAAAACGGGCCGGCTTCAAGTCCGAGCACACGAAAACCAGCGCGCGCCAATCGTTGCAGAAGCACGCCGCCCCCGGCGCCAACCCCGACAATCAGATAGTCAACTTCCTCATTCTCGGCGAATCGAGACATCGGCATTTCGAGCCGTTGTAGCGCGCCGAGTTTATGCGGCTGACGGTCCCGCTCAGTGAACTCTCCGAGTATGGGCGCTTTCAAACGAGGCCTCGCTTACGGTGAGGAGCCGGATGCTCAATTGGACTCGGGATCGGTTCGCGGAGATCGGAAACAGCGGTGTCCGGCGCTTTCCATTGGTAGCGCCTTTCGTTCGACTCCCAAGGCTCCGGCGAGCCATTTTCCAGCCGGATATAGGCGCGTGGATAGGCGGGACCGCCAAAGCCGATCTCGTCCCACGCCCACGGATGAGCGTAGTAAGCCTCCACGCAATCCTGCACGAGCATCATCCAGAAGCGATGGACCGGCATACGCTTCCAGACCTCGTCCCCGGCAGCGGGCTTGCCGTCGTGCAGTGACTTCAAGATTTTGTCCTGTTCGAGCGACTGCAGCGTCACAAAGCTGCAGTCGTGAAGATGACGGGCGATTTGTTCGATACCCTGAAAACCTAGCCGAAAGGCCTCGGGGTCAGGCGGCATGTCCGCGAAACGATAGCCGTCATGGCGGTTTTCGTACAAGCGTTTATCGATCCAGGGAACGATTGGAATTCTATGCGCGGCGTCGCGATCATCCTGGGGAATGATGTGATCGCAAATGACCTCAATCAGAGTTGTCTCTGCGGGCGTGAAGAAACGGATGGGCGGGATGTTGTGCACGCGATCCAGAATCACTTCACGGGTTTTCGCGTCCCAGAACTTCTGCTGTGCCAGCGTGCTGAAGTCCGGATAATAGCCTGGCTGACGAAGTGGACCGATCGGTTTTTTTGTATGAGGATCATACGGATGGTTATAGTCGTCGCTCATCGCTTTTCTCTCCTCATCATGCTCGCCAGCAGGCCAATAAAACCCGCCGCCGCAAATAACAATGGAGCGAAAATCGGCGGTCCATGAATAATGTTATAGGCCAACAACCTGGATCCGCCCGACCGGCGCAGGATCCCGCGGGCGTGATAGCCGAATCCTACTGCCCCATTAAGCATTGCTACGCCCGAAACCGCAGGCAGCCAGGTTTGCGCCATGCGTTGGCTCTTCACCGCGCCCATTCCCGCAGCCGCCAGTAAGGGCGCAACCAATACCGGTGTCCACTGCGCCTTGTAGCGAAAATTGTTTTTGTAATGCGAATAGAAGGCTTCGAACCCGCTACAGCTAGCCGAGATGGCGGCCGCGATCGCCATGTGCTTCTGAAAGCGGCCTTCGCGCAGGTCTTGCTTCCAACTGATGCGGTCGTGCTGATGCGTGAGGAGCTTGGCCCAATGATCCGCATGCGCCGGGCGCGGAAGGCTCAGTTGGCCGGGACCGTCCTCGCGCTGAAGATAAGAGGCGATCATGCCAAGGTACGCACTGGTGCCGAACAACAACGGGCCGAATATTGGCGGGCCCATGATGATATTGGTCATCGGCAGGCGCCAACCCCCGGGTTTTCGCTGGATTCCACGGATGTGGAAGTAGGTGCCGATCGCGCAGTCGGCCAAGGTTAGCGCCGAAACGGTAGGCAGAACGGTTTTCGCAGCCTGCCGACTGCGAAAAGCCCAAATCCCCGCACCGAAAAGAGCGGCACTAAGGATCACCGGCGTGTACATCACGCGGCGGCTGTAGCTGCCGCGATAGTGCATATAGGCGACTTCGAATCCGCTTAAGCCGCTGGACAGGCCCGCCGCGAGCGCGAGCCAGCGCTGGAATCGGCCTTCACGCACGCGCACGTCAATGGTTGTGACGCCTAGCCCGATGTGCTCTATAGCCCTGTCTACAACTTCCGGTGTGAGTACGCGCCCTAATACGTTTGCGGCCATTGATTATTCGCTCCCCAACCTCAAGGCTGCTTCCGATCCGGTGAAGCGCCTGGTGCGTCCATGACGGGAACGCCTGAGCCAGCAAGGTCGCTGCCTCCTTCATCCCCTGTGCGGCAGTACGCTCTCTATAAATTCCCGTGCAGCTTGTCGGATAATGCCGCCTTCATTGGGATCGCCATGAATCAATGTCGAGGTAAATTTCGCGGCGTCCGCGAGTGTGATGTGCGGTGGCAGCGGCGGTACGTCGGGGTCGGTAATAACTTCCAGAACGCACGGACGAGTTGCCGTCAGGGCCTCCTCCCAGGCGCGACCCAGGTCATCGGGCCGATCCACGCGGATACCCTTGAGTCCGAGTGACTCAGCATATTGCGCGTATGGAAAGTCGGGAATGTCCTGCGACGCCGCGAATTTGGGAACGCCGGTCATGACTCTGAGTTCCCAGGTCACCTGGTTGAGATCGTTGTTGTGGAGCACCAGTACAATCAACCGGGGGTTGCTCCACTCCTGCCAGTACTTAGAGATGGTGATCAGTCCATTGATGCCGTTCATTTGCATGGCGCCGTCGCCCACCATCGCGATTACGGCGCGTTCGGGAAAGCAAAATTTCGCGGCTATCGCATAGGGGACTCCGGGACCCATGGTGGCCAGATTGCCGGACAGCGAAGCCATCATGCCGGGTCTGATTTTCAAGTCGCGGGCGAACCAGTTGGCGGCCGAGCCGGAATCGGAACTGAGGATGCAGTTATCGGGGAGGCGCGGAGACAGCTCCCAAAAAACCCGTTGCGGGTTGATCGGCTTAGCTTCACTCATGGCTCTGGCCTCAAGGACCTTCCACCACTCTGCAATGTTTTTCTCAATTGTTTCGCGCCAACCGCGGTCCGTCTTACGCTCCAAAAGCGGGATCAGCAACCTTAGTGTCTCCTTGGTGTCGCCCTGCAGATTGACTTCGGTGGGGAATCTGAGACCCAACATGCGGCCGTCAAGATCGATTTGGACTCCGCGCGCGTGGCCTTCTTTGGGCAGGAACTCGGAATATGGAAAGCTGGTTCCGATCATCAGGAGAGTGTCGCAGTCCATCATCATGTCGTAGCTTGGCTTGGTGCCCAGCAGGCCTATGGAACCGGTAACAAAGGTGAGATCGTCGGGCAAAGCCGCCTTTCCAAGGAGGGCTTTGGCGACGCCAGCCCCAAGGAGATCGGCGACTTCCACCACTTCTTCCGGTGCGTGGAGCGCGCCTGCACCCACTAACATCGCGACCTTTTTGCCGTGGTTCAACAGGTCTGCGGCGCGTTGCAGATCAGCTTGTGCGGGAATGATGCGCGGGGTTGAATAACCGATGCCGGTGTGAATGGTCGCATGCGCCCGCTGGGGTTCTTCCGCGTCGAGTACTTGCAGATCGTTGGGCAGTATGATGCAGGTCACTGTGCGTTCCGATTTGGCTATGCGAATCGCGCGATCGACCAGATGACGTACTTGTGTGGGCACCGAAGCCATCTCAACGTACTCGTGCGCCACATCCTTGAATAAACTGATTAAATCAACTTCCTGCTGAAAGCGGCCGCCGATCGCCGAGCGTGCCGATTGGCCGACAATTGCGACGACTGGTTGATGATCCATTTTAGCATCGTAGAGACCGTTCAGGAGATGGATTGCGCCTGGGCCCGAAGTCGCCATACAGACGCCGACTTCTCCTGTGAATTTGGCGTGCGCGCAGGCCATGAAGGCCGCCAGTTCCTCATGTCGGACCTGAATGAACTTCGGTTTGCCTTCCGCGCGTTCCAGCGCTGCGAGGATGCCGTTGATACCATCGCCCGGAAACCCATAGATGCGCTTGACACCCCATTCACCCAGGCGTTTCAGAAGAAAATCTGCGACGGTTTCACTCATGACATTCTCCGCGGTGATCGTTGCGAAAGTTGACGTGGTCAGTCATCGCCGGCGTACGCGATCGTGCTTAACAAAGCATTTTCCGCCTGACGCGAATCGAGCCGGGTGTGCTGAACCACAATTGGTACGTCGGACGTAATCACACTCGAATAATCAGTGGCGCGAGGAATGGATGCGGGATCGTCAAGATCGTTGAATCTCACATGCATCGTCCGCCGCGCCGGCACTGTAATGCGGTAAGGGCCGAGCGGGTCGCGATTACTGAAAAAAATCGTGATCTCGACGTGCGCTTCATGCTCGGAAGCATTAAGAAGGCAAGCCGTTTCGTGGCTGGTGAATTGGGGTTCCGGACCATGGCTATAGGCAGGGATATAGCCTTCGGCAATCGCCCACACTTTACGTCCAATTGGGTTCATTAGTGTCATTATGGAGTAGCTCCAAGAAGGGGACACTGAGTTGAATCGGTCGTTGATTCGGTTAGGTCAAACGGAGCGGCCGATGGCGCTGAAATTTTGCAGCAGCCGCGAAGCCCAGAACTCCTGACAAGAGCAGCCCTGCCAACATACGGTGCCTGGTCAACCAAAATTGCGCGCTGCCATGCCAAGCTCGGGCATCGAAGCTGCCATGCGCGCCAAAGTCACCCTGTACCGGCTCGAACAGATTGTCGGAGCGATTGGGGTCCACCGGTTCGCTGGTCTGCTGCGAGGCAAAACCGGTGCGTGCGAGATATCGATCCAACAGGCCGGGAATGATTTTGTTTGCTTCGATTGCGATCAGGGTTGGAAGTCCCAGATAGATCTCGCGGCGGCGTTGATGGGCCGCCCAAACTATGGCACGAGCGGGGACACCGGGATCGAAGATTGGCGGCACGGGCTGGGGATCGCGCGGGAGATGTGAACGACACCAAGCGAACTGAGGAGTATTGATTGCCGGGAGTTGCACCATGGTGAGATGAATCTTGCTTTTAGTGTGCAGCAATTCGGTGCGGAGAGAGTCGGTGAAGCCCCTGATGGCGGCCTTTGCGCCGCAATAAGCCGATTGCAGCGGAATCGAGCGGTAAGCCAAGGCGGAGCCGACCTGAACAATGCATCCCTGGTTTCGCGGCAACATGCATTTCAGAGCAGCCATGGTACCCCAGACGGTGCCCAGGTAGGTGACTTCGGTGGCGCGCTTGAACTCGTCCGGAGTGACGTCGACGAACTGGGAAAAGACCGTCACCATCGCATCATTGACCCAGACGTCGATCGGGCCGAGCCTTTGCTCGACTTCGGCGGCAGCAGTTTGAACTTGCGCATGGTCCGACACGTCTGCCGGGAGCGCGAGCGCTTCGCCGCCCAGTCGTCTAATTTCGTCAGCCGCCTGCTCCAGACGATCCCTATCTCGGGCGATCAGTCCCACGGACGCGCCTCGTCGTCCAAATTCCACTGCGGTGGCACGACCGACGCCGGCTCCCGCGCCGGTTACTACCACAACTTCCCTCGGCCGCTTGCCGCTCTCTTCTCGCATATAAATTTTTCCTGGTTCGGTGTGTAATGAACGTCCGATTGTTACGGGCGAGTAATCGCTATCGCGGCGCGATTGCTAGCTGACAGAGCGTATCCGGATTGCTGGCTACCTTCGCAGAGGAAATCTCAATGCAAAGATTGATCCGCGCGTGCCGCCGCACGGATACGACGGCGTACGCAACTTCCGACCAGGCGGGGTGATGCGCCGGCTGGGTACAGGCTCAGGTTTTTACGACATGCAGTCGCGGCTGACGGGCAGGGAGGTCGCGAATGTACCTGACCTGATGCTTGTTGAGAAGATAGTAGAGGGTCTTTCGATCGACTCCGCCGGCTTTTGCGGCGGCCGAGACGTTGCCGTCGTGTCGCGTCAGCAGCTCGGATATGTATTCCATTTCAAACCGTGCCTTGGCGTGCTTGAATTTTGCAGACGACCATCCAGGAGGGTTTGATTCGGACTGAAGCTTTGACTGGCTTCGGCAATCGGACGGCAGATCGCTGTGGCTTATGATCTCGCCATCCGTCGTGGCACAGGCGTCCTCAATAACATTTTGGAGTTCTCGAACATTGCCGGG
>Ga0134128_10005639_pt1 | contig 15166 bp, 17 predicted proteins | sample KB31754_FD_96462 | JGI IMG/M metagenome (GOLD analysis project Ga0134128, IMG submission 96462) | Terrestrial soil microbial communities with excess Nitrogen fertilizer from Kellogg Biological Station, Michigan, USA - KB3-175-4 | ecosystem: Environmental > Terrestrial > Soil > Unclassified ... | reverse complement strand
TTTTGGGAATGCCGCTGATCCCGCTTCTCGGCGCGCTTCGCGAGCGGGGTCTCCTGCCAACATGATCAAGGTCGCACTCACCGGCTCCATCGGCATGGGCAAGTCGACGGTCGCGAAGATGTTCGAAGCGGCGGGTCTCCCCGTGTTCGACGCCGACTCGGTGGTGCGGCAGCTTCAGGGACCCGGTGGAGCGCTGGTCGACCGAATTGGCCAGTTGTTCCCGGGCACGGTGCGTTGCGGGACCCTCGATCGCGATTGCCTGGCGCAGATCGTGCTTGAGGATCCTGCCAAGCTCGCGGCGCTGGAAAATATCGTTCACCCGGCCGTCCAGGACTGGCGCCAGTCATTCATCGACAGGCATTCCGGCGCGCCGGCACTGATGTTCGAAATCCCTCTGTTGTTCGAGACGGGAGGCGAAACGGAGTTCGACAAGGTCATCGTCGTTTCGGCGCCGGCGGAGCTTCAGCGCGCCCGAGTCCTCCGCCGCCACGGAATGACGCCGACGAAGTTCGAATCCATCTTAAAGCGCCAGATGCCGGACGAGGAGAAACGACGCCGCGCCGATTTCGTCATCGAAACGGGCGGCGACCTATCCACAACTGAAGCCCGGGTCCGCGACATTCTCGCTTGCCTCGGCCTCGCCGGCGGATAGATTCACCGCCATGCGGGAGATCGTGTTCGATACGGAAACCACCGGGCTCAATCCGGCCGGTGGCGACCGGATCGTCGAGATCGGCTGCGTCGAAATCTACAATCGCGTCGAGACGGGCCGGCACTTCCACGCTTATTTCAATCCCGAGCGCGAGATGCCGAGCGAGGCGGAGGCGGTCCACGGCCTCACCACGATGTTCCTTTCGGACAAGCCGCGCTTTTCGGAAAAGGCCGACGAGCTGGTCGAGTTCCTCGAGGATTCGCCGCTGGTCGCCCACAATGCCGGGTTCGACTTCGGCTTCCTCAATTTCGAGCTCGAGCGCTGCGGCAAGTCCTGCGTCAGCATGAACCGGATGGTCGACACGCTGACTCTCGCCCGGTCGAAGCATCCCGGCGCCAAGCACAGCCTCGATGCCTTGTGCATCCGCTTCGGGATCGACCGCAGCCAGCGGATCAAACACGGCGCGCTGCTCGATGCCCAGCTGCTCGCGCAGGTCTATGTCGAGCTCACCGGAGGAAGGCAGATCGGGCTTGGCCTGGTGGCCGAGACGCAGTCTGTATCGATTCAGCGCGTGGGCGGAGCGGTCATTGTTCGCGAACCCCGTCCGCCGCGCCCGCACGCGCCCGCGGCGGAGGAACTGGAACGGCACCGCGCGTTTATTACCCAGCTCGTCAATCCGCTCTGGGCACGCTTCGCCTAGCCCCGGTTGACGGCGGCTTTTGGCGGGTCCTAAGCGCCCGCCGATCGGAAGGAGCACAGCAAAGTGGACGTTCGGGTCGCAGGTCATCAGGTCGATACCGGCGAGTCGGTGCGCGACCACGCGCAACGGCGAATGGCCGAAATCACTCAGAAGTACTTTTCGCGATCGGTCGGCGCGAATGTGACGTTCGGACGCGGGCCGAACAGCGATTTCACGTGCGACATTGTCGCTCCGGTGATGCAGGGCGTCGTGCTCAAGGCGTCGCACAGCGCCCGGGAAGCCGACATGGCGTTCAACGGGGCAGCGGACCGCATCGAAAAGCAGCTCCGCCGCTACATGCGCCGGCTCAAGGACCACAAGGCTGACGCGGACGCCCAGCCTTATGTCGAGAACGCCGGCTACACGATCTTTTCGGAAAGCAGCGGAGATACGGACGAGCGCACGGCCTTCCCCACGATCATCGCCGAGACTCGCGTCGACATCCGGGAATCGAGCGTGTCCGACGCGGTGATGCTGATGGACCTGCGCAACACGAATGCCCTGATGTTCAGGAATAGCGGCACGGGCGAATTCAACATGATCTATCGGCGAGAGGACGGAAACATCGGCTGGGTTGAGCCGCGCGCGGCCTGACCCATGTTCAATTCCACAACCGACGGTGCAACAGCGGTCGATTCAACGAGCTCAACGATGCAATTGACAGAATTCCTCGACTTCGACGCGATCAAGACTTCGCTTCCGGGCGGAAGCAAGAAGGTGCTTCTGCAACAGTTGGCGAATCTCGCTGCCCAGCGGCTCGACGCCGATCCGCAGGCGATCCTCGCAAGCCTGACCGAGCGGGAACAGCTTGGCTCGACCGGCTTCGGTCATGGAGTCGCAATCCCGCACGGCAAGGTCGAGGGACTGAAGACGATCTATTGCCTGTTCGCGCGGCTGGCCGAGCCGCTCGATTACAAGGCGATCGACGGCCGGCCTGTCGATCTCGTCTTTCTCCTCCTCTCGCCGCCGGACGCAGGTGCGGAGCATTTGAAGGCCTTGGCCGCAATCAGCCGGGTCACCCGCCATGCCGCGACCCTCGAGAAGATGCGCGGTGCCCGCAGCCGCGATGCGCTCGCCGCGGTGCTGATGGGTGCTGACGAGCGGGACGCCGCCTGACCGAACGCCTCCCCACCAGTCTCGAAGTCGACAGCATCCTTCGGCGCACCGCCGCGTCGGGCGACTTTGCGGCGGTCATGAAACGGGGCGATCCGGAGCGCGGCTCATTGCTGATTTTCGTGTCGAGCCGCGGCCGCCACGTCGCCTGCCTCGAACGCGTGTTGACCGCCGATGGGAGCTACCGTTGGCAGGTCGGCGGACCCGCCGAATCGGCCAGTTCCGCCGATATCGCCGATTTCCTCGCGCGGCGGGCACGGTTCGACGAGGACCTGTGGGGGATCGAACTGGATATCGCGGACCCTGAACGGTTCATCGCTGAAACGACCTCTTCGGGTTGACCCTTGGCCCGGACCGGTCAAAACCCGAGAACAACAACAAAGAGCGGGGGGCATCCTCCCCGGCAATAACGCCAAGGATGCCACGCGAGACGGGGAATCACGGCAGGCGCAAGCAAAAGTATTTGCAAGTACTCGCACCTGAATTTCGTTGGTTCACCGCACATTTACGGCAAATCTCTTGGCTTCTTTTCGCTCGGCGCTGCTGATTTGTGCTGCGCTTACCGCTACGACGATTGCTCCGGCGCAAGCCGGACCTACCGGCGACAAGCTCGTTTCGGCCGCTAACGCGACCCTGGCGAAGGTCTCTGTCCCCGAACTGCTCGATCCGAACGGCCAGCCGCAGCTGTCACAGCCAGATGCGAATACACCCGAGATTCCGCCCATCGACCAGGCTACTCCTCCCGCAGTTGCCCAGCCGGCGATTGCCCAACCCGACATCGACCGCTCCGAGGATCTCGCGTCCATGGTCGACCACCTGCGCGGACCTGACGCTGGCGACCATGAGCTCGAATGTCTTGCCACCGGGATCTATTTCGAAGCGAAGAGCGAGCCGCTCGCCGGTCAACTCGCCGTCGGCCAGGTGATCGCGAACCGCGCCGACAGCGGTGGTCGCTTCCCTTCGACCTATTGCGGCGTGCTGTTCCAGCGCGGCCAGTTTTCCTTCATCCACGGCCATTCCCTGCCGCACGTATCGCACGACAACCGGCAGTGGCAGACGGCGGTGGCAATCGCCAAGATCGTTGACGAAGGACTGAAGCAGTCGCAGGTCGGCGATGCGCTGTTCTTCCACGCGCGCTACGTCTCGCCGGGCTGGCACCTTAAGCGCGTCGCCTCGATCGGGAACCACATCTTTTTCCGCTAGCACCAGCACTTCCAGAACGCGGGCGGGCCGGCGGGCGGGGGAAACCTCGCCCGCCTTTTCTTTTTGTTGCCGCTATGTTCTACCCGCGCCCATGGCCACCCAGCTCGAGTCCCTGTGTTTCACCGACGCTCCCCCGATCGCGGCCGAGGTTGCTCGAGGGGTTACCCGCCTGTTCTGCCGCCAGGACCTGTTCGCGATTTGCGAGATGCCGCTTCCCAACGGCCGTCGCGCTGACCTGATGGCGATCGATCCCAAGGGCGAGCTGACCATCGTCGAAATCAAGGTCGCCAAGGCGGACCTGGTCGGCGACGGCAAGTGGACCGACTATCTCGATTATTGCGATCGCTTCTTCTGGGCTGTCCCGCCCCACCTCGCCCATCTGCTCGAACAGGAAAGATTCCTTCCGGGCGACGCCGGGCTGATCGTCGCCGACCGCTACGACGCGGCGGTGGTCCGTCACGCGGCGCATCGGCCGCTCGCCCCGGCGAGGCGCAAGGCCGAGCTGCTGCGCTTCGCCCGCCGGGCCGCACGGCGCCTTGCCGCGCAGATCGACCCGTCGCTCGGCGAAGCTACTTAGCCGCGACCGATCCGCCCTTCGGCTTCTTGTCGTTGATCAGCTTCAGGATGTCGCGAGCGCGCGTGTCTCGCGTGGCATAGTCGCGCGCCGAATAGCCGGCCACATTGTCCGTGTGGTCAGGGTCTGCGCCGGCGTCGAGCAGGATCTTGACGAGCCGCGCATCGCGCTGCTGGACGGCGATGATCAGCGGCGTCTCGCCGGCACGGTTGGTGCCGTCCACCTTTGCGCCGAGTCCAAGGAGCCACGGAGCCGCCTCATCGAACCCGCTCTTCGCGGCCGCAATCAATGGCGTATCGCCGCCCGCGCCCTGCATGTTCGGATCGGCGTGGTTCCTCAGCATGAAGCCGGTCCAGTCGCGGTCGCCGGCGCGGATCACGACGATGAGGCTGGTGTCCCCCTTGCCATCCTTCGTATCGATCACCGTCGGATGGGTTTGGATCAGATTTGTGGCCTTGTTCCCATCGCGCTTCTGGACGGCGTCGAGGAAATCCTGGGCGTCATTGCTCGCGAGCTGCGCGACGGCCGGTGCCGAAATCAGCGCCAATCCTGCGGCAGCAAGAAAGATTTTCAACGACTTCATGGATTTAGCCCTCATGAATCCCCGCTTGATCGGAGCCGCTTAGCAGAGCAAGGCTCGACTTGTCATGAACAGCGCCGATCGATTTTGGGAAAAGCCGCTCAGCGCGCTCGATCGCGGCGAGTGGGAAGCGTTGTGCGACGGGTGCGGCCGCTGCTGCGTCCACAAGCTCGAAGACGAAGAGACGGGAATGCTTTATGCGACCAACGTTGCCTGCAAGCTGCTAGACCGCAGGAACGGCCGCTGCCTCGACTACAAGAATCGCATGAAACGCGTGTCCGACTGCGTGAAGCTCGACCGGGCCAATCTCGGCGCGCTCGACTGGCTGCCGGAGACCTGCGCATACCGGCTGCGCGCGGCGGGCGAGCCGCTTCCGGACTGGCATTATCTGATCTCGGGAAGCCGCGAGACGGTGCACGAGGCGGGGCAGTCGACGCGCGGATGGACGGTGAGCGAGGAACAGGCGGGCGAGCTCGAATATCATGTGGTTGAACGGCCGCTCTGAGGTCTCGCTCGAGGCTTCCTTCCCCGTGCCGATCGAGATTCGCCGGCTGCGCAGCGCGCGCCGCTTGCGTCTTCGGTTCGACGAAGCGGCGGGCATGCTCAAGCTGACCTGCCCGTGGCGGACAGGCCGCCGTGCAGCGCTGGCCTGGGCGCTCGACCAGCGCGACTGGATTGAAACCCAGCTCGCCCGCGCCGAGCCGCCTGAGCCCTTCCTTGCGGGCGCATCGATCCCGCTCGAGGGCGGGGACGTCCGAATCACGTGGAGCGAACATTGGCCCCGCGCTCCCGCGCTGATCGACGGCGAACTGCGCTGCGGGGGTCCGCAGTCGGGCTTGCCGCGTCGGATCGAAGGGTTCCTCAAGCGCCATGCAAGGGACATCATTTCGCGTGACATTGCCGAATTCGCCGCCGCGGCTGGAGTCACCGCGCGGTCGGTGACCATAGGCGACGCGGCGACGCGCTGGGGCAGCTGCTCGTCACAGGGGCGCATCCGGATGAGCTGGCGGCTGGTCCTGGCGCCGCCCAATGTGCGCCGCTACGTGGCCGCGCATGAGGTCGCCCACCTCGTGCACCTCGATCACGGGCCGCGTTTCAAAGCGCTGGAGGCGCGATTGTTCGGCACCGGCGTCGCCGAGGCGAAGGCTGCGCTACGCCGCGTAGGGCCGCGGCTGAGACGGATCGGGCGGGGGCATTGAGCGCGGCGGCTCCGACTGGTTTTGCTGCGGATAAGCGGGGCCACGCGGAGGATAGCCGGGATAGCGGGGTTGAGGCTGGGGCGGATAAGGCGACGGCCTTCTCGCTTGCGGCTGCTGTGGCGGGAAGGCTTGATCCAGCTCCTGCTGTGTCGGAGGGCCGCTTCCGTCCGGGTTGACCATCGGCTGCTGCGGCGGCGGATAACCCTGGTCTCGTGGCGAGGCAGACCCGATCGGCATCCCGTTCTCGTCGACCATCGGCCCCATGTCGTTCATGTCGACCGGCTGGTCGCCGTAGATCTGCTCCTCGGGCGTCAACTGCCAGTCGGGCATCGGCACCTGGGTCTGAAACTGCTCGACCGGACGGTTCGCTACCGCGACGCTCATGAAATCGTGGAAGGCGCGCGCCGGGGCAGTGCCTCCCTGCAGGCCCGGCACCGGCTTCGCATCGTCGCGGCCCATCCAAACGCCCGTCGTCAGTCCGCTCGAAAAGCCGATGAACCAGCCGTCCTTGTTCGAGGTCGTGGTTCCGGTCTTGCCGGCGACAGGGCGGCCGATCTGGGCGGCCGTCCCGGTGCCCGACAGGACCGCCGATTGCAGCAGGTCCGTCATCTCGGCCGCGACCCACGGCGCCACCAGGACCCGGCCCTCGTCCGCTTCATGCTGGTAGAGCAGGCGCCCGTCCGCAGTCACCACCCGGCGAATGGCGTAGGGCGTCACGGCGACCCCGTTGTTCGCCACCGATGCGAAGGCGCGCGTCATCTCGATCAGCCGAACGTCGCTCGAGCCGAGCACCATCGAGGGATAGGTCGAGATCGGCGTCGTAAGGCCGAAGCGCCGAGCCATGTCGGCGATGGTCGAAAAACCAACCTGCTGGCCGATCTTCGCGCTGACCGTGTTGATGGATCGCGAAAAGGCTTCGCGCAGCGTGACCGGCCCCAGGTTGCCGCGCTCTGCATTGCGCGGGCTCCAGCCATCGATCGTCACGGGCTCGTCGACGATCGTGTCGGTCGGCTTCATGCCCGATTCGAGCGCCGTCAGATAGACGAACAGCTTGAACGAAGATCCCGGCTGCCGCTCCGCCTGGGTCGCGCGGTTGTAGATCGACGTGACATAGTCCTTGCCGCCGACCATCGCGCGCACCGCGCCGTCGCGGTCGATCGCGACCAGCGCGCCCTGGGCGCCGTCCGGAGCCTCGGTCTTGACCGCCTTGTCGGCAGCGACCTGCATTCCCGGGTCCAGCGTTGTCCATACGTCGATCGGGTCGGTGGTCTGGTCGATCAGCGTATCGAGCTGCGGCAGCGCCCAGTCGGTGAAGTAGCGGACGCTGTTGTTGTTGGTGGTTTGCTGAATTCGCACCTGCGCGGGATTGGCCTCCGCGGCCACCTCGGGCGTGATGAAGCCGTTCTTCGCCATTTCCTGAAGGACCACGCCGGAACGGTCTCGCGCCGCCTCGACGTCGGCGGTCGGCGCATAGTTGGACGGCGCCTTTACGAGCCCCGCCAGGATCGCGGCCTCGGCGAGGCTGAGATGGTCGGCGCCATGGCCGAAGAATTTCCGGGACGCGGCATCGATTCCGTAAGCCCCGCCGCCGAAATAGACGCGGTTGAGGTAGAGTTCGAGGATCTGGTCCTTGCTGAACTTCCGCTCGAGCGCGAGCGCGAGAATTGCTTCCTTGATCTTGCGGACGAAGGTCCGGTTGTTGGTGAGAAAGATATTGCGCGCGAGCTGCTGCGTGATGGTCGAGCCGCCCTGAAGCCAGTGCCCGCTGCTGATCCGCACCTCGATCGAACGGGCGATACCGATGGGGTCGACGCCGATATGACTGCGGAACCGGCGGTCCTCGGTCGAGATGATCGCCGCGCGCATTTCCGGCGGGATCTGGTCGTAGGACAGCCAGCGGCCGAAGCTCGGGCCAAGCGACAGCAGCACTTGTCCATTGGCGGCGCGAACCCGGACCATCTGGCCGAGATCAGATCGCTTGGTGAGATCGCCGTAGCTTGGAAGATAGGCGGTTGCGACCGCGACCGCGACGACCAGCGCCAGGACGCCGAGTATCGCCGCATAGGCGAGCCACTTGAGGATGCTCATCAATCTCGAGCCATTTGCTGAGGGAGGTTCGGAGCGCTTACGGACCATTCGGCACAGGGGATAGAAAGCTGCAGCTCAAGCGACAATAGGGATGCGGTTGGAGCGCTCCTGGTCGGCGGTGCGCCGGCGCCCGCCGCGACGACCACCTGCGCGAGCGAAGGTTAGCCGCGGATTAACCCTGCTTTAGTTGTCTTCCGATAAGGTGACGCAATGGGCGGTTTCAAAACCCTTGCCCTTGTGTTCGCGGCCTCAGCCGCGGCCGTGGCCGGCCTGTCGCCGGCCCGCGGACAATGCCGCTTGTGCGAAAAACCCACGACGGCCCTGTCCCAATCGGTCGACGGAGACGGGATCGAGCTGGAGATCCAAACCAGCCTCGACTTCGGGCGTCTCATCCTCGCGGGCCAGGGACAGGGCGCCGCGGTCATTCGCCCCGATGGCTCGAACGCCGCGGAAGGCGCTCTCGCCGGCGTCAGTCCGCGCGCAATGGTGGGGACCGCGGTCGTACACGGCACTCCGGGCCGGGCGGTCAGGGTCGAGCTTCCGTTGAGGATCGACCTCTATTCGTTGCGCGGGGGGCGCATCACCGTCGATCATGTGACCAGCGATCTTCCGTCGCTTCCGAGACTCGATTCGGCGGGCAATCTCACATTCCGATTCGGCGGGCGAGTCACGGTCACCGGCGATTCGGAAGGCGATTACCGCGGCGACATGCCGATCACCGTCGAATATCAGTGAGCCCTCGGAATCGCTCTGGGAAAGATCGGTCCGAACCGGTCCAAAGGCTAAGCCACCGTTAACCAATCCCTTGAGGGAAGCCGTAAGCGGCCAAGGTTAATAGCGACGCCACGGGTGACCGGACCTCATGCTCGGGCAGCCGCCAAACTTGAACTGAACCAGTGGGGATTTTTGAAATGAGCAAATTCCTTCGTTTGACGGCGCTTGGCGCGGCGGTTGCTGCGTTCACGGCGACCCAGGCCGCGGCGGCACCTGTCTCGGCTTCCACCAATGCCAATGCGCATGCCAAGATCATGAAGCCGCTCCAGCTCGTCGGGACTCAGGATCTCGACTTCGGAACGCTCGTGATTTCGGGCGCGGGCACCCAGGTCATGCACGTCGACCAGTCGGCCGTTCTGAGCGGCTGCGGCGCGGTGATCACCTGCTCGGGTACGGCGCAGGACGCGGTGTACAACGTCAAGGGCACGCCGAACGCGACCGTCACCGTGACGGTGGCTTCGCCGGTCGTCCTGACCAACGCCAACGACGGTTCGACCCTGAACCTGACTCCGGATGCGCCGGCGACTGTCGCTCTCGACACCAACGCCGCCAGCACCGGTGACAATTTCAACATCGGCGGTTCGATCACCATCGATTCGACCACGACGACCGACGGTGTCTACAACGGCACCTTCGCCGTCAGCGTCGACTATCAGTAATCGCCTGGCGCAGCGGCATTGCCGCAGCGTCACGAGGGGGGCCGTCGGATTTTCCGGCGGCCCTTCTTCTTTGCCGGTTCGCCGATCATGGTTGACGGAAAATCAACCATTTCAGTGGAAACGCTTGCCCTCTTCAAAGGTGGGGAAGCACATCGATGGCCGCCGCTGCACGACCGCCACTGTTGCTGCTGGCCCCCTTGCTGGCCGGTCTTTCCGCGCCGGCCGCGGCGGTAACCCAGAACGCGGCGGTCAATGCGAACGTGGTCCGGCCGCTGACCCTCGTTTCGCTGCAGGACCTCGATCTCGGCACGATCATTCTCACCCTGGGCACCTGGTCCGGCGCGACCGTCGGCATCTCCCGCACCGGCGTGTTCACGTGCAATCCGAACGTGGTCTGTAGCGGCGCGCCTCAAGTCGCGCGCTACAAGGTCACCGGCAGCAACAAGATGGTGGTGAAGATCACCGCTCCGAACGTCACGCTCACCAATCAGAGCGATTCGACGAAGACTCTTGTCCTTACGCTCGACAACCCCGGAACGGTCACGCTGACCTCGTCCGGCGAGCCGGGCAACAATTTCAACCTCGGCGGCTCGGTCACACTCAATTCGACGACCGCGCCCGGCACCTACAGCGGCACGCTCGCGGTGACGGTGGATTATCAGTGATCAAAGTCCCGTATGGTTGACCGAAAATAAACCATTCTGGACCAAAAGGTCGGCGATCGCTCCAGTACGGAGTCAAGTGGGGATCGCCGATGTTTGCCTGGAAGAAAAAAATCGTGGCGGCTGCTGCCGCTTTGGCTCTCGCGACGCCGGCTGGCGCCGGGGTTGGAGATCTCCTCGTCGCACCGACGCGAATCGTGCTCGATGGCGGACGGGGAACCGAGATCGTGCTCAACAATATCGGCGACGAGCCGGCGACCTACCGGATCTCGGTCGAGTTCCGGCGCATGACGCCCGAGGGCAACCTCGTCGACGTAACCGACCCGACGCCGCAGGAGAAAGCGGCAGCCGACATGATCGTCTATGCGCCGCGCCGAGTGACTCTCGCGCCGAACGAGCCGCAATCGATCCGTATCGCTGCCCGGCCTCCGGCCGGACTGCCCGACGGCGAGTATCGAGTTCACCTGCTGTTTCGCGCGGTTCCACCGGCTACGCCGGTTGCCGCAGCCGATCCCGCACAGGTCAAGGGGCTGCACCTTCGGCTGATCCCGATCTACGGCGTGACCATTCCGGTCATCGTGCGGCTCGGCAATCTGCAGGCGAAGGCGGCGATTTCGGACGTCAAGCTGGAGACCAAAGAGGGCAAGCCGGCAATCGGCCTCGATCTCAGCCGTACGGGCACGCGCTCGACGTTTGGCGAGGTCCTGGTGCTGAAGCCCGGCGTCAAGGACCCGATTGCGGTCCAGAAGGCCGTTGCCGTCTATACGGAGCTCGGCAGCCGCCACGTCAGCGTCCCCGTGGACGAAAATTACAAGGGGCAGCTCACGGGTCCGGTCACCGTCGAATATCTCGAGACCTACGACGACGGGAACCAGAAGATCGCCGAAACCCAGGCAGTGCTCCAGTAAGGCGGGACCCGGCGCGGGAGGATCATCGTCGTGCTCGGCGGCCGCAACTGGCTGCGGAAGACCGCGCTGCTGCTGGCGCTCTGCGCCGGCGGCATGCGCGCATCTGCGCCGTCCCAGGCCGCGCCGGCCGCGGCGCCGGCCTGGACCGCCGATCCCGACGACCAGTTCCTGCTCGACGTTCACATCCGCCAGCTGCGGCTGGGCGACGGAGTTCGCGCCTACAACACCCCTGAAGGCACATGTGTCGTCTTAGGCGACTTTCTGACCACGCTCGACGTGCCGATGCACATCGACCTCACGGCCAAGAAGGCGAGCGGCTGGGCGTTCAAGGAATCCAACAAGATCACCGTTGATTACGGCGGCGGGACAGCCACTTACGGGGCGAAAAGCGAGCGGATCGCCCGGGGCACCATCCGCGAAACGCCCGAAGGCTGGTGTGTCCAGGCGACGGCGCTCTCGCGCTGGTTTGGAATCGGCGTGAAGCCGGTCACCGCGGGCTCCGTCCTGGTCCTTCAGTCGGCGACCAAGTTGCCGGTCGAGCTTGCAATGGAGCGTCAGGCGCGCGCCGCGCAGATCCATCCGGCGAAATTCGACCTCGCAAGCCTTCCGCAGGTCCGGATTCCGTATCGCATGTGGCGCTCGCCGGCGCTCGATTTCGTCGTCAGCGCCGGCGTCACGTACAGCGCCGCCACCGGAACCGTCGTCGACCGGCAGTCGTCGGTGTACGCGGCCGGGGAGATCGCCCACCTCTCCTACGACGCGCAGGTGACGACAAACCAGAAGGGGATGCCTTCGAACCTCCGGCTACGGGCCTATCGCTCCGATCCCGACGGGCATCTGCTTGGCCCCCTCCAGGCGACCCACTTCGGCTTCGGCGATGTCGAAGGGTTCGACAGCAAGCTGACCGGAACCTCCGCCTACGGACGCGGCGCGGTGATCACGAACCGTCCGCTCGCGACCCAGACCGCGTTCGACCAGACCCGCTTCGAGGGCGATCTCCCCGCCGGCTGGGAAGCCGAGCTGTACCGCAACGACGAACTGCTCGGCTTTGCAAAGCCGACTTCCGATCAGCGCTATATCTTTGATAACGTACAGCTTCTGTACGGGGAGAACCGGATCAGGATCGTGCTTTACGGGCCGCAGGGTCAGATCCGGACACGCGAAGAGACGATCAACGTCGGCGAAGACAATGCGCCGCCCGGCAAGACCTGGTACTGGGCGGGGGTCAACGAGCCCAGCAGAGACATCTTTACGCTCGAAAAGCCTCCGGACGGCCAGAACCTGCCGCAGGCACAAGCCACGGTCGCGCTCGAGCACGGCATCGACAATCGAACGTCGGTGGCCGCGATCGCGCGCGAAATGCTGATCGACGATCAGCATGTGACATTCGTCGAAGGCACAATCCGGCGCTCCGTCGGAATGGCCATGATCGAAGTCGGCGGAGCCCGCGAATCGAACGGCGGAACGGCGGCACGGGCGCAGGTGCTGGGTCAGATCGGCTCGCTCAACGTCAATGCGCAGGCGCTTATTGCAAATGATTTTCATTTGAACGGTGGGGTGCTTCGAAGCCTCCGCGACTATTCGCTATCGCTCGATGCGCCGGTCCACGTCGGGCGAACGGTGCTTCCGGCGCACGCCGACGTCCATCTCACCGACAATATGAACGGGACCAAGGAGCTCGACGCCGCAGCCCGGCTTTCCGCCAATTTCCAGCGTTTCGACCTTGCCGCGGATGTTCGCTATCGCAAGCAGCTCTTGTCCTTCGGCGAACATCCGCCGGCGCAAACGACTGTCGACCTGATCGGCAGCGGGCATATCGGCGATGTGCGGCTTCGCGGCACGACGACGTTCGACATCTCGCCGGCCGCTCGAGTTCAGGCAACGGAGCTCGAGGCCTATTGGTCGGCGAGCGAGAATGTCGATTGGGACGCCGACCTGATCTACGACAACAGCGTCCACCGGGCGAACGCCAGGATCTCCTACGTCCGCAGGCTGAGCAGCTTCGCGGTTGCTCTGACCGGCGAGGCGGCGACGGACGGATCGGTCGCGTTCGGGATCAACCTCAACTTCTCGCTCGATCCGACTCGCGGCTTCGCTTTGTCGCGGCGCCCGCTCGCCCAGGCGGGCGAAGTGCATGCGCTGGTCTATCGCGATCTCAACGACAACGGCATCCGCGATCCTGGCGAGCCGGTGGAGAAAGGCGCGCTGATCACGACCGGGTCGCAGCAGTCGCAGAAGCCTACGGACGCGCAGGGAACGGCGCTGGTCGGCGGCCTGGTGCCGTTCCAGCCGATCGCCGTTGGAGTCGACGTGTCGAGCTTGAGCGATCCGATGCTGGTGCCGAAGAAGGCGCTGCAGGTGGTCGTGCCCCGCCCCGGAGTGCCGGCAGACGTCGAGATCGGCCTGGTCGGCGGCGGCGATGTCGAGGGCGCGCTAGTCAAGAGCGGCGGCCTCGGCTTCGAAGGCGTCGGACTCGAGCTGGTCGATTCGAGCGGCAAGGTCGTCGGCACGACTCTAACCGACTTCGACGGCTTCTTCCTGTTCGAGCGCGTCGCCTATGGCTCCTACACGATCCGGGTCGCCAAGGCTTCGGCCGCCGCCGCGAAGATCGCCGACGATCTCGGGATCCACTTCGTGGTAACGCCCGACAAGGCCATCATCCGCCTCGGCTCGATCCAGGCAGTGCTCCAGGCACACCTGGCCGACGGCGGAGGGCCGCCGCCCGCGAAATCCTCATCGCTTCGGTAAAAGCCGCGCCGGCCTTGCCCTGGAGGGCCAGCTGCGAGCGTCAAAAGAGCCATTCCCCCGGAATGGCCTGGTTTTGACGCTGGTGCGGTCGAGAAGACTCGAACTTCCACGGCCTTTCGGCCACAGCCACCTCAAGGCTGCGCGTCTACCAGTTCCGCCACGACCGCACGTCATGCAATGGAGGCCGGCCCAAAGAGCTGCCGGCACTGGCAAGGCGCGCGCCGTAGCAAAGCGATTCCCGCCGCGCAATGCCGCCGCGGCCTCCGTGAAACTGGTCCACAATGGCACAATCCTTAAAGCGATGTTTACCATTATGAACGGATCGCGTTACGCATCGCATGATGCTTTGGTTAGCCGCAGCCGCCGCCACGATCGCCACTCCCGGCCCGGGGAGCGGCGCGGCGCGTCCCGTCGCGGTGGAAGCGAGAGCGACGGTGCGGATCATCTCGGGCGTCCGGCTCAAGCTCGATTCGACGACCAACCGCGATGCGCCGCCGGCGCACGACAGCATCGTCACGACGAACGGGACCCAGCAGCCCGCCCGGCTCATCGAATTTCAGTAAGTTCAGCCGGCTCCCCCGCCGAGCGTTATGATCAGATCGTCGCCGCCAGGCGGGACCTTGAGCTCCGCACTGTTGAAGCTTGCGCTCCCCCCGGGCGCCAGCGACCGGGCCGGCGGCGGAATTGTCCAGCTGTAGACGATCTTCCCGGTGCGAGACTTCAGTTGCGCCTGGAGCGGCGGAACATCCTGCTCCTTCCCGGTCGGATTGATCACTCGACCGCTGACCGTCAGCAGCTCGTTGCCGCTTTCCAGCCGCTGCCGGTCCATGTGCGACATGACGACCGCCAGCGGGCTCGTGCCGACGCCGACAAGGCCGAGCCGCGCCTTCAGGTCCGGCGGCGCCAGGAACCAGAAAGCGGCCGCGATCACGATCACAATCAGCACAACGATGACGATCGAGAGAATCGGGTTACGGCGCCTGGGCTCAACCTCGTCGGGTGCGGGGAATGGCGTGAACTCGTCCTCCTGCGCTTCGGCCTGCGGCGGCTCCTTCCAGTCGCTGTCCTCCTCCTCCGCCGGTGCCTTGCGCGCCGTGATGTCGAATGGAGCATTCGCATAGATGTCGCCGCTTGCTTCCCCGGCGGCCGGCGCGGGCTCCTCGCGGGACGGGGTTTCGCCGGCGTCCAGCGCCGCTTCCTCGTACGCCCGCTCCTCGGCTTCGGTACCGCTGCGCGGTTCGATCAGCGTGGCCTCGGCCAGGCTCTC
>Ga0134128_10005638_pt1 | contig 15169 bp, 28 predicted proteins | sample KB31754_FD_96462 | JGI IMG/M metagenome (GOLD analysis project Ga0134128, IMG submission 96462) | Terrestrial soil microbial communities with excess Nitrogen fertilizer from Kellogg Biological Station, Michigan, USA - KB3-175-4 | ecosystem: Environmental > Terrestrial > Soil > Unclassified ... | reverse complement strand
CAGTCCCACGCCACGGCCTCCTCGTCTGGCGAGGCCCAAAAGCTCCACCCTGGCTTGGTCTCGTCAATGAACGGGACGACGAGGCCGCGAGAGGGAGAGGTTGCGAAAGAGATCATGGTGACTTGGCCGCGACGGGTCTCGGTGTCGCAGGCGATCTCTGCCGGCTGTGCTGCAAGCGTCTCGGTGGTCCATGCGACTAGCTCGGCACTCGTCGGTGAGTACAAAATGGAGCGGCTCGGGCGGCGAAGCTCGCGAAACTGTGCCTCACGGCTCGCCTTCATCATATCCGCGACGACAATCGGTCGCCATGACCACTGGCGCAGCAGCGCGGCAGGATGGTAGGTCGGGAGAAGTTTCTGTCCCGGCACCAACGTGCTGTGGGTCACCCCGCCGCGCAACGAGGAAATCTTCGTTGACTGGCAAAGTGCCCACAGCGCCTTGGCTCCGCATGCGACGACGAGGTTTGGCGCGGACTCCTCAATCTCCGCTCGCAGCCGGTCGATTTCGCCAAGATACCGAGGGTCGAGATAGTTCCCCTGCCCCTCGATGCTCGGCCACGAATAGTCGTCTGGCAGGTCCTTCTTCTTGACACAAACCTCGAGGACCTTGTTTCCGTAAGGCTGGAAGTTGAGCACGTTCGTGTACGCGATGCCTGCGGCTTCAAGCCAAGCATCTCGCCGTCCCGTCCACGCAAGGCCGTAGCGAAACAGGCCTCTGATCTCGCCATGGAGTTGCGGTGCAACGTCTGGCATGGCCTCGCCGAGGATATCGAACAGCTCTTTGCCGGACTCGCCAACAAAGGGCTTGCGAAGCTCAGCCTCAAACCTGCCCCAGGCCTCGCCCACAATCAAGAGCCGTGGATGGCGAGGTCCGGACCATGCCCCGAACGGCGCAACTGGATGATAATCGAACATCCCTTGTCACCCAACCACCCGCGCTGCGTCTCGCATCCGACGCGAGTTGCGAAGGGCCTGCCGCGCGGTCTCGACGTGCGTTGGGTCGATTTCCAGCCCAAGGACTCGTTTTGCCCCAAGGGACTCAGCTGCTCGCAAGCTTGCCGCGCTGCCGCAGGTTGGATCAAGGACCTCACTTTGCTCATCCACAACCATGCGGAAGAAGTGGCGGAGCATAGGCTCGGGCTTTGTGCTGGGGTGGAGAGAGCGGTCCGTCGGTGCGGAGTAGAAATCAGCAACGCTTTGCAAAATATTACGGCTGCCACGATAGCCAAACAGGGCGCACTCGTAGGTGTGCCTCGGATGCCGCTTCACGTCCCCAATGATCCCCGCGTTGTCGCTCTTGCCCCACACGAGGGGATGAGGGACCCACTCAATCCCCGGCGCTTTGTTCCGAAACAGGGCCTTTGTGGCCTCGTAGTGTTTCATCGAAAACCAGAAGATGAAATGGCACGAGAGGGACGCAAAGTTGTCCAGGTTGTCGCAGAAGGACTCAAGGAGCTCAAAGTACACGTCGCGGGAGTCCTCGTAAATTCCATCCTGCCCTTTGCCACCCTGTTCGCCGTGCGCGAAGTTCACGCCGTAGGGGAAATCGCAGTGGACGAGGTTGAATTTGTCGCCACGATACTGCGGTGCCCACTCGAGGAAAGACTGGTGCAAGATGTCCTCCGGTGGCTCTGCCGGAGCACTAGCACGAGAGGGCTCAACCCGCGTCATGACGATCGTGCCGTCTGGCTGAACGATGGCCTCTTCGCGGGCTTCGCCACTGCCGCCGGTGTCTGGCGTCATCGGTGTCAACAGCTCTTCCAGCTGTTTCGCGCTTTCACGCTGCTTCCTCCGTGCCATGATATTGTAGGCAGGAAAGAGGCCTTTGGCCTCGGAGACCCGTTCGTCTCCCTGCCCCACCTTCCCGGCCACTTGCAGGTTCATCGAAACCCACGACAGCGTTTTGCCGATAGCACTCGCGGTCTCGGCCATCGTCCACTCCGGATCACGGGCGAGGAACAGCGCGTGGATCGTGGCAATGGCGCGGGACTCGTCTTTCCAGTCAAGCGAAGCCCGGTGGAGATTTTCTTCGAGCTCGAGGATTTGGAGCTCAAGCGGATCAAGGTCCTCGACGTAGCGCACGGCGATGGTTGCCAGGCCAAGGCGTTTGTGGGCCTCGAGCCGGCGCTCACCTGCCTTGAGGACAAGCTGTCGCGTGACGATGATGGGGTTGATCAGGCCTCGCTCGCGGATCGAGGTCAACAGCCCCTCGTCTGGCTCCGCCGCCGTTCGCTGCCGTTCGTCTCGATTGATTGTGATGGAGGAGAGAGGAATGCTGTCGATCGTGGAGGAAAAGTTATTCATGGTGCCCACGCCTTTGTCTGCTTGGAGTGCAGAACTTGACTTGAGAGGAAGGGAGAAGAAACCAGCGAAGCATTCGCGCTTCGCTGGCACTGCGGACTCGTGGCTACACAAACAACAGCCACATCGCAGCTGGCATTACTCGGCGGCCGTCAACGACCCGACCTGGTTCCCGATATCATTCGTGGTCTGGTTCATGTACTGCTGAACCTCGACCATGACGTTTTTGCCGCGAGTCTCCGGCAACGTCTCCTCGTAGGTCCGGCCGGTGAGTTCGATCCCGAGCGCGCGGAGGAACTCGTCGAGGCGCCAGTAGGCGTCCTCAGTCAGGAAGAAATCCCGACGGAGCTGACGCTTCGACAGGTCAATGGGCGTGCCGTCAGGGCCAAGCTGGGGCTCGCCCGGCCAACCCGTGAGTCCGAGGTGAAACCGGACGTAAGGCGTCTTGTTCTTGTTCGCGTCCCCGACCTCAAAGTTTTTGATGATGCCGGGGTAGTTGTCGGCGGCGAGGGCCTCGGGCTTCTTGGCCTCACCGGCGGGTTTGTTGAGAAGACTCCTGAAATCAGGCATGGTAGCTCTTTCTGCCCCACAGGGCGGTTGGCGACGCCTCACCGACAGTTGTCAAGTAAGTGAGTAAGTGAGTTGTGTGAGTCGTCGAGTCGTTCCCTCCATCGGGAACCTGGGCCAGTGCACTCACGTGCACCGATTACTTGGTGTAGACGTTGGGAGGAGTTAGGATTTTCGTGAGCTTCGCCTCGTTGTCAACAATCCACTGCGCGCAGCTCCACCCATTCATAAATCTCCAACTCATGTCTCCGCCGTCTCGAATGAGATCGTAAACGGCCTCGATCTTTGCAAGGCTTTTGTAATAGTCCTCAGCCTCGTTGACCTTCTCTCGACTGTCGTGCAGCTTGCCGTGTGAGTCGAGATAGGCAATCACGCTGCCACCTGTCGGTGCCGGTAGCTCATTCTCCTCGCAAGGCTTTGAAATAGTCGGCGAGTCCGGTTTCAAGTGGATACTCGGCCGCCACACGAGTCGGTGCAGTATTCTTGAGCTCAATGACGCCCGAGGTATTGGTGAGTATTTTCCTTTTGACATTCTGACCGCTCCCGCTGCTTTTGGCCATGAGAATTGAGTTGAAATACCGGCCGACCTTCGGCGGCAGGGCTTTACCCAGGGTGTTCGGGTAGCCCCGGACTGGGCCGTTGTCCTCTCCGATATAGGCGATGTGGCACAGGACAATAACGTTGCACTTCACGCCCTCGTCGTAGAGCATCTGGAGCAGGGACTCAATCAGCTGCTGCCCACCGTACCAGTCACTCTGATGCGCCTGCTGTCCGAGCCGTGCGTTCATTGCAAGGACGAAATTGAGCGCTGCGTTTGACAGCATGGTGAGACTGTCGATCACCAGCACGTCGCGGTCGGTCCACGTCGTGATCGGACCGAACTTCGCCGTCTCGGTCGTCCAGTTGTCCAGCAACTTTGCCGTCCGCTGCCACACGGTTGCACTGCGGGGAATGAGCTTGCCGTTGATGTTCTTCATCGGATCGGTGAGGGTCTCGAACGCGACGTGGCTCAGAGCTTCGGCACCGTACTGGCTCTTGGGATCACGCAACAGATTGGCAAGGACGTCGAGGCCGTTGTCGAGATCGACGATGCGGAGGTTGTACCCTGCCGCTGCAAGGCTGGCGAGCGCCCCGGTCTTGCCGGCCCCGCTGTCACCGCAGAAGAGGAGTTTGGTCGTCTTGGACGATTGGTGGTCTGCAAGCGATGGCATTGCTATTTCCTTGAAATAAGTTCATTGACACGGGTGAGCAGTGCTGTCGACTCGACAAAAACTTCGGAGTCACTGGAGACCGGCCTGCCGATTGAGTCACAAAACAAGTACCCCATGTCTCTTTCAGCAGCCGGGTCATGCCACTGGAGATGCCAGCCACCCTCGCACTCGCTGATCGTCAGTTTCTTTCTTGCTTGCTGCGGCATTATCTCAAATCCTTGATTGTTTTGACGAGGAGCCGGGTGAGCTCGAACGCTTTGCCTTGGCTCTGTGCCCTGACATAGATTTTCTGAAACTCCGTTGCCGAGGTCGGAACCTGTCCGGTGACAATAACCCACCCACCCACGTCTTCAACCTCAAATGCAAAAGTGTTGGCTGGTAGGATCGCTTGACGTGACATCACTCGCCCTCCCGCGCAATCAGTGGGTCCCACACACGGCGGGTGAATTCGAGTTTGAGCACGGTCTCACGACTGGCAGGCGAGCGTCCGCAGACCTTGCGAAACGGACAGCCGCCGTACTTGTCGCACGACGACTCATTCATGGGCCAGCTGCCAGTCGTGGCACACTTTTCCATCGCCTGGACATAGTAGTCAAGCCCTTCAAGCCACTCACTCTTCTGCGCCCGGTCCCGTGGCACGAGGTGACGCTGGAACCGAGCGAACGTTGCACCGACCTGGACTCCGTCCACGATAATCCCCTCAACGTCAAACCCGAAGGCCACATCGCCAGCGATTGAGTACAGCGTGAACTGGTTGTGCGGAGAGAACTGGGCAAGCCATTTGGCGTCAGGTTCCCGGCTGGCCGTCTTGATGTCCGGCACGTAGACACTGCTGTTTAGCTTGGCAATGCGGTCCAGGTGTCCGCACAGCAGCAGCGCTTCGCCACCTCGCGTGCGGAGGCCGGAGTCGAACCTAAACGACAACTCAACCATCGGCTTGCCGTCGCTCCGCAAAACTGTCTCGAGCGGATCGTCTTGTGCCTTGGAGTCCAGATACCACACGAGGGTCTGAATAAAGGTCTTGCGGTTTTTGAGCGGGTGGTCCGAAATCCACGGACGACCGAGGTCCTGCTCCCACGTCACCTTGAGACCCCAGTCCAACGCCCCATCCAGCAGCTCGTCGTGCGAGGCCTGTGGCGTTGCCGCTTTGAGCCGTTCATACAGCTCACGCGCCTGGTGCAGCAGAATGCCGAAGGTCAGATGTGGCGAGGTGTCACGGGGAGCCCAGCCTTCGATAATGGAGTAGTAATATTTTCGTGGACACTCTTTGAACAGTCCCAGGCTCGTAGAGTCAATGGCCAGCTGCATCCCCGGCTGTTGCCGGGAAAACGAAGAGTTCGTCGGCGACGGATCAATGAGGGCGTTCATGCTCCTTGCGGCTCCTCTTTTGGCTTCGCGGAAGCGCCACGCGAGGCCTCCCAGTACCTGCACCACCCGCGCGGTGCGATACTGCCGGTGACCAGCGTGCAGGTGCCAAACATGGCCTCACCGCGTGGCTTGACGTACATCGAACAGCCAGAGCACTGGTGCCCGTCGCGTGGCCGGACCTGGTAGTGCGCCTTGTCCTTGGAGATTTTGTTCGCCACTCGAGGCAACTCCTTGGTTGGTGTCTGGCGGGCTCAGAGCCCCAAATCGTCAGCGCTGGCGCTGGAAATAAGGGTCTTCGCAGCCTCGGCGATCTTCCGTGCCTTCGGCGCGCTCTTGCCTTCCGCCTCTGCCTTCTCCCACGCAGCCCGCTGTTCCCGCAACGCTGCGATCACACGGGTGCGGTCCGCAGTGGTGAACTTGAACGGGTCACGGGACAGAAGCTCGGAGAGACTGTCAGTGGTTGCCTCCGCGAGGGCCTCGGAATGCGGAATAAGTCCCTGTTGCGTCATAGCGCACGCTCCTCTTCGTCAATGGTCTCGTCAACGACTGGCGCGACTGGCTGTGTCGGCTCGTCAATCCGCCGCTGCACCCGCGCCCGCAGCTCGTTGCACTTGAGATGTATGATCTGGCGAATGGCTGCGCTGATGCCAAGCTGGGTTCCAAAGGACCTGTCGAGGAACTCCCAGTCATCATCATAGACCAAGATGTGCCGTCGCGTCTGTGGCAGGACTGATCGCTTGCTCATTTGCGAAACTCTTCCCAAATTGCGAGGTCAATGTCAGGTGCCTCATCGATCCAGCAGCCATAAGGCCAATTTTTCATGCTCACAAACCTATCTCCTCGATAGATAGTTCTGACTGTTGTGGAGCGTCCTCGTCCAAGGTCAAACCCGTGGGCAGTGCTGCGTCCGCTCGGATCACCAGCAGCTGCTGCTGTGCAAGCGGCGATAGCGCTATGCGAAGCACTGCCAGCGAGGCGTCGCCAGACAGCCGGCGCGCAGCATACAGGCGTTGCCGTGCGGCTTGCGGATTGTCCGAGGCCACGAGGAGTCCGATCGGCTCCGCGAGAGCCTGGTACAGGATACCAAGCAGCCGCTGGTGCTCCCGCTGCCGACGTTGTGTCGCGGACTCTGCCATCGTAAATGCCCCGTGCGTCAGCCAAGGAGTTCCTCCAGCGAAGTCTTGGCAATCTCCTGCCTTGCAACGAACCGTCGCGTTGCCTCCTCGATCACGTCCTGCTGACTCGCCCTCGCAGCAACCTCATCGTCGGAGGCATCTGGTGGCAACTGTTCCCGCGCCACCTCCTCGATCTCTGCCTGCAGTGTCCCGCGTTTGACCTTCGTCGTGTCGTGCGGGATGAAACGGAAGTCACGATCGATCTCACTCACAAGCTGCGTGAACTCGGCGAGCTGTTCCGGTGTCAGCAGCGTCTCATCATCCGGCACGATCTTGCGCAGGCGTTTGTACAGGATGTTCCGCACTCTCATGCTGCGCAGGCTGTTGAGAACTCGTGCCTCAACTGGCGAGAGCGGGTGCCCTGGCGTGTAGGGCTCCGAAACGTCGAACTCATACGGGCCGATTTGAATTTGCACTTGAGTCTCGCTTTGTGGTTAGGGCAGGGAAGGCGTGGGCAACGGTGTCGTGGGATAATGGCATGGTGCGATGCCGTTGGCAAGGGGGCAGCCGTTGCAACGGTTGATTTCATTAAATGAACCGGGCCGGATGCGCTTCGCTTCGCCGCCAGCACCACACCTTGCACCTCCCCTTGTTCAATGTACACTTGAGCTTCCCACCGGACCGCCATCATCATTGCCGTTGGGCTCGCTCCCGCTGTCGGCCGGCGGCAGAAACCCAAACACCCGCTTGACAATCTCCTCCAGCTGTTCCATCGCCTCCTGCGTCCCGCCATCGCCGTTGGCCTCGGCCACCGCCGCCAGCCGGTTGATGATGTGCATGAGGATATGACTCCCCTGCATCCCGTTCAGGATCGTGATGCCGGTTGAGACGTTTTGGAACTGCGGATTGGCCGGGTCCTGGGGGAAGGCGATCGAGATCACCACTCCCGCCTTCGCCGTCGCTGCCCCAGCTTCCATCATCATCTTGTGGACTGTGTCGAAGATTTCTTGTATCTGTTGCGGTGTCATCTCACGCATTCCCTTCTGGCTTTGCCACTCGCGTCATCAGCTCAACAGTCCGGCGATTGCCGTCTTCGATGTTGGTTGCGACCACCTCCATCACTGCTTCCGGCGACCACTGTCTGTGGTCCTGGTTCGCGACCAGCGCGCCGACGAACTGACACGTGATTGCCAACAGCCGCAGCGAGTGGATATCACGGCCTTCGGTCCCGAGCGTCCGGCACAGCGCCTGATAAAAGGCCTCTTCTTCTTTAGAGGACTTGATAACTCGTGGTTTCACAGTTTTGCTCCTTTCGCCGGCACAACAGTCTTAGCTCCCGCTCTCGATGCTGGGCACCCACGGACTTTCGCGGCCACCGTCAAGCCCCTCGAACTCATTCATCGAACAGTGCACAAGAGTGTGCCGGGTGCGGGTCTCTGCCACATAGCGGAGGTTGTTCTCCTGTCGCAACTGTCGGTCATCCCCACGCTGCGCCGCTGCTTTGGCCCATTTCGATGGCATCCGCCACGGGTCCAGTAGGACAACCATGTCCCACTCCAGGCCCTTGGCCTTGTGGATCGTGGCAAGGGTCACCCCGTCCTCCCGTGCGAACAGGTCACGCAGCTCACGACGCAGGTCGCGAGCACAGGTGACGCTGGAGTACGACAGTACCGCGCGGAGGCACTCCGCCTTGTCCTCGATCCCGTCGAGTTTCTCCTCTTTGCCGTTGGCCACCGCGAGGGACGTTTCTCGCCCCTCCCATTCTCGAATGGCCTCGGCCATTGCTGTCAGAGGTGTGTCGTCGTCCGCGAAGAGCTTCCGCGACAGCGCGATCAGTCCGGCGCCGATCTCTCGCCCCATGAAATGCACCGGGACCCGCTGACGGAGAAGCTTAAACGCGAGCGACAGCAGCGGTGCGTTGTTGCGGCACAGGATGGCCATCGAGGCGTCTGGTCGTGGTCGGAGGGCTTGCAGGTCACTCCAGCTCCACGTCCGTTCCTCCTCCCACTCCTCCGCCGTCTGCGGCGTCGCCGGGAGTTTGACAAACCGTCCCTCAGCATTCTGCGGCGCTGCGCGAAAGCCACGCGCATGCCACAGTTGGCGTTTGACAATCTCACGCGGACAACGGAACGTTGTCGTCAGCGGGAGTTCGATCCAACTCGTGCGCAGCCGCTTGATCTTCTCGATGGACTCATGGTCCGCCCCACGAAAGGCGTAGATGGACTGCAGCACGTCGCCGCAGACCACCAACCGTCCGTCTGGCCGGACGCATTTGGCCAGCATCGCGTGGTTCAGCGGGGAAAGGTCCTGCGCCTCGTCCACGAACAGCACCGGGAAGAGTGGGAACTTGCCGGCTACCAGCGTCGACAAATAGACCTGGTCGTCAAACGAAACCTGGCCCTTGAGCCCGCGGTCGATGTCCCGTCGCAGCACCTCACGAGCAAGGTCCGCCATCATGTCAGTGTCCTCTCGCGCCACGCCAACGGCCTCGCCCAGTTCCTCCCACACTTCCCGGCTGTCCTCGACAAGTCCCTCGCCGTGCTCTTGTGGCAACAGCCCTTGTCCCATCGCCTTCGACGTCATCTGCCTCAGCCCGTCCCACTGCTCCCCGTCAAGCTCGATTTTGAAGTCCTTGATGACCTCCGACACGAGGTGCCCCAGCTTCTTGTCGTCCAGCTTGAACGTCACCGCTGGCAGCGCCCGCATCAGTGCCGCGAACCCCAGCCCGTTCATCGTCATGACCTTGAAGTTGCCCGGCATCTTTTTCTCAAGCTCAAGCTTGATGTTCCTGTTAAACGCCAGTGCCGCGGGGACCTTGACCTCTCGCGAAGCAAGCACCAGCGTCGTCGTCTTGGCGGCGCCTGCGTAGGCCTGGATCATGACGGAGTCTTTGGTCTCACGGACCGCCCTCACAATCGCCTCTTGCTCCTCCGTTGGAACGAAATCACTTTGTGCCAGCATCATCATGCTCCTTTTTCGCAAGTTGTGCAATCTCATCTTCGGTGACGAGACCAAAATTCATCAGCTTAAATCCTCGCCACTTCATCAGCTCAAGGTCCGGCTCACCACTCTCCTCCACCCGCGAAAGCGCAAAACTCCTCCGCGCCTTCTTGTCGCAGTCCCAGCCGCTGAGGAACCACCCCGGCTGATACCCAAATCCCGGCGCGACAAGGAACTCCAGCGAGTCCACAAGGACCGTGCGTTGCGCCCGCTTGCCGTTGTGGTTGAGATACCAGAACTTCACCTGTGGTCTCACAGCGCTGACTCCTTGTTAATATCATTGCCTTCGACGGTGTCAAAGGTAACAGGATCGGACTTCCAGCCCGGCTTTGGCCCGCTCTCAAAATGTGCGAGGTAAAGTGCTTCGAGCTGCTGGTAGCACCATTCCATCCCACTTTCCTTCACCGCCTTCATCGTGTCAGGGTTGTAGAATTGCTCCCACTCCACCACACAGGCCTCGCCATTGAGGAAATGACAGTCATCATGGATCATATCAGTGTCCATGTGAAGGTCATGTAGGAAGGCGTGGATGGCAATGCTCACAACTTTCGGCTCTCCCGCCACGTCGTTGATGTACCATCCAGTGTCAATGTTCATCACCGCAGCGCCCTTCGGGCCGAGCACCCATATGATCAAATGCGGCGGATGTTGGCCATAGTTGGGCCTGCTGCCTCGTAAATCCCATCCCGCCGTTAGCTCTACTTTTCTTACGAACTCAACCATCTCTTGTACCCTTTCCACCAGCACAGCTGGCGTCATGTCAAAACAAATCATCAACTCGCGGTAGCATAGCACTTGGCACCAACGGTGGCCTCATCCGCCAAGCTTCACATTCCCGTATCGCTCGCGACAGTGCCTCCTCCGGCGTCTGTGCCTCCTGTACCGAGTAGAAGTCCCCGAGCCGTTGCCCACTCCTCACCACTCCCACACAGGCCACCCACGTGGTCTCCGGCTGGGGCTTCCGTCCCAGCGATACGAGCCTCAGCCCCGGTGGGACCGCAAGATCAACCAGCTCTTGCACCATCTCCATTCTCCCTTGTAGCAACGGCTGGCGTTGCGTCGAAAGGTGTCAGCACCGGCACCGCCGCCTTCCTCTTGAGTTCCTCCTCCGCCGCCGCTTCGATCTCGATTTTGAGCTGTGCCAGCGAGCTTGTCACTTGCTCTTCTCCCAGCGCTGCGACCGAGCCCTCGAGTTCCGCCACGGCGGTGTCAAGAGCTGCCTCCACCGTGCGTTGCCCCGCGAGTTCGCTCTCGAGCCATGCTAGCAGCACTCGCTGTTGGCTCAACTGCGACTCCAGGTCCTTGATAGCCCCGTGCACAGTTTGCTGCTGTTCATAAAGTGCCTCCAGCCCTCGCTCTTGCGGACTGCGCCGTTGCCGTTCGCTCCACGCCTCGCGCGCCTTTTGTTGAGCAAGGTATTTCTCGTGCTCCTGCGCCTCGATCTCCAGTCGTCTGCGTCGTGTCCAAGGGAACTCAAACATGAGTGTCAACTCCATTCTGTGTTTGTTGTTTTGTTTCACCACTGCCAGCGGGGGCGAGTGGCACTATCGTCAAATGGTAGCCCATCAGCTCCAGCACATCCTCAACCGCCTCCAGCTTCGCCCCACCCAGCCGTCGCCACCGCGACAGCGAGTTCCTCGCATACCCCGCCTGCTGCGCGAGTGTCGTCATCGACTTCTCTTGCCGATCAATCAACTCAAACATCTGGCGCAACAGCGGGTTCTTCGTCACCGCTGGCTCCGCCTTCCTTCCGCTCTTCCACTTTCGTCCTCGCCCCAGGGGCCGCAGCGCGCGTTCGATCTCGTCGATGGGCGAAGCCACGCCGAGCGAGCCGAGGCCTCGCAGTGCGATGAGTTCGCGGATCAGATAAGAGGGTCCGTTGAGGGCATCGAAGATTTGCCTCAGCGCCCAGGTCTTGACCGATGTTGTCTCTGTGTGATCGACCACCTGCATCACTCCTTCGTCGTCGCCAAACGCTGCAACAAGACACGAGCCGCGTCATCGGCACGATGAACAGCATCAGCCAAGAGCAAGTTGTCCCGCCCTCCAGTCGCCATCAGCGCCTTCATAACGGCAACGGTGTTTTTGCGACCGTTCTCCAACACCCGCTCCACCTCGTCTTCGAGCGGTAGGGCTCTCAACCGTGCATTTTCTGCCTCGGCGGCTGTCCATGCAGCGGTTCGGTTGTGCGCGACCTCCTTGTATTCATCCAGCTTCGCCCGCAGTTCCGCGATCTGGCGCTCGGCAATGTCGGCGCGGGTGTATTCGGTCCAGTTGCTTATCTCTATGTCGGTAGCAAAAAACTGCGACGGCGTTTTTTGAGCCCAAATCTTCTCTGGAGCCTCAACCATCACCGGCCCTCCTTTACAGAGAGGTCTATATGAGTATTCTTTTCAATCTCGCCGGTGCCCTTGCATGTTTGACACCGAACCGTGATAGACCTTATCTCCCGCACTATATCCTGATCGTAGAAAGGCCCGCTGGCGTCGAGGACTTCTGAGTAAAACTTAGTCCTTTTGCCTCTGCCTTTGCACACTGGGCATGCAACCATCTACCGGCCCTCCTTTGCGGACAAACGATGGATAAGATTGTCGGCCATTGTTTCAGACGGAGATTGAGCGATGGGCCGCTTGACGATCTCGAACACTGTCCACATGCCGTTGTCGATGGTGAACAAGCATTTCTCGTAGGTCTTCTCGACCATGTTCAGGAGGCGGTCATTCTGGCGCGGTTCTTCGCTCATGACCGGCCCTCTTTTTCGGAGAGGGCCTGATAACCGTTGCTGATCGCACCTTGTATCTGCGCAAAATCAGCAATCAGATTGCCCTGATCATCAAACAGCCGAAGCATCCGCCGCAGCGCCTCCACCACCCGTTCATCGGCTGGATGGGGTTGGGAGAGGGCGGAGAGCTTACGCGCCAACATTCCCAAATGCTCGTCAGCTTCTGTCGGGTATCGCTCGAAATACGCTCGCAACTCGGCATAGATTGCATCTGGTGCCACCGCCTGCCCGCCTGCGCCTATGGCGAGGTCGAGTTTGTCACGGAGTTCGGTTGCCCGAGCACTGTCGAGAATCGCGGTGAGACCATCCCCGCCCGAGCATAGGATCAGGCAGATGCGGTCATCGACGGCTTCAACGATAATGTCTCCGTCGATGGATTTTTCGCCTGCGCCTATGGCGGCGGTGAGGGCTGGCTCGTAAGTCGCCTCGAAAATGTCGGGCTTGCATGGGTAGAACTCACCTTGGACGCCACGGATGATCCAGTCGCCAACGTGGACGCACATGATCCCTTCCATGGTTCCAATGTGCAGATACTCCACACCGCCGTCGAGATGGACATAGGCAGTTTCCGGAAGGCCTGCGAAGCTCATGCATTCGACGGCGCTGTCGGGACCGCCAATGAATTGTTTGGCCTCGATCACGACCGGCTTTTTGCGATACCGGCCCTCAACCGCATACGGCGCAGGCGACGGATTGGTGGGCTGCAGAGAGGCGAGACCCTCACGACAGTCAATAAGCAGTCGCCGCACAGCCTCATGTGACATCGCCTCGGGGTTGAAAAGGCCGCCGTTGGCCAGATAGTCCGTGATACGATCAATCAGTGCTTCTTTCGTCGTCACCTGCGCCGCCTTCGCCCTCTGCGCCGCCGCAACCTGCACCCACCGTGCTGCGTTGAGGTGGATTTCACGCACTCGCCAGCGTCCCGCCTCAAGGTCCTCCAGCGTCCGCAGCTTCACCCCCATCGCCTCGGCCATCTCGCTCTGCGTGAGCCCCAACCGCTGGCGAAGTCCACGGAGCAAAAATCGCATGCTCTCACTGCTCAGTGTCATGACTCGAGCCTCCTCGCAAGTTCCTTCATCAACTCGCGCGTCTCGTAGTGCTCCAGCGGAGTTCGCAGCTCCGTGATCTCGGACGCGATCTGCAACAGCAAATCGGCGATCTTCTCCGTCGAGGTCCTGCCGCTCGCCGTCCGTCCCCTCGCCCCACCTGGGAAGTTCCCGCCCTTGGTCTCCATCGCCGACAAGTCCTTGACCACGAAACTGTGCGTCATCTTCCCAGCCGCGCCACGTTTGCGTTCGACGATCTCGATCCTGTGCTCTCGCAACAGCCGGGAGAGGAACCCCGACACCGAGCCGCGCGTTACTCCCACTGCCTCCAGCGCCAGCGCGATCCCCGCCGCCGTGAAGGTTGCCCCTGCGGGCAACCCCTTGAGATGTGCAAGGATGATCTCGGTATTGGCCTTGCGTTGCAGGTTCATTTCGCAGGCTCCTTCCCAATGTCAGCGACAACGTCAAGCGCCGCCGCTGGCAACGCCAGCACGATCAGCGCCTGTCCTGCTGCGTCGAAGGCCAGCTGTGCAACACAGTTGCCCTGTGCCACCTGGCTGCCGAACTCCAGCGTTCCCACGAGTTCCGGTGTCGTGGCACGGGCTTTCGCCAACGGTTTCCCGCCACTGGCCGCGACGTGGCCCATCAGGACCTCACCGCCAGCGTCGAACTCCTCAATCGTCGTTCCGAACAGCGGGAGTTGCTCTGCCAAGAACGTCCGTTGGCTCGCCGCCACGGCTGTCGGCGCGCAGAAGACCTGTATCGCGTCCTCGTCCCACGGATTGTCCGGCTCTGGTTGCAGCCGCAGCGCCGCACCGGCAGGCAGCACGGAGAGCACCAGCTTTGCCGGTGGGTGGAAGTGAGTTCCGACGAGGAGTCCTGTGAGTTTCATCGCTGTGTCCTTCTTGTGTTGTGCTGTGTTGCGTTGTTTGTCAGTTCGTTGCTGTCGTTGTCGTCTGGCGCGTCGTCTGGCGGTTCTGGTGCAGCTTAAAATAAAGTGCCAACGCCGCTTTCATCTTCCCCTCCATATCCAGCCGCACTGTGTTGGCGACATCCCGCGCCAGCCCATGCCCTTGCTCCTCCGTTCTTATTTTCCCAGGATCAATGCACTGCATGACCACCCCTGTTATCGTGGCACTCAGCACATTCGACGCTGCCGAGATCATGTCCACCGGATCGGCACCGCTCCTCATCATCTCCGCCCGCATCCACTTGAACACGGTGTCGAGCAGTCCCGTGGCGACGAGCCGCCCTGCCATCCGATCACTTGCCTCTTTGGACAAGAGTATCGTCTCCAGCATCGCATCGTGTTTCTCCTTCGTGCTCTTCGTCGCGTCACCGAAAAGCTCGTCAAAATCAAAAGGGGATTTCATCATTCAGCTCCTTGCTCCAGCCGCCAGCAGGATTGCCAACGGGTTCTTGTGGCGGTGGCGGAGGATTAAGTCCCAACGCCTCCTCAATCTCTTGTGTGGACAAATGTCCCGGCGATGGCTGGAGAGTCAGCTGGCGCAACGAGTGCTGTGGCAGCCCACGTGTCGCGACGAGCCACTTGGCGTAGACCTCATCAATGGCCTCGCCCAGCGTCTCCGACTGCACCGTGATCTCCAGCTTCACCCCATCCGCCTCCCGCAGCGCTGCAATGTCCCACTTTTTCGAGTAAGTCGAAAAGGAGGGGGAGTAAATTCGCAGCACAACTCCCGCCGCGTCCATCTCAATCAGTTTTTCCATCGCACTTGGCTCCTCTGTTGGCTGTTGACTGTTGGCTGGCGGAGAAGACCTT